>Ga0079224_100015658_pt1 | contig 10624 bp, 12 predicted proteins | sample Stecom2015_FD_80414 | JGI IMG/M metagenome (GOLD analysis project Ga0079224, IMG submission 80414) | Agricultural soil microbial communities from Utah to study Nitrogen management - Steer compost 2015 | ecosystem: Environmental > Terrestrial > Soil > Agricultural land | place: USA: Utah...
ACCGCTTCATGGCCCGCGAGCCCGGCCGGGTTCAACACCGGGCAGCTGGAAGGCCGCCTGCAGCTGGCGGTCCAGGACGGCCAGATCGTGGAGCTGGAGCCCGGCGCCGGACGCCTGCTGGGCCTGCTGAGCATCGCCGAACTCCCGCGGCGGCTCTCGCTTGATTTCCGGGACTTCTTCGATCGCGGGTTTGCTTTCAACCGCATCGAGGGCCGGATCGACGTCGAGGCCGGCCGCGCCCGCAGCGATGGCCTGGTGATTGACGGGCCAGCCGCCACGATCCGCATCGCCGGCCGCACCGACCTGCACGGGCGCACCTATGATCAGACCGTGGAGGTGCTGCCGAAATCCGGCAACGTGCTTACGGCGGTGGGGGCGATCGCCGGGGGGGCGGTGGGGGCCGCGGTTGGCGCGATGGCGAACGCGGTGCTGCGCAAGCCCCTGAGCGGACTTGGTGCCACCACCTATCGCATTACCGGGGCCTGGGACGAACCGGAGGTGGAGGTGGTGCGCCGCGATCCACCGCAAGTGGCTGGTAACGACGGGAGGACCCGATGACGACCGATGAACCGCTGGCGATCGCCAGCGAGCGCCTGCTCCGGCCTGCGGGCCTGGACGAGGGCGCGCTTGAGCGCGCTTTCGGGGCGCTGATGGGCCCGGGCATCGATTTTGGCGACCTGTACTTCCAGCACGCCCGGCGCGAGAGCTGGTCGATGGAGGACGGCCTCGTGCGCGATGGCGCGCATTCGATCGAACAGGGCGTGGGCGTGCGGGCGATCTCCGGAGAGAAGACCGGCTTTGCCTACTCCGACGAGATCGACGCAGCCGCGCTGCTGGCCGCTTCCGGTTCGGCGCGCGCGATCGCCCGCGCCGGGGATGCCCGGGCGCCAAGGCGGCTGGTGGCTGGTGGAGGCAGTGCGCTGTACCGCCCCGATGATCCGGTCGACGCACTCGGCAGCGAGGCCAAGGTGGACGCGCTGCGCCGGGTCGACGCGCTGCTGCGCGCGGCGGACCCGCGGGTCAGGCAGGTGATGGTGAACCTCTCGGGCGGCGTGGACACCATCCTGGCGGCGCGTTCGGACGGCGTGCTGGCCGGTGACGTGCGCCCGCTGGTGCGGATGAACATCCAGGTGATCGTGGAGCAGGGCGGGCGCCGGGAATCGGGCTATGCCGGCTTCGGCGGCCGGCATTCCTACGCCGAACTGCTGGCCGACGGCCGGCCCGAGCGCTTTGCCCGGGAGGCGCTGCGCCAGGCCCTGGTGAACCTGGAGGCCGTGGATGCGCCCGCCGGGGTGATGCCGGTGGTGCTGGGGCCGGGCTGGCCGGGCGTGCTCCTGCACGAGGCGGTGGGCCACGGCCTGGAAGGCGATTTCAACCGCAAGGGCACCAGCACCTATGCCGGGCGGATCGGCCAGCGGGTCGCGGCACCCGGCGTGACGATCGTTGATGACGGCACGCTGGCCGGGCGGCGCGGCTCGCTCAACGTCGATGACGAGGGCACGCCCACGCGCAGCACCACGCTGATCGAGGACGGCGTGCTGGTAGGCTACATGCACGACACCCACAACGCGCGGCTGATGGGCGCAGAACCCACCGGCAACGGGCGCCGCGAGTCGTTCGCCCACCTGGTGATGCCGCGCATGACCAACACTTACATGCTGGCCGGCGCGCGCACCCGGGAGGAAATGATCCGCTCGGTGAAGAAGGGCCTGTACGCGGTCAACTTCGGCGGCGGGCAGGTGGACATCACCAACGGCAAGTACGTGTTCTCCGCCACCGAGGCCTACCTGATCGAGGACGGGCGGATCACCGCGCCGGTCAAGGGCGCGACCCTGATCGGCAGCGGGCCGGAGACGATGCAGCGCGTGACCATGGTCGGCGATGATTTCGCCCTGGACGACGGGGTGGGCACCTGCGGCAAGGACGGCCAGAGCGTGCCGGTGGGCGTTGGGCAGCCCTCGTTGCTGATCGACCAGCTGACCGTTGGCGGCACCCGGGACTGACCACCGGGCCGCCGCGCACTTGGATCGCCTTCAGCCGGCGTCCGGGGCGTCGCCCGCGGCCGCCTCCGCGTGCAGCTCGCGCAGCACCCGGAACAGCTCGCGGAAGGCGTGCGGTGGCTTGCCCTTCCTGCGCTCGGCGTGGACGTTGCGCACCAGCTGGCGGAGCTGCTGGCGGTCCGCGCCGGGGTGTCCGGCCAGCAGTTCCTCCAGCGCCGCGTCGCCTTCTTCCAGCAGGCGCTCGCGCCATGCTTCAACCCGGTGCAGCAGCGCGGTTTCCTGGCGCGCGGCCTCGCCGCCGGCATCCAGCGCATCGCGGATCGCCTCGAGGGTGGCATCGTCTTCGCGCCGCATCTGCTTGGCCAGGTACTGCAGCTGCCGCTTGCGCGCGATGTGGGAATCAATGCGCCGCGTCTCATGGATGTGCGGCAGCAGGTCCTCGGGGATCGGCAGCTTGTCCAGCCGCCCCGGTGGCAGCGCCACCAGCTGTTCGGCCAGGGCGCGGACTTCCAGCGCGTCGCGTCGCTGCTGGCTCCGGCTCGGGCCAAGGTATTCGCCGGTTTCTTCGTCGATCCCGCGCATGGCGTGGTGTCCGTGTAATGCCAGGGGCCGCGGATTTTCGCGGATGGGCCCTGATAATGCACCCTTGCGGGCGCTGCCCGCGTCGTTCCGCCCAAACCCAAGGACATTGGATTGAACCAGATCACCCCACGCAACCGCGACACCGGCGCCGATGACAGCGGCCGGCGGCTGGAATCGCTTTCGGCGCTGTCCAGCCGCCTGCTGGAGCTGTGCAGCAAGGCCGGTGCCGACCAGGCCGAGGTCAGCTGCTCGGAGGAGCGGGGCCTGAACGTGGGCGTGCGCATGGGCGAGGTCGAGACCGTGGAGGCCACGCGCGACCGCGGCATCGCCGTCACCGTGTACTTCGGCCAGTGCAAGGGCAGCGCCAGCACCGCGGACCTGCGCGAAGACAGCCTGGCGGCAACGGTGGAGCAGGCCTGTGCGATCGCACGCTTCACCAGCCCCGATCCCGCCGCCGGCCTGGCCGATGCCGCGCGCATGGCCACGCATCCGCTGGAACTGGATACCTGGCATCCCTGGGAGCTGGACGCCGACCGCGCGGTGGAGCTTGCGCTCGCCTGCGAGGCCGCGGGACGCGATGCGGATCCGCGCATCGCCAACTCCGACGGCGCCTCGGTGGGCACCGGCGCCTCGCTGGGCGTGTATGCCAACAGCCATGGCTTCGTCGGGGCGTCGCGCGATACGGTGCACAGCATCTCCTGCGCGCTGATCGCAGGGCGCGGTGAACAGATGCAGCGGCAGGGCTGGTACACGGCAGGGCTGGCCGCCGACGACCTGGAACCGGCCGCCGCAGTCGGCCGCAAGGCCGCGGCGCGCACCGTCGCCCGGCTCGATCCGCGGCCGCTGTCCACCGGCCGGTACCCGGTGCTGTTCGATGCGCCCGTCGCGCGCACGCTGATCGGACACCTGCTGGCCGCGGTTTCCGGCGGCGCGCAATACCGGCAGGCGAGTTTCCTCCTGGGTGCCGTGGGCGAGCGGCTGTTCCCCGGATGGTTCCAGGTGCGGGAACGACCGCATCTGGTGCGCGGCCTGCGCTCGGCCTGGTTCGATGCCGAAGGCGTGGCCACCCGCGATTCGGCGCTGGTGGAGGACGGCGTGCTCAGCCGCTATGTGCTGGGGAGTTACTCCGCGCGCAGGCTGGGGCTGGAGAGCACGGGCAACGCCGGCGGCGTGCGCAACGTGGAGGTGGCTGCCAACGCCGGCGGCCAGGACGCGCTGCTGCGGACCATGGGCACCGGCCTGCTGGTGACCGATCTCATGGGGCAGGGCGTCAACCCGGTGACCGGCGACTACTCCCGCGGGGCGTCGGGGTTCTGGGTCGAAGGCGGCGCGATTGCCTGGCCCGTGGAGGGCATCACCATCGCCGGCAACCTGCGCTCGATGTTCCAGGCCATCGAGGCGGTGGGCAGCGACATCGACCCGCGTTCGCACCTGCGCACGGGTTCCATCCTGCTCGATGGCATGACCGTGGCCGGCGGCTAGGTTTATCCTTGCCGCAGGGGCAATCGGTCCCGAGGGGAGTTTGAACAATGTCCGAGCATGATCCAATCACGCCGCCGCCGACAGATTCCGGGTCAGCGGCAGGCGGCGTCAGCGCCGACCAGCGGCAGTGGGCCCTGTTTGCTCACCTGTCCGCCCTTTCAGGCCTGTTGACCGGTGGCCTGGGCGCCGTCCTTGGTCCGCTGATCATCTGGCTGGTGAAGCGCGAGACCATGCCGTTCGTGGACGACCAGGGCAAGGAGGCGCTGAACTTCAACATCACCTGCTTCGGGATCTCGGTGATCCTTTGGGTGGTGGGCACCATCCTGCTGGTCATCCTGATCGGTTTTCTCTTCTACCTGGCCGCGTTCGCGGTCGGCATCTACTGGCTGGTGATGACCATCATTGCCGGCATCAAGGCCAACGAGGGCGTTGCCTACCGGTACCCGCTCACCCTGCGCCTGGTGAAGTAGTCCCATCCGTTCGCAGAGCCCGCGCTCGCCCACCGGGCAGGGCGCGGGCGGCGACGCGCTGGATCAGTAGGATCGGCTGATCGCCAGCTCGCCCAGGCGGGCGAGCGCCGCGGCCCCGGGGCCCTGTGGCGCCAGCGCATCGTCCATGGCTGCCGCGAGCTCCCGCAGCCGCGCGCGGGAGGCTTCCACCCCGATCAGCGCGGGGAATGTCGCCTTGTCCTGGGCCGCGTCCTTGCCCGCGGTCTTGCCCAGGGTCGCGCTTTCGCCTTCCACATCCAGCAGGTCGTCGCGGATCTGGAAGGCAAGGCCAAGCGCATTGGCATAGCTGTCCAGCCGCCCGCGGGTGCCTTCGTCGGCTCCCGCCGCCAGCGCCCCCAGGCGCACCGCAGCCCGGATCAGGGCCCCGGTCTTGAGCGCGTGCAGGCGCTCAAGCGCCTCCACGGTGAAGGCCGCACCGTTGCCGGTTGCCGCCACGTCCAGCGCCTGGCCCCCGCACATCCCGCCGGCACCCGCGGCCGAGGCCAGTTCGCGAAGCATGGCCACCCGGCGGGCGTCGTCCACCGGTGCGCAGGCGAGCACCTCAAACGCCAGCGATTGCAGCGCATCTCCGACCAGGATCGCCGTCGCCTCGCCGAACGCCACGTGGACCGTGGGCTGACCGCGCCGCAGTGCGTCATCGTCCATGGCCGGCAGGTCGTCGTGCACCAGGGAGTAGGCGTGGATCAGTTCGATCGCCACGGCTGGCGCGTCGCCCGCTTCCGGCGCCGCCCCGCAGGCGTGTCCCGCCGCATGCACCAGGAGCGGCCGCATGCGCTTGCCGCCGAGCAGCACCGCGTGGCGCATGCCCTCCGCCAGGCGGGGATCCGGCGCATTGGCCCGTGCCAGCGCGGCTTCCAGCGCCGCATCGGTACGGCGCCGCCAGGCATCCAGCAGGGGGCCGGTCCCGCCCGCCCCCGGAGCGTCAGTCATTCCCGCCCAGCTCCGGGAACGGCTCGGCCTGGTCCGGCTTCTCCGGATCGCTCAGCAGCTTCACCCGCAGCTCCGCCTGCTCCAGCGCCTGCTGGCAGCGCCGGTACAGGCCCACGCCGCGCTCGTACGCAGCCAGCGATTGCTCCAGGCTCAGCTCGCCGCGCTCCATGTCATCGACAAGCGCCTCGAGCTGTTCCAGCGACTTTTCGAAATCGGCGACGGGGGAGGGGTCCGGGGTCTGTTCGTTTGCCATGGAGGGAGTTTAAGCCTTCGGCTGTCCAGATACGCAAAACGCCCCTTGCGGGGCGCTTTGCAAAACTGGCGGAGAGGGGGGGATTCGAACCCCCGAGGCGCTATAAACGCCTGCCTGATTTCGAGTCAGGTACATTCAACCACTCTGCCACCTCTCCGGTGACTGGCCGCCGCCGTCGGGCAGCGAGTCGGCAATGATAAGCCCCGGCCGTGCGGCCTACAAGGCAGCCCGCGGCGGGTAAACTGCCGCTTTTCCAAGCCGGTACCCCGCCATGCCCGAAGTTCAGGTCCCCGTCTCGTTCGGCGAACTGCTCGACAAGCTCGCCATCCTGCAGATCAAGTCCGAACGGATGCAGGACCCGGCCAAGCTCGCCAACGTCCGCCGCGAGCTCAGCGCCCTTGAAAAAACCTGGATGGCGCACCCCGCCGCGAGCCGGGACGTCGCCCGCCTGCGGGCCGACCTCAAGGCCGTGAACGAGCGCCTGTGGGAGATCGAGGACGAAATCCGGCTCAAGGAAAAGGCCGGGGAATTCGACGATGAATTCGTGCGCCTCGCCCGCAGCGTCTATTTCGAGAACGATGAGCGTGCCCGGATCAAGAAGGAGATCAACCTCGCGCTGGGCTCGGAGTTCGTCGAAGAGAAGTCGTACGAGGACTACCGCGGCGCGGAGGGAGCCTGACCCGCGTCAGCCGTGGTCGGCGCGGAAGCGCTCGAAGGCCGCGATCGCATCGTCTACGGTCACCAGCTCCATCACCCCGTCGAACTCGATCTTGGTGCCCCATTTCAGTTCGGCGGCCGGACGCCTGAGATAGCGGCGCGCGGCGTCGTCGTAGCGGTCCACGCAGTAGCGGCGGTCGGAGTAGGGGCCGCTGCGCTCGGGGTTGCTGGCCGCGTGCAGGCCCAGCACCTTGGTGCCCATCGCATTGGCAATGTGCATCGGACCCGAATCGGGTGTCATCACCAGGTCGGCGCGGGCCAGCAGCGCGGGCAATTGCTTGAGCGTGTCCTTGCCCACCAGGTCGATCGCCGGTGCCTGCATGCCGGCGATGATGGCGTCCGCGGTGCGGCGCTCGAGTTCGCTGCGCCCGCCGCACAGCACCACCCGCCAGCCCGCTGACGCTGCATGGTCGGCCACCGCGGCATAGCGGTCCGCGTACCAGTTGCGGCGCTCGTGGCTTGAGCAGGGCGAGATCACCAGGGTGCGCAGGCCGTCGTCGGGCCACTGGGCGCGGGCCCAATTGTGCGCTTCGCCAGGCACCGGCATGTTCCACACCGTCTTGCCGCGCAGCAGCCCGAGCGGTTCGCAGAAGCTGCCGATCGCGTCCAGCACGTGGATGCCGGGGCGGTCGGCGATGCGTTCGTTGATGAACAACCCGTGCAGGTCCCTGGAGCGGGCGCGGTCGTAGCCGATGCGCCGCCGCGCCGGGATGAAGGCCGAGAGCAGGTTGGCGCGTCCGGCCACCTGCAGCTGCAGCAGGGCGTCGAAGCGCCGCCCGTTGAGCCCGCGGCGCAGTGCACGCATCCCGGCCAGCCCGGTGCCCTTGTCGTAGACGATGAACTCCACTCCTTCCAGGCCGTCGAGCAGGCGCTGCTCGGCCTTGCCGATCACCCAGGTGAGGGGGGTGTCGGGCCATGCCTCGCGCAGCGTGTTGACGAGCGGAAGGACGTGGGTCACGTCGCCCAGCGCGGACAGGCGCAGCAGGCAGATCGATGCCGGTCGGCGGGCGGCTGGGGGTGGCGTTGGATTGGCCATTCGGCTTGCTAGACTCGCTGGATGGTCCGGTTCGACGCCAGCGAAAGCCTGACGCCATTCCGCGTTGCAGGCGGGGGATATGGCTCGATTCTGTGCGATGCGGCAATCGCGCGGCAAGTCGAGCCCCGCTGGTTCGAGCCCGGATCCTGGGGTGCCGACGCGCAGGCGGTGGGCAGCGGAGGGCGCGGGGGCGCCTGGTTCGTCGAGGGCCCGTTTGGCCACGCGGTGCTGCGCCATTACCTGCGCGGGGGCCTTGCCGCCCGGCTGAGCCGCGACCTGCACCTGTGGCGCGGCGCCGACCGGGCACGCAGTTTCCTCGAGTTCCGCCTGCTGCGCGAACTGCGCGGTGACGGGCTCCCGGTGCCCGAACCGGTTGCGGCCTGCTACCTGCGCCGGGGCGCGTTCTATCGCGCGGCCATCCTCGTCGAGCGGCTGTGCGACGTCCACAGCCTGGCCGAGCTGGCCGCCGGGAACCGCGCGCCCTGGCAAAAGGCCGGCGAGCTGATCGCCCGCTGCCACCGCGGCGGACTCGACCACGTCGACCTCAACGCCCACAACATCCTGTTCGACGCCGACGGTCAGGGCTGGGTGATCGACCTGGACCGCTGCCGCAAGCGGCTGCCGGAAACCGGCTGGCGCGCCCGCAACCTCGCGCGGCTGGAACGCTCCCTGCTCAAGCTGCGGGGCGAGCGCCCGGTGGAGGATGTGCGCACGGATTTCGCCCGCCTGCGCGAGGCCTATGACGCCCGCTGGGCCAAGGGGTACTGAAGCAATGGGCTGGGCGCTGCGCTTCCATGGGGTGGGGAATGCCGACGCGGTGGAACTGGGGAATTCGATGGCCACCATCGAGCGCGACGGCGAGCCCTGGCTGACCATCGACTGCGGAAGCGAAGGGTTGACCGCCTGCCTGGCCCACTATGGCCACCCGCCGCGGGCGCTGTTCATCACCCATACGCACATGGACCACGTGGGCGGCTTTGAGCGCCTGTTCGTGCATGAGTACTTCAAGCGCAAGCCGCCCGGGCGCATGCCGGTCTATGTGCCTGCGAACGTGGTGCCGCTGCTGCACCAGCGGGTGGGCGATTATCCGAACGCGCTGGCCGAGGGCGGGGTGAACTTCTGGGAGGCGTTCCAGCTGATCCCCGTGGGTGACTGGTTCTGGCACCGGGGAGTCCGCCTGGAAACCTTCGCCGTCCGCCACCACTGGCCGCGCACGGCGTTCGGCCTGCGCCTGCCCGGGAGTCTGGTGTGGACGGGGGACACCCGCCCGATCGCTGAACTGCTCAAAGTGTATGCGGATGCTGGCGAATTGATCGCACATGACTGTGCATTGACCGGCAATCCCTCCCACGCCGGCCTGGACGAGCTTGAGCGTGAGTACCCGCCCGGACTGCTGGAACGCTGCGTCCTCTATCACTACGCCAGTGTGGAGGAGGGCGAGGCCATGCGTCGCCGCGGCCGCCGGGTGGCGCTGCCGGGGGAGGCCTTGACCTTGCCCGAGCCCATATCGGGCATCATGGACGGGTCATGAGTGCCGCGCCTGCCCCCGCCGGGTCCCCGTTGCCGCTCGACCGCCTGGGCCGGCCGCTGCGCGACCTGCGGCTGTCGGTGATCGAGGCCTGCAACTTCCGCTGTGACTACTGCATGCCCGCCGACCGGGTGCCGGATGATTACGGGCTGGATTCGGCGTCGCGCCTGACGTTCGATGAGATCGAAACGCTGGTGCGCGGGTTCGCCCGCGTGGGCATCCGCAAGCTGCGCATCACCGGTGGCGAGCCGCTGCTGCGCCGCAACCTGCCCGAGCTGGTGGCGCGGCTGGTGGAAGTGCCCGGCATCGAGGACCTGGCGCTGACCACCAACGGCAGCCTGCTGGCACGCCAGGCGCGCGCGCTGCGCGAGGCAGGGCTGCAGCGGCTGACGATCAGCCTGGATGCGCTGGACCCGGAAGTCTTCCATCGGCTCAGCGGAGGCCGTGGCGAGGTCTCGAAGGTGCTCGACGGGGTCCGCGCGGCCGAGGACGCGGGGTTCGATTCCATCAAGTTCAACTGCGTCATCCAGCGCGGCATCAACGAGGACCAGGCGATACCACTGGTGGAGCATTTCCGCGGCAGCGGCCACGTGCTGCGCTTCATCGAATACATGGACGTGGGCACCTGCAACGGCTGGTCACGCGAGCGTGTGGTGCCCTCGGCTGAGCTGCACGCCCGCATCCACGCCCACTGGCCGCTGCGGGCGCTTGAGCCGCTGCAGCGTGGCGAAGTGGCGGAGCGCCATGCATTCGAGGACGGTGCCGGCGAAATCGGTTTCGTCAGTTCGGTCACAGCGCCGTTCTGCTCCGACTGCAACCGGGCCCGGGTGTCGGCCGACGGCCATCTCTATACCTGCCTGTTCGCCGCCGCTGGCGCCGACCTGAAGCCGGCCCTTGCCGACGGCGAACTGGCCCTGGCCGGGCACCTCGGCAACCTGTGGTCGCGCCGCGCCGACCGCTACAGCGAGGAACGCGGGAATGTCCGGCGCCCGGGCCGGCGCGTGGAAATGTTCCTGATTGGTGGTTGAATGAAGTCGAGTCCTGTCCCCGGCGCGTCCGGGCTGACCCATATCGATGCATCCGGGCGCCCCTCCATGGTGGATGTGTCCGGCAAGGCCGTGACCGCCCGCGAGGCGGTGGCCGAATGCCTGGTGGAGTTCCCACCCGAGGTCGCGGCGCAGCTGCGCGAAAGCGGCCTGCGCAGTGCCAAGGGCGGCATCGTCGACACCGCGATCGTGGCCGGGACGATGGCCGTGAAGCGCACCCATGAGCTGATCCCGTTCTGCCATCCGCTTCCGATCGACGGCGTGCGCCTGGCCATCGACTGGCGCGGCGAGCGGGAGCTGCTGGTGGAATGCACCGTGCGCACCACCCACCGCACCGGCGTGGAGATGGAAGCGCTCACCGGCGCCACCGTGGCAGCGCTGACGATCTACGACATGTGCAAGGCGCTCTCGCACGCGATCGTGCTCGGCCCGGCGAAGCTCGCCGGCAAGCGCGGCGGGAAGCGCGACTTTGGCAAGGCCGCCGTGGCCGGAGGGAAGGAGTGACCAGCTTGACCGTGCTGTATTTCGCCAGCCTGCGCGA
>Ga0079224_100015659_pt1 | contig 10623 bp, 5 predicted proteins | sample Stecom2015_FD_80414 | JGI IMG/M metagenome (GOLD analysis project Ga0079224, IMG submission 80414) | Agricultural soil microbial communities from Utah to study Nitrogen management - Steer compost 2015 | ecosystem: Environmental > Terrestrial > Soil > Agricultural land | place: USA: Utah...
GCAGCGGACGCCATGTGGTTTGCGGTCGACCTGCAGGAGGGTGTCTCCGCCGCACAGGACGACCTCAGTACAGACTTTCAAGTCGCCATCGGCGTCGTGAGGAGTCTTGCCACTGGCCGACGCAATCACTCCGGGCACTTGGTCTCTCACGTACTCGCCGAGTCGGCACAAGAACTCGCCGATCTGGTTCGGGATCGAGCGCGACCCGGGACAAGTCTGGTGGCGGGCGGCCTGTATCGACTCGTTCGCCGCGGCTTTCGCTGGCAAGACGCCCCCAACGTTGAGATTGACGATTCCGTGGGGCCGCACTTGCCCCCCCGCATGCGGGTCTATGAACTCGTTCGAGGACTTTCTCGCGAAGAAAAACTCGAAGAAATTGCCCTCGCTCCGGATGAACTCATCGGTCGCGATGCCGAAATTGCCGACCTCCACGCCGCCTACTATCGGGCCGTCGGGCAGGCCCCAGGTGAAGCGATGTCCTTGGCACGCGTCGTTTCAGGTGAGCTGGGGATCGGGAAGACGGCTTTGGTCAACGCCTTTGTCAATGAGCTCCCCCCTGACGCGCGCGTCTTGCGAGCGGAATGCACGCAGGCCCGTCGTGACGTGCCTTATGGGGTTCTCACCGAATGGCTTCGGGAACTCACCGGCACTTTTCAAGATCAACCTCTTGAAGAAGCCCAAGAGGCGGTGGCGGCGGCTCTGGACTGGTCCCTTTCCGGTGAAGCCGCTGAAGCAATTGGTCGACTAGCAGAACTTTGCACCGGACGACTCGGGATTGCTTACGACGAAGCTGAAGTTGCTCACCAGAGCATGCTGATCCTGACGGGGCTCTCACAGTTTGTGAAACGAGCGGCGGAAGCTGGCCCCTTGGTCGTAGTGCTCGACGCCATGCAGTGGTGCGACCAGATGAGCCTGGAGGTGGTCGGGTCGCTCCTTCAAACCGACCGCCATTTGCCCGTACTTGTCCTTCTGGTGACTCGTCCCGCCGAGCGCGTCACGCCTTACATTGAGGGACTCTTGCGTGTCGAACTTGGCGGACTTTCCGTGGAGAGCCAAGCGCGACTCCTGCAGGTGCGGCTCGGCGTCGGAACCGGCGTCGCTAGCGTGTGCGCCGACGTCTTTCCAAGAGCGGCGGGTAACCCTTACTTTTTGCTAGAAATGGTCGATGCCCTGCTTGAGCGCGGTGTTCTCGAAATTCGAGAAGACGAGAGCGGCGGGCAAATACTGGAGCGCGTGGACGTTGCGGGGAGCGTGGTCACCCTCCCGACCACCCTCGAGCAGCTCATCGCTGATCGCCAAACAGAGCTCTCCAACTCCGAGCAAGATCTCCTCAACTGGCTCGCCGTCGCTGGGGGGCCTCTTCCTGTAACCGACCTGGCACAGCTCTTTGGCGAAGATGCAGAAGCCGTCCTCCGCCGCTTGAACGCGCGAGGCATCACTGAAATCAATGACGGCGAGGCCAACGTCAAACACCCCTTAACCCGAGACGTCGCCTATCGCTCAATGGGGCTCGAACAACGTCGCAGTCTTCATTGCGGGCTCGGTGAGCTTTTTGCGTCTGGAAGCCAAAGCAAGGGCATTCAGGCTGCCGTGGTTGCGCGGCACCTTTCCAAAGGCGGAAAGATCGAGCAAGCGGCAGAACTCTACCTGGAAGCCGGCGGCGCGGCTCGAGCCAGCTACCAGATCCCCCTGGCGACTCGCTGTTACAAAAAGGTTCTGCAGATGCTGCCTCGGGGAGACGCTCGGCTCCTGGAGGCTTATGAGGCCCTCGAGGCGATCACGCGCAACGAAGGACGTTGGAAAGAACGCCGCAACCATTTGCTCAATCTGCGAGCCGCCGCCCTCAAAAGCGAAGACGGCTATTGGATTGCGACCGCCTTGCTTCGTTCAGCCAGGTACGAACTGGACAGCGGACAGCTCGCGCGCGCCTCGAAGTTGGCCAAGTTGAGCGAAGATGCCGCCATCGAATCCGAGTCCGAAGTTGTGGCTCTCCAGGCTCGTTCGCTCCTGGCCGAGGTCCTGCGCGACATCGGTGACATGCAGGGTGCCCTGGCGGCGGTCGATCGGGCTCTCGCTTCGGCGGACCACCCTGAAATCACGGCCCGCCTGCGGGCGGAAGTACTCCGAGCTCGTGGTACTTTGCTGAGGCGAGTCGGTCGCGTCCTTGAGGCCCTCGACTCCTACGCTGAGTCCATCGCCGTGTTTCAGCGCGTGGGAGCACGACGCATGGAAGCGCGTGCCAAGACTTCGCTGGCTTTCGCGATGTTTGTCCTAGGCCGTTTTGAGGATGGTATTGCCTTGGCAAGTCACGCCGTCCAGATCGATGCAGCAATAGGTGGCCGCTTCCGTATCGCCAAGACCCTCGCCAACACGGGACTGTGCTACGCTGGCGCTGGAGATTACGAGAGAGGTCTTGATTTTCTCAAACAGGCGCGAGAAGCCCATGAACGTTACGGCGAACGGGACTCGCGCGCCGACACTCTACTTGCCACGGCTGAAGTCCTTCTGGAAACAGGAGACATTGTGACGGCGGATGGCTACGTCGGTGACGCTGCAGCTCTGATCCAGGTCACCGGGAGCCGCTACGATGCCACCCATGAACGCCTCCTTCGCGCCCTTTTGGCTCGCGCTCGCAACGACGCTCAGGAGACCGTCGCCCGGGCTTTGGAAACACGACAGTCTGCCGAAACCCAAGCCTATGCCTCCTTTCAGTTCTACGCGATGGCCCTGGAGGCCGCAGCGCGCGTCCAGTCTGGTGAGCTCCATACGGGGATCCTCCTTGCCACAACCGCGCTCGGAGCCATCGAGGCACTTCAGGGCTCAGAGTATGGACTGGAGACGCGCGTGCTCTGCTGCGAGGCTCTCCTCAATGCCCGTTCGCCCCAGGCCGGCGAGATGAAAAACCGCTCGGCGAAAGTTGCAAGAAAGATGGCCGATGGACTTCGAGACCCCGCACTTTGGCAAACCTTCATGAAACGCCCCCCCGTCGTTGCCTTGCTTGGTGACACCACGATTTCAGTACCTTCAGGAATCAAAACCTTGGGGTTGGATCTATGAGCGCTCGACCAGGTCGCTTGGCGGCCGTTCTTTCCGGCGGCGGAGCCCGGGGGGCTTATGAAGCAGGTGTCCTCAGCTACATCTTTGATGAACTCCGCGCGAGTCGCGACAAGCGAGTGCAGGTGGACATCATTTGCGGCACCAGCGTCGGCGCCATCAATTCGGCAGCGCTAGCGGGCAGCATGACCGAGCAGAGGGAGGGCGTGCGGCACTTGGTTCGCCTTTGGCAGGGTCTCAATATGGAGAACGTGCTCGAATTCGGATGGAGGCAAGCCGCCTCGCTTGCGGGCTTTCTGTCCGATCATACGCCTCGCTCCCTGATGGACGGGAGCCCCATGGCGGAGCTGATCCAACGCGAAGTCCGCTGGAAGGCGATCCGCTCTTCGCTCTCCAAGCGTCATCTGCGCGCCTGGAGCGTCACCTGTACCGAGGTCCGCACCGGACGCGCCACACTCTTCATGCAAACGGGTCCCGGGACCTCTCTGCCTGCCTACGCTCCCCCGCGCACCCTCATGCGGGGGGGACGCATCGGGCCCCGGCATGTTCTCGCTTCTGCCTCTCTGCCCTTGGTCTTTCCACCGGTACGCATTGGTTCTCAGCTCTATGTGGATGGTGGGCTTCGCCACAACACTCCCATCGCCCCTGCCTTGAGGTTCGGCGCAACTCACGTACTCATCGTAGGAACATCACTTGAAGTCGCCGGCGTGCAAGAGGCCGATGAGAGCGCTCAGCTCACGGGTGCTTCGCTCATCGGCAAGGTCATGAACGCTCTGCTCCTGGATCACCTCGACAACGACATCGCTCAAGTAAAAATGCTCAACGATTTGCACGAGACCGGTGAGCTGGCTTATGGCAGTCAGTTCGCTGGCGACATGCACAAAGCTGCTGCTGCACGCGGCGTACGCATGTTCGAAAAGGTCAAGACTCTCATCGTTCGTCCCTCCATGTCATTGGGGGGCATTGGCGCGCAGTACCTCAAGGGACGCTCGCGCACTGGTTCCAAGATTGTCGGGCGATTCTTGGAGTGGTTCGACTCCGGAAAAGAAGCCGATCTCGCCAGCTACTTGCTCTTCGAAGGGGAGTTTGCCCGCCAACTCATCGAGCTGGGGCGCGCTGACGCGCGGGCACAACGAGATAGAATCGTGGACTTCCTCGACGAAGTCGAAAGTCCCGAGCCGGAGCCGGGCGAAAGCTCTGAGCCCCCCGCTCTCTTCTATCCGCCGGCCGTAGGGTGATCCCCTTGAGCTGAACGCAGGTCAAGAAAATCAGTTCCACAGATCCTCGAACCGACGTGCGATCTCCCCCCAATGGTTACACGCTGGCGAGCGCCGCTTCGATTTCGCCAACCGCTTTTCCATCACCCTGGGACTGAGCAATCTGGAGCCCCGGTTCCAACCAAGCTCTGGCTTCATCCACTCGATCGCAGTCCAAGAGCATCTGTCCCGCGATGAGATACTGAGGCAAATAGTGAGGATCGGCGCTCCTCAAACTCTCAAATGCCGCCAGTGCCTCATCCACTGTACCCTCCTTCTTGAGTTCAAGGGCATAGGCATAGCGGGCGAAAGAGTCCGCCTTGCCCTCAGCAATCAGTTGTTTGAGATAGGCAATGCGTTTGTTCATGTTTCAAACTCCAAATACTCGGCCACGATCCTCTTGGGCCCGTAGCCAGCGAAGCGCGCCACAACTGTAGGTTTTGCTCCAGATTCCACTCGTTCGACCACACCTCGACCGAACTTCTTATGATGAACTCGCTGACCTGGTCGTACGACCACTGCTTCACTGTCGTCATAGACCGGGTCAGAAAACTCGTCGGGGGGGATCTCATCCACCGCATCCTGCTCTTTTGGCGGGGCACGCCGGGCAACCTGGATCTCCGATGCAGCGGCTCGACCACCCGGCGAAACTGGGGGTTCGCTTTGCGCGAAGGGGCGGCGGGCCCGTGTGGCGCCCCAATCGTCGCCCCCAGCGCGTCGTCGCCAGGCTGGTGACGCAGCCAGACCGGATGGCTCTCCCCCTCCAAAACCAGGCAACTGAGGTCTCGATTCACCGGAGAGAACAAAACAGCCCTCAGGAAGATCGGCCAAGAAGCGACTGGGCGAAAGGTACTTCGTCCGTCCAAACAAGAAGCGCATCCCGGCGTGCGAGATGGCGAGATTCCGACGAGCACGGGTGATCGCCACATAGGCGAGCCTGCGCTCTTCATCGAGTTCCTCAGGATCTTCTCCGTCCATCCCCCGAAAGGGAAAGGTCTCCTCCTCCATCCCCGTGATCCAGACTTGCTCGAACTCAAGCCCCTTGGAGCTATGTACCGTCATCAAAGAAACCTTTGGCGCGTCCTCCAACGTGTCGACTGCGGCGACAAGAGAAACGCGTTCCAAATAGCCTTCTAGGCTCACCTCTTCACCGGTCTCTGGGGCCTCCGCTTCATATTCACGCAAAGAGCCAAGCAGCTCGGCAAGGTTTTGAAGACGAGCATCGCTCTCGGCTGAATCCTCCTTTTCAAGCAGCTTGCGGTAGCCAGTTGCTTCCAAGATATGCTCCAAAAGATCGCCGGGCGAAAGCTTCGTTTGGGCCGCCCGAAGACCGGAAAACAGCACATCGAACACACCCAGCTTCTTGGCAGAAGCACCGGAGATCATTCCGTCGGAAAGTCCGTGACTCAGGGCCTCCGTCAAGCTGGTCGCGTTCTCTGCCGCAAGTTCCAAAAGTCCCGACACTGTCTTCTGACCAATCCCCCGGGCAGGAACGTTGATGATGCGTAAGAAGTCAGTATCGCTCGCGGGATTCGCGATCAGGCGTAGGTAGGCCAGCATGTCCTTCACCTCAGCGCGATCAAAAAACTTCATCCCGCCTATGATCTGGTACTGAATGGCCGCGCCACGCAGCGCCTCTTCAAGCACACGCGACTGGGCATGGGTGCGGTAAAAAACAGCACACTCATTGGCAACCGTCCCCTTGGAAAGTGCCCGCTGGATGCCCCCCGTCACAAAGGCCGCCTCGACGCGCTCATCCGGACAGGCCCGCACGACGACAGGATCGCCCGCCTCTTGATCCGTCCACAACTCTTTGGGCTCACGATCGCTGGCTGGGGCAATCACCCCCAAGGCCGCCTGAACGATGCTCTTTGTGGAACGATAGTTCTGTTCCAGCTTGACGACTTTCGTCTCAGGAAAGTCGTGCTGAAAACCCCGGATGATGCGTACGTCTGCTCCGCGCCAGCGGTAGATACTTTGATCGTCGTCACCGACGACACACAAGTTTCGACTTCCGGCGGTCAAGGCCCGCACAATTCGATATTGTACCAGGTTGGTGTCTTGAAACTCGTCCACCAATACGTACTCAAACTTGCGCCGTAGCTCGACGCCCGCAGGGCTTTCCTGGTCTTCAACAATGCGCAGGATGAGCAACAACAAGTCATCAAAATCAACAGCATTGCTCCGTCGAAGAGCAGCCTGGTACTCACGACCAAGGGTGACCAAGTTGGGGTCGAACCCATCGCCCAAGTCTTCTTCCGCTGGATCAATCCCCTCACCCTTCTGAGCGCTGATCATGGCCCGCACCGCCTTGGGAGTGTAGCGGCGGTCGTCCAGTCCCAAGTCTTTGATGATGCGTGAAAGCACCGCCTTCTGATCTGAGTCATCGTAGATGACAAAGTTGCGATCGAGGCCCACCGCATCGTGGTATCTTCGTAAGAACTGGGCGCAAGTTCCGTGGAAGGTGCCTACCCAAAGATCCCGGGCAATCTCAGGCCCGACCATCTCTTCCAGCCGGTTTCGCATTTCCCCGGCGGCTTTATTGGTGAAGGTGACCGCCAAAATTCTGTAAGGAGCAACCCGGTGCGTCGCCACAAGATTGGCGATGCGGTAAATGATGGTCCTCGTCTTGCCGCTCCCTGCGCCAGCGAAGATCAGAAGCGGCCCGGCCTCGTGAGCTGCCGCTTCCATTTGTGGCTCATTGAGCTCTGCTACTGGCGAGACCTCAGACATGATCTCGCCAATTTCTAGCAATGAGCGCGCAAAGATGACCCGGCATGGGTCTTCTCGTAGCCGTCGCGCTGGGTCTTGCTCAAGAACAATCGTCCCAAGGAACGCTCGACCTGGGAAAGTCCTCTGTCATGTCATCGCAAGAGGCCAGAGCTAAGCTCAGTAAGAGTCCGGAGAACTCTCACCCAGGCCAAGGCTTTCGATGTGCACAGAAAATCCAAAGGTGATGGCGGTGTAGATCTTTCCGACAACTCCTCGGCGGAACGAAGCGTCGATCGCAAACTTTTGATCGACATAACCAAGCCCAAAACTCAGGGAGTGCGTCTGAAGGCCCTGATCGTAGCGGTATCCTCCACGTACGGCCACGCGATCTGCCAACAGTGTTTCGCCTCCACCATTCACACGTAGCTTTGTCGCGTTGAAGGTGCGTGACTCAATCACAGCGTCCGCGTTCAAGCTGAAGTCCTCCGTACCAATACCCATCCCGATCCCACCCATGATGGGCAACAAGGCCGTCTCAGGATTCGTCAGATTCGTCCCAGTGATCGCGACCTTGAACTCGGGAACCGGCTGCACGGTCACGCCCGCGTCAAAGGTCACCGTTTGCACAATGTTTGACTCGATCAAACCACCGCTCACTTCACTGAACCCCAGCGCGCCATATCCGTTCTGTTGAATGGTGACGTATTTCCCCGCCAGTCCAATCGCAAACATATCCCCCAGAGGCATTGCCATCGCAAAGCGCAGATCCAACCACTCACGCCGGATCCCATCCGGGTCCTGCATCGACCACACTGCCCCCAGGCCGCCGGACAAACCGGTGCTACTGATGAGTGAATCGACGACCGCACCACCATAGCTCTGGCGGCGCGCTTCCGGGTACAATTGGGCAAAAGCGCCCACATGATAGAGTTCGGCGATCGCCATATTTGCCGGGTTACTATAGAGCGCACTGAGCCCATTGGAGGTCGCACGCATCGGTCCGCCCAATCCCGTCATGCGAGGAGTTTCTTGCTCTGCATAATTGTAGCCCACCTCTGGGGGCACCGTGGCGGGATCAGCAGACGCACGCCCGACCCCTGCGAACGACGCCAAAAAAAAGGCCCCAGCACAGGCCGTTGTGAACCGCGAGTCCCGCAGCACTCGTCCCGATCTCCTCACAATTGGTGCCCCGGCCACCGATTCGGTCCGTGGCCTCAGCGGCAGCTGGGTGCGCTGCATCTTTGCAACCCTTGGGTGAACATTGGATGAGACTTTCGTGTCAGGTTGGCGGCCCCCTGGCGGAGCAGCCGATGGGGCAACAACTTGAGTGTGCGAAGCTCGCATTGCCCTGAGCCTTATCGAAGAAGTGAAGGCGGGGCCAACAAAGGTGCGTGAGCTGTGATGACTTTTTTGATCCGAGCAGGCCTCCCCAAACAATCCGCGCGTCTTCGCTTGATCATCTTGTCGAAAATACGACCTTCGTGCATACGCGAGGTAAAATCAGCTACAGTCAGCTTGCGAAAAAAAATCGACAGCTAAAAGCTAGGTGGAGCGAAGTGTAAAAAAATGTCGAGGGTTGAAGATCTTTTGTGGGAGCGTTAATCCACCATTCCGGCGGGGGATGCTGCTCCCGAAAGCGCCGTCAGATTCAAAGCGCGCACCCTCTCGGAGGGACGTGCGACCCGGACGTCGTCAAGCGGACGTCACGAAGGGGGGTCGAGTTTGACGGTGGAGTGGCGCTCTTGTTCTTTGGATCTTTCGTCTCAAGCTCCAGTCTCACTTTGCACTATCTGACTTCCGTGAATCCGCCGATTGCCCTCGGCGTTCCGCTCCGAACACCCACCCGGAACGAGGAAGAGACCGGCTATCCACAGCCTGTGGATAAGTTGGGGCTCTTCTGTCAATTGTTCTTTTCCGCTGAGCCTGTGAGCGGCGCCTCCCAGCTGCCCCTCTCTTGATATCGCCCATGCTTTCTGCCCCCTCCCAAGATCACTGGCTCCTCGCTGTTCAACACACGAGAAACCGTTCGCCTGCCACTTTTGAGCAGTGGTTCCCGTCCATCCAATTCGATGGACTCGAGGGCGACACTCTTCGTCTCACTGCGCGCGATGAATTTGTGCGCGACTGGGTGCGCGATCACTTCCTACCCTCCCTTCTTTCTCAGCTCTCCACTCTCACAGGACAGCAGTTTAAAGTTGCGTGGAAGATTTCTACTGAGCTTGAACGCCCAGTCTGCGCTCCCCCTGCGCCTCCCAGCTCATCCCTAGTGCCCGCCGGTGGAGGCGCACCTCAAGCCCGCCCCATTGAAGCAGACTCTCAGGACTGGGGTGCTGTGACTCAGGCTCGTCGCACTTCCTCGATGCCGCCTCGACGTCCCAAGTTGGCATCTGTGCCCTCGGTTAGTCCCGTGGCGGGGCTCAATCTCAAATACACCTTCGACAACTTCATCGTCGGTCCGTCCAACGAGCTTGCTTTCGCTGCTGCCACGGCGTCGGCCGGGTCCGGCAGACCGCGCTACAATCCCCTCTTCATTGCAGGCGGCACAGGTCTCGGAAAGACCCATTTGATGCACGCCATCGCGCACCGCATCCTGCAAGATCGCCCCGACGCACGCATCGTCTACGTCAGCGCTGAACTGTTCACGAATGAGTTCATCGAAGCCCTACAAAATCGGCGTATGGAAGAGTTCCGTGCCCGGTATCGCAGCGAATGCGACGTCCTTCTTCTCGACGACATTCAGTTCTTGGCGGGTCGCGAACAGACCCAGGAAGAGTTCTTTCACACCTTCAACACCCTGCACGACGCCGGAGTGCCAATCATTGTCACCAGCGACAAGTACCCTCAGCAACTGCAGCGCATGCCTGAACGGCTCGTTTCGCGCTTCAAGTCCGGGCTCGTGGCAGACGTGCAGTCACCCCAGCTGGAAACTCGCGTCGCGATTCTCAAAAAGAAGGCCCAGCTCGAAGACATTGATCTGCCGGATACCGTGGCAGTTCTTCTTGCTCAGCACGTACAGAGCAATGTCCGTGAGCTGGAGGGCGCGCTCATCCGTCTCGCGGCCAAAGCTTCTCTCTCAGGTCAAGCAATTACCGAAGAGCTGATCCGCGGAGAAGCTTCCTTGGTCGCTAGCACTTCGGCGCGCATCGTCTGCGTCACGGACATTCAACGGGCGGTTTGCTCACATTTTCGTGTGACGAGCGCCGATCTTCTGAGCAAAGACCGCCACAAGAGCGTCGCCTTCGCTCGGCAAGTCGCCATGTACCTGTGCCGACAGCGCCTGCGGTCCAGCTTTCCTGAACTGGGGCGCGCCTTCGGCAATCGCGACCACACCACTGTCATGAGCGCCGTTCGCCGAGTGGAAAACCTGCGCAAGCGTGATCCTCAGATCGACGCACACCTCGAGGCGATCGAGAACCGCCTGGTTTCCAGCAACGACTGAACTCCGCTCGATCTCCCCATCGATCGTAGGTCTTTTACCGGGACTTGCGATAGCATGTCCCAGCAACAGGCAACGAACTACAACGCTCAACAAGGTGACCAGAGGCTTTTCCTAGGTCGAGCCCTCGCCCCGACAGGGGCGAGACCTAGAAAAGCTGTTCCA
>Ga0079224_100015661_pt1 | contig 10623 bp, 6 predicted proteins | sample Stecom2015_FD_80414 | JGI IMG/M metagenome (GOLD analysis project Ga0079224, IMG submission 80414) | Agricultural soil microbial communities from Utah to study Nitrogen management - Steer compost 2015 | ecosystem: Environmental > Terrestrial > Soil > Agricultural land | place: USA: Utah...
CGTGTAGCGCCTGACGAGGTGCCGACTGCTCGATCTGGCGCGCCTTGCGGGCCTCCGGCCCCGACACCCGCTTCGCGCCGCCGGCCCCGTACACCGGGTCTCCCACTATCGGGTGACCGATCGACTCGAGGTGGACCCGGATCTGGTGGGTACGGCCAGTGTGGAGTTCCAGCCGAAGCAGGTCGGTCGGGCCGAGTCGGGCCAGCGGGAAGATGTCGGTGCGCGCGGGACGGCCATCGCTGCGAATCGCCATTCGCTTGCGATCGGCGGGGTGACGCGCCAGCGGTGCCTCCACGGTCCGCTCCTCATCGAGATGGCCCCAGGCCAGTGCTGCATAGGCCCGCTTGATCCTCCGCGCGGCCAGCATCGTGCCGAGTCGACGATGACTGAGGTCGTTCTTGGCCACAACCATCAGGCCGCTGGTGTCGCGATCGAGCCGGTGCACGATTCCGGGCCTGCCACCGGTGCCACTCGATAGCGACGTGCCGCGCGCCACAAGTGCGTTGACGAGGGTGTCGTCCCAGTGACCAGGGGCCGGATGCACGACCAGTCCGGCCGGCTTGTCGATCACCAGGATGTCGTCGTCCTCGAAGACCACCGGGAGGTCCATCTCGCGCGGGGACAGCGTGCGCGGTGGACCGCTCTCGGGAAAGATGATGCAGACTTCCTCACCGCGCTCGAGCCGCCGCGAGGCCCGCACCGCACGCTGATCTATGGTGACCGCACCCGCTGCCACCAGTCGGGCCGCTTCAGTGCGCGAGAAGGCGAGCTGGTCGGCGAGGAAGCGATCGATCCGCTCGGTGGGGCCGAAGGCCACGCCGAAGCGGAGCGGCTCCCCCGCGGTGTCAGCCGCTCGAGGCGGCGCGTCGGGCGACATCTTCGCGCCAGAGCGAGACGAACAGGGCCACCGCACCGCAGGAGACCGCGATGTCGGCGACGTTGAAGGTGGGCCAGCGCCAGGCCGTGACTCCGACATCGATGAAGTCCACCACACCCGGCGCGGAGATGATGCGATCGATCAGGTTGCCCGCAGCGCCACCGGCGACAAGCGCGGTGGACCACTGCCGCAGGTGGTCACGCGCATCCGCGTCGCGGGACATCCGGTTCAGCACGTACACCGCGACAATGGCAACCACCAGGAAGACCCAGCGAACCAACGGACCGAGTGCGCTGCCGATGCCGAAAGCGGCGCCCGGGTTGTAGACCAGGCGCCACTGCACCACCTCGCCGATCACCCTCACGGGGCCATCGAGCAGCGCGTTCTCGGCGATGATCTTGGTCACGCGATCCAGCAACACAGTGACGGCAACAATCAACCAGAACGGCCTGCGATCAGCGTCGCTTGCCATCCTCTTCCTTTTCCTTGCAGCTGATGCACAGCCGGGCGTGCGGCAGCGCGTCAAGTCGCTCGAAGTCGATCTCGGTGCCGCACTGGTGGCACTTGCCGAAGTTGTCGGGCGCGTTGTACAGCCGGCGCAGCGCCTCGTTGAGGTGCCACAGGTAGCGGCCCTCCTTGCTGGCCATCAGGAACTGCTTCTCGCGCTCCATCGCATCGGTTCCCTGGTCGGCCATGTGATACGAATAGGACGACAGGTCGCCATCGGAGGATTGCAGCGTGGCGTTGAAGGACTCGCCGTAATAGCCGAGTTCCTTCATCACACGGGCGCGCTCATCGAGCAGGCGGGCTTCCAGGTGCTTGAGCTGTTCCTTCGTCACGATCAATCCACCTCGTCTGGGCCGGGTCAGTCCCGGCGTTCCTCGGAGCGTCGCACCGCGAGTGCGGCGACGTGACCATCGATGGTGACCGAATCCGTACGGTCGTGGGCCGTCAGTTCCTCGCCGACCACGAGCTTCCTGGCCAGCGTCTCACCGGCGATCCATTCCTGCCACTCATTTGCAGCCTGCTGGAGTTCCGCATCTCCACTGATCGAGAGCTCGATGCGGGTGCTCACGTCATACCCTGCGTCCTTGCGCAGCCGCTGCACGCGGCTGACGAGTTCACGAGCCAGGCCCTCGGCGCGGAGTTCTGGGGTGAGCGCTGGATCCATCGCCACCACGAACGGCCCGTCGCTGGCCACGGGCCAGTCCGAGACAACCTCGCGCGACACCATCACGTCCTCCGGATCGAGGCGCCAGCCGGCATCGATCGACTCTCCCGCCTCGAGCTGCCGCAACTGCTCGGGCGTCAGGGCCGCAACCGCAGCAGCCACCTGCTTGACCTCGGCGCCGTACTTCTTGCCAAGGGTCCTGAAATTTGCCTTGCCTGAGAGCCGGACCAGGTCGGCGTCCGACTCGACTCGCTCGATTCGCTTGACGTTCGTCTCGGCCGCGAGCAGTGCGAGCAGCTCGTCGAAGGCCGCACCCCGCACCTCGGCCGGTGCAGCAATCTGCATCCGTGAGAGCGGCTGGCGCACCTTGATCCCCGCCTCCTCCCGGGCAGCGCGCCCGAGCGAGGCCAGCCGGCGAACCGCCGACATCGCGCGATCCAGCTCGACGTCGAGCCGGCCACCGTCCTCCGGGAAGCGGGCAAGATGCACTGATTCGCCCGTGAGCGCACGGTGCAACCAGTCGGAGGCGAACGGCGCCGCCGGTGCCAGCAGCCGAGCCGTCGCGACCAGCACCTCGTGCAGGGTTGCCACCGCTGCCGGATCAGCGACGCTGTCCGCAGCCCAGAACCGACCACGGTTGAGCCGCACGTACCAGTTGCTGAGGTCGTCGACCACGAAGTCGATCACCGCCCGGATTCCCGCAGTGACGTCGTAGCCCGTGAATGCCCGGCGCACCTCGGCGATGGTCGCATCGAGCCGGCCGAGGATCCAGCGGTCCGCCTTGGGACGCTGCGCAACCGGTGGTGCATCACCCAACGGACCCGCATAGAGCGCGAAGAACTGGTAGGTGTTGCGCAGCGTGTTCAGGAACGAGGTCGCCACGTCGACGAGCTGCTCCTCGTCGAATCGCTTCGGCAGCCACACCTGGCTCGACACCAGCAGGTACAGTCGCGCCGCGTCGGCACCGTGTCGCGACACCACCTGCCACGGGTCGGCGACATTGCCGCGTGACTTCGACATCTTCTGGCCCTGCGCGTCGAGCACCAGCTCGTTGACGATCACGTTGCGATACGGCGCGCTGTCGAACGCGGCAGTCCCAACCGCGAGCATCGAATAGAACCAGCCGCGAGTCTGGTCGATCCCCTCACAGATGAAATCAGCGGGGTAGTGCTCGGCCTGCACCTCGACATTCTCGAACGGCCAGTGCCACTGCGCCCAGGGCATCGAGCCCGAGTCGAACCAGGTGTCGATCACCTCGGGCACCCGGCGATATGTGCCGCCTCCCGGTGCCGGCCAGGTGACCTGGTCGACCCACGGCTTGTGCACGCCGAGGTCACCCTCGGGCTCATAGCCTGCGAGTTCCTTGAGCTCGGCGAGGGACCCGATCACGACGATGTCGTCAGGGTTGGCGTCATTGAACCAGATCGGCAGCGGCGTACCCCAGTAGCGATTGCGCGAAAGGGCCCAGTCGACGTTGTTGCCGAGCCATTCGCCAAAGCGACCGCTGCCAGTCTCCGGCGGATGCCAGTTGATGCCCGCGTTCAGCTCGAGCATCCGGTCCTTCACCGCCGAGGTGCGCACGAACCACGAGTCGCGGGCGAAGTAGATCAGCGCGCTGCCGCAACGCCAGCAGTGCGGATAGGAGTGATCGTAGGCCTCGGTCTTGAGATGCCGGCCCAGTTCCTTGAGGCGGCGGATCAAGAGCGAGTTGGTCTCGGGATCAGTGACCAGTCGCCCCTCGAGCTCGGGCCAGTTGGTGCCACGGAAGGTGCCGTCGTCTGCAACCGGACGCAGCATCGCAAGTCCGTTTGCGATGCCCGCCGCGTAGTCGTCGGCTCCGAACGCAGGCGCCATGTGCACGAGGCCCGAGCCGTCGGTCGCGGTCACGAAATCGCCGGCAACGACAATTTGCGCGTCACCTTCAGCAGGCAGAGGCACCAGGTCGAACGGACGCTGGTAGCGCAGGCCGACGAGCGCGGTGCCGGGCATAGTCGCGACCACGGTCGGCTTGCCGCCGAGAATCGACTCGGCGGCGTCCACGCGCGCAGATGCCATCACGAAGCGACGACCCGGGTGCGTATCGGTGGTCACCTCGCTGTACTCCAGCTCCGAATTGACCGCGACCGCGACATTGGACGGCAAGGTCCACGGCGTGGTGGTCCACACGACCAGCTCGCGGCCATCGGCCATCGCAAACGTCACGTAGATCGACCGATCGCGCACGTCGCGGTAACCCTGCGCCAGTTCGTGCGATGACAGCACCGTCCCGCATCGCGGGCAATACGGCAGCACCCGGTGACCGCGCACCAGCATCGACCGCTTGTGCATCCGCTGCAGCAGGTGCCACACCGACTCGACATAGTCACGGGAGCAGGTGTAGTAGGCGCGATCGTAGTCGAGCCAGTAGCCGACGCGCTCGGAAAGTGACACCCACTCGTCGCGATACGTGAACACCGAGTCGAGGCACTTCTCGGCGAAGCGCGCGACACCGTACTCCTCGATGTCCTGCTTGCCGGTGAAGCCGAGCTGCTTCTCCACCTCGAGTTCGACGGGGAGGCCGTGAGTGTCCCAGCCGGCGATACGGGTGACCTTCTTGCCATCCATCACGTGGAAGCGGCAGATCAGGTCCTTGATCGCTCGGGCGAACACGTGGTGGATCCCGGGACGGCCGTTGGCAGTGGGCGGGCCCTCGAAGAAGACGAATCCCGGGCGGCCCTCGCCCTGCGCCTGCACGGCGTGGAACAGTCGCTCCTCGCGCCAGCGCTCGAGGAGTTCCTTCTCCATTGCATCCGCACCGCCGTCAGGCCACGATGGCCAGCGGGTCTCACCAGTCACAGCAGTCATCTTCGCAGTTGATTCCGATCTTCAGGAGATGTCCCGTGGTCATTCCCTGCTGCCGAAGAGCGCGGTGCCCAGTCGCACCATTGTGGCGCCTTCCTCGACTGCCAGCGGGAAGTCATCCGACATCCCCATCGAGAGTGTCTCGAGTCGATGTCCCTCGCGGCGTCCGGCCTCGGCCAGCTCGCGCAACTGCGCGAAGGTGGCGCGCACTTCCCTCTCGGGCGCGCCGAACGCGGCCATCGTCATCAGTCCCCGCACTTCGAGACGGGGCAGGTCGCGCAATTCGTCGAGCAACGCCGGCAGGCCGGAGGGCTCGACACCACCCTTCTGCGGTTCGCGGGAACAATTGACCTGGACCAGGATCGCCTGGATCACGCCCTCCGGCACCCGGCGGTTGATCTCACTTGCCAGTTCCATTCGGTCGACGGAATGGATCAGTGCAAATCGACCGGTGGCGTGCCGCGCCTTGTTGCGCTGAAGGCCGCCGATCAGGTGCCAGTCGACCTCGAGGTCGGCGCATCGCTCCTGCTTGGCGAGGGCCTCCTGCACCCGGTTCTCGCCCACGGCCGTGATGCCGGCCTCCACCGCCTGGCGCACTGCCTCGGGACCGTGGGTCTTGGTGACGGCCACGATCTCGACCCGATGGGACCAACCACCCCGGCGCTGGGCCTCCGCGATAGCGGCGCGCGCCCGGTCGAGTCGGTCCACGAACGCGATATCGGGCATAAGCCCCAAATATAACCGGGTAGCCGACTTCCCTTCCCTCCAGCCGGGCCTGGCCCGAGGGTGCCAGACGGCCGCCGCTCAGCGAACCTGGCGCTCCAGGTCGCTGATGAACTGGCGCAACGGCTGGTTGTCGACACTGAGGTGAGCGGCCCGTCGCAGCAGTCGCAGTGCCTCGGTGGTGTCCCCGCGTTCCAGCATCCCGAGACCGGCACGGGCGTGCGGGAGCGCCATCGTGTGGGCCATCGAAGCGACGTTGGGCTCCAGTTCGGAGAGATCCGCTTCGAGCAGTCCTCCCAGCGACCATTGGTTGTCGATCAGGCCACGGGTGACGCCGAGATCCATCGGTGGCTCGACCTCGCCACCCGGCGCGACGGATTCAAGCACGGGAAACTTGACCGGGAGCACATACGCCAGGCCCTGCTGGATGACCGGGGCGTCGAACAGCTTCCGCCGCGTGGTGATCGCCCACGCCACCGGACGCTTGCCAACGTTCGACCGCAGGATCGAGAACATCGCGATGTCCTTGGCGGCAAGGACGGTGCCCTTGGGGATCGCCAGGCGGCCACCCGTTGCCAGGGGCAGCTCGTAGTCCTGGTCGGCGAGTTGCGGACGCAGGGTCGCAATCGTGGCATCGTCGAGGTCGTGTATCGGCAACTCCGGATCGGGTGCGGGGTGATCACGCCACACCGCCGGCAACTTGCCGTAGTCGACCCCCGCGGGCCGATGATCGCGCACCTGGCGCTGGTACCAGTTGGTCTCTGCCAGCGCGAGGCAAACGATGGTCACGTCGGTGCGATAGCCATCGACGACCTGCGCGTGCCAGAGCGGGAAGGTGTCGTTGTCGCCCCACGTGAAAAGGATGCCACCAGGGGGCACCGAGTCGAGCAGCGCGCGTGCAAAGTCGCGCGCCAGGGTCGCGTCGGGACCGTGGCGACGCGACGCCTCCGTGAAGTTGGCCACGAATGGGATCAACGACATCGCGAACACCGCGCGAGTCACGGCGCGGCCCGGGAACCTTGCAGCGAGCTCGGAAGCAATCGCGGCAAGTCCGATTCCGATCCACACTGACCACGCCACGAACGATGCCACGAAGAAGTAGTCGCGCTCACGTACCTCGTGGTCACCCTGTTGCGCCCAGCGATCCCAGCCGATCGACGGACCGGGCTTGAAGTTCATGTACAGGACCAGGCCGATCCCGGTGACTGCGAAGAAGGTCGCCACGAACCAGAACCCGGACCGGTCGCGACGCCACTGCGTCAGTGCGCCGTGAATGCCGGTCGAGAGCGCGAGCAGCGTCACCAGCAACCTGAGCGGAGTCGTGAACGCGCCATTGCCAAGCCCCCGGGCCCACTGCCAGTCGAAGTACTGCCCGTAGTTGGCGAGCTGGTAACCGAGGATGGTGAGCGAACGGCCGGGGTTCCCCGGTCCGTGCACGACCGTCGGGTCATCGAGCGGGGTGCGGATCGGATACTGCGCCCGTCGAATCACGTCCAGCAGTGCGTTCCACGTGCTCGGGTCGGCCTCATTGATGAACGGTCCCTGCTGTGCGCGCAGGTACAGGAAAAGGTAGGGAGAGATGCCGACCGCCACGATGATCAGCGTAGCCGCTATGAACACCAGTTGCCGGCGGGTGAGGGCCAGCCCCACGGCGGCCAGCAGCGGGAGCGCGAACACCATCATCAAGGTGGTGTTGCCCAGGCCGACGGCGATCAGCATCAGCCAGGTCGCACCGATCACGGCGATGCGCGACCGTTCCACGTCACGCCGGGTCGGATCGAGCAGCGGGTCACGCCAGGACTCCGCCGCAAGAAGTGCGACCAGTGCCGGCCCGACCAGCAGCGCCAGCAGATGGTTGCCGATCGAGATTGCGCCGAGATAGAGCAACACCAGCATAAGGCGCTGGCCATGCCGGGTGTCCCGCTGGTCGCACCAGCGCACGACGCACCACGCCGCAGCCGCGATCGTCACCATCGCGATCGAGTACACCTCGGCCTCGTTGGCGTTCTGCCAGTTGGTGAACCCGAAGGCCGAGCAGAGGGCCGCCGCCACTCCACCGCCGATCGCGAGATACGCGGGCGCGGCGCGATCGAGTCGGCGCACCAGCGAGTTGCCGACCAGGAACCAGAGTCCCGCGGAAACCGCACCGCCGATGGCACTCATCAGGTTGAGACGCCAGGCATAGTCCCCGAACGGGAGGACCTTGCCCCAGACGTGGGCGACCAGCACCCACAGGGGAGTCCCCGGTGGATGGGGGATGCCCAGACTGTATGCCGCGGCGACGAGCTCGCCGGCATCCCAGAATGTGACCGTAGGTGCGAGGGTGATCACGTAGCCGACCAGAGCCGCGAGCGCGACCAGCGCCGCTATCCGGTAGGGTGGCTGCCAGGCTTGGTTCATCGAGTCACTGCCCTTGCAACCTGGAGTGCATCGCGGACCGATTCCGCATCGTGTACCCGGAACAGTCTTGCGCCCCGATCATAACCGATCGCGCACGCTGCTGCCGTGCCGCGATCACGATCCTCGACCGGGCGTCCGGTCGCATCACCGATGAAGCGCTTGCGCGAGACACCGATCAGCACCGGCGAGCCGAGTGCAACGATTGCATCCAGGCCGGCGAGGATTCGCCAGTTCTGCGAGGCGTCCTTGCCGAACCCGAACCCCGGGTCCAGCACGATGTTGCGGTGCCGCACGCCGGCAGCAGTCGCGGTGCGACGGGCAGCATCGAGGTCCCGCGCCACCTCCGACAGCGGGTCCACACCGAGGTTAGCCACCACGGAATCTGTGAGTGAGCCGAGCGCCCCGCGTGAGTGCGACAAGATCAGCCCTGCCCCCGTCTCGGCTGCCAGGTCGAGCAGCGCCGGGTCGTGACGACCGGCGGTGACGTCATTGATGATCACCGCGCCTGCAGCAACAGCCGCTCGTGCAGTGGTGGCGTTGACGGTGTCGACCGAGACGGCAACATAGGGGTGATCGCGTACGACCGACTCGATGGCCGGGATGACTCGCGAGACCTCCTCGTCGACGGTGATCGGCTCCGAACCCGGCCGCGTGGACTCACCACCGATGTCCAGCACCGTGGCGCCCCCGGCGATCAATTCTCCGGCGCGACGAAGCACCTCCTCGAGATTGCCGGCCCGACTGGATTCAGAGAAGGAGTCTGGAGTCGCGTTGATCACTCCGACGATGACCGGGCCATCCAGTGCGATGCTGCCGGCCGCGTGGTACCACTCCGTCGGCAACTCGGCCGGCATCGCCATCCCGATCGCCATCGCCAGCTCACGCACCGGCTCCGGTTGCATCCAGGGCCGCGCGAAAGCGCCGAGGCGAGATCGCGCACCCACCAGGATCATCCAGTCCGGACCGGTCACCACCTCGATTCCGAGGCGTGCCGCGATCGGCACCATTGCCTCGATGGTGGCCGGATCGATTCCCCTCACCTGGAATGCGGCTGACTGGATGCCGGAGGAGGTCAGGGACGCGAGATCGCCCTCCCATCCGAGGGACAGGAGGGCGTCGCGGACCGCAGCGTCGCCACCGCGGACCGACATCGGCACCACGATCACGCCCCGGCCGGCTCCGCGGGCGGTGCGCCGAGGACCGGGCTGCGCACGACCTGCGACTCGGCCCGGGCCTGCTCGGCGGAGCTGCTGCTGGACTGCGCCGGCGGATTGGCACGCGGCGGCAACGGCAGGTTGCGCGCGAGCAGGTCGAGGTCCTCGCGGTCGATCGTCTCGCGCTCGAGCAGTGCAAGTGCGATCCGGTCGAGCAGGTCACGATTCTCCTGCAACAGCCGCAGCGCAGTCTGGTACGCTTCGTCGAGCAGTCGCTTGACCTCGGAGTCGACCATCTGCGCGGTTTTCTCGGACACCTCGCGACGATGGCCGAACTCGCGACCCAGGAACACTTCCTGCTCGCGCTCGCCCACAGCCATCAGGCCGATGACGTCGCTCATCCCGAACTGGGTCACCATCCGGCGAGCCAACTGGGTGGCGCGATCGATGTCGTTGCCAGCACCGGTGGTGACCGCGCCCTTGCCGAAGATGATCTCCTCCGCAGCGCGGCCACCGAAGAACATCGCCAGCGAACCGATCAACCAGTCGCGGGTGTAGTTGTGGCGATCAGTCTCCGGCAGTGACGCGGTCAGGCCCAGTGCGCGTCCGCGCGGAATGATCGTGACCTTGTGCACCGGATCGCTGCCCGGAGTCTTCATCGCGACGACAGCGTGACCGGCCTCGTGATACGCAGTCAGGCGACGCTCATCCTCGGTGAGGACGAGTGAGCGACGCTCGACGCCGAGCATCACCTTGTCCTTGGCGGCCTCGAGGTCCTCCATCGACACCGACGCCTTGTTCGCGCGCGCCGCCAGGAGTGCGGCCTCGTTCACCAGGTTGGCGAGATCGGCTCCGGCCATCCCGGGTGTGCCGCGTGCAATCGTCTCGAGATTGACATCGGGAGCCATCGGAATCTTGCGGGCGTGAACCCGCAGGATTCCCTCCCGGCCCTTGACGTCGGGAGCGTCGACCACGATCTGGCGGTCGAAGCGTCCCGGGCGCAGCAACGCCGGATCGAGCACGTCGGGACGGTTGGTGGCGGCGAGCAGGATCACCCCGTCGTTGCTCTCGAAGCCGTCCATCTCGACCAGCAGCTGGTTGAGGGTCTGTTCACGCTCGTCGTGCCCGCCGCCGAGGCCGGCGCCGCGATGGCGACCGACTGCGTCGATCTCGTCGATGAAGATGATGCACGGAGCGTGTGCCTTGCCCTGCTCGAACAGGTCACGCACGCGCGATGCGCCGACGCCGACGAACATCTCGACGAAGTCGGAACCCGACATCGAGAAGAACGGACGACCTGCCTCGCCGGCGACCGCCTTGGCAAGGAGGGTCTTGCCGGTTCCCGGAGGTCCGACCAGCAGGGCGCCCTTGGGCAGGCGACCTCCAAGGCGGGTGAACTTCTGCGGGTCCTTCAGGAACTCGATCACTTCCTGCAGCTCGACCTTGGCCTCGTCGGC
>Ga0079224_100015663_pt1 | contig 10623 bp, 11 predicted proteins | sample Stecom2015_FD_80414 | JGI IMG/M metagenome (GOLD analysis project Ga0079224, IMG submission 80414) | Agricultural soil microbial communities from Utah to study Nitrogen management - Steer compost 2015 | ecosystem: Environmental > Terrestrial > Soil > Agricultural land | place: USA: Utah...
GCAGGGGCGGGTGTGGTGGTGGCCGAGGTCCGGTGAGCACCGAGCGCGTGGAGGCGGGCGCCGCCGCCAAGGCGCTCGCCCGCAGGACTAGCAGCGTTGATCCAAGCGCGGAGCAACGCCGGCGCCGGTGATGCAGCAGCGCGCGAATGCCAGGACTTCGGCATCACTACACCAATACACCCGCTTCTCCCTGCCCCGCCACTCCGCCTCGCGGAAAACGAACTTCTGGATCTTCCCCGTCGCCGTCTCGGGCAGTGCCTCGAGCAGCTCGACCCTGTCGGGCTCCTTGAAGCGGGCGATGCACGTCTGGACGTGGGCGATGATCTCCTCGCCGCTTGCCGTTGCGCCCTGCTTCAGCACGACGAAGGCCTTCGGACGTTCACCCCAGCGATCGTCCGGCACCGCAATGACCGCTGCTTCCAGCACCGCCGGCTGCGAGACCACCGCCTTCTCCACCTCGATCGTGGAGATGTTCTCACCGCCCGAGATGGCGCGCTGACGAGTGGCCCGCTTGCGCTGTCCGAAGGAGGGCTTCCGCTCAGCTCCTCCTGATCAGATCGTGCTCGCGGACTCCAGGTTGGACGTGCAGTGACCGCAGCGCGTTGCCATGATCGGGATGGTCAGCTTGCAGTAGGGGCACTCCTTCTCCGTGGGAGCCGGCGGCTCCTGCGGCTTCTCCATCAGCCGATTGTACGACTGGATCAGCATGAAGACCGCGGCGGCAACGATCAGGAAGGAGATGATGGCATTGAGGAAGAGGCCGTAGTTCAGTGTCGGAGCACCCGCCTCCGTAGCTTCAGCCAATGAGGTGTACTGCTCGCCCGACAGGTTGATGAAGAGGTTGCTGAAGTCCACACCTCCGGTCAGCAACCCGATTGGAGGCATCAGGATGTCGTTCACGAACGAGTTCACCACACTCGTGAAGGCGGCACCGATCACGATACCTACCGCCAGATCGATCACGTTGCCGCGGGCGATGAACTTCCGGAACTCATTGAGCATCAGGGCGCTCCTTGGGAACGGAGGGTGGGAGTAGGTTTGGGTTTTCAGTAGGATCTACACTCGCCCATCAATGCGCAAGCGCCTCGTTGCCGTGGGCTCGCTTCCCGAAGCCGCGCAAGCTAGCCAGGCGGAGCCGACGTCGTTCCCACCGTTTCGCACACTTCGCGCGTCCTGGTGACCTCCGCCGGCCTCGCACCGTCATTAGTGGGTTGCCCCGCGCGGAAGGTGTCACCAGCGGCGAGCGCAGACATCCACCACTCATGAGAGCGCCGACCTGACGTCGCGGGTCTATTCCGTCACCAAGGTCGCGGGGTCTGATCTGTCACCGGTGTAACCGCTCTGTACCCTGTACCCTGACCACCGACTACTGACCACTGATGTGTTGGCACCCTTCCGGCACTCTCCTGCCGGGCTTCGCGGTTCCGTTCGGGCCCTGGCGAAATGCGCCGGGGTTCGTGGGCGGATGTAGGATCCGCCTCCGGTCGCGCAGTTCCGAGCATGTGAGCGTTGAAACGTCGCCAGGCAGGAGGGCCTGGGAACGCGGGGGGTGTGACGTTGGCACCACACTCTTTCAGTGGCGGGGTTGCCACTTATGTGGCATACTCACAACATGCCGTGGCGTTCTTCCTGCCCGCTGCCGGGTCGGGCGGACGCCGGTGGTCCGGCGGGAGAACCATCCGCTTTCCCGTGTTATTCCTGCTCATTACCGCGCTGATGTTTCTCTTGGATTTGATTTCAGAACTGGGGGAAGGCCTGCGGGAGTTCTGGTTGATAGGCCTGCTGTTCGCAATCGGCCTCCTGAAAGTCGCACAGGATCTGGTTCGCAGAAGTCGTAAGACGGATCCCGAGGAGCACGGGCCGCTGCTCGTTTTCGGGATGGGCGAGACGCCGGCGCCGGCGGTTGCACCGCGGGCCACCGAGCCGTCCGCCGCTCCGACCGCAAGCGGGCCTCCGCCCCCGGTCCCCGCGGCCCCACTCTCGCAGATGGCGACACCGGCGATGCCGATGGCACCCCGTCGGCCCAGCCCCCGGCCGATCATGTCGCAACCGATGGTACGGCGCCCGGTCGGGGTTCCCTCCTGGGATTCGACGGCGCTGACGGACGAGGCGAACGAGACGATCCGGATCGAGACGGGCGATGATGGCCGCGTGCAGTTCCTGCCGGGCCGTCTGGAGGTCGTTCGAGGTGCCGAAGTAGGGCGGGAGTTCCACTTCCTGCGAGTCCCGGGTCAGACGGTACCGGAGATCACCATCGGTAGGGCGCACGGACCCGCGCATCGACATGTGCAGATCCCCGCGGCGACGGTCAGCCGGATGCACGCCCTGCTGCGGTTCGTGGACCGTGGCTGGTGGGTCGTCAACCTCTCCACGACGAACCCCGTGCGGGTCAACGGTGTGGAACTGGCCGGCTCCGACGATACGGTACTCCTCTCTGATGGCGACTCCCTCGCCCTGGGCGAGGTCGAGCTGCGCTACCGCGATACGCGCGCATGAGGCCGCTGGAACGCTCCAGCGCGACCATCTCGGTCGCCGGGCGGAGGCCGAGCAACCAGGACGCGACGATCGATGTGCACATCGGCGAGATGCACCTCGTTGCCGTTGCCGATGGAATGGGCGGGCACCAGTCGGGCGAGGTGGCCAGTGCCATGGCTGTCGATGTGCTGTCGCGGGAGATCGCTTCGGGACGATCCCTGAGGGAGGCCGCCGTCGCCGCGAACGTTGCGATCCACGAGTCAGCGGCGAGCAATCCGCTCCGGGCCGGGATGGGCACCACGCTCGTGGCGTTGCTCCGGCGAGGGTCGATCTACGAGATCGCGAACGTGGGCGACAGCCGGGCCTACCGGATCGAGCGGAGCGGAATCCGGCGGATCACGCAGGATCATTCGTTCGCCGCCGAGGCCGCCCGGGCGAACGTGATGTCACCGGAGGAGATCGCGCGGTCCCCGTGGCGGAATGCGTTGACTCGATCGTTGGGCACCGAGCGCAACGTGGAGGTGGACATCTTCGGCCCCTTCTCGCTCGATGATGGACCCCACGTGGTGCTGCTGTGCAGCGACGGGATCTACAGGTCCGTGACCGATGACGGAATCCGCCAGCTCGTGCTCTCCTTCGATGATGTTGGCGTCGCCGCCGAGGTGCTCACCACGCGGGCGCTCCAGAACGGGAGTGACGACAACATGTCGGTGGCAGTGGTGGAGTTCGGGCAGGCTCTCTCCGCCCGCCGGATACGACGCTTCGATCCGCCGGCTCAACGGGGAGTGGTGGGAGGAGCATTCGAGCCTCCCGTGCGGGAGTCGCTGGGTCGTCGTCAACAGGGTCCGGGCATCGGGCTCCACCCGGGTCCGCTCGAGGCGGCGCCGAACTCAGTACTGCTGGCACGACCGGAGCCCCGCCGCTTCACGATCCGAGGATGGCTCGGCCGCGTCCTCGGCCTGGTGGTCAACGACAACACGCTGTTCGGGATCTCCGTAGCGATTCTGTTGGTTTGGCTGCTCTCGCACCTGGGTGGCGGGAGCTGAGAAATCAGGCCCACCGTCCGGCCCCTCCCTGGCAGATCCAAAGATGAGTGCAGAACGAGACTCTCGGTTCGAGCTGGCCCACGCCATCGGATCCGAGTACGAGATCCTCGAGGAGCTGGGTCGCGGCGGTTCTTCGGTGGTCTACCACGCGCGCGACCTGGTCCTGGGGCGGGAAGTCGCCATCAAGGTGATCCGGAGTAGCCAGCTGGACGATGCGGAGGCTGTGACCCGCTTCGAGCGGGAAGCGCGCGTCCTGGCGCGGCTGCAGCACCCGAACATCGTGATGCTGTACGCGGCGAAGCAGCTCTCCGCGGGTTCGCTCGCGCTCGTCATGCAGCATTCATCGAGCTGGCGGACGCTGAAGTCGCTCGTACGAGAAAACGGCCCATTCTCGTCCGAAGCCGCCGAGCAGGTGATCATCGACCTCGCTGCCGCGCTCGAATACCTCCACGCGCACCAGGTGGTCCACCGGGACATCAAGCCGGAGAACATCTTCGTCGAGACGGACACCGGGCACGCGCTGCTCGCCGACTTCGGGATCGCCAAGCCGGGGGACGCACAGTCGAGCGTGACCCTCACCGGTGTGGTGATCGGGACTCCAGCGTACATGTCGCCGGAGCAGATCGACGGCGTGGAAGTCACCGGACAGAGCGACATCTACAGCCTGGGAATGGTCGGCTACGAGATGCTGACCGGGCGACGGCCGTGGGCGGGCGAAAGCCTCTACAGCGTCATCTTCAGGCAGAAGACCGAGCGTCTGCCCCCGATGGCTGAGCTCCGGCCGGACGTTTCGCAGCGGCTGTGCGAGGCGATCGAGAAGGCTACGGAGAAGGAGCCGAGGGACCGCTGGGCCGACGCCGGAGAGCTACTCGTCCACCTCGGTGCTCGCCCGTCGATCTACCCGTCGACGGCGGTGGAAGTGGTGCGGCAGCCGGTCCCGGTTCCGCAGACCGAGGTCGAGGAGTCTCCAACGATCGATATCGCTGGTCTGCTGGCGAACGCGGGGATCTCGGAATCCGAGGTGCAGCCCGCGCGGCCGGCATGGTTGGTTGGCAACTCGAAGCGCGTCGGCATGGCTGCGACCGTGATGGTGCTCCTCGGAGCGGGTGCCGCGGCGGTCGCGATGACCCGGCCCACTGCCGCCGTGCCCACAACCGACTTCGGGTCGATCGCGCTCAGCACCGAGCTGGACGACCCCACTGCGTTCTCTTCCGCCGAGCGCCCGCTGCCGCTGGATTCGGTGTCCGTGGCGGCGGACGAGGCGCGGGAGGAGGCCCCACCCGCGGCGGGTACCGCCGCATCGAACGCTCCGGCGGCCGACCCTTCGGCTCCCGCTCCGACGCCGCGACGCACACTTCCGGCACCTCCGGTCGCGCCGGTCGTCTCCAACTCGACGCTCGTCGCCGCCATCAGCGCGGTACCCGCGGATCCAGCGGTAGTCGCTCCGGTCGAGGCGGTCGCCGCCCCCACCCCGCCCCGCCTCCCGGTGGCCATGGGGCGCGGGGAGAGCGCTCGAGATCTGGCCGACGCTGACCGCAGGGAGACCCCGCGCCTCCTCAACGCCGGTGCGTTCGCCGAACAGCTCCAGCGGATGTACGCCGCGACCCCTCGCCTCCCCGGCGGCTCCGAACGGCTCAACATCGTTCTCGCCGTCCTCGTCGATGAGCGTGGTGAGGTCGTGGAAACCGAGGTAAGGACGAGCAGCGGAGTCGATTACGTCGATGAGGCCGCGCGCGCGGCGACTCGCCTGATGCGCTTCTCCGCCGCGTCCGACTCCTCCGTGCCCTCGCGGATCTGGGTCACCGTCCCGCTTACTCTCGAGCGATAGCCGTTCCTCGGTTGAAGAATCACGGAGCCGCGGCTTCCAGTCGCCGCGGCTCCGTTTTCGTTCCCCTCGAGGTTCGGCCCAGCGGTCCTCCAGGACCGTTCCAGGTCGAGCTCCGTCAACCGATTCCCGGACCGCCAGGCGATCGGTCCGTACCCGCGTGGTGCCTCAGCGGCTCTCCAGCCCCCTCCAGCCCGTTGCGGGTCTCGAGTCACACGCTCCTGCAAAAGCCGAAGCCCGATGACGCTTGGCCATCGGGCTTTCGAGAGAGAGCTGTTCCGCTCGACCGCTACTCGGTAACGTTCACCCGCACGTAGGCGTTCGACCAGCAGCACATGTTGCCGAAGGAGCTGTCCGACGCGCGGAAGTTCGTAACGCGGGCCCGGATGACGTACTCACCCGGCGCGCTGAACGTGGCGGTGGTCGTCGCCTGGCCAAGACCCTCGACCTCCGTCTCGGGCGTGCTGAAGACGACCTCACCGGGACCCTGGTGGTGCCACCAGACGACCTCGACCGGGTAGCGCTCCTCGCGTACGCCGTTGTCCTCGGCCCAGACGCTCAGCTCGACCGGCGTTCCCACCTTGGTGGTCAGCGTCTCATCGAAGAAGACTCCCTCCCGACCCGTCGAGAAGGGGCCGCTCTGAGCGAAGCCGACCTTCGGCGGAAGCGATCCAGCCGCCTGGGGGTTGTAGCCGAGCTCGTACGCGGGGGAGGTTACGCGTCCCGGAACCGAGTACGTCTCACCCGCGTGGGTGATCGTCCACACCACGTCCTGGTTCGCCATCTCCGCCGGAATGCGGATCGCGAAGACCCCGCGCTCACGACGGGCGCTGAAGCCACCGTAGTTGACGGGCGGGAAGTGGGTCGGCTGGACGCCGTTGAACTGGGCGGGCTCGATGTAGTTGTTCTCGCCGATGGGGATGTCGACGATCTCCCGCGTGTTGCGGTTCATGAAGCCGAAGGAGAGCGTGAAGCTACCGTCGGGATTCGCGTACCACCCATCGAAGAAGGGGGCGACGATGTCACCACTCGGCTTCAGCGGCCTCAATTGTTGCTTGAACGGATCCGCTTCCTGTGCCGCGAGAGGAATCGAGCTCAGGCCCAGAAGGCCCAGTACGAGGCCTGCAACGGCCAAACGGCTTGTCATAGCTCCTCCTCGAAATCGAAATGCCGGGCAGCCATGGGGAATCAGCTGCCTCTCTTTGAATGGAAACCACCGGCGCACCCGCTCCGGTGGCCATCGTTCCGTCGGCCGAGTCCTCGCTCGTCGACCCTCATCAGCCACCGAAGCGTAGCTGCACCTCGTACCGTCACCCGGGGATAACGTTCCACCCGGGAAGTGAAGGAGTCCCCCAAGTGCTCCGGGGGACTCCTGAGACCCTCATGCGGATGAGGGCGGCGGCCCGCAGGGCCACCGCTCCTCCGGCCGGCTCAGTTGTTGTTCGCCTCTGCGGCGCCCCCGGCTTCAGACTGGAGCATCTCACGCTCCGCCTTCAGCTGCTCGTACGCTTCGTCCGTCAGGTGGGTGACGGCGATCCAGGCATGCGACATCTCGTCCGCCGTGCGGTCACCCGCGCCGACCCACTGGTCTGGATCGGGGTTGTGCGGGTTGTCCGCGGTGTTGTCATACCACGCCGTGATGATCAGCACCGCGCCCTTCGGCAGCAGCGGCGCCACATCGTCCTCGTAGACGTGGCTCAGGTGCCACCCCGGGTTCCAGTTGGAGATCATGCTGATCATCTCCCGGCGCCCCGTCTCCGGGTAGAACACCTCGAGCGACTTCGCCTTCAGGCGCAGGTGGCCGTGCGGCTGGAAGCTGTCGATCCGCACCGGCGAGTCGAACGAGTGGAAGCCCTGGGTCATCAGGGTTCCGTGCGGCGGGATGTCGTAGTCGCCACCCTCCAGGTAGTACAGCGTCAGGTCCTGGGGGTAGAGCGAATCCTTGTCGAAGTCCTTCGGATAGAGCCAGAGCGCGATCTCGACCTGGTCGTCCTGGTACTCCGCCGAGCCGTCCGGATAGTAGTGGATGTCCCACGACACGAAGGAGTTCGCCGGCGCGATCCGGCAAGCGTCCTCGGGCACGATCTCACCGAGCTTCCCGAGCGCGTACTCGGAAAGGCGGGCCGCACGCTGGAGCTGCCCGTTCTCGTCCTGGATCATGAAGCTCGAGTTCGCGTGGTGCGTCACCGAGCGCCCCTCCACCGACGGCCGCGTCTCGATCGCCCGAATGCAGCGATCCTCGGTGAGCCCCGTCGGCACGACCGGCTGCCACCAGAGGTCGGAGCCGTTCTTCGGAACCGTGTAGGGCTCCGACCGGATCACCACGTCAGGCTCACCATACGTCTTGGCGAGCTGCCACTCGCCCGCTGGCGGGAACTCGACCGGAGGCGGCAGATCGGCGGGATCACCCTCAGGGGCGCCCTGATCCACCCACAATGCGATCGTCTCGATGTCCTCGACGCTCAGCCGCTTGTCCTCCTTCAGCTCCTGAATGCCGACATCGGTGTCGTAGTGGTACGGCGGCATCTCCCGCTCCTGCACCCGGAGCTTGATCACCTGCGCCCAGGGCCGCACCTCTTCATAGTTCATCAACGACATCGGCCCGATCGACCCCGGCTGGTGGCAGATCTGGCAGTTCTCCTGGAGAATCGGCATGACGTCCTTGCTGAACGTCACCACCCGATCTGGATCCGGCTCCGGATCCGCGGCGAACGCCTGCCCAGGGAAGACGAACGCGCCAGCTGCAAGTGTCGGCAGGGCTATCCACAACGCCCGCTTCCACTCCGGGGACCTCGATTGATGCATGATGGCTCCTGATGATGGGAGACAGAACTAGGTCGAACGCTCGCGGATATACCGCGAGCCACTTCACCTGCCGACCCGGCAGCGGTACCGCCGGAAGGGAGCATGTGGCGGGTATACACGCTAACCCCAACTGCTTAACTCTTGGCCAATCCAGACGGGAAAGTCAACCAAACGTTCCCGTCGATCCACCAGCTCGCCGGCCGGCCACCCGCTCCCGGCGATATACCGGACCTCCCGATCACATTCTCGGAGCCGGTCAGATTCACTGCACCTACTCTGGGCACTTCCGTACCCCCGGAAACGACTCGTGGTCCCTTTCCGGGCGGATCATCGGCTTTCCACCCGGCACGACCCGTGTCTCGTCTGCGCCTCCCGGGTCCCGGATACCGTCCAGTACAGATACCGTCCAGTACACTGGAACGGACGCGCGCGAGTGGTCTCCGGGGATTCCTATTTAACTGTACAGGAAGATACCGCCCGCCGCTAGCCCAGGGCATCGATCCCCGGGACCGTCCTACTGCTTGCAATTTTCGTCCCGTCTTCCTTGCACCCTCCACACCCCGTCGATGACATTCGGGTGAGGCGTGGCACTCAATGGGGAGCCGGGTACCCACCACACGAAGGCCCATGCGAGCTCACATTGCAGTTTTCCTCGGGGCGGTGGCGCTGTTTGCTTTCCCCGCTGCGGCGTGCGGGCAGGATGCCGAGGCGGAGGTGGAGGCAGTCGTAAACGCGCTCTTCGACGCGATGCGCGCCGGGGATGCGACTGCGGCCGCCGCGCTCTTTCACCCGGAAGCGCGTCTACAGAGTATCGGCGAGCAGAATGGCCAGCCGAGCCTTCGCGGCGACGAAGTCGCCGGCTTCATCGAAGCGATCGGGGCGCCTCACGCGGAGGTATGGGACGAGAGGATCTGGGATCTACAGATCCTCGTCGACGGTGGACTGGCCACCGCCTGGATGCGTTACGCCTTTTATCTGGGCGATACCTTCAGCCATTGCGGCGTCAACGCCTTCCAACTCTTCCGCGACACCGAGGGCTGGAAGATCCTCCAGATCACGGATACTCGCAGGAGGGACGACTGCAGGGAGCCGGTGTGAAGGCCTCCCCCCTCTTCCACTCAGCCGATCGCGCCGCTGCCGATCAGTACGGCCATGATCACCGCGCCGGTGATCACCATCCAGCGAAGCACCCGGTCCTTGGTGCTCTGACCCCGCTCGACAGCCACGTAGACGCCGGCGAGGAGCAGCATGAGAATCGCGAGCCAGATCATGCGTTGTCTCGTTCGTCGTTAGGGGAGCCTACAATCTGGGCCGCTCGACTTCCCCTCGCGAGGGACGTACGGGTGATCGCGAGATCGGGAGCCTTTTCGAAGGGCGGCGGCTGGTCTCCCGGAGTTCAGCAGAAGGGTTTCGGGGGGCACCGCTCTTGCAACCTCTCCACGCTCCCCGAAGCGTCCGGAACCGATCACAGCTGCCATAAGGAGAGGACGAATGGACAAGCTGAACGACCTGAACGATCTCTTCGTTCACGAGCTGAAGGACCTCTACAGCGCCGAGCAACAGATCCTGAAGGCGCTTCCGAAGATGGCGGCCGCCACGACGCATCAGGAGCTCCGTCAGGCTTTCGTCGAGCACGAGCAGATGACTCGTGACCAGGTCCGGCGGCTGGACATGATCGCCGACGATCTCGGGGTGGATCTGAAGGGTCACAAGTGCAAGGGGATCGAGGGCATCATCGACGAGGGCGAGGACCTGCTCAAGACGAAGGCGGATGCCGACGTACTGGATGCGGGCCTGATCGGCGCCGCGCAGCGTGTGGAGCACTACGAGATCGCCGGCTACGGCACCGCCCGCACGTTCGCCCAGCGTCTCGGGCACACCCGCGCCGCCGAGCTGCTCCAGCAGACCCTCGACGAGGAAGGCAACACGGATAAGCGCCTTACGCGGATCGCCGAGAGCATGGTGAACCGCGACGCGCAGCGGTAAGGACGAGAGCGGGCCAGCGGCCGGTGGGCCGCTGGCCCGGTTGCCAGGCGCCAGTGGCCAGTCAGTCTTCAGTCTTCAGTCGACCGCCACGATCACGCCCTGGCCCTCCCACCACTGCCGCCGATGGACGAGCGAAACTACTGGCAACTGGTCACTGGCAACTGGCAACCTCCCGCTGAAGACTGCCGACACCCTCATCTAAAATCCCTCGACCTCGCCGCCAGCTCCTGCACCTCCAATCTCCTGAACCGTTTCCCCACCACGTTCAGAACCGATTCCTCTCGTTCGAAACGGCCTTCCACGACGATGTAGGGTGAGAAGCGGACCACCTCGCGGTTCTTCTGGAAGAGAGGGGCGGGTACGATCATGTTGATGTTGCCGCACTCGTCCCCGAGGAGGAGGATGACCGTTCCGTTGCCGATGTCGTGGTGGTGTCGGGCGATGACCAGACCCACGACGGCCACGGCCTTGCCGGCCCCATGGAGC
>Ga0079224_100015664_pt1 | contig 10623 bp, 9 predicted proteins | sample Stecom2015_FD_80414 | JGI IMG/M metagenome (GOLD analysis project Ga0079224, IMG submission 80414) | Agricultural soil microbial communities from Utah to study Nitrogen management - Steer compost 2015 | ecosystem: Environmental > Terrestrial > Soil > Agricultural land | place: USA: Utah...
AATTGCATTCTACCACGGCTTCGATCTTTCGTCAATACCATCCTCTGCCACTAAAGCCCCGCCTGCGCCCCGCTCCGGGCCTGGTCTACCCGGGCCCCAAGCCGGCACCGGCCGGCTCCGTGCCAGCCGCAGCGAAACGTAGCATACCACGCCACGAGCGTCGGCACAATCCCAGTTTATGCCAACGCCCGCTTGCCTAACGTTTGGTTCCAAATTGGTACCAGACAGATTCCACTTGAAAGGAGCCCCCGACAACGTCGGGTCGTCAAACCTTCCGCATGTGGGGGAATAGCAGCACGTCCCGAATGGACGGCGAATCGGTCAGCAGCATGACCAGACGGTCGATTCCGATGCCCAACCCCCCGGCCGGAGGCATGCCGTACTCGAGCGCGAGCAAGAATTCCTCGTCCATCATGTGGGCTTCTTCGTCACCCGCAGCACGCAGCGCAGCCTGCGCCTCAAACCGCGCCCTCTGATCGATCGGGTCGTTCAGCTCGCTGAAGCCGTTGCCGACCTCCCACGTATTTATGTAGGGTTCGAACCGGTCGGTGAAGCGCGGGTCCTTCGGATTCCGCTTTGCCAAAGGCGAGACTTCGACCGGATGTTGGGTAATGAACACGGGCTGGATCAGGTGGGGCTCTACCCTCTCCTCGAACAGCGCAGTGACGATCTGGCCGTACGTTGCCTTATCGTCGATCTCCAGACCGTGCTTCCGGGCCATTTCACGCGCCGTCTCATCGTCCGTTACGTCGTGCAAGGAGACGCCGGCGTATTTCTCGATCGCGTCGAGCATGGGCAGGCGCGGCCACGGCGGCGTCAGATCGATCTCGCGGCCTTGGAACGTGATCTGCGTGCTCCCTAACACCGTCTCGGCCACGTGCGCGATCATCCGTTCCGTAAGTGCCATCATGGTCTCGTGGTCGCCGTACGCCTCGTAAGCTTCGAGCATCGTGAATTCCGGATTGTGACGCGTGCTGATCCCTTCATTCCGGAAGTTCTTTCCGATCTCGAAGACGCGCTCGAACCCGCCCACGAGCAGCCGCTTCAAATAGAGCTCTGGCGCAATGCGCAGATAGAGGTTCATATCGAGCGCGTTGTGGTAGGTAATGAACGGACGCGCGGCGGCACCTCCCGCGATCGGATGGAGCGTCGGGGTCTCTACTTCAATGTAGCCCTTCTCCACAAGGAAGCTGCGGATCGTCTGGATGACCCGGCTGCGCACTTCGAAAACTTGCCGCGACTTCGGGTTCGTGATGAGGTCGAGGTACCGGCGCCGATAACGCAGCTCCACATCTTTCAAGCCGTGCCATTTCTCGGGCAGAGGACGCAACGCCTTGGCCAACAACGTAAAGGCCTTGACCTCTACGCTCACTTCGCCCCGGCGCGTCTTCATTACGGTTCCGCTGACACCGAGCATGTCCCCCAGGTCAAGGCGTTGGACCTGTTCGTACGCTTCTTCACCCAGGTTGTTTACGCGCACGAAAAGCTGAATTCGTCCCGACTCGTCCTGCAAATCGGCGAAAGTGAGCTTCCCCTGCGTGCGCAACAACATCAGGCGCCCGCACACCCGCACTTCCTGGCCTTCCATCTCGTCGAAATGGTCGACGATGTGCTGCGCGTGGTGGGTCGGGCGCATGTTGTTGACATACGGGTCGACGCCTTCCGCCCTCAGTTGCTGCAGTTTTTCATGACGGACGCGCACCTGGTCGTTCTCGATCGCCTCGTCGAAACTCGCCTCGGACGGGCCGGTGGCCTCCTCCACTCGGACGTCGGCTGGGCTGCTCTGTTGGCGGTCGGTCATGTCACATGCTCCTTTTGCAAATGCGTATCGCCGCTCAACTGCGAGGTACCGGTGAACGAAGGTTCGCGCCTCCGGCTAGCGACTGACCTCGAGGATCTCGTAGCGAATGACTCCGGCCGGAACGGTCACCTTCACGACGGCGCCCACTTCTTTCCCCATGAGAGCGCTGCCGACCGGCGACTTGTTCGAGATGAGGTTCTCGCTTGGGTTGGATTCAGCCGGTCCGACTAACGTGAACTCAAACTCCTCGTCCGTATCCAGGTCTTTCACACGAACACGGGAGCCGACCGTCACGACCCCCGCTTCGAAGTCGTCCTCGCTCACAACGCGGACCTGGCGCGAGGTCTTCTCTAACGCCGCGATGCGGCCTTCTATGAAAGCCTGTTCGTTCTTGGCATCGTCATATTCTGAATTCTCGGATATATCCCCGAACTCGAGCGCCTGTTTGATCCTTGCGGCCACCTCGCGCCGTCGAACCGTCTTTAGGTGATCCAACTCCTGCTCCAATTTTGCCAATCCGGACGGGGTTATAAGCAAGGTGTCTTTCTCCGTCAAGGCGGGTCTTCCTTTCTGGTCCATTTTGGGCCCCTACACTGCGCCTGATGTATTATGGGAACTGGGTTTTCCTGTGATGCACGCATAGCCTCCATAGCAGACAAGCGCCACGCCCGGTCCGGGCTGTCAGCGCTTGACGGGTGCTATGCAGGCAAGACTGAGTGATGGGGAAGGAGAGTCAGTCAATCCGTATCGCTTTCACGGCGCAGTTTATACCACGGTTTCCGCTTTGTCAACCGCTCGAGACGAAGATAGGTGTTTTGGCCCTACCCGAGGCAACACGTACCCGATGAATGTACTCGTCAGTCACCGCCCGCTCGAAGCTGCGCAGGCCGGCCAGGCGAAATCCGTGCTTCGCGGCCAGGCCTTGTATCTCGCGGATCTTGTCGACGTCCAGGTCACGTCCGAGAGAGAAACTTTCGTACCTGTTCTCCAACGCCAAGATCATCGTCTCCGACATGCAAGCGTAAGCCGTGCCCGGAGGGAAGCCGAAGTTGAAGCCGAAGTCCACCTGTCCGGGCACCTCGATTACACCGCCTTCGAAGACGAAGACGTCGTCACGCGCCTCGGCCACGGCGACCGACACGTTGCGTGGCCGGGATACGTCGCACACGATGGCGCCGCGCTTGAGGTCCGCGGGGCGCACGACGGCGTCGATCGCGCTGGTTACCGCCACCACGACATCGGCCCTCGGCAGGCTCTCGCTCAAATCCGTGCTGACGGCAGCCGGCACGCCATATGCAGAGCGCAGTTCGGCGGCGAGTTCTTCGAGGCGCACCCGGTCGCGACCCACGAGCTCCACGTCCCTGCCCTGGGAAGCCAAGATCCTGGCGCACGCCTTTCCTATGCTTCCCGTAGCCCCCAACACAGCGATGCGGCTTTTCTGGAGGTCTTGGCCGAGCAGGTTGGCGGCGTACTCGATTCCCTCCAGGGCCGTGGCCACCGTGTAGCTGTTGCCGGTCGTCACGGGAATGCCGAGGGCCCTGGCCACGGTGATGCCCGCATCGCCGACCACCGCAGTAAACGCCCCCAAACCGAGGAGCGGCGCGCCCAGTTCCTCTGCCTTCCGCCCGGTTTGAATGATCTTATCGAGTACAACCTTCTCCGGCAGCTCCACCATCTGGCGCGCCGTCATCGGACAGGCCACGAACCAACCTTCCGCCTCTGCACCCGTCGCACTGCGAATTCCCGTAATCTTGGAAACGGTAAGGGGCGGCACGCGACGGAACAAGCCCTCGAGGACAGACTCGGGCATTATGTTGGCGAGGGGGAACTTCCTGGCGATGTCCTTGACCTTAAGCGGATGGATCATGAACGCAAAGCGCTGCATGGACTGGCCTCCCAACGGTACGACTCTAGATTGGCGGATGCAAGCCGGGATTAAGAGGTAAGCTGCACGATGCGCGGCGCAAATCCGAGGCGCTGCAAGAGATCGAGGTACATGCCGGGATCGGGCATACGGCCGTTGGAACTGGATACGGCAACCAACGCGGCCTCGACTACGTTCGTTCCAAAAGAGCGTCCGCCCAGATCCGGCGTAGTGGTGATTAGCGTCGCGACCCCGCGGCGCCGCAGATCTTCTATGTCGCGCGGGGTTACGGTATTCGTAAGGATCGTCTTGCCCTCCATGTTCTCCGGCATGTACCGCTTAATCAAATGGAAATCGCCCGCGACCATGTCGGCCCACTCGTAGTAACGGCGGTACTTCGGCACACTCTTGCCTTGCCGCTCGCCTGTCGGATAAATCCACTTCGACGGCAGCTGAACGACGACCGGAGCCAACACCCGTGCCAGGCGCGACAGGGAACTGAGCGACTTGAGCGGATAGGGCAACCCGAGGATGAAGATGACGTCGCCGAACATGACGTCGGCACCGGTATCCAAGAGCGCTTCCGCCATTCCGAACCGGTCTACCGCCGCCACCATCAAGATCCGCTTGCCGGCGAAGGAAAAAAGCCCCTGCTCCTGTAAGTACGGAATCACCCATCGCTCGAGCGTGTCCTTCAGCCCGCTGCCGTCGACGATCGGCGAGCGTTGGGCGGTGCGGGCAATGCGGTCTCCTTCCCGCAGCGTATACCGGCGTCCCCCGGCATAAATGTACCGATCGATGCCGCCCAATCCGAATGCGTCGACCTTACCGTCGAGGGAGCTGATCAGCCGAATGGCCTCTTTGACACTCCCGTCGGTCCCGCGCCGCTCGATCGTTACCGCCTCGCCGAACAGCTCGACCTCGGCAACATGGTCTCGCTCGCTCGACCCCAAGCTGACGCTGACCACGTGCTTTGCCACTGACGTCCCTCCTACACGCGCAGGCTCCGGATCAGGCTCGCCACCGCCTCGGGATCTACTCGCCTGTCTCCTTTGATCGGCGACGGGCCCAGGCTCATGCCGATTACGATGTCGGAGCCGAGGACCGCTTCAGCCAAACCGATGCGCATATCCGAACCGATAAAGATCACGGAATCGAACTCTTTGAGCTGGGCAATCCATTCCAAGATCTGGTTGAACAGCTCGGCGCCCGATCCTTCGGTGACCAGCTCCCACCGCTCGGCGTCGCTGAGGAGCAAGAGGAAATCGACGCCCGCTTCCTCGGCGGCTTGCCGGACTTCGTCCTTGTTGGCGATGGGAAAGCCGATGAGACCTATCCGTCCACCTTTCCGCACTTCTCCTAGACTTTCCAGCCGGGAGATCAGGGTACGGTCAATCCCGAGGATGTCGGCTACTTCCTGCTGCGAATGGCCCTCCATGCGCAGCTCCAGGATGCGGTCAATGCTGCTGAGGATACGCCTCTTGCTTATCAGCTTGTCGCCGATCCGCAGTAGATCCAAGGCTCAACCCGCCCTTGTGCACAACTTTGTGCATGACATTGCCATTGTACCAGAGATGCCTCCTAACTACAACAACAAAAAAGAGGCCATCGGCCTCTTCCGTATCCAAAAGTTACACGTTTGTCTTTAAGCCTCGGCCGGATCGCCGTACTTACGCCGGAACCGCTCGACACGGCCACCGCTTTGCACCCGCTGCTGACGGACGCCGGTGTAGAACGGGTGGCACTTGGAGCATACTTCAGTGCGCAGCTCGGGCAGCGTTGAGCCCGTCTCGAAGGTCTCGCCGCACGCGCACGTGACCGTCGCCCTGTAGTATGCCGGGTGAATATCCTTCTTCAACGTACTCACCTCTTTCCGCTGTCGTCGGTCCGCAAGATTGACAACCCAAAGGGTCAACGTTAGCTAGTATACCACCGCAGGCAACACGGCGCAAGGGGAACTCTTCAGCCACGCTCGTCCTTTAGGCCAAGCTTTTCTGACGGAAGATCAGCGCAGGAAGTCCAAAGGATCGAGAGCGACCCCGTTGCGCCGGATCTCGAAATGCAGGTGTGGCCCAGTGGAGTTTCCCGTATTGCCGCTGTAGGCTATGATGTCGCCCCGGGCCACGCGCTGGCCTACCCGCACCGCCACCCGGCTCAGGTGTGCGTAGCGCGTTTCCACTCCATGGCCGTGGTCGATCATCACGAGAATGCCGTATGTACCCATCGAACCCGCATAGGTCACCGTTCCTGCGGCCGCGGCGCGGATGGGCGTACCCGTGGGCACGGCAATATCCAGCCCGTAGTGCATCCGCCCCCACCGTTCGCCGAAGCGCGACGAGATGCGGCCCGTGGTCGGCCAGCTGAAGTTGCGGAGCAGCTGCCCACTGGGAGAGACGATGGCCTCACGCCTGCGCAGTGCTTCCAGAGCCTGGGCGCCCGGCACGACGAGCTTTTGCCCGATCTGGAGCCGGTTCGGGTTTTCGATGTCGTTTGCGTCTAGGATGGCATCCATCGATACCTCATAGTAGTTCGCTATTTGCCAAAGGCTCTCGCCCCGCTGCACGGTATGAATAACGCCTTTGACGTTCGGGATCGAAAGGGTCTCCCCCACTCGGATGCGGTTTGGATCGGCGATGGCATTAGCCGCCAAGATGGTATCGATGTCGACGCCGTACGCCTTTGCGATGTCCGACAAGGTTTCGCCGGCGCGGATCGTGTGCTCATAGATTTCCGGCTTCTTTTTCGCCGGCTCCGGTGCAATGTCGGCCGGTGCCGGAGTCTCGCGAGATGCCGCGCCGCTCACCGCCTGCAATACGGCAGCAGACTGCTGCGCCTGCCCTCGTGCGTCGGCCGCCGCCGCCAGGTCCGCCTCCTGCAGCTTGTCCGGCGCGTCGTCTACGGTCACCACGGTTTCGGTCGTGGCACCGGGGTCACCAACCTGCACGGGGTCGTCGCCCTCAACAGCGCCCGGGGCTACCGAGCGCTCAATGGGTACGTAGAGTTGCCCGAAGTCCGGCTGCGGCAAATCGAGCGAGACGACAAGGGCCGCGTCCTCGCCGGAAGGACCTCCCTGGGGATTGCGCCCAACGGTAAACGTATAAACAAGGGCCAGGACAACAATGAGCAGAGCTGGGTGAGCGAGTTTGGATAGACGTCTGATTTTCTCCATGATTTCATCCCTAAACTAGGCTGCACGGGGCTCGCCCAAGGAAATGGAACGGTCGCGAAAACGAGCCGACGGGACGTTCGGCTGCCGTCGCCCGCCCTTCGCGATCACGCGCGCACGTTTTCGGCAAAGCTGCTCGCCAGAACCAACTCCATGAACTCGGCGTTTGACTTCGTGTTGGTGATGCGCTCGATCATGAGATCGGTAGAATCGGCCGGTCCCAGCGCGCTCATTGCCTTGCGCAAGAGCCACATCATTTCCAGTTCCTTCTCCGACAGGAGCAGTTCTTCCTTCCTCGTGCCCGATTTATAAATGTCGATGGCCGGGAAGATACGCCGCTCCGCCAGACTGCGGTCGAGATGCAGCTCGCAGTTGCCTGTACCCTTAAACTCTTCAAAAATGACCTCGTCCATGCGACTGCCCGTATCGATGAGGGCCGTCGCCAAAATCGTGAGGCTGCCGCCTTCTTCCAAATTACGCGCCGCGCCGAAAAACCGCTTCGGCCGGTGCAAGGCAGCCGGATCGACGCCACCCGACAGCGTTCTTCCGCTCGGAGGCACCACGAGGTTATGGGCTCGGGCAAGCCGGGTAATGCTGTCGAGCAAAATGACGACGTCGGAGCCGTGCTCTACGAGGCGTTTCGCGCGCTCGAGCACCATGTCGGCGACGCGCACGTGGTTTTCCGGCGTCTGATCGAACGTCGAGCTAATCACTTCCCCTTGGACGGAGCGTTCCATGTCGGTAACTTCCTCGGGACGCTCGTCGATGAGGAGCACCATCAGCTCAACTTCAGGGTGATTCGTCGTAATGCTGTTGGCAATCTTCTTGAGAACCGTCGTCTTTCCTGCCTTAGGAGGGGCCACGATCATGCCGCGCTGGCCCTTGCCCAGGGGCGAGACGATGTCGATGAGCCGCGTGGCGACGTCCCCGCCGTCGGGCGTCTCCAGCCGCAGCCGCTCGTTCGGATAGATCGGCGTGAGATCATCAAAGTGCGGTCGGTGAAGGGCTTTCTCCGGATCGAGCATGTTGACCGCCTTTACGCGCAGAAGGGCGTAGTAGCGTTCGCCGTCCTTCGGCTTGCGCACTTGGCCTAACACCAAATCGCCCGTGCGCAGCGAAAAGCGACGGATCTGCGAGGGCGATACATATACGTCGTCCGGTCCGGGCACGTAGTTGTTGACACGCAAAAAGCCGTACCCGTCGGGTAAGATCTCCAAGATACCCTGGGCAAAGATGAGCCCTTCCTTCTCCGTCTCTGCCTTCAGGATCTCCATGATGAGCTGCTGCTTCCGCAATTTGCTCGGGTTGCTTACTTTTAGTTCCCTCGCGATCGCTTGCAGCTCGGATAGAGTCATCGATTGTAACTCTGCGATGTTCACCGAATATCCTCCTTGGAACCGCAAAGGGCGGCTTCCTGACGAATCAAAAAATCTACCTGAAAAAGCAGTCTAGGGAGAGTCTGGGAGATTCTATGGATTAATGAAGGCAGGGACCGCACATCGGGTAGCCTACCCTGATTCTTGACGTTGTAACCGAAGGTGGGGCCGGCCGGCTGTAGATTACGTTCCGGGACACTGTACGGTTCGCCGCCGGTCTTGGCAAATCCTGCAGAAATCCGGAGGTTTGTGCGGTAAATCAGCGCGGCGGGGCGGCTTCAAGGATGCGGCCCCGCCGCGACGCGATCGGTTTAGCCTTGAATGTTGCGCTGGAAGTCTTCCGGACTCACGGAGTCGAGGAAGCGGCGAAACGCTTCCATCTCGGGGTCTTCTACCCGGTTGGAATGCACGGCCTTGGCCGCGAGTTCCTCCGAGATGTAAATCGGCGCATCCGCACGCAGCGCGAGGGCGATTGCATCGCTCGGCCGCGCGTCCAGATCGATTTCTCCCCGCTCGGTCTTCAGATAGATGCGGGCGTAAAATGTCTCCTCACGCAAGTCATGTATGACGACACGTTCGACCGTCGCACCGAGTGCCTCGATCGTGTTCTTCAAAAGATCGTGCGTCATGGGTCGAGGCATCCGCTTTCCTTCCAACCCCTGGCTGATCGCGTACGCTTCGGACGGACCGATGAGGATAGGAAGGTACCCGGTCTCGTCGGGATCGGTAATGATGACGACGGGGTTGAGCGTGTGCTGTTCCAGCCCTACGACCTTGACTTTCATCCTGACCATATCGGGTCACCCCCAGGTCACATATGTGAGGCCTACCTTCAGTATATCAGATAGCGCAAGTCCGATCCACGGACCGGGGGTAGGCCTCTGTTCCCGTCATTGCACGGCGCGGCGCGTCGCGCTCGCACCTCTGTGTGCCAAGGCCGCCTCGACGAAGGAATGGAAAAGCGGGTGGGGCCGGTTCGGCCGCGACTTGTACTCCGGATGGAACTGCACCCCGACGAACCAAGGGTGATCCGGAAGCTCGATGATCTCCACGCTTCCCGTCTTCATCGCCGTACCCGAAATCACCAGTCCCGCGTCGGTTAGTATGTCACGGTACGCATTGTTCACCTCATATCTATGCCGGTGCCGCTCATAGATCACACTTTCACCGTATATCCGGTGGACCAGTGTATTCGGCGCCAGGTCGCAGGGTGCCAGTCCTAAGAACATAGTGCCGCCGGAACCCTCTTTGCCCTCCTGACCGGCCCCGAGCGTCACGACCGGATGGGGCGAGTTCGGATCGATTTCCGCGCTGTTCGCACCGGCCAGGCCGCACACGTGTCTGGCGAACTCGACTACGGCCGCCTGCATACCGAAGCATATCCCCAGAAACGGCACTTTGTTTTCCCGGCAGTAACGAATGGCTGCGACTTTGCCCTCAAACCCGCGATGGCCGAACCCTCCCGGCACCAAGACGGCGTCCAGGCCGGCGAGAGCCTCGTCGCTATTCCTCGCGACGTCCTCCGCGTTGATCCACTCGATGTCGATGCGGGCGTCGTTGCTGATTCCGGCGTGGCGCAGAGCTTCCGCCGCACTCAAATACGCATCGGGCAGCATCACGTACTTGCCCACGATGCCGATCCGCACCGCCCGCGCAGGATTCTTGATACGCTCGACCATCTTCCGCCACTCGTCCATATCGCCTTCGCCCGCCTCGAGGCCCAGCCGGCGGATAACGAGATCGTCGAGGCCCTCCTGCTCGAAGACGAGGGGCAGTTCGTAGATCGTGTCGGCGTCCATGTTGGGGATAACGGCTTCCGAGGGGATGTCGCAGAAGAGGGCGATTTTCTCCCGGATGTCGTCCGAGATGGGCCGCTCCGACCGGCAGACGATGATGTCGGGCTGAATCCCGATGCTACGCAGCTCCTTTACGCTGTGCTGCGTAGGCTTCGTCTTGAGCTCGCCGGCCGCTCCGACGTACGGCACCAAGGTGACGTGGATATACAGGCAGTTGTCCCGCCCGACCTCGGACTTCATCTGGCGAATCGCCTCGAGGAAGGGGAGGCTCTCGATGTCGCCCACCGTCCCTCCGATCTCGACAATCACCACGTCGGCGTCGTTCGGGCCTGCGATGCGAAAGATACGCGACTTGATTTCATTCGTTACGTGGGGAATGACCTGGACCGTACCGCCCAGGAATTCGCCGCGCCGTTCCTTCTGTAGAATATCCCAATAGATTTGCCCGGTGGTGACGCTGCAGTCTTTCGTCAGGTTCGTGTCGATGAAGCGCTCGTAGTGTCCTAAATCGAGGTCCGTCTCGCCGCCGTCATCGGTGACAAAAACCTCGCCCTGCTGCAGCGGGCTCATTGTTCCCGGATCTAAGTTCAGGTACGGGCCGAGTTTGGAGCTAGCCCAGC
>Ga0079224_100015665_pt1 | contig 10623 bp, 8 predicted proteins | sample Stecom2015_FD_80414 | JGI IMG/M metagenome (GOLD analysis project Ga0079224, IMG submission 80414) | Agricultural soil microbial communities from Utah to study Nitrogen management - Steer compost 2015 | ecosystem: Environmental > Terrestrial > Soil > Agricultural land | place: USA: Utah...
ACCGGCGGGCCTCCCTTGGAGAGGGCCTTCTTGCCGAGGATGCGCTGCTCACAGCCGAACCGCGCGGTCCGATAGTAGGGCTGGGTCTTCGGTGCCAGCGCGATGGCTTGCTCGTAGAGCTCACAGGCGATCTCGTGATCTCCGAGCACGTCGCGCAGCAGCGCCACGTTGAAGAGTGCGGGGTGATGTTCGCGGTTCTTCGCGAGGTGGGCCTCGGCGAGGACCAGCGCCTTCTCGAACTCGCGTGCACGAACGGCGGCGAAAATGGGATCGACGTCGCGGCCGCTGCCCTGCAGGGAGAAGGACTGCTCGAAGTGGCTGGGGGTGATGCGCTTCAACAGCGCCTTGGCCGCCTTCTGCGAGGCACACCAGAGCAGGTCATCGTCCGAGGACACCTCTCCTTCGTCATTGAACGCGTCGTCGCAGGAGCCCTCCACCGGGACCGAGATGAGGATCGGCGTGCCGTCGTTCTGGACCATGGAGACCGTGAAGGCCGCGGACGCGATCACCCCGTCCTTGAGGCCGCTCCTGGAGACCACACCCTCTCTGACCTTGTACTCGGTGACGTCGAACCGGAACCCGGCCTCATTCCCGGCGAGTCCGATCAACGCGCCATCCTTCTCCAAGGAGACGTGGTCCCCCTCCACCACGAGGTCCATTCCCTCCAGGCTGCGGTCCTTCACCGAGTAGTAGCCGTCGCCCGTCGCGTTGATGGCAAGCGTTCTGTAGAAGTGGGTGACCGCCTCCTGGTCTCCACGGGCTTCGACCAGCGCGAGCGCTCGGGCGCGCGGGACGACGATCTCGCCGGGGCTGTAGGTGCGAAGCGTCACGCTGGGGGGGACGCAGCTGATGGCGAGCAGGGACAGCGCTGCCAGCAGCGGCAAGAAGAAGGCTCTCATGGCAGCACTCGCTGGAAGGGGAGGGGAGACACGCCGGGCCGCCGACGCGCCGATCGGTCAGATCTTCATCCTCGCGTGCGCCGCCGACCCCCTGCGGTGCCGCCTTCTCAGCCGTCGGAGCCGGAGCGGGGCGGCGCGGGAGGCTCTTCGGGCGAGGCCTCGGTGGAGCCCAGCTGACGGTTCACCCGGTCCCGCAGCTCCTTGCCGGTGCGGAAGAGCAGGCCCCGCTTGGGCTTCACCCGGATGATCTCCCCGGTCTTGGGATTGCGACCCTGCCGGCCCTCGTAGTGCTTCACGTGGAAGGCGCCCAGTCCCCGGATTTCGATGTTTTCTCCGCGGACCAGGGCCTCCTTCATCGAGCGGAAGATCGTCTCGACGGTGACCTCAGCCTGCTTGGGCGTCATCTTGCTCTTGGCCACCAGGACGTTGACCAGGTCTGACTTGAGCATCCAGTCCTCGTGGAGTGGGCGGGAATCCGAGGGGGGCACGATAACAGAGCCCGCTTTGTGTTCAAGGGCCCCAGGAGTGCAACCCATTGGGAATGCTACGGATTCTCCGCGACCTCCGCAGCCTGGAGCTCCCTCGAGGTCTCCAGGAGGGGATCCCCCAGGCCCGCGAGGTCCAGCCAGGTGAGCAGGCGCAGGTGCGCCGCGCTGGCCTCGTCGGCCCGCTCGAAGTGGCGCTCGAGCCGGGCGAAGTCCGGGGGGAGGGGCTCCTCGAAAGCTCCGTCGGGTCGGTCGAGGCTGAAGGCCCCGATGGCCCGCATGGTGTCCTCGAGGGTCAGGGCCGAGGGCGGCCGGGCCAGCTGGATGGTGCCCCGCCATCCGGAGACGACCAGCCCCGCGCGCTCCAACCGCCGGACCACCTCCATGACCAGCGAGGTGGGGACCTGGAGCGCCCGGGCGAGCCCGGTGGGACGGGGCGGTGTTTCTCCCTGCAGGAAGGCGGCGGTGGCGACCTGGGCGATGCGCGCGGCGACCAGGGCCCGTGCGCGGGGGTGATGCCGCAGGGTGTGAGAGAGGCCCAGGGCGCGTTGGCGGGACAGCTCCACCGCGTAGGAGAGCCGGGCGCCGGAGAGGACCGCCAGCCAGCTCAGCCACAGCCACGCCAGGAAGAGGGGCGCGGCGCCCAGCATCCCGTAGATGGGATCGTAGCGGATGATGCGCAGGGCAAAGGCGTCGTAGCCGATCCGTCCCACCTGCCAGAAGAGACCGGCGAACGCTCCGCCGATGAGCGCCGAGCGCCAGCGCACCGGCGCGTTGGGCGCCAACTTGTAGAGGAGGGTGAGCACCAGGATCGGCAGCGTGAGCTGACCCAGGCCCAGGATGAGATGGACCGTGGTGCCGAGGTAGCCGGAGAGCTCGAGGATGAACGCCCGCACCACACCGGTGGTGGCGATGGAGATCGCCGCGAAGATCGGCCCCACCAGCAGGACCAGCAGGTACACCACGCCGGTCACCAAGATGGAGCGGCGCCGCTGGACATTCCACAGCTCGTTGAGCGACGCGTCGAGCTGGCGCAACAACGAACCACTCGAGACGAGCAGCAGCAGGAGCCCCACCGACCCCACCGCGCGGCTGCCGACCGCCTCGAGGAAGCGGGACAGGAAGGCCGCGCCCTCGTCCCGCACGCCCGGCGCGAGGAGGGAGAAGATGACGTGCCTGAACGCGGCCTCCATCCGGCCATCGCCCAGCCGGTGGAGGATGCCCAGCGCGAGGCTGGTGATGGGGATGAGGGAGAAGAGGGTGATGTAGGTGAGCGAGCCTGCGCGCAGCGCGATGCGCTCGCCCCGGTATCCGCGCGCGACCGCCCGGAGCTCGAGGTATCCCGTTGCCGCGAACGACCCCAGACGGGTGTGTTCCAGCGGACGCCAGAACGTCAGGAGCAGGGTCTCCCAGCGGTGTTGCCACCGGTTGGTCGTCCCTGCGCTCAACGCCCTGTCTCTCGCGCGGAAGCGGTCACCCGCGACATGCTACTCCTTTGACGCCCCCGCCTGTGCAGGGGCCTCGGAGCGGCCCTGGCGGGAGTCGCCCTTCGCGCTTCCCTCCTTACGACCGCCGCCCCCGCCGCGGTTGCGATCCCGTCCGCCGCGTCCGCCGCGCTCCCGGCCCCGATCGCGACCGGAGCCGCCGCCGTTGCCGTTGCTGCCGCCACGGTGATCGTGGGACTCGGGCCGGGCGTAGTCGCCGTGACCCTCGGCGCGGTTGGCGGTCAGGAAGTACCCGGAGGAACCGGTGATCCGGTACTCATTGCCCTGCACCGTGCGGCCGTAGATGTCGTACTGCTCGCGATGGTGGTTGGCCTGCGCGCGGACCTGGATGGTCTTGTTGAAGCGATCCATCAGGTGCCGCAGCTCCTGGCGCTCATCACCCTGAAGGAGACGGGCCACCTCGCTGCTGCAGTGGATGACCACCGTCTGGTCCTTGTAGCCGGCGGCCTCGCGGCGGATCTCGCGGAAGATCTCGTAGGCCACGGTCAGGGCGGTCTTCACGAAGCCCTTGCCGTCGCAGTACGCGCACTCCTCGTGGAGCATGCGGCCGATGGACTCGCGCACGCGCTTGCGGGTCATCTCCACGAGCCCGAGCTCGCTGATGCGCAGCACGTTGGTCTTCGCCTTGTCACGTCCCAGCGCTTCCTGGAGGGACTTGAAGACCTTGTCCCGGTTCTGCGACTTCTCCATGTCGATGAAGTCGCAGATGATGATGCCGCCGATGTTCCGCAGCCGCAGCTGGTAGACGATCTCCTTGGCGGCCTCGACGTTGATCTTGGTGATGGTCTCCTCGAGGCTCTTCTTGCCCACGTAGCGGCCCGAGTTGACGTCGATGGCGGTCAGCGCTTCGGCCTGGTCGATGATCAGGTAGCCGCCGCTCTTGAGCCACACCTTGCGCTGGGTGGCCCGCGCCAGCTCCTGCTCGATGCCGTAGGCGTCGAAGATGGGCTCCTCGTTGTCGTGGAGCTGCACGCGCTCGCTGAGGTTCGCGTCCTGGGCGCTCACGAAGGAGAGGATGCGCTCGTACTCCTCGCGGTCGTCGACGACGAGCTTCTCCACGTCCTGGGCGAAGAGATCACGGGTCGCGCGGAGGATGAGATCGAGGTCCGAGTGCATGAGGCCCGGACCATTGCGCCGCTCGTTCTTGCGGACGACCTGGTTCCAGATCTCGATGAGGAAGCGGATGTCGCTCTCGAGCTTCTCGGAGGGGACACCCTCGGCCACGGTGCGGACGATGAAGCCGGTCCCGGGGGGACGCATCCGCTCGACGATGTCGCGCAGCCGCTTGCGCTCCTTGTCGTTGCCGATGCGGCGGCTGATGCCGACGTGATCGACGGTGGGCATGAAGACCAGGTGCCGGCCGGGGATGGAGATGTGGCTGGTGAGGCGGGCGCCCTTGGTGCCGATGGGATCCTTGGAGATCTGGACCACGACCTCCTGACCGACCTTGAGAACGTCCTCGATGCGCGTCTCGCGGGTGGTCTTGATCTTCTCCTTCTCGCCGTCCTTCCGACCGTTGCCATTGCCGTTGCCGCGGTCGCGCTGGCGGGCTTCCTTGGCGTCGCGGGGCGTGCGCTTCTCGCCCCGGATCTCGCCCTTGTTGCCCCGGCGGCGGCCGCGACGTCCGTCGCGGCGTCCCTTCCGCGCCTCCTCGCCACCCTCGGCCTTCTCGCCGTCCCGGGTCTGGGCCTGCACCGCATCGCTGGCGTCGGGGGCGTCCGAGGCCTCGCCCTCTGCTGCCGCGCTGGCTTCCCCGCCGTCCGCGTCATCCGCGCTGCCGGCGTCATCGGCCGTGCCTCCGGCCTCGTCGCCTGCGGCCTCTTCGGCGCCATCCTGCTCTGGCTCGCCGGCGTCCGCGGTCCCGGCGTCGGGGGCTGCGTCTGCCTCGGGGGCCGGGGCCCCGGTCACGGCAGCGGCGTCGGTGCGGGCTTCCGGTGCCACCGCCGCGGACGTCGCGGAGTCGCCACCGTTGCCGTTGCTGACCGACTCCTTCACCAGCAGGGGCGCCGTCTGGGCGTCGTCCCCCGCGTCGTCGGAGGGCTGGGTCTCCCGGGCAGCTTCGAAGTCGATGATCGCGGAACCCGCGGCCTCGGACTCGAGCATCGCGTACTCACCTGTGATGCTCGGCTCGCTGACGATCTCGAACGCGGCGTCCTCGTCGTCGTTCTCGTCGTCGTGCGCGTGGCCGTGGTCGGCCTCGGCCGTGGCGTCAGGAGGGGACGCCTCGGAGCCGGCCGCGTGGACGTGCTCCTCGCCGTTCTCGGTGGCCTCGGGGACGTCGGCGACCTCTTCGTGCTCACCCTCGGTCAGCTCGAACTGGGCGCGGGCGAAGTCGGGATCGTAGACGACGTCGCTCACGTAGAGGAACGCGGCCTTGTCCAGGCCGATGTCCACGAAGGCCGCCTGCATGCCGGGGAGCACCCGGACCACGCGGCCCTTGTAGATGTTCCCGACGATTCCCTTGTCCTTCTTCCGCTCTAGATAAAACTCCGCGATGTTGCCGTTTTCAACGAGCGCCACCCGGGTCTCGCGACCGGCGGCATTGATGACGAGCACACTGCTCATGTTGAAGTCCTGATGTCGCACGAGGCGGTCCCTCCCCACCCGGACGGGGACAGGTGGGACGGAACGCGGCCTGGCGCGTGTAGTGGGGAACGGTGGACGACCCCGCGGGAGCTCTTCTCGCGCGATGGGGGAGTGCTGGCGTCAACACGCGTCCTCTTGTTGCATGGCTGGGCCCCGAGCCTCCGGGTCGCGGGTTTGTCTCCCGTGCCACCGGCCCTCTGCCGGTGCCCCTGCTGCACAAATCCAACGTCGGATGTTTCGTCACCGCGTCGGTCGGGGCAGGAGACGCGCGGGCCAACCCGTGGCGGATCCCGGTCAGCCTCCGTACGGCAGAGGTCTTTGGGGGGCCCAGGGTCGGGACGCGCCTTCCGGCGTCCGACGTCGACGGTGAGGTACTCCCGTCTCAAGTCTTCTGGACACCATGCCGATCCGGGAGCAGGCCCCACCGGGGACCCTCACGGCGACAGCGGATGTCACGAGGCTCGAAGACTCACACGGCGGGGGGATCGCCGCAAGACCATCTGCGGACAATCCGTCGCAACGCGCCCGCCGGGTGACAGCTCGGCCGGGGACCGGGGCCCGCGGGGTGATGGCGCGCTGCGTCAGGCTTCGGCCTGGTGGGGGCGCTGCCGTCGCTCGGGCTTCTCGGGGCGGGGCCGACCTCGGCGGACCAGGCGCAGGCCGGTCCACACCGCGTCGATGTAGCAGATCTTGTTGTCCACCAGGCCCAGGTCCAGGGCGGACAGGCGCACCGTCTCCTCCGAGAGGGCCGTCTGGAGGGCAACCGGGGACGGCCAGCACACCCAGATCCCCCCCTGCTCGTTGATGGTGCGGGCGATGGCCGGCAGGCGCTCGATGAGCTCGCGGTGGCTGGTGGCGAAGAAGAGCACCAGGTCCAGTCCGCTGCGTGCCGTGACCAGGAACTCCACCCCGTCCGGCAGGGGATTGAGGCGGTGGACGAAGCCCGGCGGCGGGTTGATGAGCGACAACTTGTGCCCCGCCCGGATGCCAAGGGCCGTGGTCAGCGAGGCCAGCATGTAAGGGGTCATGGGCGGGGTTCCACGTCGAAGCCGGATTCATCCTTCCGCAGGGGCCGGGGCTCCGTGCGGACGGCCGTGACGGTCGCGGCCGAAGGTCCTTTGTGGCACCACGCAACGAAGGCTTGCAAGGGGTCGGGCCGTCCCTGCGCTTCCGCAGACACGCTGCCATCGTCCTCGTTGCGGACCCAGCCGGTGAGGCCGAGCCGCTGCGCCTCCTCCCGCGCGCTGGCCCGGAAGTAGACGCCCTGCACCTTTCCTTCGATGCGCAGCGCCAGGCGCGCTCGTTCAGCCATCCTCTTCGCCTCCGCTCTCCGGCTCGATCCCCAGGGTCTTCAGGAACGACGCCTCATCCAGGATGGCCACTCCCAGCTCCTGGGCCTTCTTCAGTTTGCTCCCCGCCGCCTCACCGGCCACCAGCCAGTCGGTCTTCTTCGACACGCTGCCGGACACCTTGCCTCCCCGGCGTTCGACTTCCGCCTTGGCCTCATCGCGGGTGAAGCGCTCCAGGGTTCCGGTGATGACGACCGTCTTTCCCTCGAAGGGGCCTCCGGCGCGCTCTTCGGGAGGGACCGGAGCGACGCCCTCGGCGAGCAGGGCCTCGATGCGGGCCCGGTTTCTCTCCGATTGGAAGAAGTCGTGGAGCGCGGTGGCCAGCACCGGCCCGACGTCGCGCACACCCTGAAAGTCTTCGAGGCCCGCTTCGAAGAGGGCGGGCAGCCCGCGGAAGTGATCCGCCAGCTGGCGGGCGGTCGTCTCGCCGACATGGCGGATGCCCAGCGCGTGAAGAAAGCGGCGCAGCGCCGGCGTGCGGCTGCGATCGATGGCCGCGAGCAGGTTCTCCACGCTCCTGGTGCCCATGCGCTCCAGGGAGAGCAGCTGGGTGTCGGTGAGCCGGTAGAGGTCGGCGGGCTCCTGGACCAGCTTGCGCCGTACCAGCTGTCCCACCAGCTCCTCGCCCAGACCCTCGATGTCCATCCCCCCGCGCGAGGCGAAGTGGACCAGCTGGGCATGGAGCTGCGCCGGGCAGCCCAGGGCGTTGGTGCAGCGGATCACCACCCCTTCCTCATCCCGCTTCGCCGGCGCATGGCAGACCGGGCACTCGGTGGGGAACACCCAGGGCACCTCGGTGCCGGTGCGCCGCGAGGGGATGGGTGCGACGACCTCGGGGATGACGTCGCCGGCACGGCGCACGAAGACCCAGTCGCCCTCGCGCACGTCCTTGCGCCGCAGCTCGTCCTCGTTGTGCAGCGTGGCGCGGCTCACCACCACGCCGCCGACCTTCACCGGCTCCAGGAACGCCACCGGGGTCAGCGCGCCGGTGCGGCCCACGTTCACGTCGATCTTCTCGACCCGGGTGGCCATCTCCTCGGGGGGGAACTTGTAGGCCACGGCCCAGCGCGGGCTCTTGGAGACCTGGCCCAGCCGCAGGCGCAGGTCCTCGGCGTCGACCTTCACCACCAGACCGTCGATCTCGTAGGGCAGGGCGTGCCGCTCGGCGAGCAGTCCGTCGTAGATCTCCTGGACCGCCTCCAGCCCCCTGGCCCGGGTGTTCTTCGGGTTCAGCGGAAGGCCGAGGTCGGCGAGCGCCTGGAGCTTCTCCCAGTGGGAGCTGAAGCCCGGTTGGCCGGACCACTCGCCGATCTCGTAGAGGAAGATGGAGAGGGGACGACGGGCGGTGACCCGCGGATCGAGCATGCGCAGGGTGCCGGCCGCCGAGTTCCTGGGGTTGACGAAGAGCGGCTCCCCCGCGGCCTGGCGCTCGGCGTTGATGCGCTCGAAGTCCGCCTTCTTGAGGAAGACCTCTCCGCGCACGGTCAGCCGCTCCGGGGCCTTGCCGGTCAGGCGCAGCGGGAGGCTCTTGATGGTGCGCAGGTTCGGGGTGACGTCCTCGCCCACCTCGCCGTTGCCGCGGGTCGCCCCCCGGGTGAACACCCCGTTCTCGTAGAGGAGCTCGACCGCGAGCCCATCCATCTTGGGCTCGCAGACGTAGTCCACCGCGCCCTGGCCCGCAGTCTTCTGCACCCGGGTGTCGAACTCGGCGATCTCCTCGGCGTCCACCACGTTCTGGAGGCTGAGCATGGGCCGGGAGTGGACGACCTTGGCGAACTGCTCGGACGGTGCGCCGGCGACCCGCTGGGTGGGGGAGTCCTCGACCACGAGCTCGGGGTGCGCCTCCTCCAGCTCGACGAGCTCGCGCATGAGCGCGTCGTATTGGGCGTCGCTCACCTCGGGGGCGTCCAGGACGTAGTAGCGGTGGTCGTGGTGGCGGATGGCCTCGCGCAGGGCGAGGACGCGATCCTGGGCGTCGGTGCGGTTCACAGGGCACCTTCCGGTCCGGCTTGACAGGCCATGGGGAGGTCCATAGCCTGATTCACGTCGGTCGGCACGCGGGTGCTGTGCATCTTTCCCCCGCAGGCGGCTGACATTTCCCACCTCATCTTCTGCATCCAGGTGTTCCCTTGTCGGGAAGGCCGGTTCAGGACCAGGGGGCCCGTCCCATCCGTCGGCGCCGCCTGTGACACCAACCGGGCTCCCCGAGCCTCCTTGCCTCTCCAAGCCTCCCTGTGCGTGGCAACTCCCGAGGCGAGCCTCCCCCCGCGTCCTGCACCATGCCCATTCGTAAGACCCGCGCCACCAAAGAGAAGTCTCCCGAGACCGAAGAGGGGACGCCCGCGACCCCCGCCCCCCGCCGCAAGACGACCCGGGCGCGCGCCGCAGCCGACGAGGCGAGCCCGGCGCCCAAGAAGCGCACCCGGAAGGCGGCCGTGGTCGAGGAGCCCGCTCCCGAGGTCGAGCCCGAGCCGGAGTTCCGGCACGAAGCCCACGACGACCGGGACGATCACGATGAGCCCGAGCGCGACGAGGACGAGGAGGGCGTGGCGCGTCCGGTCCTGACCGCGATGCCCCGCCCGGTGCGCGACGATGAGCTGCAGGAGTCAGGGGGGCAGTACCCCGAGTCCGAGGCCGCCGCGTCCCTGCCGCCCCCTCCCGAGCCGCCGGTGCCGAGCATCGACACCAGCGAGGGCGCGCCCATGCAGGTGCTCAAGCTCAACGACCTCAAGCGGATGCGCATCACGGATCTCTCCCGGATGGCGCATGACCTGGGCGTCGAGGACTACCAGGGCCTGATGAAGCAGGACCTCATCTTTGCGCTGCTCTCGGGCATCGCGGGCAAGCGCTTCGAGGTCCACGCCGAGGGCGTCCTCGAGCTGATGAGCGATGGCTACGGCTTCTTGCGCAGCGCGGACAGCGATTACCAGCCGTCCCCTGACGACATCTACGTCTCGCCCAGCCAGGTGCGGCGCTTCAACCTGCGCCCCGGCGACACGGTCAGCGGCCCCATCCGTCAGCCGCGCGAGGGCGAGCGCTTCTTCGGGCTGCAGAAGGTGGATCTGGTCAACTTCGTGGACCCGCGCAGCGAGGGGGCCCGCGAACGGATCCTCTTCGACAACCTGACGCCGCTCTACCCGACCAAGAAGCTCAAGCTCGAGCATGACTCCGCGGAGATGACCACGCGGATCATCGACATGTTCTGCCCCATCGGGCTCGGGCAGCGCTGCCTGATCGTGGCGCCTCCGAAGGCCGGTAAGACCGTGCTGTTGCAGAACATCGCGCACGCCATCAGCCGCAACCATCCGGACGTGATGCTGATCGTGCTCCTCGTGGACGAGCGTCCCGAGGAGGTCACCGACATGCAGCGCAACGTGCGTGGAGAGGTCGTCTCCTCCACGTTCGACGAGCCGGCCACGCGCCACGTCCAGGTCGCCGAGATGGTGATCGACAAGGCCAAGCGTCTGGTGGAGCAGGGTCACGACGTCTGCATCCTGCTCGACTCCATCACCCGTCTGGCCCGCGCCTACAACACCGTGGTGCCGACCAGCGGCAAGATCCTCTCCGGTGGCGTGGACGCCAACGCCCTTCACAAGCCCAAGCGCTTCTTCGGTGCCGCCCGGAACATCGAGGAGGGCGGCAGCCTCACCATCATCGGCACCGCGCTGGTCGACACCGGCAGCCGCATGGATGAGGTCATCTTCGAGGAGTTCAAGGGCACCGGTAACTCCGAGGTGGTGCTCGATCGCAAGCTGATGGAGAAGCGGATCTTCCCCACGCTCGACATCAACAAGTCCGG
>Ga0079224_100015667_pt1 | contig 10622 bp, 9 predicted proteins | sample Stecom2015_FD_80414 | JGI IMG/M metagenome (GOLD analysis project Ga0079224, IMG submission 80414) | Agricultural soil microbial communities from Utah to study Nitrogen management - Steer compost 2015 | ecosystem: Environmental > Terrestrial > Soil > Agricultural land | place: USA: Utah...
GCGCGATGTTGAATAGACATATTATTATGTGTTCCTTTTGCAAAAAACGACTGTAGCCGTTTGTGAAGGCTCCGAATCCCGCCACTCACATGAGTGGTCGTAATGTTCCTTATCGGAGCAGTGCCGCCAACGGAAGGTTCCGTACTTGCTAGGTAAAGCTTAAGCAAGCCAGGTGACAGTTGTGCGGCGGGTTATCAAGTTTGCGTGCGGCAGGGATAAGGTTCTGGTCCCTGTGGTTCCGTACTGATCGTTCGTCGGGCTTTTGAGGGTCTTTCGAGGAGTGTCTTCCTGCTGCGGCGAACGGGAATCGCCTGGAAAGTACACACCGGGTGACGGTCGACTTGATAACTAACGAGGGTCACTCTAGCCCATTTGCAGCGGATGTGCATAGGGGTAGAGAAAATTTGAAATAGAAAAACCCGCCGATCAAGGCGGGTTTTTCGGGATTTGGTCGGAGCGACAGGATTCGAACCTGCGACCTTCTCGTCCCGAACGAGACGCGCTACCAAGCTGCGCTACGCTCCGTTTGGATGGCGCGCATTGTACCGAAAAACTTTTGACGCACAAGGGGTTAGCGGGGATTTTTTTCGTTGCCTGGGGACGAACGGGGTCATGTGCCGCCTGGGTTAGCGGCTGGGAAAGCGTGCTGTAGCAACTCTGGAGTGTTCAGGTTGGCGAGGCGCAAATCGTCATCGGGACAGTCCAGGGGAATCGCGCCATGGCGAAGGAGAACGTGCCGAGGTGCGCGTTCGCCGGCGAGCCAGGCCTGCTCGATGCTGTCGCGCAAACTTACCGGAATCAGGCTGAACAGTGGCTGCCAATAGCCGGCCTGACGCAGCATTACAGGTCGCTGTGGGTGTCGGTCGGCCAGGTGGCGTACGGCCTCGATCAGTTCGCGGTCGATCAGCGGGGCATCGCAAGGTAATACCAACAGGTACTCGTGACGGGCTGCCGCCAGGGCTGCGCGGATACCCGCCAGTGGACCTGGAAAATCATTATCCTGATCGGTCACCAGGTGGTCGGCGAAAGGCTGATAGCGCTCGAGATTGCGGTTGCAGGAAATGATCAGGTCATCGGTCAGCGGGCGTACGCATTCGTGCAGCCAGGCAATCAACGGCCGGCCTTGCCACTCGACCAGTCCTTTGTCGCGGCCACCCATGCGCTGGCCGCGTCCGCCCGCCAGCAGAAGTACGGAGCAGAGTGGCAGGGCTAAGGTGTCAGGCATGGCGGGGCTCCGAGGGTAGGGCTGTGATATAACACTGCGACGTGGACCTCACAACTGGAAGCTGGTCATGAATCACAAGGCTGATGCGCTTTTTGTCCCCCTAAGCATTGCCGTACTCACCGTAAGCGATACGCGAAGCCTGGAAACCGACACCTCTGGGCAACTGTTCGTTGATCGCCTGACGGCTGCCGGCCATTCCCTCGCCGAGCGGGTATTGCTGAAGGACGATCTTTACAAGATTCGCGCCCAGGTGGCGACCTGGATTGCCGATGAGCGCATCCAGGTGGTGCTGGTCACTGGCGGCACCGGTTTTACCGGCCGCGACAGCACTCCAGAGGCAGTGAGCTGCCTGCTCGACAAGCAAGTAGATGGTTTTGGTGAGCTGTTCCGGCAGATTTCCTACGCCGACATCGGCACCTCCACCGTGCAGTCTCGCGCGCTGGCCGGCATGGCCAACCAGACCCTGGTGTGCTGCCTGCCGGGCTCCACCAATGCCTGCCGCACGGCCTGGGATGGCATCCTCGCCGAGCAGTTGGATGCCCGCCATCGTCCGTGCAACTTCGTGCCGCATCTGCTGCGCGCCGAGGCGTGCGAGAGTCGGGGATGAGCGCCGAGCCCCATGCCTTGCTGCCCCTGGAGGCAGCGTTGGAGCGCTTGCTGGCTCTGGCCGAGGCGACGCCGATTGTTGATTGTGAAGAGGTGACCCTGGACCAGGCGCAAGGCCGGGTACTGGCCGATGGGCTGCTGGCCGGGCTCGATTTGCCGCCCTGGGACAACAGCGCGATGGACGGCTATGCGCTGAAGCTTGCGGACTGGCAGGGTGAGCCGTTGCCGGTCGGCCAGCGGATCTTCGCCGGCAATGCGACGACGGTGTTGCGGCCGGGCAGTTGTGCGCGGATTTTCACAGGTGCTCCGCTGCCCGAGGGCGCGGATTGTGTAGAGATGCAGGAAAACGTCGAGGTGTTGGCTGATGGCCGGGTGCGTTTTCTGCAACCGCTCAGGGCGCGCCAAAACATACGGCCCAAAGGGCAAGAGACGCGTATCGGTGATTGCGTGCTGGCGGCCTGTACTCGGCTGGGGCCTATCGAGCTGGGTCTGGCAGCATCGCTGGGACAGGCGAGCCTGCGGGTGCGCCGGCAGCCACGCGTGGCGGTGCTGTCCACAGGTGATGAGCTGGTGGAGCCGGGGTTACCGTTGAGTCCTGGACACATCTACAACAGCAATCGCCGTGTGCTGTGCAGCTGGCTGCAACGTTTGGGGTGCGTGGTAGTCGATGCTGGCATTCTGCCTGATGATGCGCAGGCCACCCGCGAGGCGTTGGCGCGTTTGGGCGACGTTGATCTGATCCTGTCCAGCGGTGGCGTTTCGGTCGGTGAGGCGGATTTTCTCGGCCAGGTACTGCGTGAGGCAGGTGAGCTGGCTTTTTGGAAGCTGGCGATAAAACCGGGCAAGCCGCTGACCTGCGGGCATTACCGAGGCGTTCCGGTGCTGGGGTTACCCGGTAATCCGGCCTCGACGTTGGTGACTTTTGCGTTGCTGGCCCGCCCCTATCTGTTACGCCGTCTGGGCGTGGCCAAGGTGGCTCCGTTGGGGTTCGAGGTGCCGGCGGGGTTTGTCTGGAGCAAGCCGGGCAAGCGCCGCGAGTTCCTGCGTGCCCGCATGGAGCAAGGGCGTGCGGTGATGTATGCGAACCAGAGCTCCGGCGTATTGCTGAGCGCGGCCTGGGCCGAAGGTCTGGTGGAAGTGCGCGAGAACAGCACCTTTGCCGAAGGCGAGCTGGTGCGGTTCATCCCGTTCAGCGAGGTGCTGAATTAGCGGACAGCCAAGCCTGCCGGCGGGGCACTACAGCTGCGCCGACCTCGGCCGATAACCTGACAGCAACAGGTTAGATCCGACGGATACCACAGGAGCAGGCATGGCCAGCATTCTCGATTCAGTAGACCAACGAACCCAATTGGTGGGTGAGAATCGCCTGGAGATTCTCCTGTTCCGCCTGTCCGGGCGGCAGCTCTTCGCAATCAACGTTTTCAAAGTGCAGGAAGTCCTGCAGATGCCGCGCCTGAACCGCATGCCGCACCGGCATCCGTGCGTGTGTGGCGTGGTCAATCTGCGTGGGCAGACCCTGCCGGTCATCGACCTGGCCAAGGCCATCGGTATGCGCCCGTTGCAGTCTGAAGCGAGCACCATCATCGTCACGGAATACAACCGTTCGGTGCAGGCGTTCCTGGTCAGCAGCGTCGAGCGCATCTTCAACCTCAACTGGGAAGCGGTGCAGCCGCCGCCCAGTGGCGCGGGACGCCAGCACTACCTGACGTCGATCACCAAGGTCGATGACCAGTTGGTAGAAATCATCGATGTGGAAAAAGTGCTGGCCGAGATTGTGCCCTACAACGCGCGGGTATCCAGTGAACGGCTGGCCGATCCGATCTTCCAGAAGGCCGCCGGCCGCGAAGTGCTGCTGGTGGACGACTCTGGGGTGGCGCTGGCGCAGCTTCGCGAAACCCTCTCCCAGCTGGATTTGAAAATCCACACCGCCAGCGATGGTCTGAAAGGCTTGCAGAAACTCCAGCAATGGGCCGACGCGGGTGAAGTGCTGACTGACAAATTGCTGATGGTGTTTACCGATGCGGAAATGCCGGAAATGGACGGCTATCGCCTGACCGCAGAAATCCGCCAGGACCCGCGCCTGCGTGATTTGTACGTGGTACTGCATACCTCGCTGTCGGGTAACTTCAACGAGGCGATGGTCAAGAAAGTCGGTTGCGACAATTTTCTCTCCAAATTCCAGCCGGACCGCCTGGTGGACGTGATTCGCGAGCGCCTACTGCGAGGTTGATCGCGGCGGGCACGCAGGGTACGCAACAACGAGCCTGACCGTTATGCTCATGGCTTTTGCGTGCCCATTCGGAGTTCCTGTCATGCACCTGTCCGCGCTGTATCGTTATCCACTCAAGTCAGCCATGGGCGAGGGCCTGCAGACCTCCCCGGTAGACGGGCTCGGTTTGCACGGTGACCGACGCTGGATGCTGGTTGATGCAGACAGTGGGCGCTTTCTCTCGCAACGTGTACTGCCGGCCATGGCCCGGCTGCAGGCGCGCTGGCAAGGCGAGCGGCAGCTTCTGCTCAGTGCGCCGGACATCGCCCCGTTATTGGTGGACATGCCCGCGGCCGACCAGGCGTTGCGCCCGGTCAGCGTGTGGAAGGACGAATTGAACGTGCCGGATGCCGGCGATGCCGCGGCGGACTGGGCGAGCCGCTTGCTGGGTCGTGCCTGCCGCCTGGTGCATGTTCCGGCGCAGCGCACGCGGCAAGTAGACCGGCGCTATGCCGATGACGGTCATCGCGTGGCGTTTGCCGATGGTTTTCCCCTGCTGCTTATTGGCCAGGCCTCGCTCGAGGATCTGTCGGCGCGAGTGGGGCGCCCGTTGGACATGCGTCGTTTCCGGCCGAACCTGGTCATCGATGGCAGCCTGCCCTATGCCGAGGATGGCTGGCGGCGCATCCGTATTGGCGAGGTCGAGTTTCGCCTGGTCAAGCCCTGCACGCGTTGCGCGATTACCACCCTTGACCCGGATACGGGCGAACGCAGCGTTGACCTCGAACCGCTGGTCACGCTGCAGACCTATCGCCGTGGTGAGAAGGGTGTACTGTTCGGGCAGAACCTGCTTGTTGAGGGTGAGGGGCGGCTGGAAGTGGGGATGCCGATCGAGTTACTCGACTGATCGACCGGCGGTGCGCTGCCACTGCAAGCTGCGCTCGTGACGCTCCACCACCTGCTGCGGGGCGTTGAGTTTCTGACCATAAATCACCGAGTAGGTGAGCACGTTCTGCACGTATTGGCGCGTTTCATCGAACGGGATGTTCTCCACCCAAATGTCGAACTCCAGATGGTCGGCTCCGCGCAGCCACTGGCGTACCCGGGTGGGGCCGGCATTGTAGGCAGCCGAGGCGAGGATACGATTGCCGTCGAACTGGGCGCTGACCTGACTCAGGTAGGCGGTGCCGAGTTGAATATTGGTTTCCGGCTGGAGCACCTGGTAGGTCGAATTCAATGGAATACCGAACCTGCGAGCGGTTTCCCGCGCGGTGGCCGGCATCACTTGCATCAGGCCAATGGCACCGGCATGGGAGCGCGCGTCGTCCATGAAGGCGCTTTCCTGGCGGGTGATGGCGTACACCCAGCTGGAATCCAGGCCACGTGATTTTGCCGCGCGGGTCAGGCTGCTGCGATAGGGCATGGGGAAACGGATGTCGAGGTCATCCCAGTGGCGCGCCTGACTAAGGGTGCGAATGGCCGGGAAATGCCAATCCAGGTCATGGGCGAGCTTGGCTTGGGCGATCAGCTCCTCGCGGCTGAAGACGCGGCTGATGTGATACCACTCGCGGCGGGCATCGACATAGTGCCCGCGCGCATGGAATTCCAAGGCGCGACGAATGCCGGCGGTACTGCGCACGCTGTGCAGAGTCTTGGGATCAATGCTCAGGGGCTGGTGATTGAGGTTGTAGGGGCTTTTGATCCGGTCGGCGGCCAGAAACCCATAAAAGTCGCGCTCACCCGCCACCAGACGGTACAGCTCCATAGCGTCCCGATTACCGGGTTGCGCCAGTTGCAGGGTGCGTGCGTGCCAGTAGCGCCAGCGGCTGCTTTGGGCCAGTTCGCCGCCCAGGCGCGATGTCAGCTGGTGGGCTTCATCCCAGCGACCTAGGCGCAGCAGTAGGCGTGCGCGCCACTCGCTGACCGTATCGTCACGCAGCTCCGGGTCGTATTCGGCCATGACCTGCAGGGCGCGGGAGTCGAAACGCTTGGCCAGGGTCAGGCCGATTTCACGGGCAATGGCGACCTTTTCACCGGCAGAGAAGCGCAGGCGAGCAGCGTAGTCGTCGAGCAGTTCCAGGGCCAGGTCCGCATTCTGGCGAGCCAGGCGGCGCAAGCCGAGGCCGACGATATCGGTCATGGCGGTGCTGGTGGAGGAAAACCGGCCGCGCTGGCGCAGCAGTTCGGGGTTGTTAATGACGTCCAGCAGCAAGGCGCCTTCACGGTGGAGGGTGCCAAGGCCCTTGACCAGGTAGTTGGCCAGGCCCAGGTTGCGCGCTTCGGCGGCCAGCAGGGCGCGTTGCCAGCGCAGGCCTTCGCTGGGCTGGCCTTGTTTGGCCCAGAGTGTGAAGAGGGCATCACAGCTTTCAGGTTGGGATTTGCCGACCAGCCAGAGACGCTCGGCTGTCGCCTGACCTTCTTCACGCTGGCCATGGGTGAGCTGGTATTGGCCATACAGGCAATCCAGTTCGGTTTCATTCAGTGCCGGGTCGTAATGGTCCAGGAAAGGTTTCCAGTCATTGCGTGCGGCCAGCAGTTTCAACCAGTTGCGCTTCAGGGTGCCGGCCTGGGGCAGGTCGCCGTGCTCAATGAGAAACTTGCTGACCTGAGCGTTGCTCGCCTGTTTCAGTCGCGAATTCAGTTCCGTATAGGCCAGATAGGGCTCGAGCGGATAACGTTGCAACTCCGCACGGTGTCGGTAATAGGGGCCGGCGTCGCCCTTGGCCAGTGCGCGCTGGGCCTGGTCGAACCAGGTGCGTTGCTGGTCGAGACTGGCTGCTTGGGCTGTGGTCGTTGAGCCGAGGGCAAGTACCAGGCAGGAAAGATGAAGCAGGCGTCGGTACATGGGGCTCCCTGACAACGTAACGCGAGGTGGCAAGAGCTTAGCCGGATGTCTTGCCCAAGCCCGTGATCATCCGACGAATGCCCTGTATCAGGCCATTTCGGGAGCTGCGAGCGCGAAGCTGCTAGAATGCGCGCCCTGTTTCCGGAGGCGCCCCATGACGTTGCTCAAATTCACCGATGTATCCCTGGCTTACGGCGCCACGCCGCTATTGGAACAAGTGTCCTGGCAGGTGGCCCGGGGCGAGCGGGTGTGCATCATCGGCCGCAACGGCACCGGCAAATCCAGCATGCTGCGTCTGGTCAAGGGGGAGCAGGCCCCCGATGACGGTGAGATCTGGCGAGCCCCATCGCTGAAGATCGGCGAATTGCCGCAGGAACTGCCACGCGCCGATGAGCGCACGGTGTTCGACGTGGTCGCCGAGGGATTGGCCGGCGTGGGCGAGCTGTTGGCTCAGTACCATCATCTGAGCCAGAACATTCATACCGACGAAGACCTTACCAGGCTCATGCATGTGCAGCAGGAGCTGGAAGCCAAAGACGGCTGGCGCCTGCAGCAACTGGTGGACAGCACCCTGAGCCGCTTGCAACTGCCGGCCGACAAGACCCTGGCCGAGCTGTCTGGCGGCTGGCGTCGCCGTGTGTTGTTGGCCCAGGCTCTGGTGGCAGAACCCGACCTGCTGCTGCTCGACGAGCCGACCAACCATCTGGACATCGGCGCCATCGCCTGGCTGGAAGAAGCCTTGGTGAATTTCAACGGCGCGGTGCTGTTCATTACCCACGACCGTTCCTTCCTGCAGAACCTGGCCACGCGCATCCTCGAGCTGGATCGCGGGCATCTGATTGACTGGAACGGCGATTACGCCAGCTTCCTGGTGCACAAGGAACAGCAACTGGCGGCGGAAGAAAGCGCCAGCGCGCTGTTCGACAAAAAGCTGGCCCAGGAAGAAGTGTGGATTCGTCAGGGCATCAAGGCCCGACGCACTCGAAACGAAGGGCGTGTGCGCGCCCTCAAGGCGATGCGCGCCGAGCGTGCCGAACGGCGTGAGCGTCAAGGCAAGGCGACGTTCCAGGTCGAGACGGCGGAGAAATCCGGCAAGCAGGTCATTGTCGTGGAGAATGTCAGCTTCGCCCATGCCGGCGGCGAGCCGCTGATTCGTGATTTCTCCATGGTGCTGCAGCGTGGCGACCGTATCGGCCTGCTCGGTGCTAACGGTACCGGCAAGACCACCCTGCTCAAGCTGTTGCTCGGCGATTTGCAACCTACCAGTGGCGGCATCGAGGTGGGCACCAAGCTGGAAGTGGCGTATTTCGACCAATTGCGTCACCAGCTCGAGACGGAAAAGACTGTGATCGACAACGTGGCCGAGGGCCGCGATTTCATCACCATCGATGGCCAGAGCCGTCATGTGCTCAGCTACCTGGGCGACTTCCTGTTCAGCCCCCAGCGTGCCCGTACCCCGGTCAAGGCGCTTTCCGGTGGCGAGCGGGCACGTCTTTTGCTCGCCAAGCTGTTCAGCAAGCCGGCCAACCTGCTGGTGCTCGACGAACCGACCAACGACCTCGACGTTGAAACCCTGGAGCTGCTCGAAGAAGTGCTGTTGAACTTCCCGGGCACGGTGCTGATGGTCAGCCACGACCGGGCCTTCCTCGACAACGTGGTGACCAGCACGCTGGTGTTCGAAGGCAATGGCCAGGTGCGTGAATACGTCGGCGGTTACCAGGATTGGCTGCGTCAAGGCGGCTCGCCGCGACTGCTGGGTGCCAGCGACAAGGCAGACAGTGACAAGGCGGACAAGGCCGCGGCCAAGAGTGAGCCGACAGCCACGGCATCGCCAGTTAGCGAGCCAGTACCGGCGGCGAAGAAAAAACTCAGTTACAAACTGCAGCGCGAACTGGAGGCGATTCCCGGGCAGATCGATGCGGTGGAACAGCAGTTGGCGGCCCTGCAAGGGGAGACTTCCGATCCGGCGTTCTATAGCCGCCCGGCGGAGGACGTCAGCACGGCGCTGGCGCAGCTGGAAAGTCTGCAGCAAGAATTGGATGGTCTGCTTGAACGGTGGGCCGAATTGGAACATTAACCAGGGAGCGCTGAATGGCGATCGAGTACCGGATCATTCTCGATGAAGAGCACGAGTTCAGTTACCGGATCCAACTGGACCGTGCCTACGACCGCAGCCTTGCGGTCGCAGCGCCGGCCTGGACGCGACTGGAACATCAGCAGTGCAGCAATTGCCCGCTGAGCAGGAATGACTACAGCCACTGCCCGGCAGCCGTGGACCTGCATAAGGTGATCGAAGATTTTCAGGGCCTGCCGGCCTTCACCCGTGCAATGGTCTGGGTGCGCACGCCCGAGCGGGAATATCACAAGCTGGTGAGCCTGGAAGAAGGCCTGCGCTCGTTGCTCGGGGTGATCATGGCCACCAGCGCCTGCCCGGCGTTGTCGCGGCTAAAGCCCATGGCCCAGCAGCATCTGCCGTTTGCCAGCAATCAGGAGTTCATCCTGCGCGCGGTTTCCCTGTATCTGGCACGCCAATATTTCAACTTCCGCGAAGGTCGGCGGCCGGACTGGGAGTTGCGCGGGCTGGTCAAGCTGTTCCAGCAATTGCAGCTGGTCAATCAGGCGTTCTGGCAGCGAATTCACACCACTTGCAAAGCAGACTCCAACCTCAAGGCCTTTCTGACCTTCTTTTCCATGGCCTCGAGCATGACGGTTTCCCTGGAAACTCAGCTGCAGAAAATTCGTCCGCAAGTGATGAGTTCTGGAGACGGGCTGGAATAGAGAGCGCTTGGCTGATGTGGGCAGGGTGAAGGGGTAACCCCTGTGGTTACCCCTAGGCGCAACGGCTTATTCCGCCTTGCGCAGACGCACCGCCAGCACATCGCAGGGCGCGCCATGCAGCAGGTCGTTGGCGGTGGAACCGAGCAGCAGCGCCAGACCATGTCGACCATGGCTGCCGACCACGATCACGTCGCAATTCTGTTCAGTGGCCAAACGGTGAATTTCCTGGCGTGGTTGCCCGTAGGTCAGGTGTATGTGGTCCTCGGTCAGTTGCGGATAACGTCCGGCAAAACCATTCAAACGTTCACGTGCTTGATCGAACTGCTGTTGCTGCAGCATTGACAGGTCCATGGGCACATCGCCGCCAAACGCCATGGCCATCGGTTCGATGATATGTACCAGGGACAAACGCGCCTGGTGAGCCTGCGCCAAGGATTGGGCTCGTTCTATGACCGCCTGACATTCCTCGGTCAGGTCGATGGCCGCCAGAATGTGGTGATAAACCATGATGTCTCTCCTTGAGCGTGCGGGTGCGGGTGACTCTAAGTATGACCTTGCTGGGGGAACTGCAAGGCACGGGATGCCGTCTGCAGGGTTCTAACCCATGGGGGCGGCACAGTCTATGGCTTGCGTTCAGTTAGCAGCTGCACAACGCCCTTCCCTATGGTGGTAAAGGGTATGCGATAGCGTTTCTCGGTAATTGACAAGCGGGGCCTTTTCCACGAAGGTGAGCGCACCCGAATCAAACGATCGTATGAATTGAGCGTTTGCCTAGCGCAACACTCTAAACGCACGACTACTAATGCATCGATGGGTGTGCCGGAATGGCAGGCCGATTGCCTGTTGCAACCGGCGTTCGATGTATAACTGTTCAGCTTCCATACCTGGAGATCAGTTGATGATTTACGAAGGTAAAGCCATCACGGTTAAGGCTCTTGAGGGCGGCATCGTCGAATTGA
>Ga0079224_100015668_pt1 | contig 10622 bp, 10 predicted proteins | sample Stecom2015_FD_80414 | JGI IMG/M metagenome (GOLD analysis project Ga0079224, IMG submission 80414) | Agricultural soil microbial communities from Utah to study Nitrogen management - Steer compost 2015 | ecosystem: Environmental > Terrestrial > Soil > Agricultural land | place: USA: Utah...
CCGAACCGCACCCATTCCTGGGGCAGCAACCGGCGCAGTCCCGGCTGCGACAGCAGGTAGCCGCGGTTGCGGTAGGTGAAGAACCGCTTGGTGTCGTTGTCCGGATACTGCGTGTGCATCCGGCCACCGAGAATCGGCTTGAATTCGTCGGCACCGTCCGGGTGCAGGTAGGCCGTCTGCAAGCAGGTGCCGAACGGCAGTCCCGACCGGACGAGACGGCGGTGCACCTCGACCTCGTCGCCACGGACGAACAGACGCAGGTCGGGCACGCCCACCGCGTCGATCGCCGCGGCCGTGAAGAGCGCGCCGTTGAACAGCGAGGCGATACCGGGCAGCAGGTCCTCGTCGCCGAGTTCGTGCCGCCACCGCCGCCACACCACACCGCGGCGCAGCGGGAAAGCGAGGCGATCGGGCTGCGCGATGTCGCACACGACCGGCGACACCTCGGCCAGGCCGTTGCGCTGCGCGCAGTCGAGCAGCGTCGCGAGTACGTCCGGTCCCTCGGGGCGGCCGTCGTCGTCGGCGAGCCACACCCGGTCGGCTCCCAGCGACAGCGCGTACAGGATGCCGAGGGCGAAGCCGCCCGCGCCACCGAGATTGTGCTTCGAACCGAGATAGCTCGTGGGCAGGTCCACCGCGTCGACGAGCTCGCGCACCGCGTCCTCGTCGCCGTTGTCGACCACCACGAGATGATCGAGCGGACGGGACTGCGAGGCAAGAACTTTCAGCGAATCCGCCAGCAACTCACGACGGCGGTGCGTGACGACGACGCCGATGATCCGTTCGTCAGCCACCGTTCGAACCCGTCGAGGCCGCGGCGTCGTGGCCGGACTTCGCGATCCGCTCACGCTCGAGCTCGTGGAGGATCGTGCGCACGTGATCGCCGGCCTCGTCGCCCTCGTAGGCGCGCACCACGTGCTCGATGTCGCCCTGCTCACGGATCCGGCCGTGGTCGATCCACATCGCCTGGTCGCACAGCTGGGCGAGGAACTCGTTGGAGTGGCTGGCGAACACGAGGATGCCCGAACGCGCGACGAGATCCTGCAGACGCACGCGCGCCTTCTTCATGAACTCCGCGTCGACCGCGCCGATGCCCTCGTCGAGCAGCAGGATCTCGGGGTCGATGCTGGTGACCACGCCGAGCGCGACGCGCACCCGCATACCGGTCGAGTAGGTGCGCAGCGGCATGTTGAGGTAGTCGCCGAGCTCGGTGAAATCGGCGATCTCGTCGACCTTGGCCAGCATCTGCTTGCGGCTCATCCCGAGGAACATGCCGCGGATGATGATGTTCTCGTAGCCGGAGATCTCCGGATCCATGCCGACGCCGAGGTCGAACACCGGCGCGACGCGGCCCTTCACCTGGGCATGGCCGCGCGTGGGCTCGTAGATCCCCGAGAGCAGACGCAGCAGCGTGGACTTGCCGGCACCGTTGTGGCCGACGAGCCCGACGCGGTCGCCTTCCTTCAGCGACATCGTGATGTCGCGCAGAGCCTCGACGACCACGACGTCGGAGTTGTTGCGGCCGATCGCTCCGCCCGCCTTACCCAGGAATGCCTTCTTCAAGGACCGAGTCTTGGCGTCGAAGATGGGAAAGTCGACGCACGCGCCGCGCGTTTCGATGCTGACCCGACTCACGATGCTGCTCCAGACGCTGACACGGGACCCGAGCGTACCCGTCGCGCCGATACCGGAGTCCCGGGGCGTACCCGGCGGGACTACAGGTACTGGCCGGTTCCGGGATGGGTCTGGCCGGGGATCTGCTGATCGTTCCGGCCCTGACCGCCGTGCACGGCACCGGACGGGAGGGCTCCCTGACGCATCTGCTCGAGCTGGGCGCGAGCCGCCATCTGCTGAGCGAACAGCGCAGTCTGGATACCGTGGAACAGACCCTCGAGCCAGCCGACGAGCTGGGCCTGCGCGATGCGCAGCTCGGCGTCGGAGGGCACCGCGTCCTCGCCGAAGGGCAGCGCGAGCCGCTCGAGTTCCTCCCGCAGGTCCGGGGCGAGACCCTGACCGAGTTCGCGGATGGACGACAGGTGGATGTCCTTGAGCCGGGTGCGGCTGGCGTCGTCGAGCGGCGCGGCCTTCACCTCTTCGAGGAGCTGTTTGATCATGGTGCCGATCCGCATGACCTTCGCAGGCTGCTCGACCATGTCGGCCAGGGATTCGCCGCCGTTCTCGGTCTTCTCCTCCTCCGGCCGGCCGTCGGCCTCCGCGCGGGCCGCCTCCTCACGGGAGACTCGGATGGGTCGGCCGTCGGGTCCGATCACGAGAACCTGGTCGTTGTCCGGATGCGTCATGGCTCCATTCTCCCTTTCCCACCCCGGGGGTGCCCGGTTACCCGAGGGACCCGGAGTGCCGGGTACCCCGATCGAGCCTACCGAGAGGGCAACGCCGAGTGCAGGTACGGCGCGTCCCGATTGACATCGGGACCTAGAGTGTCTGCCATGGCTTACGACGTTGCCCGGATCCGGGGGTTGATCCCCTCGCTCGGGGACGGGTGGATCCATCTCGATCCACGGGCCGGTATGCAGATCCCCGATGTGGTGTCGCGCACCGTGTCCACTGCCTTCCGCAACTCGGCCGCGTCGTTGACGGGACGGCACCTGTCGTCACGTCGCAGCGCCGCGATCCTCCAGGAGGCGCGCGTCGCGGTCGCGGAACTCGTGGGTGCCGATCCGGACGGCGTCGTCCTGGGCCCGAGCCACGCGGTGCTGCTCGCCTGGCTCGCCGAAGCACTCAGCTCCCGCCTCGGGCTCGGCACCGGCATGGTGCTCTCACGGCTCGACGACGAAGCGAACATCGCTCCCTGGTTGCGGGTCGCGAGCCGCTACGGCGCGCAGGTGCGCTGGGCCGAGGTCGAGATCGAGACGTGCGAGCTGCCCACCTGGCAGTACGAGGAACTCATCACGCCCACCACCCGGCTCGTCGCGCTCACCGCGGCGTCGTCGATCGTCGGCACCGCGCCCGACGTGCGGGTCGTCGCGGATCTCGTCCACGAGGTCGGTGGACTCATGGTCGTCGACGCCGCGGGCGCGGCCCCCTACGCCCACGTCGACATCGACGATCTGGGCGCCGACGTCATGACCGTCGACATCGCCTCGTGGGGTGGCCCGCAGATCGGTGCGCTCGTCTTCTCGGACCCCGCGCATCTCGAACGGGTTCCGGCCATGTCGCTGAACCCGCACGCGCGCGGCGCCGAACGCCTCGAGGTGGGCGGTCACCAGTTCGGTCTGCTCGCCGGTATCCCCGCGTCCATCGACTTCATGGCCTCGCTGGACGACGAGGCCACCGGTTCGCGTCGCGAGCGTCTCGACATCTCGATCAGCTCGATGCAGAACTATCAGGACGTGCTGTTCGACCGCCTGATGCGGCAGCTCGACAGTCTCACCGGCGTGATCGTGCTCGGCCGCGCGTCGAGCCGCGTCCCCACCCTCAGCTTCACCGTCGACGGCGTTCCGGCCGAGAAGGTCGCCGCGCATCTCGCCGACCGTCGCATCGCGACGGTGGCGAGCACCCGCGGATCGAGCCGGCTCCTCGACTCCCTCGGCGTCAGCGACGAAGGGGGAGCGGTGAGCATCGGCCTCGCCCCCTACACCACGAGCTTCGAGGTCGATCAGCTCGTCCGCGAGCTCCGCAACCTCTAGTTCCGCTCGATCCGCAGCACGACCTTCCCGACGGTTTCGGGGCTGTCGAGCAGTTCGTGGGCCCGGGCGGCCTCGGTGATCGGCAGCTCGGCGTGCACGACGGGATGGACCTTCGCCTCCTCGATGAGCGGCCACAGATTGGCGCGCACGGAGTCGATGATCGCGCTCTTGCCCGACGGCCCCGAGTCCGGACGGCCGCGCAGACCGGTCGCGATGACGTGACCGCGCTTGGCGAGCAACTTGCCGAGGTGCAGTTCACCCTTCGTGCCGCCCTGCATGCCGATGACGACGAGCCGTCCGTCCGGAGCGAGGACGTCGATGTTCCGGGACAGGTACTTCGCGCCCATGTTGTCGAGCACCACGTCGGCACCACCGAAGGCATTGCGCACCTCGGAGACGAAGTCCTGTTCGCGGTAGTCGATCGCCAGGTCGGCGCCGAGCTCGCGGCAGCGGTCGAGCTTGCCGGCCGAGGCCGTCACCGCCACCTTTGCGCCGAGCGCCTTGCCCACCTGGATGGCATGCGTGCCGATGCCTCCGCCGCCACCGTGGACGAGCAGGACGTCGCCGCGCTTCAGGCCGGCGGTCATCACGACGTTCGACCACACCGTGCACGCGATCTCGGGAAGCGACGCGGCGACCGCGACGTCCATGCCCTTCGGGACGGGCAGCAGCTGGGAGGCGGGGACCGCGACCTTCTCGGCGTAACCGCCACCGGTGAGGAGGGCACAGACCTTGTCGCCGATGTTCCAGCCCGTCACACCCTCGCCGAGTTCGGAGATCACTCCGGAGCATTCGAGGCCCAGGATGTCGCTCGCCCCCGGGGGCGGCGGGTAGAGGCCGCGCCGTTGCAGCAGGTCGGCGCGGTTGACCGCGGTCGCCGCAACATCGAGAAGTACGTGCCCGGGAGGCAGGTCCGGGTCGGGCTGCTCGGTCCACCGGAGAACTTCTGGACCACCGGGTTCGGTGGCGACGATTGCATACATGTGTTCGACGCTATCGCGTGCGGGGCAGTGAGGGGACGGTCACTCCGCTCGTGGCGCGCTCACCTGCTCGAAGCTACCGCGCGGTAACCGGATCGGGCCGTCGGCATTACACTCCCGGCGTGACCAGCGAACGAGACGAACCCAAGTGGTTGACCGCAAAGGAGCAGGAGGCCTGGCGTCTCTACATGGACGGCAACAACCGTCTCATGAGCGCCCTCAGTCGGTCCCTCAACGACCGACACGACCTGTCGCTGGCGGAATATCGGATCCTGGTCATGCTCTCCGAAGCCCCCGACGGCGCCCTGCGCATGAGCGATCTCGCCGACGGCGTGCTCTCCTCACGCAGCCGGCTCACCCATCAGATCCGGCGGATGGAGCAGGAGAAGATGGTCGTGCGCAGCTCGTGCCCCGACGATGGTCGCGGTGTGCTCGCCACCATCACCGACGAAGGCAGGCGACGTCTGGCGGAGGCCGCCCCCACCCACGTCGACGACGTGCGCAACTACCTCATCGACCTGCTGTCGGCCGACGAACTCGACATGCTGGCGCGGGTCTTCGCGCGCGTCGAGCACACTCTGGCCGACCGCTGAGGTCGCGAATCGGTTAGGCCCTGCTTGCGCGGAGCGGTTAGGATCTGCCACGGAAGCGTGGCAGAGCGGCCGAATGCACTCGCCTTGAAAGCGAGCTTGGGTAACACCAACGGGGGTTCAAATCCCTCCGCTTCCGCCACAGAAGAGGTTCCGGCACCCGAATAGGGAGTCGGAACCTCTTCTCGTTCCTACCGCCGGGTGGCGACCATCTTCTCCTCGAGGATCCAGGTGCGTCCCTCGTCGACGGAGTACTCGCCGAGCCAGACGAAATGATCGGCACCCACCTCCGTGAACCGCCACCGGAGGAACGGGTCGCCGTCGGTGCTGATCAGGTGCATCTCGTCGCCGGACGGTCGTCCGATGAATTTGCGGACACGCCCGTGGATCGGCTCGATCCAGGTGGAACGCCAGGCTCCGATTCCGTCGTCGAAGAACCGGATCGTCGTGCCGTGGAACGAATAACGCTCGTCCTCGGTCGACTGCTGATCACCGGCCGGGACGATCCACACGTCCTGGATCGCCCGCCCGCCGAGCACGGTGCCGAAGTGCACTTCTCCCCACAGCGACGCGGGTGCCTCCTCGTCCCCGGGGCGGCTCCACTGCAGATCTCAGCTTCCGTCGAACCGTGAGAAGGCCTCGAGCTTCGGATCGGCGACGCCGGTCAGGAGAGTGGCCTCGAGAGCATTCATGCGGCCAGTGTGCCCGCGCCGTGCGGGCATGTCCCCGGATCCCGGGGAGTCGATCGCGTCGCCTCAGCTCGGTCCGGCGGCCACCGCTCGTTCCACGGCCGCGGCCGCGCCGTCGTGCCAGGGTTCGCCGTGGCCGACGAGGACGTGTTTCGCGCCGGTACCGGCGATGGCCGCCAGCGAGGCGAGGGCGGTCGCGCTGTCGGCGGTCGCCGCACCCGAGACGATCTGCGGACCGTGCCTGCCCGTGTACGGATCGAGGGTGACGACGGCATCACCGACGATCACGGTGTCGCGATCGGGGAGATGCAGCGCGCAGTGCCCGTAGGTGTGGCCGGGAGTGTGCAGGGGCACGGGCCGGCCCGGCAGGTCGAGCGGTTCGGAGTCGTGGAAGAGCGTCACGTCGTCGACCCCGCGCACCCACAACGCACCGGCCACGGTCATGCGGGCGAGCACAGGGATGCAGGCGGGATACCGGACGGGATAGAGCAGCCGGTTGCGTTCGTGCTGGTAGCGGTAGGGATGGGCGGCGAGGAACTTCTCGTCGCGATGCGCCCACACCGGCACCCGCCACCGCTCACGCAGACGCTTCGCCGACCCGACGTGATCGAAATGGGCGTGCGTGAGGACGACTCCCTGCACGTCGTCGATCCGGCGACCGATGTGCGAGATCGCCTCCTCGATGCGACCGGCGGTCGCGGGCAGTCCCGTGTCGACGATGGTCACTCCGGCGTCGTCCTCGATCAGGTAGACGTTGACGTCGGCGTGCGCGAGGCGATGCACGCCCGGCGCGACATCCGTGTGCAGCATTGCGGCCCTTCGCTCGGGGGAACGTGTGGGTTCAGCTGTGTCCGTCGATCTCGTCGGCGATGAAGGCGGCCCACGACCGCACCTCGTCCTCGGCCGCGGACGGACCGAACGACCGATAGTCGAGCGCGGCGAGTTCGGACACCAGATCGGGTGTGTCCTCGGCGCTTTCGTCGCCCACCGCGAACAACCACACGAGCTGCTGACTCAGCCCTGAGGCCCGCGACGACAACAGTTCGGCGGTATCGGGCGAGTACTCGCCGGCGTCGACCTCCCCTCCGAAGACGACGCCCTCGAACTCCTCCGACCGCTCGAGATCGGAGGTGTCACCGACGGTGACGTCGATGTCCCGCTCTCCCAGGGCGTCGGCGACGAGCCGGGCGATCTTCTGGCTCGGACCTTCGGGACTGTCCGTGACGACGAGAACGGTCATTGTGTCTCCAGCATGTTCGGCGGCTCGGGTTCACTGGTGCGTTCCCGGTCCCCGAGGGGCGGAAACATGTGCCCGGCCGTTGCGGGAGGTCGATCCGGTCTACGGGGTGCTGTCCGGGAAGATCTCGAAGGTCTTCGTGCCGACGGCGGTGGAAAGTCCTTCGGGTCCGACGACTTCGGTCGTGACCGTGTAGACACCGGGAGTCCCCAGCACGAGTTCGTTGGCGCGCATCCGCCCCGAACAGGCGGCGCTCCGGTCGTTGTAAACGTACCCGCCGGGGCCGGTCACCGTCGAGACCACCTGGCAGGTCTCCTTCCAGAGCTCACCGTCCGCGGTCAGCGCCCGCCACCGGAAGATGACGCCCGCCTTCCCCCACGAGGTCGCCTCGTACATGTCGGGTCCGATGAGGTGGCCGAGTCCTGAACGCTCGGTCAGGACGGTCACCGACGTGACGACGGGAACGGCCGGTGCTGCGGACGTGGTGGTCGACGGGGTCGCGACCGGCGAGGTGGTCGAGGGCGCGGCCGTATTCGTCGTGGTCGTTGCCGGCACCGACGTGGTCCGCGACGTGGTGGTGGCCGGGACCGTCTCGGTGACCGTCACGTACGAGGTGACCGTCGACGGAGGTGTGTCGGCCGCAGGGCTCGCGCCACCGCAGGCGGTCAGTGCGGTGAGGCCCGCGGCGCAGCCGAGCGCGAGCACACCTGTCCGGAACGGTCCACGATGCATGACGACCATGCTCGATCACATGGCCGTCCTGCACAGTCGTCCGATCGATCGACGTCTCAGCCGGCGATACCGAGTGCCCGCACCCCGGGTGCTCCGGAGCGGCGGACGAAGTCGGAGTCGGCGAGGCGTTCGTCCGCTCCGAGATCCAGCGACAGGTCGACGGTGCCGGCGAGCCGGTACGGCTTGCTCTCGATCACGTCCCCGATCGCGCGGCGCAGCCTCGACACCTCAGCGCGGACCGACACGGCGTGGTCGTCGTCCCCGTAGAGGGCCCGGCTGAGCGCCGCGACCGTCATGCCGTCCGGACCGCGCTCGTGCAGCAACAGCAGGATTTCGGCCTGACGCGCGGTGACGATGCTGCGCCACGTGTCGTCGTCCCCGAACACCTCCACCGTCGGCGACGACGACACGTGCAGCACCATCCGCATGCGCGACGACGAGGCTGCGCCGCGGATCAGCCAGCCGTGCGAAAGACGCTCGGGCACACACAGTCCCATACCGGGAACGGTCAGTGGGCGGGCATGCCGCGGAACCGCGACCCGTTCGGCGGCGATACCGGAGGCGTGTGCGACCCAGCCGTCCTCGTCGACGAGCAGCACCGGTCCCCGCGTCGACGACAGCAGTGGAGCTGCCTCGGTGCGCAGCCGTTCGAGCCGCACCTCGTGCCGTCGCCACAGTTGTGATTCGGCAAGCCTGACGGCGGTGTCGACGAGGGCGATGATGGCCGGATGCAGGGTCAGAGCGGGGCCGCTGACGTCGACGATGCCCAGCAGGTCGCCACGGATCGGATCGTGGATCGGCGCGGCGGTGCAGTACCAGGGGTGCTGGGTCGTCTCGAAGTGTTCTCCGGAGAACAGTTGGACGGGCGCGGCCTCCGCGAGTGCCGTCCCGATGGCGTTGGTGCCGACCGTCGACTCGGTCCACACCGTCCCCTCCTGGAATCCGAGGGCATCGGCACGCGAACGGATCGGTGCCGAACCGCTGCGCCACAGGATCACGCCGTCGGCGTCCGTCACCACCAGCAGTAGGTGGGAGGCGTCGGCGACAGGTGTGATCACCTGCTGCAGATCTTCGATCACCGCGGAGAGGGCGGACGCGCGGCGACGTCTCTCGACCTCCGCGGCCGACAACCGGCTGCGCTCGTTGATGCCGGTGGGATCGAGGCCCGCGTCGAGCACGCGCTGCCACGAGCGGGACACGAGCGGGCGGGGTCGCATGGGTGACCGGGCGCCGCCGATCACCGCGTCGTGCATCCGCGTCAACTCGCGCGCGTAGCGCGACAGGTCGGTGCCGGGCGCGATCGCGCTGAACGTGGTCACGGTCTCCTCTTCGTCGTGGTCCTCGGAGCATAGGTGGCAAATGTGTGCTGCGCCACAAATCGGATGCCGTGCAACGTGGCGCAACGCTTGCGGGCGTGCGGCCCCGCGGAGTGTCCTGGATCACATCACCACGGGAAAGGACTCACCATGACCGACACCCTCGACAAGCCGTCGACCTCCGGCACCGCGACGCCCGACGAACGCGTCGACGCCTGGTTGCAGGCTTTCGAAACCGCCCTCACACAGCGCGACGTCGACGCTGCTGCGGGCCTGTTCGGCACCGATTCCTTCTGGCGCGACCTGGTCGCCTTCACCTGGAACCTCAAGACCGTCGAGGGACGCGAGGGCGTCTCGGACATGCTGCATGCGCGCCTCGCCGACACCGATCCGAGCGGCTTCCGCACCACCGAACCGGCGAGCGACGACGACGGCGTGCTCAGCGCCTGGATCGCGTTCGAGACCGCGGTCGGTCGCGGCGTCGGTCATCTGCGTCTGAAGCGCGACGAAGAGAGCGGTGAGGACCGCGCCTTCACGTTGCTGACCACGATGCAGGAGCTGAAGGGATTCGAGGAGAACAAGGGCACGCGTCGTCCCCGCGGTACGAAGCACGGCGCAGACAAGCACCGCGTCACGTGGTCGGAGCAGCGCGAGATCGAGGAACGCGAACTCGGCTACACGCGTCAACCCTATGTCGTGATCATCGGTGGTGGTCAGGGCGGTATCGCACTCGGCGCGCGCATGCGTCAGCTCGGTGTTCCCGCGATCGTGCTCGACAGGTACGACCGCCCCGGCGACCAGTGGCGCGGCCGCTACAAGTCGCTGTGTCTGCACGACCCCGTCTGGTACGACCACCTGCCGTACATGCCGTTCCCCGACAACTGGCCGGTCTTTGCGCCCAAGGACAAGATCGCGGACTGGCTCGAGATGTACACGAAGGTGATGGAGGTTCCCTACTGGTCGAAATCGGAGTGCACCTCGGCGAGCTACGACGAGGAGACGGGCGAGTGGACCGTCAACGTTCTGCGCGACGGCGAACCGGTGGTCCTCCGGCCGAAGCAGCTCGTCATCGCCGACCCCGACCTCCCCGTGTGGTGGCCGCGAGCGCGCTGGCGGTGGCGCATCGCGCTCCTCCTCGCCGGCCGCGGCACGGGCAAGACGCGCACAGGTGCTGAGACCACGTGGCATCGCATCGAGGCGGGTATCGCCCGATCGTGCCTCCTCATCGGCCCCACATGGCGCGACGTGCGCCGCACCATGGTTGGTGGCCTGCCCAACACGACGAGCGGCTTCCTCGACGTCTTGCCGCCGCACGTGCGTAAAGAAACCGAGTGGAACAAGAACAACCAAGAGATCTACGTCCACCCCTACGGGGCGACAGTGTACCTCGCCACCGCCGAGGACCCGGAGCAGCGCGGCGGAAACTTCGAC
>Ga0079224_100015669_pt1 | contig 10621 bp, 9 predicted proteins | sample Stecom2015_FD_80414 | JGI IMG/M metagenome (GOLD analysis project Ga0079224, IMG submission 80414) | Agricultural soil microbial communities from Utah to study Nitrogen management - Steer compost 2015 | ecosystem: Environmental > Terrestrial > Soil > Agricultural land | place: USA: Utah...
CTGCCACCATCACCCACAAGCTCGTGTCGCTAGCCGAGGCGGCCGACGCCCTCGCGGTCTCGAGGAAGACCGTCCGCCGCTACATCGCCGACGGGCACCTCGACGCCGTCCGGCTCGGGCGCAGAACGCTGCGGATCAAGCTGGACTCGATCGAGCGGTTCATCGACTCGCGACCAGTCGGAGGGTGGCGCCGTGCTGGGTGAGCGTCCCAGAGGCGCCCAGAAACGCCCGTCAGCTATTCCTCGCTTGTTCCTCGGAGACAAGTAGAGGCCCTCAAAAGGGCCTCTGACCTGCGGTTATATGGTGGGCGATACTGGGTTTGAACCAGTGACCTCTTCCGTGTCAAGGAAGCGCGCTACCACTGCGCCAATCGCCCTAATGCGTGGAACTCTGCGAGGTGGCGACGGGATTTGAACCCGTGTAGACGGCTTTGCAGGCCGTTGCCTCGCCTCTCGGCCACGCCACCGTAGAGGCCTCAGGTGCTGGTGCCTCCGAGCGGACGACCGGCCTCGAACCGGCGACCTCAACCTTGGCAAGGTTGCGCTCTACCAACTGAGCTACGTCCGCATCTTCCCTCGGGTGTTCCCCTCAGGCGTCACGGAACATTAGCCGACGGTGGGGCCCAGCACCAAATCGATTCGCCCCCATGAGCCCCACGCGTGTCACTCGTCGCTGGGGGGTCGTGCGCGCCCCGCAAGCTCACCCGAGTCGGGTGCCTCGCGGTCCTCGACCGGCGTCAACGGAAGTTCCGGCTCGTCGTCCGAGCGCACCCGGTCCCACCACTCCCCCGCCCGCTCGATCGGTCCCCGGTAGTCGTCCGTCGGCCAGAGTCGACGAACCGCCGCGTTGGTCGCCGCACCGATTAAGACCGCCAGCGCCGCGAGGTAGAACCAGATCAGCACCAGGATCGGCGCCGCCAGGGGGCCGAAGATCGTCGCACCACCGACGGCGACAGCTGCCCACTGGCGCAGCACGATGGAGCTCACGACCCAGATGACTCCGGCGACGAACGCTCCGGGCAGGTCCCGGTGGAACGGTGTCTTGTCCTTCGGCGCGTAGTGGTAGAGCCCCGTCAGGCCGATCAGCGCCAGGCCCGCCACAACCGGCCAGTAGGCGGCCACCAGGAAGTCCAACTCGGCCGGGAGCCACTCGCGCAGCAGTGAGGGTCCGATGACCGCGAGGGGCACCGTGAGGCCGGTAAACAGGATCGCCCCGGCATACAGGCTCAGTGACATCGCCCGGGCACCGACGATGCTGCGCAGCCCGCTCTGTGCATACATGATCTGGACCGCGTCCATGAAGACGTGCAGCGCGCGGGATCCCGACCAGAGGCTCACCAGGAAGGCGAGCGAGAGGACATCGGCCCGACCACCGGAGAGCGTGTCCTCGACCGTCGGCACGATCGTCTCGCTGACCACCTCAGGGGTCAGGAACCGGGAGCTGAACCGCGCGATGGCGTCGGTCACGTCGGCCAGCAGACCCGGGTCGAAGCGCGCAGCGAAGAAGCCGACCCCCGCCACGAGGCCCAGGAGGAGCGAGGGTAGAGACAACAGCATGAAGAAGCCGGCCTCCGCAGAGAGGCCGGTCACCCGGTAGCGGAACGAGATCCGGAACACCTCGACGACCAACCGGGCCGCGGGCAGCGCCCCGGGCACTGGAGCCAGGACCCGTCGGACCCTGCGCCGTACCGTCATGATGCCAACCGTAGGACCTGAGCGACCGTGAGGACGGACGCGACGACGGGGAACACGGTCGCGGCGCTGGCCCGCGCCTTCGTCGACGCGACGTGTCATCAGGACGGGCCGCCGCCCGGAGTAGCCTGACAACGGAGGTGAGGCCGTGATCCGCACCGCTCTGGTGGTCGACGACGAGCCGCAGATCCGTGCGCTGCTGTCCGCCTACCTCGCTCGGGACGGTTTCCTCGTGCGGGAGGCCGGCACCGGGGCCGACGCGTTGCACCAGGCGGGCCTTGAGCCGCGTCCCGATGTGGTCCTCCTTGACGTCGGGTTGCCCGACCTCGACGGACTGGAGGTGCTGCGGCGGCTGCGGCGAGAACGGAATCTGCCGGTGGTCATGGTCAGTGCACGGGCCGAGGAGGGGGACATCCTCATGGGGCTGGCGGCAGGCGCCGACGACTACGTCACCAAGCCGTTCCGACCCCGCGAGGTGGCCGCGCGGGTCGCGGCCGTCCTGCGCCGCGCCGAGCCCGGGCGGGAGCCGGCCACCGGGCCGACGGGCACCGAGGCACTGTCCTTCCCGGGGCTGTCCATCGACCGGTCCCGACGAGAGGTCCGGCGGGGCCACACGCTCCGGCCGCTCTCGGCGCTCCAGTTCGACCTGCTCTGGACCCTCGCCGAACAGCCCGGCCGCGTGTTCACCCGGGAACAGCTGCTCCGGCGCGTCTGGGGGTACTCACACGTCGGTGACGAGCGGGTTGTCGACGTCCACGTGCGCAGCCTCCGCCGGGCTCTCGACGACGACGCGTCGGCACCGCAGGTCGTCGGCACGGTGCGCGGGGTCGGCTACAAGTTCCTCCCACGCACGAACGGCCAGCCATGACCCTGTGGCGTTCACTCCGTGCTCGCCTGGTGCTGTCGCACCTGCTCGTGGCCCTTGTCTCAGGTCTCGTCATCGTCGTCGTCGTCCGCCTAGTCGCCCTGCAACGCTGGGATCGTGTGATAGGTGGCGGAGAGGGGATGGGGCCCCGTCACGGTGCGGACGGGCAGGCGGGTATGCCCGGCTTCCGGGCCGAGTTCGTCGACAGCGTCGACCAGGCGGTGATCGCCGGCGTGATGGTTGGCCTCCTCGTCGCGGTGGTCCTTGGTGTGCTGGCGGCACGGCGGACGGCGCGGCCGTTGGAACAGCTTCGGACGGCCACTGACCAGCTCGCGCTCGGCAGGTATGACGTACATGTCCCGTCCCAGACCACCACCGAGCTGGCCAGCCTGGCGGAGGACGTGCAGCGACTCGCCGAGCGGCTACACGAGACCGAGGCCCGGCGGGCGCGGCTCATCGGTGAGGTGGCACACGAGATGCGCACGCCCCTGACCGTGACGCGAGGCTATGCGGAAGCGATGCTCGATGGCGTGCTGCCGGCGGACCAGGACGGCCTGGGGCGCATCGTCCAGCAGACACGGCGGTTGGAGCGGCTCGCCGAGGACCTGAGCAGCCTCTCCCGCGCCGAGGAGGGCCGTCTCGACGTACGCCTCATGGATGCGGACCTCGCGGTGACAGTCGTCGGGGCGGTGAGCGCGGTGCAGGACCGGGCGCAGGCCCAGGGCGTGCGGGTCGAACTCGATGTTCCCGAGAGTCTGGTGGTGCCACACGACCCTGACCGGATCACACAGGTGCTGACGAACCTGCTCGTCAATGCCCTGCGCGCCAGCCACCCCAACGGTCAGATCGAGGTGAGGGTCACGACCTCAGCGACCGGCGGCACAACAGGCTCCGTGACGTCGCCAGACACCGTGCTGGTCGAGGTGACCGACCACGGTGTGGGACTGCGGGCAGGAGAGGAGGCAGCCGTCTTCGAGCGGTTCTACCGCGGCGGTGAGACTGCCACGGGGGCCGGCGACGAGGGCGGTGACAGCTCTCGGGTCCTCGGCGGAGGGTCCGGCATCGGCCTGACCATCGCCCGCGCCCTGGCCCGGGCACATGGGGGTGAGCTCGACGCCTCCAGCCCGGGTCCGGGCCGGGGGGCCCGCTTCTCGTTGCGCCTCCCGGCCCGGCCCACAGGGCCGACCTACGCCGACTGACCGCTCAGTCCTCGCTCTGCACTGCTGGGCAGTCGCCCGTGCCCGGCCCCATGCCGCGGCCCATGCCTCGCTGCCCCGAGCCGTGACCCCGCTCGCCGGGGCCTGCTCCGGGACCCATCCTGCCGCCGTCCTCAGCCATGCCGTGCCCACGCACACCCTGCCCACGCGGGCCTTTGCCACCGGGGCCACGCCGGTGACCACCCATGTCAGTCAGCTCGGGCAGATCACCGGCTGCCGCAGCTTCGAAGGCTTGCAGGTGGTGCTCGGAGGCTCTGAGCAGGTGACTCATGACACGGTCCACATCCGCGTCGTCGATCTCCTCGATCGTCGAGCGGAGATTCGCGATGTCGGCGGTCTCGAGCTCGACGCCGACCTGGAACGCGGCCTCGGGGCTGGTGAGCCCGCGCCCCAGCCAGGCGTCATACATCGCCTGCAGGCCGTCAGCCTGATAGACACCGGGTGAGCCCTCCTCCGGCAGGGTGCCGTCCTTGAGGGTCACCAGCTTGGCCACCGCGTCGTAGTGCTGCTGCTCGGAACGCTCGATCTGCGTGAACGGAGACAGCCCGTCGTGCGCTTCCCCCAACGCGTCGTAGAGGTCGCGAGCCATCCGCTCCTCCTCCAGGATGAAGAGCAGGGTTTCCTCGATCTCAGCCGTGGCCGCGGTCCCGGAGTCGGCGACGCTCTGCGCGATCGCCACTCCTGCCCCGGCTGCCAGCACGGCGCCGACGGTGGCGCCCACCAGTGCCGTCGTGACCGTCTTGTGTGCCTTCATGGTCCTTCCCTTCTCGATCCTTGACTGCTCTCAGTCCACCCCCGAACGATGAAGACCCACCGAGGTCGCGCGTGAAGATTCCGTGAAGGCGGGCGCGGGGTCCCTCCTAGGCGCTGACCGGCCGTCACCCCGACATACTGGACAATGGTGCGCGCCGACACGGACGTCGCACGCAATACCTCCGACGAAAGAACTTATGGAAATCTGGCCCGGCAAGCCCTATCCCCTCGGCGCCACCTTTGACGGCAGTGGGGTCAACTTCGCGCTGTTCTCCGAGGTCGCCACCGGCGTCGAGCTCTGCCTCATCGATGATGAGGGGGCCGAGACCCGGGTCCCTCTCACCGAGGTCGACGCCTACGTCTGGCACTGCTATCTGCCGCAGATCCAGCCCGGCCAGCGCTACGGCTTCCGGGTGCACGGGCCCTATGCACCCGATGAGGGACACCGCTGCAATCCCGCCAAGCTCCTGCTCGACCCCTACGCGCGGGCCTTCGACGGCCAGACCAGCGGCGAACAGCCGCTCTTCTCCTACGACTTCCACGACCCCAGCGTGGTCAACGAGGAGGACTCGCTCGGGCACACCCTGCTGTCCGTGGTGGTCAACCCCTTCTTCGACTGGGAGCATGACCGGCCGCCGCGACACGAGTACCACGACAGCGTCATCTACGAGATGCACGTCAAGGGCCTGACGATGCTGCACCCCGACGTTCCGGAGAACATCCGGGGCACCTACGCGGCGCTGGGCCACCCGGCGGTCATCGAGCACCTGACGTCCCTCGGGGTGACTGCGGTCGAGCTGCTGCCGGTCCACCAGTTCGTCCAGGAGGGCAACCTGCGCGAGCAGGGACTGTCCAACTACTGGGGTTACAACACGATCGGTTTCCTCGCCCCGCACAACGGCTATGCGGCCCACGGCACGCAGGGGCAGCAGGTCACCGAGTTCAAGACGATGGTGAAGGCCCTACACCAGGCAGGGATCGAGGTCATCCTCGACGTCGTCTACAACCACACCGCCGAGGGCAACCATCTGGGGCCGACTCTGGCGTTCCGTGGCATCGACAACAAGAGCTACTACCGCCTCGTGGACAGCGACCCCTCGCACTACTACGACACCACCGGGACCGGCAACAGCCTGCTGATGCGCAGCCCGCACGTGCTCCAGCTGATCATGGACTCCCTGCGCTACTGGGTGACCGAGATGCACGTGGACGGCTTCCGGTTCGACCTCGCCGCGACGCTGGCCCGCCAGTTCCACGAGGTCGACAAGCTGTCCGCGTTCTTCGACATCATCCAGCAGGACCCGGTGATCTCCCAGGTCAAGCTCATCGCTGAGCCCTGGGACCTGGGCGACGGCGGCTACCAGGTGGGCAACTTCCCGCCGCTGTGGACGGAGTGGAACGGTCGCTACCGCGACACCGTGCGCGACTACTGGCGCGGCCTGCCCTCGACGCTGGGTGAGTTCGCCTCACGCATCACCGGTTCCTCCGACCTCTATGCCCACAGCGGCCGGCGTCCCATCTCATCGATCAACTTCGTCACTGCCCACGACGGCTTCACGCTGCGGGACCTGGTCTCCTACAACGAGAAGCACAACGAGGCCAACGGCGAGGGAGGGCTCGACGGGGAGAACCACAACCGCTCGTGGAACTGCGGCGTCGAGGGTCCGACCGACGACCCGGACATCAACGCGCTCCGGCTCAAGCAGCAGAAGAACTTCCTAGCTACCCTGCTGCTCAGCCAGGGGGTGCCGATGATCGCCCACGGCGACGAGCTCGGCCGCACGCAGATGGGCAACAACAACGTCTACGCGCAGGACAACGAGCTCTCCTGGGTGGACTGGGAACTCGGCCCGGGTGAGCAGCAACTGCTGAGCTTCACCGCTCGACTCATCCAGCTCCGGATGGAGCACCCGGTCTTCCGCCGGCGGCGCTTCTTCGCCGGCGACGCCGATCACGGCGGGCAGAGCGACCTGGGCGACATCGTCTGGTACGCCCCCATCGGCGTGGTCATGGACGAGGAGGCGTGGCGCTCCCACTTCGCCAGGTCGATCATGGTCTTCCTTAACGGTGAGGCCATCGCGGCGCCGGACCGGATGGGACGACCAGTCGTCGACGACCACTTCCTGCTGCTCTTCAACGCCCACCACGAGTCCGTGGACTTCACGCTGCCCGACGGCATCGACGCGGCCGCGTGGACCGTGGTCGTCGACACCACCGGGGCGGAGCACAGCGCCGCCTGGGAGTCCGGGGAGACGTACCCGGTGCCACCCCAGTCGGTGGTAGTGCTCACGGCGACCCCGCAGCCGGAGCTCGGCTAGTCAACTGGCAGCGAGCCGGGCCTTCTCGTGCTCGATGTCGAAGTCGGCCGGCGGCCACTCGAGGTCCAGTGCACGCAGGTGCTCAAGCAGGATCTGCTGGACCGCCAGCCGCGCATACCACTTGCGGTCGGCCGGCACGACGAACCACGGTGCGGCCTCGGTGGAGGTCTTGTCCATGATGGCCTGGTAGGCCTCCATGTAGTCGTCCCAGCGCTCCCGGGTGTCGATGTCTCCGGGGTTGTACTTCCAGTACTTCTCCGGGTTGTCCAACCGCTCCCCCAGCCGCTCGGCCTGCTCGTCCTTGGAGATGTGGAGCATGACCTTGATGACGGTCACGTTGTCGTCCGCCAGCTCCTGCTCGAACTTGTTGATCGTCCCGTAGCGCCGACTCCACGTGGCCCGTGGCACGAGCTCGTCGACCCGCACGATGAGCACGTCCTCGTAGTGCGAACGGTCGAAGACCCCGATCATCCCGGCTCCTGGCAGCGCCTTGCGCACCCGCCACAGGAACGGGTGGGCCAGCTCCTCCTTGGTCGGCGACTTGAAGGCCGTGATCTCGATGCCCTGCGGATCGACAGACCCCACGACGTGCCGCATGATCCCGCCCTTGCCCGCGGTGTCCAGCCCCTGGATCACCAGCAGGATCCGCTCCTGCCCGCCGGTTCGCCCGTGCGCATAGAGCTGCTCCTGGAGGTGGTCCATCTCCTCGTCGGCGCTGGCCAACGCCTCCCGCCCGGCCAGCTTGTCACCGTCGAACTCCGGTGTCGCCCGTGTGTCGAGGTCCGCGAGGACGAACCCGTCGCCGACCCGCAGGGCATCGCTGAACGGGGTGGCGGACCGCTTGTCGGTCTTCTTCTGCGACCTGTTCTTCTTCGAGTTCTTGCCCATCGCGCCATCCTTCCACGCGATGGGCCACGATGGAGGCATGGTGACCATGTCCGCGGGCCTGCCGCCCACCGCTGAACTGCTCGAGGCGTATGCCGTGAGCTCGGCTCAGTGGGTCCGGGCCAACTTCGTGACCACACTGGACGGCCACGCCACCGGGGGCGATGGGCTGTCCGGCTCCATCAACTCCGCGGCCGACAAGCAGGTCTTCGACGTGCTGCGCGCCATGGCGGACGTGGTCGTGGTCGGCGCGGGCACGGTCCGGGCCGAGGGCTACGGACGGCTGCGGACCCAGGACCCTGAGCTGCTCGAGGTGCGGCGCGGGGCGGGGCGGGCAGACCACCCAGTGCTCGCCGTGGTGACCGCCTCGGGTGACCTGCCCGAGAAGGTGCTGGCCGAGGAATCCGACACCGGTGACCTGCTGGTGCTGTGCGCGGACGCCGTCGCCCACGACCTCACCGCACAGTTGGGCCCACACACCGTTCTCCCATGCGGCACCGACCTGGTCGAGCCGACGCGGGCAGTCGACGCCCTGCGCGGCCGTGGCCTGGCGCAGGTGCTCACCGAGGGCGGCCCGCACCTGCTGGGCGGCTGGCTCCAGGCCGACGTCGTGGACGAGCTGTGCCTGACCCTGCGCCCGGTCGTCGTGGGCGGGACCGGCCCACGGATCGTCGAGGCAGCCGCCGGCACGCCCGCCCTCGCGCACTTCGAGCTGCAGCACGTGCTCGAGGTCGAGAGTGACCTGATGCTCCGTTACGGCCGCAGGCGTTCGGGTGCCGCCGAGTTCGATCATGCCGGTTCGTCGCCCCGCACAACCGCGCCCTGACGAGGTCGGCTAGCTGCGCCGCCCGACGATGGTGAAGGCCACGACTCCAACCACGAGCTGGGCCATGAGCAGCAGTGCGAGCACCATCGCGACGTCCAGGCCCAGCCCGATGGCGATGGTCGCGGCACCGGTGAGGGGGAAGGCCGCCAGGCCGAGCACGGCCAGCGACCGGGTCAGGACCGCGTCGTCCCGCTCGTCGCCCTGCTGGGTGAACGCCCGCTCGAAGACGGTGGCCCGGTCCGGTGCCCGGGTCACCCGCCAGGCCATGACGGTCACGCCGAGGACCCCGACGGCAGCACCCTGCAGGAATCCGGTTCCCATGTTGCCCGGCCCGTGCTCCCGCAGCACCAGGCCGATCACGATTACGCCACCAAGGGCAACCATCATGACGAGCAGCACAACGGCCTTCTGGCGGCCGGTCATCTCAGTGGTCGACATGGAAGATCTCCTCAACGGTGCGGTGGAAGTGGCGGGCGATGGCGATGGCCAGCGGCAGCGACGGGTCGTAGCGGCCCGTCTCGATGGAGTTCACGGTCTGTCGCGAGACCTGCAAGGCCGCCCCCAGCTCCCGCTGGGACAGACCGGCGGCGAGCCGGAGGTCACGGACGTCGTTGCGCACTGAACGCCTCTCTCCCGAAGTCAAAGGAACTTGACTTGTCAAGGGTACTTGACTCCCCCCGTGCTAGTCAAGCGTCCTTGTCACCCCTGTGCCCCATCAGCTGCCCTCACTTGCGGGCCGTGCGACCAGATGTGCGCCGTGTGAGTGCCTGGACGTCGCACGGCGCACATCTGGTCGCATCGGTCAGGCGAGGAAGTCGCGGACCGCCTGCTCCCACCGCTCGCGGTCGGTATTCCACTCGCGGCAGTGCAACGGGCCGTCCCAGAGGTCCAGCGTGATGAGGTCGGGCCGCTTGGCGGCGAGCTCCTCCGACGGGCCGTATGGCACCACGTCGTCGTTGCGGGAGTGCATCAGCAGCATGGGGTGCTTCAGCTCGTCGGACCGCGCCACCCAGTTGGTGACGGCGATGTCCAACGGCTCGGCAACGCCCACCAGGTGTCGGGTCGCCTTCCGTCCCATGAGCAGCTTGCCCAGCATGCTGGCAGCCCGCGGAATCCGGTTGAGGTCGGCGTTGTGGGTCAGCACCACCCCCCAGTCGATCACCGGGCAGTCCAGGACCACCCGGTCCACGAACCGCGCGAAGTCCGACCGGTCGAGGGTCTGCAGCACGATGGCCCCTCCCATCGACCAGCCGAGCAGGGTGACCCTGCGGGCTCCCCGGCTCACGGCATACGAGATCGCCGCCTCCACGTCCCGCCACTCGGACAACCCGAGGTTGTAGCGACCGTCGATGCTCGGCGGCGCTCCCAGGTCGTTGCGGTACATCGGCACCAGGCTGGTGAACCCGAGGTCGTGCAGCACCGGCAGGGCGCGAATGGTCTCCTCGCGCTTGGCCGAGCGGCCGTGCACGAGCACCGCCCACTCGTCTGGCCGGTCCTCCTCCGAACGGGGTGGCACCAGCCAGGCCGGCAGGTCGCCGATGTCCGAGGGCACCCAGACGTCATCGAAGTCGAGCCCGACCGCAGATCCGGGGTCCCCGCAGTAGTAGTAGGAGTTCCACCGGGCCGGCCCGGGATCCAGGTCACCCTGGTCGACGTCGATCAGCTCGCGCACGACCGTCCGGTCGGTCGCCTTGCGTGCGGACAGGTCGGTGGAGACGACATCGCCCACGCGGGCGTGACCGGCGCCATGCTCGAGCCAGAGGCCGTACCTGCCTGGTGACAGGGTGTGCGGCGCCGCCACCATGGTGATGGTGTCCTGCCCCGCCTCCTCGTCATCGACCGACACGATCCAGGTGTCGTCCTTCTTCTCGTGCTCCGGCGTCACGACCCGTCGGGCGAAGTAGGTTGCGACACCGAGCGAGGCCAGCGCCATGCTGACCCCGGAGGCGACGCCCCCGACCGCGAGGACCGTGCTGAGCTTGGGGACCACCCGCGGGGGCTCCGGCTCCGGGACCCTGGCGAGGGCCGGTGCGGCGATCCTGGACAGCATCGGGGCGGCCATCTTC
>Ga0079224_100015671_pt1 | contig 10620 bp, 13 predicted proteins | sample Stecom2015_FD_80414 | JGI IMG/M metagenome (GOLD analysis project Ga0079224, IMG submission 80414) | Agricultural soil microbial communities from Utah to study Nitrogen management - Steer compost 2015 | ecosystem: Environmental > Terrestrial > Soil > Agricultural land | place: USA: Utah...
CCGAGTTGGCCATCGAACGGGCCAAGCGCCTGGTCGAGATGGGCACCGACGTGGTCATCCTCCTCGACTCGATCACCCGCCTCGCCCGGGCCCACAACCTGGCCACCCCGGCCTCGGGCCGCATCCTCTCGGGTGGTGTCGATTCGACGGCCCTCTACCCGCCCAAGCGGTTCTTCGGTGCGGCCCGCAACATCGAGGAAGGCGGAAGCCTCACGATCCTCGGGACCGCCCTCGTCGAGATCGGCTCCAAGATGGACGAGGTGATCTTCGAGGAATTCAAGGGCACCGGCAACATGGAGCTGCGGCTCGACCGCAAGCTCGCCGACAAGCGCATCTACCCTGCGATCGACATCGAATCTTCGGGAACACGACGGGAAGAGTTGTTGTTCGACCAGAAGGAACTTGTGCAGGTGTGGAAGCTGCGTCGGGTTTTGCTCGCCCTGGAGCCCGGCGCGGCCCTCGAACTGCTCATCGACCGTCTGAAGAACACGAAGTCCAATGCCGAGTTCTTGGCCGACGTGGCCAAGAGCGGCAACTGATCCAGAGGAGCCACCCATGCGAACGGACATCCATCCGACCTACGACGAGACGCGGGTGACGTGCTCGTGTGGCAACACCTTCACCACCCGTTCCACCCGGCCCGGCGACATGCGCGTCGAGCTGTGCAACGAATGCCATCCCTTCTTCACCGGTAAGCAGAAGCTGGTCGACACCGGCGGCCGCGTCGAGCGCTTCAAGAAGCGCTACGGAACGGACACGTTCACCAAGAAGAAGCAAGCGCAGAGCTCCGCGGGGGACGACTCCGAAGGATGACCTCGCCGGGAGCCGAGTCGCGGCCGAAGGCGCGACAGCCCATCGACCCCGCCTCCACGGTCGGCGGCCAGGCAGTGATCGAAGGCGTGATGATGCGCGCCCCGGGAGCCTGGGCCGTCGCCGTGCGGAGGCCTGACGGGCTCATCGAAGCGATCCGCAACGAGCTCCCGCGGCTCTCGACCCGCTCCGTCGCCGCCCGCATCCCCTTCGTCCGGGGGATCATGGTGCTCGGCGAGTCACTCACCTTGGGGTTCCGCGCCCTGTCGTGGTCGGCTCAGAAAGCCGTCGACGGAGACGAGGAGCCGCTCACCAACCGCCAGATCGCCTTCTCCATGACCCTCGCCCTGGCGTTCTTCATGGCGGTGTTCATCCTCGTGCCGGCGTTCGTGGCCCGATTCGCCTCCGGGGACTCCACACTCCTCTTCAACGTCGTCGAGGGCGCGGTTCGCCTCGTCCTGTTCATCGGCTACATCTGGGCGATCGGGCGTTCGAAGGAGATCGCCCGCGTGTTCGAGTTCCACGGCGCCGAGCACATGACCATCCACGCATACGAGGCGGGCGATCCTCTCACCCTCGAAGCGGTCGCCAAGTACGACCCCGAGCACCCCCGGTGCGGGACCAGCTTCCTGCTCATCGTGATCCTCGGGTCGATCGTCGTGTTCTCGCTCGTCCACCAGCCCGGCTGGCTGTGGCTCGTCGGCACCCGCATCCTGGGGATCCCCCTCATAGCCGGCCTCGCCTACGAGTTGCTCCGTTTCTCGGGGCTCGGCCGGGTGCCGTGGCTGTCGCAGGTCCTCGCCGCACCCGGGCTGTGGCTCCAGAAGCTCACCACCAACCGTCCCGCCGCCGATCAGATAGAGGTGGCGATCGCCTCCATGGTGACCGCCCTCGAAGAGGAGCAACTGGAGGGGGTCTTGGGCCGGGGCGCCGTACCCGAATCGGCCCTGGCGGCCCGCCAGGGGGCCATCTCCGGCTGATGGACAAGGAACTGGCCGACCGCCTCGCCGAAGTCGAGGAAGCATTCCGAGCCGTCGAAGCGGAGCTGTCGCAACCGGAGATCGCCTCCGATCCGTCCCGGCTCGCCGAGTTGGGCAAGCGACACTCCGAGCTCGGCGCCATCGTGCGGCTCCTCGAAGACTGGAGGCGAGCCGACCGGGATCGTCGAGAAGCACTGGAGCTCGCCGCGGACGACCCGGACATGGCACTCGAGCTGAAGCGGCTCGCCGAAGAGCGGGCCGAGGAGATGGACCGTCTCGAGGACGAGATACGGCGGGCGATGGTCCCCAAGGACCCCAACGACGACAAGGACGTGATCGTCGAGATCCGGGCCGCCGCCGGGGGAGACGAGGCCGCCATCTGGGCCGGCGACCTCCTCCGGATGTACGAGCGGTACGCCGAGTCCCAGGGATTCAAGGTGGAGCCGATGGAGGCGTCTCCGTCGGAGGCCGGCGGCTACAACCGGGTCACGATCGCCGTCAAGGGCACGGGCGCCTACTCGCGTCTCAAGTACGAGGCGGGAGTGCACCGCGTCCAGCGGGTGCCCAAGACCGAGTCACAAGGCCGGATCCACACGTCCACGGCGACCGTTGCCGTCCTGCCCGAAGCGGACGAAGTGGAAGTCGAGATCGACCCCAACGACGTGAGAGTGGATGTCTTCCGCTCCCAGGGCCCGGGCGGGCAGTCGGTCAACACCACGGATTCCGCAGTGCGGCTCACCCACATCCCCACCGGGCTGGTCGTGTCGGTCCAGGACGAGAAGAGCCAGCTCCAGAACAAGGAGAAGGCGTTCCGGATCCTGCGCGCCCGCCTCCTCGCCATGCGCCAGGCCGAACGAGAAGCCGAGCTCGCCGGAGCGCGGCGCGCACAAGTGGGGTCGGGGGAGCGGGCGGAGAAGATCCGCACTTACAACTACCGCGAGAACCGCGTCACCGACCATCGCATCGCGCTCACGATCAAGCGACTGGACGCCATCCTCGACGGCGAGCTCGACGAGTTCGTCGACGCCCTCGCTGCCCGCGAACAGGCCGAGCGGCTGGCGTCAGGCTGACTCGGCGAGCCGGGCGACGCCCCGCCGTTCCATGTCACCCCACTGTCGGGTCGTGCGGCCGCCGAACAACGCCCGGATACGCCACCACACGGTCATCTGACGCACGCCGAGGTTCTCGACGAAGACGATGGTCAACAGCTTGAGCGTCTCCCGAGGGTCGTTGAAGTAGCCGAAGCGCTCGTCCAGGAGCAAGGCCACGAGGGACGTCATCGCACCGGCCAGGACCGCCAGCACGAAGAAGGCGGCAACCGAGAAGAGCGACAGGGCGCCACTGAGGACCGCGGCGGGGATCGCCAGCCACCCGGCGAACTCCACGATCGGGGCGAGGTACTCGAACAAGACCATCGACGGCCACGTGACCATTCCGATCGTGCCGTGGCGCGGGTTGAAGAAGCTCGAGCGGAAGTCGCGGACGGCGGTCATCAGGCCCCGATGCCAGCGGATCCGCTGGCGGCGCAGGATCTTGCGCGTGGGGGCACTTCGGTCCACACGACTGCGGCCGGGGAGTACACCAGCCGGTAGTCGTCACCGCTCTCGCGCATGTACCGGTGGACTCGCATCGTGAGATCCAGGTCCTCTCCCATGTGGCCCGGCGTGTAGCCGCCGACCGCCACGACCACGTCGCGGCTCCAGATTCCGAAGGCGCCGGAGAGGATGGGGAGGCCGTTGATCGCCGACCAGGCGGGACGACTGGCGACGAACGAACGGACGTACTCGAGGAGCTGGTACCGCTCCACGATGCGGTCGGGGACCCGGGGGTCGACGATGTGGCCGAAGGGGAGACGGCTTCCATTCAGGGGGCGGATGTTCCCGCCCACACCGACTGTCCGTTTCCGGTCCTCGGCGATCAAGCGCATCGAATGGACGAGGGCGTTGCCGTCGAGGATGACGTCGGCGTCGGTGGCGAGGACGTATGGATACCGGGCGGCATTGATGGCGGCGTTGAGGGCGTCGGCCCGTCCGCCGTTCGCCTTGTCCACGACCGTCAGGGGGATCGGTTGACGCGACTTGTAGACCTGGCGCACCTCCTTCGTGCGGATGTTGGTGCGCAGCGGGTAGGGAACCGGGTAGAGGTCGAAGGCGTCGATGAGCTTGGCCAACGTGTCGTCGGTGCTGCCGTCGTTGGCCACGACGATCTCGAAGCGGGGATACGACACCATCGACATCGACCGGATCGACTCGACGATTCCCGCCGACTCGTTGAACGCCGGGACCACGATCGACACCGGAGGTGCCAAGTCCGAAGTGAGCATGTCCTCCACCCGGCCGAAGAGCTCCTGGCGGCGCTGGCGGCGCAACACGAGGGCCGATCCCGCAGCCAGGGCCAACCGCCACACCTGGAGGGCGACGAAGTACGCCCAGACGACGAACGAGAAGCCGACGAGGAGCTGTCTCACGACGCCGCCGCCAGCGCCGCCAGGAGCCGTTCGCGATCGGACGCCACGCCCGACCGAACCCGTTCGGTCGCCTCGGCCAGCACCCCGGACGTGGTCAGCTGGTTGAGGGCGGTGTCGGCGGCGTACGGATCGGGACCGTCGAGAGCGGCGATCAGATGGTCGATGCCGCCGGGTAGGTCGGACAAGGCGCTGGCGGCGTTCTGGCGCACCCACCACACGGGGTCGTACAGCAGGCCCGCCAGAGCGCGGGCGACTCCGGGCCCACCGATGGCGCCGAGGGCGATCGCGGCCCTCGCCCGGACCTTCCACGAATGGTCGTCGATCGCTTCGAGCAGCGGCTCGAGTGCGTTCGGCCCGCCGGTGCGCTCCAGGCCCGACGCAGCTGCTACCCGCCATTCGGGGTTGGGCGACTTCAGCAATGCGAGGAGAGTCGGCTCGGCCTCCGGGTCGCCGATCGACCTCAGGATGCGGGCCGCGAGTGTCACGGTCTCCTCGGAGCCGTCGGGGCGCTTCATTTCCTGTTCGACCCAGTCGCATACGGCTCGAGTCGCCTGGAAACCCATCGGGACCACCGCGTCGGCGGTGCGAGCGGCCTCCCACGGCTCCGCCCGGCGCGCCAGGTCGAGGATCGGGGGAATCGACTCGATGTCCCGCAGCCGGGCGAGGCCCCGCACGACTTGTGTCCGGATCTGAGGCGACGGGTCGTCGAGGAGGCCACGCAGATGGTGACGTTGGAGCGGGGTGGCCAGGTCGGCCAGACGGGCCACGGCGCGCAGACGGCGCCCGGATGGGAACCGCCGACGGGATCGCTCGACCAGGGCTCGGTGCACCCCGATCTGGGTGGCCAGGCGGTCGATGTGGTTGCGGTCGGTCCCGGTGACGAGGAGCCGGTATTCGGCGAGGGCGTCCCAGAAGATCGGGTCGGTCGCCCACGAACGGGGGACGCTCTGGGGCACCATTCGCCGGCTCAACATCTCGCCGATGGCGGCGAGGTAGTGCGCCGACCGGGTGCCCTGCCAACGCAGGATCTCGCGGTGAGCGAGTTTCGTGACGACGAGGACCAAGGTCAGGACGACTGTGGTGGCGGCTGTGATGCCCAGGAGGTTCGGGAGTGAAGACAGCACACCGATATATCGGCGCGGCAGGAACGGGGTTGAGCCTCAGCTCTTCAGTTGCGCCGCAATCCGCGCCAGCAACTCGGGCACACTGAACGGCTTGCGTATGTACCCGAAAGCTCCGAGCTCCAGTGAGCGCACCACCGTCTCGTCGTCGTCGACCGCCGAGAGCAGGAGCACCGGGAAGTCCCGGCCTTCCTTCCTCCACCCGTGGAGGATGTCGAGGCCCAGCATCCCCGGCATCAACTGGTCGAGGATCGCCAGGTCGAAATCCTGGTCGTTGCCGATCGCGTAGGCAGAGGTTCCGTCCGTCGCTTCCACGACCTCGTGTCCCTCGGCTTGGAGATGCCATCTGACGAGATGCCGAACAGTGGGGGAGTCATCGGCGAGAAGGATGCGAGCCATTCCGCGGCATTCTGGCACCATGCGCCCATGGATGGAGCGCTTTCTGCCCTGCCTCCCCACGAACGGCGGCGTCTGCTGGCTCTGGGCCACGACGACCCCGAAGAACTCGCCCGGCGCCGGCTGGCGGGCGAGCCGCTCCAGTACCTGGAGGGGACGGCGGCTTTCACCGACTTCGACGTAATCGTCGACTCCCGGGTACTGATTCCCCGTCCGGAGACGGAGGGGCTCTTCGACCTCGTCGTGCGGGAGCTGGGGGGCGATTCCCCCTCGGTGGTCGTCGAGCTGGGAACGGGATCGGGGGCGATCGCCATCGCGCTGGCCCGGCGGTTCGCCGACGCCGCCGTCCACGCCACCGACATATCCGAGGACGCCCTCGACGTCGCCCGGCACAATGCCCGGCGCCTGGGCGTGGACATATCCTTCCACCGGGGAGACCTCTTCGCGGCCCTGCCTGGCGCTCTGCGGGGACGGGTCGATCTGTTGGTGTCGAACCCGCCCTACGTGGCCGAGCACGAGTGGAAGCTGTTGCCCCCCGACGTCCGGCGGGAGCCCCGCGCCGCCTTGATCGCCGGGCCCCGAGGCACCGAGGTCCTGGAGCGGATCGCCTCCGGGGCGCCGGAATGGATGGCACCCGGCGGGCTGGTGGCCTGTGAGATCGGCGAGACCCAGGGCGAGGTGGTGCGAGAGGCGTTCGCCGCGCTCGGCGACGCCCGCATCCGCCCCGACCTGGCGGGCTGCGACCGCTACGTGGTCGTGAGGTACGAGCGGTGAGCATTCCGGAAGCGGTCGTCGCCATCCGGCGGGGAGAGGTCGTCGGAGTGCCCACCGACACGGTCTACGGGCTGGCTGTGGATCCCTGGAACGAAGTCGCGGTCGACCGCCTGTTCGAGCTCAAGGGAAGGCCGGCCCACAAGCCGATAGGGCTGCTGGCGGCGGACGCCGGGCAGGCCGCCGAGATCGCCGACCTCGACGAGGCTGGCGACCTCGTCCGCCATTGGCCTGGAGCCCTCACCCTCGTCGTGCGGCCCAAAGTGGTGATCCCCGACTGGGTCGGCAACTCGGCGCTCGGCACCGTGGGCATCCGGGTACCCGACCACGACTTGCTCCGTCGGCTGCTCTCCGAGACAGGCCCGCTGGCCGTCACCTCGGCCAACATCTCGGGAAGGCCGGAGGCTCTCGACGACGAAGAGGCGAAGGCTCTGTTCGGCGACGCCGTGGCCGTCTACTTGCCCGGTCGCTGCCGGGGAGGCGCGGCTTCCACGGTGGTCGACCTCACCGGCCCGGTCCGCCAGGTCCTCCGAGCCGGTCCGGTGGTCATCTCCGAAGACGACTGAGGTCGACCGGCGCTACCCGCACCGGCTCCGCCACCGCTGCGCCTTCGAGCAGATCGGCGCCGATCCGCCGCGCCCAGTGCAGGTCCTCTTCGCAGGAGATCTCGGCGGCGATCAGCAACCCCTCCGGCTCGCCGAGGTCGGCTGCTGCGGTTCCGGGTGTCGCCACCACTGCGTGGAACCCGTCGGTGGCGCCGACCCGCTGTCCCGTCACCGCCGCCTTGATCCCGAGGAGGTGCATCTGCCGCAGGGCCACCTCCAACTCGTGACGGCGCCGACCCACTCGGGCCGACTCCACGACGGCCAGGAGCCGGCGCCGCGACTCTCCGTCGACGACCCGGTGGAGGTCGGCGTGCGCCATCGCCTCAGCCGAGACGCATGCCGCCAAGAAGGCCTGCGGGTCGAGCACGCCGAGTGCTCGCAGTGTCCAGCGGAGGGTCGCCAGCTCCTCGGACGGGTCGGTGTGGCGCGAGCTGATCCGCGCCAGATAGCCCTCGGGCCTGGCGCCCACGTCGGGCACGAGAGGGGAGAGGGCGACGTGGTCGCGGAAGGGTGCGGGGCGTCGGGTTCCCGTGGCGGGGGCATGCAGCCGCGGGAGGGTGCCCGAGTCGGGGTGGGCCGTCATTGTCTCTGCGGTGATGATCTCTGCGGGTTCGATGCCCCCCTATCGGCTCCTGGCCACTCGGATCTTTAGCGTGCTTTCGGGGAACGAGGCAGGACAAGTACTGTGCCCTCGGTAGCGTCGACAGAGAGTCAGCCGATGGTCTCGATGAATCCCGTGGAAGAAGTCGATCCCCAGATCGCGGCACTCATCCGCAAGGATCTGGAGCGACAGAACTCGTCGATCCACCTGATCGCCTCCGAGAACTTCGTCTCCCCGGCGGTGATGGCGGCGTCGGGTTCGGTGTTCACGAACAAGTACGCCGAGGGTTACCCGGGGCGCCGGTACTACGAGGGGTGCCAGGTCGTCGACGAGATGGAAGCTCTCGCCATCGAGAGGGCCAAGGGCCTTTTCGACGCCGCCCACGCCAACGTCCAGCCCCACTCCGGCGCCCAGGCGAACATGGGCGTGTACCTCGCCCTCCTGGAGCCGGGTGACACGGTGCTCGGGATGCGGCTCGACCAGGGAGGGCACCTCACCCACGGGTCGCCCGTCAACTTCTCGGGCAGCCTGTACGACTTCGTCGCCTACGGAGTCGACCCCGGCACCGAGATCATCGACATGGACGCCGTCCGCAAGCTGGCCCTGGAGCATCGGCCGAAGATCATCATCGCCGGCTACTCCGCCTACTCCCGTCACTTGGATTACGCCGCGTTCCGGGAGATCGCCGACGAGGTGGAGGCAGTGCTCCTGGTCGACGCCGCCCACTTCATCGGCCTCGTGGCGGGAAAGACCCTCCCCAACCCGATCGAGTACGCCGACATCGTGACGGCCACCACCCACAAGGCGCTGCGCGGTCCCCGCGGCGGGATGATCCTCTCGGGCGAGGACTTCGCCGACGTGATCGACAAGGCGGTCTTCCCCGGGGGGCAGGGCGGGCCGATCGAGAGCCAGATAGCCGCCAAGGCCGTGTGCTTCCACGAAGCCGCCCAACCGGACTTCCCGGAGTACACCGACCAGATCGTGGCCAACGCCAAGGCCATGGCCGCAGCCATGACGGACGAAGGCGTCCGCGTCGTCTCCGGGGGGACCGACAACCACCTGTTCCTCGTCGACCTCCGCTCCGTCGACGAGGACCTCACGGGCCGCGACGCCGCCCGCATGCTCGACCGCCTCGGGATCACCCTCAACTACAACACGATTCCCAACGACCCCCGGCCTCCGTTCCGCGCCTCGGGGCTGCGCATCGGCACCCCCGCCATGACCACCCAGGGCATGAAGGAACCGGAAGCCGACGAGGTGGCACGCCTGATCGCCCGGGCGCTCCGCCAACACGCCGACCCGACGGCCCTGGCTCCGATCGAGTCGCGGGTCAGGGAGCTGGCGGAGGCGTTCCCGCCCTACCCGCCCGACTTCCCCGGGCACGTATGAGCAACGGCCGGGGGAGGCGGAGGCGAGCAGTTCCCGACTACCTCGGCCGCGGCGACACGGCTAGGTTTCACCAGGACAAGACCGCCCCCTAGACTTTGTGAACCTGTTCACAAGCTCCCGGGATCCATGACACGTCAGTCGGCCACGGCACAGATCAGATCGGCGATCACCGAAGGTCGCCGCGACGGAGGCTCGTTCTTCGGCTCGGTGGTGGCCGGCACCCTGCTCGGCCTCGGCATCGACGCTTGGCTCGACACCGCGCCCGTGGTGGTGATCGTCGGAATCGTCCTCGGCTCCTACGCCGGTTTCGCCCGCGCCTGGCACGAGATCAAGTCCCAGCCGAACCCGCCCGCCGTCACCCTCCTCGACGAGGAGACGCTGCCGTGAGCCTCGAACGTCACCAGCCGGTCGCCGGCGACCTGCCCGTCGAGGCGACCCTCGCTCGTCACACCGCCCGCAGGGCGGTGTACGTCGGCCCGGTACTCGTGGCGCTGTTCTGGGTTGCGCGGGGGCCGGAGGGAGCCCTGGCGGCCGCACTCGGGGTGGCCGTCGTCGTGGTGAATTTCCTGCTGTCGGGGGCGATCATGTCGATTTCGGCCCGGATCAGTCTGGCGGTCTATCATGCCGCCGCCCTCTTCGGGTTCTTTCTGCGACTGGGATTGATCATTGCCACGATGCTCCTGATCACGCGGATCGTCGACATCGACCGGGTGGCGTTCGGAGTGGCGGCGGTGGTGGCCTACCTTGCCCTGATCGCCTGGGAGACGAGGGCGGTCGCCAAAGGACGAGAAAGGAATCTGGATTGGATCAGCTAGCCAGCCGGTTCTTCGGCAACACGTTCGTACTGGCCGCCGAGGAATGCGATCTGACCCAACCGGTGTGCGTCCCGGAGGACTTCACGGAGCTGTTCGTCCTCCCCAACATCTTCGGCCAGGTCAACCGCACCATCCTGCTCATGTTCTTGGCAGCACTGATCGTGGTCGTCCTCCTCTGGGTGGCGTTTCGCCGGCCCAAGCTGGTGCCCGGCAAGTTCCAGGCCGCGATCGAGGCGTTGGTCGGCTTCGTTCGGGACGAGATCGCCGTGGGCATCATCGGGCCGGAGGGGATCAAGTACTTCCCCTATCTCCTCGCGATCTTCATGTTCATCCTGGTGGGCAATCTCTTCGAGGTCACGCCGGCGATCAACTTCCCGATCACGTCCCGGATGGCGATCCCCGCCTTCCTGGCCATCTGCACGTACCTCGTCTATCTCGTGACCGGGTTCGCCAAGCACAAGTTCACGTACCTGAAGGAGATCGCCTGGCCGAGCTACGTGCCGGTCGCCCTGCGGCCCCTCGTCGGCATCATCGAACTGGCCCAGTACTTCGTGATCCGCCCGTTCTCCCTCGCCGTCCGGCTCTTCGCCAACTTGGTCGCCGGTCACACCATGCTGAGCTTGCTGCTCGCCACGGCCATCATCTTCATCGGTGCGGCCTTCACC
>Ga0079224_100015672_pt1 | contig 10620 bp, 8 predicted proteins | sample Stecom2015_FD_80414 | JGI IMG/M metagenome (GOLD analysis project Ga0079224, IMG submission 80414) | Agricultural soil microbial communities from Utah to study Nitrogen management - Steer compost 2015 | ecosystem: Environmental > Terrestrial > Soil > Agricultural land | place: USA: Utah...
TTTAATTTTTAATTTTACCTTATTACGTACCTTTGATGCTAATCATGTATAATATGACAAGAACCTTCGTTTCTTTTCTTCTATTCAGCATTGCGACGCTGGCACCGGCATGGGTGCAAGACTTAAATGCGCGGGTGCAGATTTTGTCACCGCAGGTTCAAGCAACCAATAAGCGTGCTTTCGATGTATTGCAGCAAGCAATGACGGACTTCCTTAATAATAAAAAATGGAGTAATCAGCAAATCCTGCCTGAAGAACGTATCGACTGCAGCTTCGTTATTACGGTGAAAGAGTGGGACGGTAGCAGCAACTACAAAGCCGAGGCGCAGATTATTTCAACGCGCCCAATCTACAACACCACCTATAACAGCCCTATTCTTACTTTATCCGATAAAAACTTCGATTTCACCTATACAGAAGGAGAGCCCTTGGATTTTTCCGCGCAGCAATATCTAAGCAATATCACTTCGTTGTTAGCATATTACGCCTACCTTATTGTGGGGCTCGACGCTGATTCGTTTAGTGAGAAAGGTGGAACACCCTATTATACACTGGCGCAGAACGTACTGAACAATGCGCAGACAGCCAATTTTGCAGGCTGGAAATCGATCGAGAGCATGAACAACCGTTTCTGGTTGGTAAATAACATGCTCGACAATAATTATGAACCGCTACGTAGCTTTTCTTATCGTTATCATTTAGATGTATTGGATAAAATGGCAGATAATCAGAATGCTTCGAAACGAAAGTTGATCGACTTGCTACCGCTACTGGCAAAGGTAGATCGGATGGCGCAGGGGGCCATGTACAACCAAGCTTTTTTCACTGCCAAATCCGATGAGTTAGCAAACTTAATCGGCGGATTAACAGGACCGGAGAAAATAAAGGCAATCAATATATTATCAGAGGCCGACCCGGGAAATAGCAATAAGTACGAAACAATAAAAAGTCTTTAAAAAAAACACGATCCGATACAGATGCTTAAGCGCTTATTAATAAAAAACTACGCTTTAATAGATGAACTTGATATCAGTCCCGCCAAAGGGCTCAATATATTGACGGGTGAAACCGGTGCAGGGAAATCCATTATATTAGGAGCCTTATCCCTCATTCTCGGGCAAAGAGCCGAAAGCAAATACTTCTATAATCAGGCGCAGAAATGTGTAATCGAAGGTTTTTTTCAAATTGAAGAATATAATCTAGGTGATTTTTTTCAGGAAGAGGATCTCGATTATGAGCCTGAAACCATCCTCCGTAGGGAAATAAGTGCCGATGGGAAATCCAGGGCTTTTGTAAATGACACTCCGGTTACGCTTAGCACCCTTAAAGCATTGGGCGAACGGCTGATCGATATCCATTCGCAGCACGCTACCTTGGAAATCAATACAGAGGATTTTCAGCTTATGACCCTTGATAGTGTTGGTGAAAACGGATCGCTCTTAAAAACCTATCAAGAAACCTTTAGGAAATATAGACAGGTAACACAGGCTCTTCATGACTTGATGGAGGAAAGTAAGCAGGCGCAAAGCGAGGCCGACTATCATCAGTTTTTATATGACGAACTGGCCGCTGCCAAATTGAATGGCGATGAACAGGAGGCCTTGGAACAGGAGCAGAATCAACTGAGCCATGCGGAAGAAATTAAGCGCGCCTTATTAGCTGCCAACTTTTTGTTAAGCGAGCAAGAGCAGCCCGTTATTAATTCATTGAAGGAGGCGGGACTGCAGATACAGCAAGCGGAGCGTTATGTCAGTAATCTTCATGAGTTAAGTGAACGCTTGCAAAGTGCTTTGATAGAAATTAAGGACATTGCGGAAGAAGTAGAACGGACCGAGCAGCACATTCTTTTTGATGAGGGGCGTCTAACCGAGGTAAACGAGCGCCTGAGTTTACTCTATCAATTACAACAGAAACATCATGTAAGCAGTGTTGCAGAGCTTTTAGCCATACAGAAAGATTTGGAAAACAAGCTTATTAAACTCTCGTCCAATGATGAGGAGATTGCAAAACTTAAGGCAGAGAGCGATGCGCTTCGTGAGGCTAGTGAAAAGCTAGCCGAAGAACTAAGGGCCAATCGACAAAAGGCCATCCCATTGGTACAAAAAGCAGTAATTGAGGTGCTATCAGAGGTAGGCATGCCAAATAGTGTTTTGTCTATTGAGCTGGATTCAAGTACATTGCGTTTATCCGGAGCAGATACGGTACGTTTCCTTTTCACAGCAAATAAGGGACAGGTGCCACAGCCATTAAATAAAGTTGCCTCAGGTGGGGAATTGTCGCGGTTGATGCTGGCCATTAAATCGCTCATTGCTAAAAGTTCGGCACTTCCAACCATCATTTTTGATGAAATTGATACCGGTATTTCGGGCGAGGTTGCCCTTAAAGTCGGAAATGTCATGGAAGAAATGGCTAAACACATGCAGGTTATTGCCATCACCCATTTACCGCAAATTGCATCGAAGGGAAATGCCCATTACAAAGTCTATAAAGCAGAAGAAGGGGATGTAACACGCAGTAACATGAGGAGGCTAAACGATGAAGAACGGGTGGTTGAGGTTGCGCAAATGTTAAGTGGCAGCAATCCAGGCGAAGCGGCCTTGAAACATGCCAGTGAGCTGTTGAGACATCGATGAAATGTTTTTATTTATAAAACATTTCATCGATGTTCTACATTATACATACCCGTCCAATAACTATTAAGGCGCTTTATCTTGCACACACCTGAAGCCTAGGTTATTGCTTGCACTACTCACTTCTCCTTTTCCTCGACTGCCAGCCTTATAGCGCTCGCAATATTGATCGTTGCATAAAAATGAGCCGCCTCGTTGGACACGCTTGACCAGCCCCGGTTCGGCCGGATCATAACTATCACTTGGGCCCTTGGGATTATCCTTCTCCGCATGCTCATAAGCATCGGGACGATAGAAATCAGCACACCATTCCCAAACATTTCCGTCCATGTCATATAAACCATATGCGTTTGCTGGAAAGGATTTTACGGGAGCAAGCTCCGCAAAGCCATCTTCTGCGGCATTACTCACCGGAAAATTTCCCTGATAGGTATTGGCAACCCATTTACCTTGCGGTTTTAATTCATCCCCCCAATAATACTTTTTTCCCACTTGTCCGGCACGCGCAGCATATTCCCATTCCGCTTCGGTGGGCAAGCGCTTTCCAGCCCATTTAGCAAATGCCTCTGCATCTTCATAGCTTACTTGAACAACGGGTTCGTTTTCCTTTCCATTAATGTTACTCCCAGGCCCTTTAGGCTGTCGCCAAGAAGCTCCCGGTACATATTTCCACCATTGTAGATGGTTGTTTAGGTTTACTTGTTCTTTCGGAGGCGTGAATACCGCCGACCCCGGAACCAGCAAATCCCTTGAAACTCCCGGAAAATCGGCTGGATTTAAGGCTCGTTCCGCTACGGTGATGTAACCGGTAGCCTCTACAAACTTAGCGAATTGCGCATTGGTTACCTCATGTTCATCCATCCAAAAATCATGGACCTTCACCTCATGAATCGGCTGGGTATCAGCAAACTCGCTTGAACCCATTTGAAAAACCCCTCCTTTAATAAAAACCATCTTCGCATCATCAGCTCCTTGTAACAGGTTTTCTTGTGTCTTTTTTACGGCTGCAGCTCGTGAAGGAATCCCTTCTGAAACACACATTGCTACGGAGTCTTTTTGATTGGCTGATTTATCCGCAGTTGAATTACAGGCTGATAATATCATTGCTCCGCCTACCAAAGCCTGAATCCACCGATTGCTATAGTTGTTCATAGATTGCATAATATCGCTTGCACTGTTTGCTCCTTCTTTAACCTGTCGTAAATTTCACTCCTTGTCCTATTCATCTATCCGAAAAGAAGCATCGCCAGTACTAAGGTAAGGATGATATTAAATAACTGAGCGATTAGAAAAACCCAAAATGGGCGCTTGCTATTCTCTCTGATTAAATCTTTAAAGTTTGTTTCTAAACCGATACTTGTAAACGCAAGGGCAAACCATAAGCCTTGTATACTTTTTATATCCCCTTTTACCGACGCCACCGTATCGGGTTGCAAGAAAAATGAAAATAATAAAGACGCGGCGATAAAGCCTAAAACAAATTTTGGGAAACGTTCCCAAATGACACCTAAACTCGGTTTGTTGGCGGCTTCCTTTCCTGCGGGATGGTTGGTATAGGTCCAATAAACAGAAATAGCAAGTGCAGCAACTCCCAATAAAACGTTTTGAGAAAATTTAACGATCGTGCTTATTTTTAGCGCCGTTTCGCCTACCAGGGAACCGGAGGCTACCACCGCTCCCGACGTATCGATACTTCCGCCTAACCAAGCTCCTGTTACTTCTTCCGAGAAACCAAAATAATTCGCGATGTAAGGCATGATAATCATCATGGGAATAGCCGTAATTAACACCATAGAGACAACATATGATAATTTCTTGGAGTCGCCTTGTATAGCGCCTGATGTAGCGATGGCGGCAGAAACCCCGCAAATGGATACGGCACTGGATAACATTAAACCCAATTCTTCATCTATCTTAAACTTCTTACATAGCCAAAAAGAAAAATACCACACCGACAATACAACAACTAAGGATTGGATGAGGCCTAGTGAACCCGCTTTGAGGATATCGGAAAAGATCACATTTGTTCCGAGCAATACCAAGCCTATTTTCACCAAAAGTTCGGCCGATAAGGCTTCTTTAAGCCAAACAGGCAGTTTAACCGTATTGCCTACCAATAGGCCTACAAGCAGACTGAAAATAACGGCTTCCAATCCCAGATCTTCCATCGTTTTATTGCCTGCTAATAGCAAGGCGAGTGCCGTTAAGAAAAATACAACGGGAAAACCGAGCAAATATGGCTTTATTCTTCTACCTGTTAACAGCCCCCCCAGAATCAGCAGCGCAAAAGTAAAAATAAGCTGCTTGAATAGCTTGAGGAGGTTCGCAGCTTCAAATACGGAAGACAAGCTCTCAATAGCTGACCATTTGTACTTGGGTGCTTCCACGTGAAAACCTAAAATAGCAAGACCGATAATGATGAAACCCAATATCACGACGGTCCAATCCTCTGTAAGAAAATTCCGCTTCGGTAGATTTTGTAATTCCGGCGATAAATCTTGTTCCTGAAGAACGGTTTCGGCCGATGTTATTCCTTCACTCATATTTTTTAGTATCTGATTTGATTAGTATGGAATCAAATCTATCATAATATGTTAACATGAGAAAGGATTTTTTAAAAAATCCTTTCTCATTACCAGCTTAAGCGGTGAACCTCGGTTGAATCCCGTCGGTTTCCAAGGGTGCCGTTACTTCTTCCTTTGTGTTATTTACTTCCACCTCATTTGGTTGGATGTCTTCGCGTACCATCGGGCCATGTGCAGCCAATTCGCTTCCGGGCACGCTGGATTTTAATAGGGGCCAAAGGAGTTGTGCGTACCACTCATCACCTTCATAATGAGAAATACCATAAGATTTCGGGTATTGCCGGGTTATTAACGCCGTCCCAAAAATAACATCCCAAAGGAAAAACATATTACCGAAATTTCCTTTGTAATATCCTATCCCATCATCGGTTGTATCTGCATGGTGAGCATGATGGGTTGCCGGTGTGGAAATCGTTCTTTCAAGTATCCATGCAAGTGGATGAAGCCATTTTTTTTCATAAAAAGGTTTATCCCATTTAATACTCGAATGTGCCATTTTAGTAATCAATGACTTTATTCCCTTTGCAAACAAAGCAGGGTAACCTAAACCTAAATACACTAAAATAACTGTTAAGTAAGTTTGCGAGAAAAAGATCGTATAAATAATATTTTGTCTGGATGCCATGGCCATTCCCATATACGAAGCCGAATGGTGTGTTCGATGAAATCGCCAAAGCCAGGGGATTTCATGATGAAGCCGATGATACCAATATTGCGTCAAATCGTCATAAATACAGATAATCACAAAGCCCCAGAAAAAGGGAACCCACTCAAATGCATCCTTTGCGTGCGGTAAAATGAAGGGAACAAGTTTCAACCCAAAATAAGCCACTAACGGCCTTGTCACCAATCTAGGCAAAGCATAGCAGGCAAGGTCAAGTATTTTTTCATTTCGATTCCATTCCTTTCCGTAAAGGCCTAACGAAAACTCAGCAATACCGACAATCAGCGTCAGCACCGCAAGCCCCCATGTGTTTAAATTTTCAAATATGGCTTCAATAAATTGTATCATAATAATGTGTCATTAAGGGATAATGGATAATAGTTCTACACGCATCTACTTAACCCAAGGTTTTTCACCGGTCAAATAGAAATAAAGAAACATGAGCAAAATGGGTAGTGCGTAAATAAATATACTAAGCAGGACATTTCTTACAATCCGATCTTTAACTTCTTTTTCCAATTTCATTTCAATACCTCCTATGCAATAAGTTTTTGTAAAAAGCTAATCGTAAAAAAGATAATCAACACGGGAATGGCTGTTACTACAAGGCCTACCAGTATTTTTTTTGCCAACAAAACAATATCTTGAAAAGTCATGTCATTAAATTTTATGTTTATTCAACTCGGTAAGAATTTCTTCTTCCGAACTCAGTCCGTGTTTTTTCCAAACCACCTCTTTTCCCTTGTATAAGATGAGTGTCGGTAATGCATCCACAGCTAGCGCTTTCGTTAGCTGCTTATTATCGTAGGCTTCGATATTAACCAATTTAAGTTTATCCTTATTTTCTTCCGCTAACTTCTCCACGATCGGTTTCAGTTTTTTACATCCGCCACAATAACGAGATCCGACATCAACTAATACCAACTTTTCTGATGTAATTTGCTCGTTAAATCCTGCCAATGACAAACCATCTCCCACTGTCGATTCAACGGGTTTCCCCTGTGCTATCCATTTACTAAGTCCTCCCGGAAATTCATACACCTCCTTAAAATGCAGCGCGCGCAAAACCGCAGCCAACTTAGCACTTCGCCCGTTGCCAATAGAGTAAATAAATACGGGCGCCTCCTTTCTTAATTTCGATGCTATTGATTTAAACTGCTTTTCATCGGATACATTCAGCGCTCCCTTTACATGATTTTGTATAAACTCTTCTCCAGAACGAGCGTCCAAAATTTGGGGATCAGGTCCGGCAGCCAATAGCTTTTTTTCAAATGTCTCGAAAGGCAATAGGTTAGTTGTTTTTTCTTGTGCCATTACTGCCTCTAGCGTGAACAGTAATAGCACGCCTAAGATTAATTGTTTCATCTTTCTATATCTGATTTATTTGACACCGAGTTATTATTGTTTTGACAAGGTATTTCGCCTATCAGCAACATCATCCCAGGTTATATAGGGGTATATATTGTTTTTCTTTGCTTCCTCCTCGAATAACGCTTTCAGCTCCTCGAGTTTAGCGGGATTTTTCTTAGCCAAATCATGTTGTTCATTGAAGTCTTCATGAAGGTTAAATAGCTGCCAGTCGATATGGTTGGGGTCTTCAAAGCTCACATTGCGACTTTTCCCCCCTTTACCATCGGCAATCTTAAAGGCCAAGCTTGCCTTCCAACCGTCTTTATAGATAGCCCGTGAACCGAAAATGTAATAGTATTGGACGGAGTGACGTGATGGAGCGTTCTTGTCAGCAAAAGAATACAACAAAGATGTTCCTTGAATGGTATCCTGTTTAATACCACGGATATACGCAGGTGCTTTAATATTGAGAAATTCCAGCGTTGTGGGCAATAAATCGTTCACATGGCCGTATTGATTCCGAATCCCTCCTTTATCCTGAATCGATTTCGGATAAAAAACAATTAACGGATTTCGTGTTCCGCCCTCTGCGTGCGCATCTTGCTTCCAATATTTAAATGGCGTATTGGCAGCTTGGGCCCACCCTAAAGGATAGTTTCCATTGGTGGCTTGAGGAGTGCCGATCAGATCGAAATTTGCCAAATTAACCTTAAGCGCCTCCTCTTCGCTCAAATCTTGCTGTAGGGCAGCTGTCGGTGAGCGCTTGATGGTACCGTATAAAGTTCCCTCTTTACTGGCTCCGTTATCTCCGAGAATGACAAAAATTAACGTATTATCCAACTGATTGATCTCTTTTAGGTGATTCACTAAACGACTTACTTCATAATCGGTATAAGTTAAATAGCCTGCATAGACTTCAAAAAAGCGAGCATATACCTTTTTCTCGTCAGCCGATAATTTGTCCCAGGCTTTGATATTGGGATTTCGTGCAGGCAAGCTGGCATTAGCCGGTATGATACCCAATTCCTTTTGCCTTTTAAATACTTGTTCTCGGTAATCATCCCAGCCCTTATCGAATTTTCCTTTATATAAATCCCGCCATTTAGGTTCCACTTGATGCGGTGAATGCGTGGCTCCCGGTGCATAATACAAAAAGAAGGGTTTGTCAGGCGTTGCACTTTTTTGTCGGTCAATAAAGCTAATCGCTTTATCGGTTATTTGCTCACTCAAATGTTTGCCATTGGGCGTGACGTGTGCATTGTCTTCTACTAAATCCGGTTCATATTGGTCTGTTGCCGACCCAAGAAAACCAAAAAAATGTTCGAAACCCTTACCGGAAGGCCATCGGTCAAAAGGGCCTGCATCCGTTGCGTCCTGATCAGGTGTCAATCCGTACTTCCCCACGGCGAAAGTGCTGTAACCCTGTTCTCTTAATATTTCGGCGATGGTACCTTTGTCAGCAGGTATTCGGCCATCCCAGCCCGGAAAGCCAAATGCTGACCATCGGTGGGAGAAACCACCCTCATGTACACGATGGTGATTACGGCCTGTTAGAAGAGCCGCTCGCGTGGGCGCACAGATGGCTGCGGTATGGAAATTGGTATAACGCAAACCATTGTTCGCTAAACTGTCAAAAGTTGGGGTATTGATTAAACCACCGAACGTACTGCTTGCTCCAAATCCAACATCATCCAATAAAATCCAGATGACATTTGGCGCGTTCGAGGGGGCTTTTATGGGGTCTACCCAAGATTCCTTTGAATTCGCATAATTGGTGCCAACGACACCTTTGAAGGGTTCTTGCTGTTGCGTGATATTTTGCCCCTGTACTGCCGAGAGCGTACCTAGCAAAAAGAGAGAAGTATTGATTATTTTCTTCATAATAATAATTGATTATTGGGAGTCATTTTATCTTGCATATACAATGTTTTTAAAAACCGGGGTTTTGTGTTAGCAAATGATTGTTGTCGACTTCTGATTGCGGAATAGGGTATAATCGATGTTTCTCTGCAGCGTTGGTCTTACCCACCTTATGTAGACTTTTCACAAAAACACTGTTACCTGAAGCATCTTTCTCTCTGATCAGATCAAACCAACGTTGATATTCGTATACTAACTCCAGCCTTCGATCAAGGTAAACCGAATCGCGAAATTGATTCTTGGTGAGGCCGGGTGTCAAATCGGGTAGTCCTGCTCTCCTTCGCACGCGATTGATCGACTGATACGCTTTAAGGGTAGGGCCATTCTGCTCATTTTCTGCTTCGGCATGAATCAATAAAAGTTCCGCATACCGAATAATAGGTACATTGGCGGCTGATTCACTTGGGACAGCCGTGGAATTGGGATCCCACCATTTATGAAAAAACGGTGTCGAATCTCCCGGTACGGCGGGGTTGTTAAGCGGAAGCGCATATTGACGTCCGTTGGTTGGACTGATGAAACCGGTAACAAAAGTGACAGATCGGCGTTTATCGGATGGTTTATACAATTTATAGATACTGAAAAAATTATCGCTACCTTCTTTATAATAACGTACCATATGCGCATAGTTCCCTCGCAATCCCGGAACACCGCTCAATATGGCACGTGGATTTTCATTATTACCCTGATTAAGGGAATTTGACTTAAACTGGGCTGAAAAGATGTGTTCCTTTCCGTTTTTAAAATCGGGAAGAAATACCTCGGCATAGTTTTCGAAAAGATCGTATCCGTAATTTCCGGTACCACCGTCTTGGGCAGACAGCACTTCTTCAGCTGTTAGCACTGCATTAGCATAATTGTCCTCCAGCTTCAATGGAAAAGAAGCCTCTGTTAAATAAACTTTTGCCAATAAAGCTTTCGCAGCGCCAGCCGTTGCCCGCCCAATATCGGGTGCTGCATAGCGATCCGGCAATACTTCCGCAGCTTCCTTTAGGTCCTTTTCAATCTGTGCGTAGACCGCTGTGCTAGGTGTCCGCGCAATTGCATAATCGTTGGCATCAATATAGGTTTCATAACTAAGTACTAATGGAACGTCGCCATACAAGCGAACGAGATTAAAGTAGTATAAGGCACGTAAGAATTTTGTCTCGGCCAGTAACCTGTTTTTTAAACTGCTGTCGAAATCTATGTTGGGGATTTTTGCTAAAGCCACATTGGCACGCTTAATAGCCGCATAATGCTGCTGCCAGATTTCATAAATTCGGAGATTGGTAGATGAGTGGGCCAGAACGGAAAGTGACCGTACATCCGGGTTCGTCGCTCCAGGGCCCGGATCCTCATCATCACCGGCCATGTTCATCCCGGTATTAAATAAGGTGTTGTAAGGTGTTTGAACAGAAGATCCGCCCGAGTTAAGAAAAAAATATACCGCATTTACCGCATTGAGTGCATCATCCTGTGTCTTATAAAA
>Ga0079224_100015673_pt1 | contig 10620 bp, 9 predicted proteins | sample Stecom2015_FD_80414 | JGI IMG/M metagenome (GOLD analysis project Ga0079224, IMG submission 80414) | Agricultural soil microbial communities from Utah to study Nitrogen management - Steer compost 2015 | ecosystem: Environmental > Terrestrial > Soil > Agricultural land | place: USA: Utah...
AGTACGCCCAAAAGGTGTTCGCCATGGCCGAGCGGTACGCCGAGGTCGCCAGCCGGCGCAGCTGACCGGCTGCTAGGACAGGTTGGCGATCCGGGCGTTGATCTCGCCGAGCGCTTCCTGGTAGGCCGGGTCCGGGTGCATCGTCGCCGCCAGCCGCAGCTGGGTGCGGGCTTCGTTCAACCGGCCCTGCCGCTGCAGCGTCCGGCCCAGCATCAGCCGCGCGTAGTGGTCGGAGGGGTCCAGTTCGAGCACCCGCAGCAGCGCTTCCTCGGCCCGCCGGAGCTGGGCGGAGTGGAAGTAGGCGCGGCCGAGCAGCAGCTGCACGCTCGGTTTGTCGCCGGCGACGTCCAGCACAGGGGTGAGGGCCCGCAGCGCTTCCAACGGTCGACGCTGCGAGAGCAGGTCCTCTGCTTTGCGGAACGCTTCCACGGCGCTGTCTGACGTCATACGTGCTCCACGGTAGGTGATGCGGGCGCCTCGTGCTTCGGCCAACCGGGTCGGCCCGGGCGCCGCGGAACGCGCACCGAATCGATTTGCCCGGGATCTCCCCTGGTTGCTGCGTGTCCCGCTGGGCCTGCTCGGTCGGTCCGTGCGAGTCTGCGGTGTGTCACCCGACTAGCCGGTTAGGCTCATAAGTGGTCGTCCGGAGACCGGTCTGCTGTCCGGTGCAGACCCGGCCCCCGAGGCCGCACCTCCATAGTTCGAACGCTGGTTAGGAGCACACGTGGCGATCATCGAGCAGGTCGGTGCCCGCGAGATCCTCGACTCCCGCGGAAACCCCACCGTCGAGGTCGAAGTGGCACTCGAAGATGGCACCCTCAGTCGTGCCGCAGTTCCGTCTGGTGCCTCGACCGGCGAGCACGAGGCTGTCGAGCTGCGCGACGGTGACGCCGCCCGCTACGGCGGCAAGGGTGTGGAGAAAGCCGTTGCGGCGGTCTTGGACGAGATCGGTCCCGAGCTGGCCGGGCTCGACGCCACCGAGCAGCGCGTGGTCGACCAGAAGCTGGTCGACCTGGACGGCACTCCGGACAAGTCCCGGCTCGGCGCCAACGCGATCCTGGGCGTGTCGCTGGCCGTGGCCAAGGCGGCGGCGGAGTCGTCGGGCCTGGAGCTGTTCCGCTACGTCGGCGGCCCCAACGCGCACGTGCTCCCGGTCCCGATGATGAACATCCTCAACGGCGGCGCGCACGCCGACACCGGGGTGGACATCCAGGAGTTCATGATCGCCCCGATCGGCGCGGACTCCTTCGCCGAAGCGCTGCGCTGGGGTGCGGAGACCTACCACGCCCTCAAGTCGGTGCTGAAGTCCAAGGGCCTGGCCACCGGGCTGGGTGACGAAGGTGGTTTCGCCCCGGACCTGCCGAACAACCGGGAAGCGCTGGACCTGCTGGTCTCGGCCATCGAGAAGGCCGGGTACAAGCCGGGGCGCGACATCGTGCTGGCCCTCGACGTGGCCGCCACCGAGTTCTTCTCCGACGGCAGCTACCAGTTCGAGGGCAGCAAGCGCACCGCCGAGCAGATGGCCCAGTACTACGGCGAGCTGCTCAACTCCTACCCGCTGGTGTCCGTCGAGGACCCGCTGGCCGAGGACGACTGGGACGGCTGGAAGCAGCTGACCTCCGAGGTCGGTGACAAGGTGCAGCTGGTCGGGGACGACCTGTTCGTCACCAACCCGGAGCGGTTGGAGGACGGCATCAACCGCGGCGTGGCCAACGCGCTGCTGGTCAAGGTCAACCAGATCGGCACCCTCTCGGAGACCTTGGACGCGGTCGGGCTGGCCACCTCCAGCGGCTACAAGTGCATGATGAGCCACCGCTCCGGCGAGACCGAGGACACCACGATCGCCGACCTGGCGGTGGCCACCGGCTGCGGCCAGATCAAGACCGGTGCCCCGGCGCGCAGCGAGCGGGTCGCCAAGTACAACCAGCTGCTGCGCATCGAGGAAGCGCTCGGCGACGCCGCCCGCTACGCCGGCGAGCTGGCCTTCCCGCGGTTCACCCCGGAGAACTGAGCTGATGCCGGTCGGGCGGGCTTCACCGAACCGCGGACGGCGCGGCCGCCGGGAGGAATCCTCGGCTGGGCGTCCCGGTGCGCGCGCTCGCCGGACCGGCACCGCGGCCAAGACCAAAGTCCGCAAGCCGGGCCGGCAGAGCACGGCCCGGCCGCGGACGAAGGCGAATCGGGCCAGGGCGAGCACGGCCGGGGCGTTCCAGCTCTCCTCCACGCGCCGGGCCGCCGTGCTCGCCACCGTGGTGTGCGCGATGGCGCTGAGCATCTCGGTGCCGTTGCGCACCTACTTGAGCCAGCAGGCCGAACTGGACGAGCAGCGGCAGCGGCAGGAACAGCTGTTGCGCGAGGTCGAGCAGCTCGAGCAGCGCAAGCGGGAGCTCAACGATCCGGCCCATGTGGAGGCCGAGGCCCGGGAGCGGCTGGGGTACGTCCGCCCCGGCGAAACCCCTTATATCGTGGAGCTCCCGGACACCTCGCCGGAAGCTCCGGAGCGGCCACGACCAGCGGCCGGCGATGTCCCGTGGTACGAGGAGTTGTGGAATTCGCTGCTGGGGAAGGAATCGTGACGGTGAGTTCGAGCAGGCGCCCTCCTGCGTTGGTCACCGAGGAGGAGCGGGAGATCGTCGCGCGTCAGCTCGGCAGGCCTCCCCGGGGGCTGCACGCGATCGCAGCGCGGGACGCGAACGGGGAGCCGACCGTGGTGCAGACCTGGCCCAGGTTGGAGAACGGCACCCCGTTCCCGACCCTCTACTACTTGACGTCACCTCCGCTGGTCTCCAACGTCTCCACGCTGGAAGCCGAGGGGCTGATGCGGGAGATGACCGAGCGGCTCTCGCAGGACCCGGAACTGGCCGAGCAGTACCGGCGGGCGCACGAGTCCTACTTGGCCGAACGCGACGCGTTGGAGCCGCTGGGCACCCAGGTCACCGCCGGCGGCATGCCGGGGCGGGTCAAGTGCTTGCACGTCCACTTGGCCCATGCGTTGGCCAAAGGCCCCGGGGTGAACCCGTTCGGTGACGAGGTCGTCGACTTGATCGCGCAGCGCTGGCCGGAGCACCGCTACTTGCTCAACCGCTGACCGGGCTGCCGCAGCCGGAGGCCGCGGCAGCCGACCGGCTCAGCGCGGGGTGACGCGCTCCACCAGCTTCGCGGCCGCCGCCACCGGGGCAGCGCCGTAGGTGTGCTGCGGGTTCTGCAGCCGGGTCGCCACGAACGCGTCGCTGACCTCTTGCGGCGCGTACCGCAGCAGCAGGCTGGCTTGGAGGGTGACGGCGAGCTGCTGGGCGAGCTGCCGGGCCGCGGCGGGTTCCGGGCGGGTCAGCTGGTCCCGCAGGTGGCGCACCGCCGCGTCGTAGTCCGCGTTGGCCCCGGTGGCGCTGCCCAGCTCGGCCAGCACCGCTTCGGCCGATTCCGGTTGTTTGCGCAGGGCCCGCAGCACGTCGAGCGCGGTGACGTTGCCGGAACCCTCCCAGATGGACATCAGCGGCGCTTCCCGGTACAGCCGGGGCATGCCGGATTCTTCGACGTACCCGTTGCCGCCCAGGCATTCCAGGGCTTCGGCCACCGCGCCGGGGGCGCGTTTGCACACGTAGAACTTGGTGGCCGGCAGGGCCAGGCGCAGCAGGGAGTTCTCCCCGGAGTCCACCGCGGCGGCCAGTCGCATCGCCAGGGCCGTGGCGGCTTCCGATTCCACCGCCAGGTCGGCGACGACCTGCTGCATCAGCGGGGTGTCGGCCAGGCGCTGGCCGAACGCGCTGCGGTGCTGGACGTGGTGGGCGGCTTCGGACAAGGCGATGCGGATGTTGGCCGCTGAACCGAGCACGCAGTCCAACCGGGTCATCGAAACCATTTCGATGATGCAGCGGACACCGCGCCCCTCTTCGCCGATGAGGTGCCCGATGGCGCCGGTGTACTCGATCTCCGAGGAGGCGTTGGACTTGTTGCCCAGCTTGTCCTTCAGCCGCTGCAGGCGGATCTCGTTGCGGCTGCCGTCCGGCAGCACGCGGGGCACCAGGAAGCAGCTCAGCCCGCCCGGGGCTTGCGCCAGGGTGAGGAACACGTCGTTCATCGGCGCCGAGGTGAACCACTTGTGCCCGACGAGCCGGTAGGTCCCGTCGCCGAGCGGTTCCGCGGTGGTGGTGTTGGCCCGCACGTCGGAGCCGCCCTGCTTCTCGGTCATCGACATCCCGGCCAGCAGCGCCGTTTTCTCCGCCGGTGGGCGCAGGACGGGGTCGTAGTCGCGGGAGGCGAGCTTGGGCACGAGCTCTTCGGCCAGCTCGGGGTTGTGGCGCAGGGCGGGCACCGCGGCGTAGGTCATGGACACCGGGCACCCGTGCCCGGCTTCGGCTTGGGACCACAGGTAGAACCCGGCGGCCCGGCGCAGGTGGGCTCGACCGCTGGGCTGCGTCCAGGGGGCGGCGTGCAGGCCGTGGTGGATGGCCTGGGACATCAGCCAGTGCCAGGACGGGTGGAATTCCACCTCGTCGATGCGGTTCCCGTAGCGGTCGTGGGTGCGCAGCACGGGCGGGTTCTCGTTGGCGAGCCGGCCGTGCTCCCGGGCTTCGGCGGAGCCGGCTCGTTCGGCGAGCTCGGACAGGTCGTCGAGGCGGTAGCGGTCGATAACGCCCTGCAGCGCGGGATCGCAGGCCAGCGGATCGAACCCGTCCAGCGGCGGGGCCTGGTTGGTCACCCGGTGGGTCCGGTAGTCGATTGCTGGTGGCGAGTCATTGCGGCGCATTCCTGAAGATTAGGCCGAGATCCGCCGTCAGCACGAGACCTCGACGGGACTCGGCGGCTTTCGTCCGGTTCACCGCGGTCGCCGGGAGCCCCGGGCGGTGTCGGCGCGGGTGCAGGTCGGGCTCGATAGCGTGGAGACTTGGCGCTATCCGGCGGCACCCGCCCGCCGGGCCGACGACGACGAGGAGGAAGCCCATGCCACGGGTCGCGGCCATCGACTGCGGCACCAACTCGATCCGCCTGCTGGTGGCGGATGTGACCGTGCACGAGGACGGCAGGAAGGACCTGCGCGACATCGTCCGCACGATGCAGGTGGTCCGACTCGGCCAGGGGGTGGACGCCACCGGCAGGTTGGCGGAGGAGGCCATCGAGCGCACCCGCAAGGCGCTGGCCGACTACACGGCCATCGCGTTGCGCAAGGGCGTGGAGAAGGTGCGCATGGTGGCCACGTCGGCGACCCGGGACGCGGAGAACCGCGAGGACTTCTTCGAGATGGTGCGCCGCACGCTCGGGGTGGACGCCGAGGTGATCAGCGGCGAGGAGGAGGCCCGGCTGTCCTTCACCGGCGCGGTCGGTGACCTGGAGCCGGCGGACGGGCCGTTCGTGGTGACCGATGTGGGCGGTGGTTCCACCGAGCTCGTGGTGGGTTCGTGGGACGGGCTGCGGGCCGAGATCTCCGCCTCCCGCTCGGTGGACATCGGGTGCGTGCGGTTGACCGAGCGCTGCTTGCACAGCGACCCGCCCACCGCGGAGGAGGTCCGGGAGGCCGAGAAGGTGACCCGCCAGGTGCTGGACGAGGCGTTCGCGGTGGTGGATTGTTCGGGTGCGCGCACCTGGGTCGGGGTCGCGGGAACGATCACCACGCTTTCCGCCATCGCGCAGAATCTTCCGGAATACGACCCGGTCGCAATTCACCTTTCCCGTATTTCCCAGAAAAAGATCAATTCGATTACCGATGATCTGCTCGGAATGACGCACGAGCAGCGGGCCGCCATCGGTTCCATGCACCCGGGTCGGGTGGACGTCATCGGCGGTGGATCGTTGGTGGTCAAGAAGCTGGCCGAGGAGCTCTCCGAGCGTTCCGGTATCGATTCACTCACGGTCAGTGAACACGACATTTTGGACGGTATCGCGCTCTCTATCAGTTAGTTCTCAGATGATAAGAATCGTGTTCCACGATGCGGAAGAAGGGGGTGCTGAATCGAGAAAGAAAGTGACGGCTTTGTGACAGTCCATTGCGAATTCTTCGGCTTCAAATATGTTTACGCACGTCTGACGCGGCGGTGAAATCTCCGTCGGCGTGATGACCCCATCCACTTTGCTTGCGGTGGGTCGCGCGCGTGGAAACAGGAGGACATATGCGTAAACGACGCTTTGCCGCATTGATTGCGGCGCCGCTCGCCGTGGGCCTGCTCGCCAGCGCCTGCGGCGGAGGGGGCAGCGGAGCGTCCGCGGACGGCGTCATCGTCGTCAACTCGGTCGAGCCGGAGAATCCACTGGTTCCAACAAATACCACCGAAGTCGGTGGCGGCAACGTGTTGGACGCGATGTTCACCGGTTTGGTCGCCTACGACGAGTTCACCTCCGAGCCGTACAACGAGGTGGACGAGTCGATCGAGACGGACGACAACAAGGTCTACACGATCAAGCTCAAGCAGGGCTGGACGTTCCACGACGGCTCACCGGTGACCGCGGAAAGCTTCGTCAAGGCCTGGAACTACGCGGCCTACGCCCCCAACGGGCAGTCCACGGCCTCCTTCTTCGAGCACATCCAGGGCTACGACGAGGTCAACCCGCCGGACCCCGACGGTGACCAGGGGCCGCAGAAAGCCCCCGAACCGTCCGCCAAGGAGATGTCGGGGCTGAAGGTCATCGACGACCTGACCTTCGAGGTGACCCTCAAGGCCCCGTTCGCGACCTTCCCGACGATGCTGGGCTACACGGCCTTCTCGCCGCTGCCCGAGAAGTTCTTCCAAGACCCCAAGGGCTTCGAGGAGCACCCGATCGGCAATGGGCCGTTCAAGTTCGAAGACCGCCAGCCCAACGCCTACATCAAGCTCACCAAGTACGAGGACTACGCCGGCAAGAACAAGCCGCAGATCAACGGGGTCGAGTTCCGCATCTACAACGAACTCGAAACCGCCTACCAGGACCTGGTTTCGGGCAACCTCGACTTCCTCGACCAGCTCCCGGCGTCGGCGATGGTCGGCGACAAGTGGGAAGCCGACCTGCAGGGCCGCGGCGCCAAGAAGCCGCTGCTGAGCAACAACGCGCTGCAGATCCCGCTCTACGACCCGAAGTTCCAGGACCCGCGGGTGCGGCACGCCCTGTCGATGGCCATCAACCGGCAGGAGATCATCGACACCATCTTCAACGGCGCCTACACCCCGGCCGTCGGCTGGGTGCCGGAGGGCTCGATCCCGGACTACCAGGTGGGCGGCTGCGGCGAGTACTGCGAGTTCAACCCGGAGCGGGCCAAGCAGCTGCTGGCCGAGAGCGGCTTCCGCGGGCCGATCACCATCACCTCCAACGCCGACGGCGGGCACCAGGAGTGGATCGAGGCCGTCTGCGGCCAGTGGAAGAACAACCTCGATCTGGACTGCACCTACAACCCGGTGCCGACCTTCGCGGAATTCCAGAAGATCCACGACGAGAACGGGCACACCGGGCCGTTCCGCTTCGGCTGGCTGGGTGACTACCCGGCGGCGGAGACCTTCCTCGGCAAGATCTACCGCACCGGCGCGTCGTCGAACTACATGCGCTACAGCAACCCCGAGTTCGACGCCGCGATGGACCGCGCGGACCAGGCGCCGACCACCGAGGAGAGCAACAAGCTCTACGCGGAGGCGGAGAAGATCCTGGCCAAGGACATGCCGTCCATTCCGCTGTGGGACCAGCAGGCGGTCGTCGGTTGGTCGGAGAACCTCGACAACGTGACCATCACCTTCGACCGGCAGCTCAACCTGGAAACCGTCAAGCTGGTGTCCTGACCTCGTGTGACCGGGTCCGGCCTGGCGAAGGCCGGACCCGGCTTGCGTCCTGGAGGAGGTTCGCGTGGGGCGCTACGTGTTGCGGCGACTGCTGCAGCTGATCCCGGTTTTCATCGGGACGACTTTCATCATCTACGCGCTGGTCTGGGCACTGCCCGGTGATCCGTTCGCCGGGCGCTGCGGAGACCGGCCCTGTCCACCCGCGTACGTCGCGGAAATGACCGAGAAGTACAACTTGGACGACCCGGTCTTCGTCCAGTACTTCAAGTACCTGTGGCAGCTGCTGCAGGGGGATTTCGGGGAGACCTATTCGGGAATCCAAGTCAGCCAACTGGTCGCCAACGCCTATCCCGTGACCATCCGCCTCGCGGTGGTGGCCCTGGTGATCGAGGCGGTCATCGGCATCGCTGCGGGCGTGCTGACCGGTCTGCGCGGCCGCGGCTTCCTCGACAACCTGGTGCTGATCTCGACGCTGTTCCTGATCTCGCTGCCGGTGTTCGTCACCGGTTTCGTGCTGCAGGTCGTGCTCGGCACCGAGTTGGGCATCATCCGGCCCAGCGTGAGCAGCCAAGCCACCTGGGGCGAGCTGATCGTGCCCGGGTTCGTCCTCGGCAGTCTCTCCATGGCCTACGTGGCCCGGTTGACCCGGACCAGCCTGATGGAGAACAAGCGCGCCGACTACGTGCGCACCGCGGTGGCGAAGGGGCTCGAGCCGCGTCGGGTGGTCTGGGTGCACCTGATGCGCAACTCGATCATCCCGGTGCTGACCTTCCTGGGCACCGACCTCGGCACGCTGATGGGCGGTGCCATCGTCACCGAAGGCGTGTTCAACATCCGCGGCATCGGCGGGTTGATCTACGACGCCATCCTGACCCAGGAAGGGGCGACCGTCACCGGAATCGTCACCCTGCTGGTTCTTGTGTACCTGGTGATGAACCTGCTCGTGGACGTGCTCTACGCGGTTCTGGACCCGAGGATCCGATATGACTAAGCCTGCTGACACCGGTCTGGTCGAGACCGCCCCGGCAGCGGTGCCCGAAGCGGGCTCCGCTGCGCCGAAGAAACAGGACAAGCCGCGCGGCCTGTGGGCGGACGCCTGGTACGAGCTGCGCCGCCGGCCGATGTTCCTGGTCTCGATGGGCATCATCGCCGTGCTGGTGGTGATGGCGCTGTTCCCGCAGCTGTTCACCTCGGTGGATCCCAACGTGCAGGACCTGAGCAAAGCCCGGCAGGGCCCGTCCGCTGAAGCCTGGTTCGGCTACGACACGCTGGGACGCGACATCTACGCCCGCTGCATCTACGGCGCCCGCGCCACGATCATGGTCGGCCTGCTGGCCACGCTGGCCACCGTGCTCATCGGCTCGGTGGTCGGTCTGATCGCCGGCTACGCCGGGGGTTGGCTGGACAGCCTGCTCTCCCGGATCGGTGAGATCTTCATCGGCCTGCCGTTCGTGCTGGGTGCGATCGTCATCCTCACCACGCTGAACCCGGCGACCGCAGCGCCCGACCCGGTCCGCATCGTGACCCTGGTGATCCTGTCGATCTCCCTGCTCTCCTGGCCGATGGCCATGCGCATCATGCGTTCGGCGGCCATCTCGGCCCGGCAGCAGGACTACGTCAAAGCGGCTCGGGCGCTGGGGGCCAGTCCGACGCGGATCATCTTCCGGCACATGCTGCCGAACTGCCTGGCGCCGGTCACCGTCTACGCCACGATCGCGCTGGGCGGGTTCATCGGCACGGAAGCGACCCTGTCGTTCCTCGGGCTCGGGCTGCGGTCGCCGGTGGTGTCCTGGGGCGTGATGATCGCCGAATCCCGCCGGTACATCACCGTCGCCCCGCACCTGCTGTTCTTCCCGGCGATGTTCCTGGTGGTCACGGTGCTGGCGTTCGTGATGCTCGGTGACACCGTGCGGGACGCGCTCGACCCGAAGCAGAAGTAGGAGAACCGCCTTGTCTACTGTGGATGACAAAGCGCCGGCGGAGCGGCTGCTGGAGGTCGAAGACCTGCACGTGGAGTTCCGCACCCGAGACGGCGCGGCCAAAGTGCTCAACGGCGTCAGCTACCACGTCGACGTCGGCGAAACGCTCGCGGTGCTGGGGGAGTCCGGGTCCGGGAAGAGCGTCACCGCGCAGACCATCATGGGCATCCTGGACATGCCTCCCGGCGTGATCACCGGTGGCAGCATTCGCTACAAGGGCGAGGAGCTGCTGTCGGCTTCCCCGGAGCGCCGCCGGCAACTGCGCGGGGAGTCGATGGCGATGGTGTTCCAGGACGCGCTCTCGGCGCTGAACCCGGTCTACACCGTCGGCTTCCAGATCGCCGAGCAGCTGCGCACCCGCCGCGGGATGTCCAAGAAGGACGCCATGAAGCGGGCGGTCGAGCTGCTCGACATGGTCAAGATCCCCAACGCCAAGCAGCGGGTCCGGGAATACCCCCACCAGTTCTCGGGCGGCATGCGGCAGCGAGCGATGATCGCCATGTCGCTGGCCCTGGACCCGGATCTGCTGATCGCCGACGAACCGACCACGGCGCTGGACGTGACGGTGCAGGCCCAGATCATGGACCTGCTCGACGAGCTGCGCCGGGAACGCGGCATGGGGCTCATCCTGATCACCCACGACCTGGGCGTGGTCGCCGAGGTCGCCGACCGGATCGTGGTGATGTACGCGGGCCGGATCGTGGAGTCCGCCGACGCCTTCTCGCTCTACGAGCAGCCGGCGCACCCCTACACCGAGGGGCTGATGCGGTCGATCCCGCGGCTGGACACCAAGGGGGAGGAGCTGTTCTCCATCAAGGGCCTGCCGCCGAACCTGCTGGCGGTCCCACCGGGGTGCCCGTTCCACCCGCGCTGCTCGCGCGCCGTGGAGCGCTGCGCCCAGGAGG
>Ga0079224_100015674_pt1 | contig 10619 bp, 15 predicted proteins | sample Stecom2015_FD_80414 | JGI IMG/M metagenome (GOLD analysis project Ga0079224, IMG submission 80414) | Agricultural soil microbial communities from Utah to study Nitrogen management - Steer compost 2015 | ecosystem: Environmental > Terrestrial > Soil > Agricultural land | place: USA: Utah...
GAGAAAGAATTACGAAGTAGATACTTTAATCTCTTTACATATTGCCCGATATGAGACTATCTATAAGAAGCTCTACGAGATAGGTTCATATACTCATAGTATGAATGCATTGAAAGCTAAAGAGGTTTTATTAGGAATGCATAAAGATGGATTTCATATGAGAGTCGATTCGGGAGAGATAACAGCCCTTCAGCTTCAGTCTGTCGATAATGACTATGACATAAAAAAAATAGACGAAATCAAACAAACAAGACTAAATGAGTTGTTAAATAAAGCACGAAGATAGTGGACTCGATAATAAAATTTGTGAACGGTCTGATAGACGATTATGCAAAATCTGAGAAGGAGAATATATTATTCTATTCCACTAACAAGGCTAGGGATTTTAAAACGTTGGACAAAAAGGTAAAAGACAAAAGAGGGGAGTTTGACAAACTCTTAGTTAATTATGGACGTAGGCGTACTCAGTAAACTAGAAATAAATTTAGAGAGAGAGGTATACAAGAAAAGTTTTTATGAATATTATAAAGTAGCTTTCTGTCAACTTCACCCCGGCCAGGAGTATGATGAAAACTGGCATGCAAAATACATATGCGATGTTCTTCAGGCAGAAACAGAAAGGATTCTAGCCAAGATCCCTCGAGAGAAAGACATCATCATTAACGTTCCTCCTCGTTCTTCTAAATCAATGATTGCAAGCGTTATTTGGCCAACGTCGTGTTGGACGATAGACCCATCTATGAAGTTTTTGTCAGCCTCTTATGCTGATACGCTGGCCGATACCCTTACCCGCCTAGCGATAGATTTAATCGAGTATACGTTCTATCAAAGACTAAGGGGGTATAAAGTAAAGCGTAGAAAAGAGCTTCAAGGAGCCGGTCACTATGGAACCACAGCAACAGGACTGAGCTATGCGTTCGGTATGGACGGTACTGTAACAGGTATGGGAGGTGATGTTCTCCTTCTAGATGATCCTCAGAATCCCAAGAAAGCAAATTCAGAAATAGAAAGGAGGAATACTATTGATAGATATAATGAAACCGTTTCCAATAGGTTAAACGACCTTGCCGTAGGCGGAAGGATTATTATCCAGCAGAGGCTGCATGAGCATGATTTGACAGGTTTCTTAATGGATCCTAAAGAAGGGCGCCCGGCCGACCATAGATGGATCTGTATTCCTGCTGAGTATGATGTTGAGATGGTAAGCCCTCCTGAATTGAAAAAATATTACGATGATGATGGACTTTTCTGGGGTAGTCGATTTAGTAAATCTGTTTTAGAGGCGGAGAGAAAGAAAGGGATTCTTTATTATGCCGGACAGTTTGGCCAGCGTCCTGTTCCACCTGAAGGTAATATTTTCAAGCGCAAGTGGTTTGACATCATAGAGCCAGAACTGGTTAATAGAGATCCTCATCGTAGTCCTATGAAGTTCGTCATAGATACCGCATTTACTGAGAATCAAGTCGAAGGAAACGATCCTACGGGTATTCTTACTTTCTTTGAAAAAGATGAAGACATTTATGTAGTTAATTTCAAGTCAGTGTGGATGGAATTTCCCAAGTTGATAGAGTTTCTTAAAGAATATATCAAGATAAACGGGAACACAGCCTATAGTGCTATTTTCATAGAACCTAAAGCATCAGGGAAATCTGTAGCACAGACTTTAAAGAACGTTCCAGGATTTAATGTTATAGAGATTGAGGGAGAATATCTGAGAGATGATAAAATAACTAAGGCTAATTCAATTTCTCCTATAACTATGGCAAGAAAGGTGAAGGTGGTAAAAGGGGAGTGGAATAAAGAATTCCTAGATCAACTGGCGTCATTTCCTAAAGCCGTTCATGACGAAGCCGTTGACCTACTGGTATATGCTATTAACAAATCTGTTTCTTCTAAAAAGTTATTTGCATTATGGGCATAGAAACTAAGATGGAGGGGAAAGATAATAAAGGAAACTTGCACGAATTAGTGCATACGTTTCTCAATGACGACGACCCTGTTTTAGAAGGCCAAGGTCATCAGGGTGCCAGGTTAATAGATACTAAGAAGTATCAAAAGCAAGTTGAGCAGGTATACGAGTATCTTAAGATGGGAATGGAACCTAATGAGATATTACCTGCTCTTATGGTAGATGATGATGAGATGACTGAGACTAGATTCATACCTCTCCTCAGACATGCTTACGTATATGCTGACAATACCCTACACAAGAATAGAGAGTATATCTTCCGGCTCCACATGAGTCGATATGAGAAGATATATAGGGAGTGTATGGAGATGGTTGATAAGTCGAATCGTCCTTTAAATCCTAAGACTAAGGATTGGTCGATTATGGTCGGAAAGTATGTGGGTGCGATGAAAGCTTTAAAATCGAAGGAAGAGCTTCTAGGATTACACGATAAGTCTTTTGTTATTGAGTTCAATGACCATAAAGCAGTAGTTGTTAATAAAGAAGATAACCATAGAGGGTTAAACGTTCCCGGGTATGATTTATCAAGATTAAGTTTGGAAGAGCAAATAGAGTTATTATCTTTAATCAAAGAAATTCGAACAGTTCCTCTTACCGGAGTTCAGAGAGTGGTGATTAAGAGAACAGTCGTTCAAATTACGGAAGGGAATATGAATATGATTGAGAAGAAATCACGCGTCGATGATGTTAAAACGATAGATATAGAATTTCAGGAAGAGCTCCCAGAAGATGTTGTAAGTAAGTTCAAGAAGATAAAGCCAGAACCCGAACCGGAGATTCCTAAATTATCTGATAACGTCGTAATAGACGGTAGAGATGAGGATGTAAAAAAACACGTATCTAAAACAGGTGAGGAGGTGGTTTCTAATTTTAATAGGAATAGTGTATTTGAAGATTTGAAAAAGAAGCTAAAAAAATGATAATCGCAGGTTTCTTGAAATTGTTCTGGAGAGAGTTCTTGATCAGTATCTTGGTACTGTTATTGATAGGAGCTGTCAATACTGTACACAACAGAGATAGGAGTATCTCTTTATTACAAAACACCCGCGACAGCGCCTATAGTGTCGCACACTATTACAAGAATAGAGAAGGAGAGTTAATAGGACAAATTAAAACACACGAGGTTACTATCGAGGAATTGAAAGAATTTAAAGACGACATAGGGATAGAGGTCGATGAATTAAAGAGACAAATAGGAAGTCTTAGTAGACTTGTTGGACGTTGGCAGGGTAGGGCTCAATTTATCGATTGGGATACCGTCACTGTTCCTGTTTACGATACTATTATTAATCAAGCAACTTTAGGTAAGTTTGAATGGAATAACAACTACTTAGAATTACGAGGGTTGATCGGAAACAAACAAGTATCTCTTACTTATACATATGATTTGGAGTTTGATTTCGATCTAACCTCATACTGGAAGGGAAAGAATCTGTTTAAGAAAGGAACATTGGTAACTGATATTAAATTCTCTGATCAAAACATGAAGGTTAGTGAGTTTAAAGGAATAGTAATCAAACAACCTCCTAAAAAATGGTACGAGACAAAGGCATTTGCTTTTGGCACCGGCTTTGTATTAGCATCTTATTTATGGCTCAAATAAAAGAGGTTTGTAGTGATTGTGGTATTCTTAGGTATATTATAAACAAGAAATATATCCTTTGCACAGAGTGCAATTATAAGAGGACCCATAAGGGTAAGAGTAGATATGAGGATTACAAGGAGGAAAAGAAGATCCCTAAAAAGAAAGTTAAGGTGATTAAAAAGTTTTCCTCCAAAAGATCAGAAAAAGAGAGAGAATATATATTAATTTGCAAGAAGATAGACCAAGAAAGAGAACCAGTATGCGAGGGATGTGGAAGAGGAGACAGGTCATTAAGCCACAGTCATTTACTTAGTAAATATAGTAGAAAGGATCTTATTGCAGAAGAGCGTAATATTAGGCTTCATTGTTTCTACGTCACTGGAAATTGTCATGATAAATGGGAGAAAGGCGATCCTAAGGAGATTGTAAATATGTTGGATTTTAAGGAAAATTTACAATACATAAAGGAGGTTGATGGTGACGAATACAACAAAATAATTGCAAGGTTTGAGTTTGAAGGAATACCAATATGAATTATACCACGATTAGGGAGCAATATGAGAAGAAGGGGTATAAGTTCTATACTAAGCCTTATGATCTCAATATAGGAGGATATCGATCAATAGAAAGTGAATCTAATTCCTTTGACGATCTTATTTTCGTTGCGTTTACAAACGGAGATGGAGAAGGGTGTTTGGTAACATTTCCTGCAACGACCGATCCAGGTAAATATTGGCTTCAAAACCCAATGAATAAAAACGGTACTCTTATCGTTTGCCCGGGTCAGTTTCCGGGGTGCTATAAGATAGGATTACATGGGAAAAGTGGACCTAATCCCTATAGAGCTTTAGAACAGATTGGGAAGATGCTGTATGTGAGAGATAATGATAAGAACAGTAAACTTGATTTTTCTCTGTATAGAGATCCGATAAAAAAGGCTGCATTTTCTTTTGTAGATAACTGTAAGTCGAACTTACATAGAGCTTCTAAGTGGCAAGCGGTTAGGTTTGTGGAGAGGTATAGTGCCGGTTGTCAGGTAATACAGAAGCCTGGGGATTTTGAAACACTATTAGCTTTATGCGACAAACAGGTAAAAGCCGGCTTTGGCGATATATTTACCTATACTCTATTTGATGAATTTGACGATTAAAAGATGGCAGCAGCACCTCAAAAGATCAATAATTATATTATCCTGGATTTCGAAACAGGGGGTACGGATAAGAATGGGGAACACGCCAAAAAATATCCTATAACTGAGTTTGCAGGAATAGCATTAGATGGAGTCACTTTAGAAAAGATATTGGCATATGATAATTTAGTCAAACCCTATGATGAAAACCTAACCTACGATCCTGAAGCTGCTAATATAACAGGGATTACTAAAGAGATGTGCGAGGAGAAAGGAATACCTTTACCTAACCTCGTAGATGATATGTGTACGTTTTTTAAAGAAGCCAACACACACAATAGCCGAACATCTAAACCTATACTCATTGCACACAATCTTCCTTTTGATAGGCAGTTTCTCCAGGATATATTCGGAAGAGTAGGAAAGGATCTTAAAGACTATTTAGCCGGGGAGTATGATTGTTACGGATCTTTCATCCCAGAAGGAATAGATTCTAGAATGATTGCGAAGATGTGTTGGGGCGAGGTTACCGAGACCACAACCAATTTTAGATTAACGAGTTGTTGTGAGAAAGCAGGCATAGAGTATGTCGATGGTCACCATGCAATGAATGATGTAATGATGCTAGTTGATCTGTGGAGATACTTTGTAAAGAGGATGAGATCCCAGTCTGTAGGAATAGAATCAATTGATAAGGTTAATCACAGGTTAACATTTGAATGGTAAAAGTGGAGAAGTACAAGATAGATATCGAAAACATTCACCAGGAAAAAATATCCAGGTTAAAGCAAGTTCAAAAAGCCGGATATAAACACCTGGACTATTATCATAATTCTATGAGTGTGTTTGAGTTTCCCGAAAGGAGAGTGAAATGCTATGATACGATATGGTTTGAAGAAGTACTTCCAATAGTTACTAAAATATTGAAATCACATGGATAAGATAGAGGAATTAAATAAGGAATTGGAGAGCTTGAAAGAAGAGGTTCTTGTAAAGGAAGGAAAGGAAACCAAGGAGAGTAAGGAACTTACCGAGTTTCAGAAGTTTGTCACCAATCCTGATAATAAGAAAAACGCATTTGAGATCGCGGGCGTGATCCAGGAGAGAGTGGGGAAGAATTGGTTCTCTCTCAGGAGGGTGATGAGAAAGACTGGATTAAATAAACAAGAGGCGGAAAAAAACCTTTATCTATGTGAGATGTTTGGATACCTGACTAAAAGAGTAGGAACCTTTAAAGACGGTAAGAAGAACATTCAAGTCCTATTGTTTAAAATAATACTGAATAAACAAGATAAGATCCTTTCGTTGAAGGAAAAAGCGAGTGTCCTTGAGGACGAACTACAGAAACTAAGAGAGGAGATAGTTAGTTTAGAAAGATAGGGTTTATTTTTTGTAGGTGATCTTTTGAAAACCGTAGGAAACGCCCCTACGGTTTTTTAGTATTTTTAAAGAAATCACCTGAAAATCTTATGATCCAACTTAGTAATCACGACGAATTAGCACTTCATAAAGCCCAACGATTTGCAAGAATGGCGGAAATGTATAAAGGAGAGGAGGAGTGTGCAAAAATCATCTCCAAATCCGAATTTGAAGAAAAGTATCCTATTGATCAATACTCGATCTTCACTTTAGAGTCTCTCCATAAGTTTAGAGGAGAGCTCAGTAAAGGTAACGACGATGGAGATGAACTTTTTAAGGCTGAGTGTAGAAGTTTACAGCAATTCATCGTTTACGGAGAGAATGGTCCTAAGTTGATCTTCGTAAAAGAGAAGGAGAGTGAATAACGACAATATCATAGAGCGTCTTTCCAAGGTAGACACGGAGCAAAGAAAAGCCGCTGTTGAGAGGGAATTGTTATTGCAAAAAGCTTTCAAATCTCGAGATGTAGATACTATTGTCAAAGCCGAACAATATCTGTTGAGAAACAGCTTGAGAAACGATAATAATAACTTCTCATCTACTAATTTCTATAGAGGTGTAAATACTAAGAGGAAATCGATCATAATCGACCCTCTAGAAACAGCATCTGCCGGAGGTTATCTCTATAAACCAGGCACGCTCTCTTTTGATGTTCTTCGTGCGATGTCTAGGGCTCCTGTTATTAGGGCGATTATCAATACGAGAAAAGATCAGGTAGCTGATTTCTGCAAACCTCAACCTGACAAATACTCTCCAGGATTCATTATTGAAAAGAGGGGTGTAGGAGATGATGATGATTTAACTGATGCAGACAAAGCACAGATAGAAAAGCTAACTGAGTTTATATGCGAGTGTGGGGATGAGGCTAATCGGTGGGATGCTGATGATTTTGAATCGTTTGTTAGAAAGATTGTAGAGGATTCGCTTTCTTTAGATCAAATGAATTTTGAGGTGATCCCGAACCGAGCCGGACTACCAACACAGTTTGTTGCCGTTGATGCAGGCACGATACGTATAGCTGATAACTTTCATAACAGAAATGTTAAACAAGCGGTTAAGATAAATGGATATTACCCTGCTTACGTTCAAATGTGGCAACATGTTCCTATTGCTGAATTCTATCCATGGGAATTGTGCTTCGGAACAAGAAATCCAACAACCAGCGTACGTTCTAATGGATATGGAAGGTCTGAACTCGAAGACCTTATAGCAGTAGTAACTGCTATGTTAAATGCAGACGCATATAATTCTAAATTCTTTAGAAACGGATCCACCGCTTCAGGAGCCTTACTTATAAAACAAGGAGGAGGGGGTATTAATCAACCTATGTTAGATCAATTTAGATCTGATTGGGCGGCAATGATGCAGGGCGTGCAAAACGCGCACAAAATTCCCATTTTAGATGCTGATGGGTTTGAGTGGGTGAATATGCACATCAATAACAGAGATATGGAATTAAGTAAGTTCCAAGAATATCTAATTAAGCTGGGGTGTGCGATTTATAAGATATCACCTGAAGAGGTTGGATTCCCGTTAGGCGGAACTAATAGAGCGGGATTAGGTAGACCAGATTCCGGGTTAGAAGAAAGACAATATTCTCAGAACAAAGGACTCAAGCCCCTCTTATCATTCGTAGCCTATAATATAAATAAGTACATAATCGAACCACTAACCGATCGCAAGTTTAGATTTAGATTTGTAGGATTAGATGTTGAATCAGCTAAAGAAGAAGAAGAACGTTTAATAAAAGCAGCTGGTGTTTATATGACACCGGATGAGGTGAGAAAAGGTAAGAAGATGAAACCTCTTCCTAATAACGTAGGTATGTATCCTCTTAATAATGTGATCATGCAGTTGATCAATCAACAGCAGATGCAACAGGATCAGCAAGGTCAACAGCAGGAGGAGGATTTTAATAATACGAATCCGTTCCTGGATCAAGATGATGAAGGGGATAATCCATTTACAAAGAGTTTTGATCAATGGGTAGGAGAAAATCTACTTACCAATGAGCACCATTAAGATGAAGATACATTCAGAGGGTTTTGTTTTTAAGATATTAACGTCTTTAAGTATCTTCGTTGCACCAATTAAGCAGTCGTTAATAGCTGTTGCCATTCTCATCATCGTGGATACGATAACCGGGATCTGGGCTAGTTTCAAAAAAGGTGAGAAATTTAAGTCAAATAAGTTCTTCGACTCCATTATTAAGTTAATGGTCTATACCGTACTATTGTTAGTTAGTCAGATGGTAGAAAGCGCCCTGGTACCGGAGATACCGTTTGTTAAACTTTCCCTATACTATATAGTATTTTATGAATTTTCTTCGTTTCTGGAAAACGTAGGAGTAATAACAGGAAGAGATATCTTTAGTTGGTTTAAGCAGGCATTATACTCATTAAAGCCCAATAGAGATGATAAAAAAGAAGAAAAACCCGTACAAGGAGAAGGCGAAAATCAAGATCGTTGAATCGATAGAAAACCGTTATAAAAAAGACCTTCAAGGTCATTTAGTCGAAGGCGTAAAAGAGATAGCTCGTTATTTGGGATGAAAAAATGCTCTCACCAGATCAAATTCACACTCTATTAGATATCCTAGATAGGCAGTTGATTTTTTTTGCTGCCCGAAACATAGGACCGTCTGTTCTTAATGATTCCGAGAGAACTATTCTTCAAAACAGCGGGATAGATGTTGATCGATTGATAACACCTGATACTGATCTTGTTTCATTGAACTTCCACCTAGGGATTCTCTCTAATATCTTAGGAGATGAGAGAGTGAATAAACTTACCTATCAGGAACTAATCAATTATATAGAAAGAGGGAACTACATCCCTCTAACTGCAAAAGAGAAAGCGGTGATTCAAAGTATTCAGATGCAATCAATGGCTGATATAAGGTCACTGAGAGGAAGGATATTCCAGGATATAAATAATGTGGTAGGATCTGAGTTCGCCGTAGTGAGATCTAATCAAGAAGAGTTCATGAGACAGATTATACTTAATGATACTGCTTCTCGTCAATCTCGACGGAACATAGCCCGGAAAATCGCAGGATTAACTGGTGATTGGTCTCGTAACTTCGATAAGTCAGTTCAATACATCTCCCACACTGCTTTAAATGAAGGGAGATTGGCGATGATCGAGAGAAGAGCAGAGGAGGTAGGTAAACCTCCTAGAGCATATTTTCAGGTTCAAATCGATGCCTGTGATCATTGTAAGAAAGCTTATCTTAAAAAAGATGGAGAGCCTAAATTATTTACTATTGCCGAGCTCCAGCGCAATGGAACTAATATAGGAAGAAAGCAAAAAGACTGGCTCCCTACTATATCCGCCCTCCATCCTCATTGCCGTTGTTTACTTACCGAATATATAGAAGGATCTGTTTGGAATGGTGCCTGGTTTGTATTACCGAAACAAACACAGCCAAAGATAAATCGCCCAAAGATAAGAGTAGTGATAAATAATGAGGAATATTACGTATAAACCAAAGAAAATTTGGGAATTTTTACATAAAACAGTATAACATTTTGTATAGAAAAAGTTGGTAGAGTGGACAACTTTTGTTATCTTTATATATGTAAAAACCACACAAAAATGAAAACTATCGGATTTACCAACGTTTATTACACCCTATGGGAAGTAGGTGAAGTTTACGCTATCCCGCGGTATTATAATGGGATGAATATCGGTAACGATTATCATCAGGATTTCACATATATTCAAAATCTCTCCAAAGATCTTGATAGGGCGAAAGAGAAGGTAACCAGGCTTACTGATAAGTTTGATATAGACCTTGATCTTAGAGGTCATTCTTCTTTTAGAGCTTTTGTAAGATCGGATGTTAAGGATCGTGAGCATTATTATGGAGAGGATTGCTTTTCATTCGGTAGGATGGAAGGCACGCGGTTCGAGGATGCAACAGATGTTTGGCAACTGAAGAGGGCTATGAGAGAAGAAAAATCTCCCAGGCGCAGAGTATGGGCACGGAGAAGGTTAATTGAGCTTGGAGAAATTGTTAGATATTCACATGTTGTTAGCGAATTCCATACACTAAATGGAATAGAGCAATGGATTGATGTAAGGTATAATTATGCTACTCTTGAAGAGGTGGCTAGGTTTGAAGAAGAAAAGAAAGGCGGTCATCATTTTAGAAATGGTGAAAAGGTTGAATTAGAGGTTAAGAAGCTTAGGTCATTTTGGTTTGAAACTATGTATGGGAGCTCTAACGTTACAGTATATATCACAGCAGATGATAAGATCGTGAAATACGTTGGAAGTTCTCCCATTGAATCAATGGATACTGAAGAACCTGAATGGATAAGGATTCGCGGAACGGTAAAACATACCGAATATAAGGGAAAACCAGAGACAAGGTTACAGAGGATCAAGCAGTTATAAGAAAATTGATCTTTTTGAATAAGATCCCTAGGAGATTTCTTTCTTAGGGATTTTTATTTTATATTTACAATTATGATGTTAGAATGGATAGATTTTTGTTGTGATAGACACGACAA
>Ga0079224_100015675_pt1 | contig 10619 bp, 8 predicted proteins | sample Stecom2015_FD_80414 | JGI IMG/M metagenome (GOLD analysis project Ga0079224, IMG submission 80414) | Agricultural soil microbial communities from Utah to study Nitrogen management - Steer compost 2015 | ecosystem: Environmental > Terrestrial > Soil > Agricultural land | place: USA: Utah...
CCCGCCAGGCCCCGGTCCAGGAGGGGCCTCGCTTCCCGCAAGTAGCGTTGCAGGGCATGGACGGCATGTTCGCCCAGCGGCACGTAGCGCTCCTTGGATCCCTTCCCGAACACGAGGGCGACGCCGAGGGACAGATCGACCTGCTTCAGATCGAGGCCGACGAGTTCGGACACCCGCATGCCGGACGCGTACAGCGTCTCCAGCACCGCCAGATCCCGCAGGCCGAGCGGATCCGAGGCATCGGGCAGGCGAAGCAGCTCTTCCATTTCCTCCACGTACAGGAACCGGGGCAGCCGTTTGTCCAGCTTCGGCGTGCGGATGAATTCCAGCGGGCTGTCCGCCAGCCGGCCTTCCCGCACCAGATGGCGAAAAAAGGAACGAAGCGCCGAAAGCTTCCGCGAGACGCTTCGCTTCGCATATTCGTTCCCCTGCAGCTCCGCCAGCCAGGCGCGGACGTGCAAATGGGTGACGCCGGCGGGATCGGGAACGCCCCTTTCCTTCATCCAGGCGGCGAACTGCCGCAAGTCTTCGCCGTAATTGCGGACCGTGTGCGGCGAAGACCCTTTTTCGTTTTGCAACGTGTCCAGGTAGAACGTGATCCGTTCGTCCCACATGTCCGTCGCTTCCCTCCCCGTCGCCTAGACCGCCAGGCGTTGCCGGCGGAACCGTTCCAGGGCATCCAGCGCCCGTTCGGCCAGCCGCTCGTTCCGCTCCTTCCGGCTGCGGATCCGCTCCGAAAGCGGCGGCAGCAGGCCGAAATTGGCGTTCATCGGCTGGAAGTTTCCGGGATCGGCCGCGGTGATGTAGCGGGCCATGCTGCCGATGACCGACTCCGGCGGAAAGACGACCATCTCCTGGCCGAGCGCCAGGCGGGCGGCGTTGATGCCGGCCGCAAGTCCCGAAGCGGCGGATTCCACATAGCCTTCCACGCCGGTCATCTGGCCGGCGAAAAACAGGGCTTCGCTCCCCTTCAGCCTGTAGGTCGGTTCCAATAGCCGGGGGGAATTGATGAACGTGTTGCGGTGCATGACGCCGTATCGCACGATTTCCACGTTCTCGAGGCCGGGGATCAGGGAAAACACCCGCTTTTGTTCGCCCCATTTCAGATGGGTCTGGAAGCCCACCATGTTGAACAGGGTGCCGGCCGCATTGTCCTGGCGGAGCTGGACGACGGCGAAGGGGCGCTTCCCGGTGCGGGGATCCGTCAGGCCGACCGGTTTCAGCGGCCCGAACAGCAGCGTTTCCCGCCCCCGCTTTGCCATCACTTCGATCGGCATGCAGCCCTCGAAATAAATCTCCTTCTCGAAATCCTTCAGCGGCGCCCGCTCCGCCGTGACCAGGGCTTCATAGAAAGCGTCGAATTCCTTCTCGTCCATCGGGCAGTTGAGGTACGCCGCCTCGCCCTTGCCGTAGCGGGAGGCGACGAACACTTTGTCCATGTCGATGGAATCCTTCTCGACGATCGGAGCGGCCGCGTCGTAAAAATACAAATATTCCTCGCCGAGCCGCGCCCGGAGCCGGTCGGACAGGGCGGGCGACGTGAGCGGGCCGGTGGCGACGACGACGATGCCGCCGGGGATGTCGGTGATCTCTTCCCGCCGGATCTCGACGAGCGGATGCTCTTCGAGCGCCCGGGTGACGCCGTCCGTGAACCGGTCCCGGTCCACGGCCAGCGCGCCTCCGGCGGGCACCGCGCTCCGGTCCGCCTCCCGCATGATCAGGGAATCGAGCCGGCGCATCTCCTCCTTCAGCACCCCGACGGCGTTGGTGAGGCCGGCGGCGCGGAACGAGTTGCTGCACACCAGCTCGGCGAACCGGTCCGTATGGTGGGCCGGGGTCATTCTGGCCGGCCGCATCTCGTACAGGACGACCGGCACGCCGCGGCGGGCGATCTGCCAGGCGGCCTCGCTGCCGGCCAGACCCGCGCCGATGACGGTCACCTTGCGGACATCGCTCATTCGTCCTGCACCTCCGGCGCGTCCTCGCCATGGCCGCACGACGTGCAGCGCCATTGCGTCCGGCCCCGGGCGTGTTTCTCCACCATCAGCGAGCCGCAGTCGGGACACGGCTTGGGCGCCGGTTTGTCCCAGGACACGAAGTCGCAGGCCGGATACCCGTTGCATCCGTAGAAAATGCGCCCCTTCTTGCTGCGCCGTTCCACGATGCGGCCGGTTTTGCATTTCGGGCAGGCGACGCCGACGTCTTTCACGATCGGTTTCGTGTTGCGGCACTCGGGAAAGCCGGAGCAGGCGAGAAACTTGCCGAAGCGGCCCATCTTGTACACCATCGGCCGGCCGCATTTGTCGCACGTCTCGCCGGAGACGTCGTCCTTGATTTCCACCTGCTTCATTTCGTCTTCCGCGACGGCGAGGCGTTTGCGGAACGTCTCGTAAAATTCGTCGAGAAGCTCGACCCAGTCCTTCAATCCTTCCTCCACCCGGTCGAGCTCCGCTTCCATGTCGGCGGTGAACTGGGTGTTCAAAATTTCCGGGAAAAATTCCTCGAGCAGCTGGGTGACCAGGATGCCGAGTTCCGTCGGCACGAATTTCTTGTCTTCGATGGCCACGTATCCCCGCTTCTGGATCGTCTCCAGCGTCGGCGCGTACGTGCTGGGGCGGCCGATGCCGAGCTCCTCCATCGTCTTCACGAGACGGGCTTCCGTGTAGCGGGGCGGCGGCTGGGTGAAATGCTGCTTCGGATCGAGGCCGACAAGCTCCGGCCGGTCGCCTTCCGATAGCGGGGGCAGCATGTGCTCCTCTTCGCCCGCGGCGTTCTCGTCGTTCGACTCGATGTACACTTTCATGAACCCGGGAAACTTGACCGTCGAGCCGGTCGCCCGGAACGAATAGCCGCCTGCCGCCAGATCCGCCGTCACCGTGTCGAGCACGGCGGACGCCATCTGGCTGGCCACGGCGCGCTCCCAGATCAGTTTGTACAGCCTGTGCTGGTCCCGCGTCAAATACGGTTTGACCTTGTCCGGATGGCGAAACACCGAAGTCGGGCGGATCGCCTCGTGGGCGTCCTGCGCGCCCTGGGCGTTTTTCCTGCTGTAGTCGCGGGGCTCCTTCGGCACGTAGGCGTCGCCGAACGCCTCGCGGATGTAGCGGCGGGCTTCCTCGACGAACACCGGGGACAGCCGGGTGGAGTCCGTGCGCATGTAGGTGATCAGCCCGACGGATCCTTCCGGCCCGAGATCGACGCCTTCATACAGCTGCTGGGCGATCTGCATCGTCTTGGCCGCGCGGAAATTCAGCTTGCGGGCCGCTTCCTGCTGCAGGGAACTTGTGATGAACGGCGCCGCCGGATGGCGCAGCCGTTCCTTCGGCTTCACGTCGGTGACGACGAAGGCCGCCTCCCGGACGGCGGCCACGACCCGTCTGGCCTCTTCTTCGTTTTTCAGTTCCAGTTTTTCATGGCCGGCACCGAAAAATTTGGCCTCGAACCGGTTCCCGCGAATGGACAGGGCGGCGGTGATGGTCCAGTATTCTTCCGGCACGAAGGCGTTGATTTCGTTTTCCCGGTCGATGATCAGCTTGACCGCCACCGACTGGACGCGGCCGGCGGACAATCCCTTTTTCACTTTCTTCCAGAACAGCGGACTGATCTTGTAGCCGACCAGCCGGTCGAGGATGCGGCGCGCCTGCTGGGCGTTCACCAGGTCCATGTTGATGCGCCGCGGATGCTTGAACGCTTCCCGGACGGCGTCCCGGGTGATTTCGTTGAACACGACCCGGCACGCTTCCGATTCATCCATTTCCAGATACTGCGCCAGATGCCAGGCGATCGCCTCGCCTTCCCGGTCCGGGTCGGCGGCGAGATACACCTTTTTCACCTTCTTGCTCGCTTCCCGCAGCTCCTTCAGGACGTTGCCCTTGCCGCGGATGGTGATGTATTTCGGCTGGAATCCGTTCTCGATGTCGACGCCGGTCTGGCTCTTCGGCAGGTCCCGGATGTGGCCCATCGAGGCCTTGACGATGTATCGGCTTCCCAAATATTTGGAGATCGTTTTCGCTTTCGCGGGTGATTCGACGATGACGAGTGCGTCGGCCACGTTCTGGCCCCCTCCTGTGGCTGATGCGATTTGATCGAATTCGTTCAATGATACCGGATGAATCGAGAGCCCGGCCTTTGCTCGATCTTTTTTTTCATTAGTAAATGTAGCAGAACTGAATGCAATTGTCCAAAATCAAATTGCGTCGCGGCAAGCAGTTCGTCGAAGGTGACGGGCACGTCGCTCATGAACGAAAGGACGAAACGCTCGTCGCGGCTCAGGCCGTCTTCGTCCACCCCCACAGCGGCGGGACCCGGAGAAGGCCGGGTTCCGGCCGCGGCGGATGTCCAGCCGGGGAACTCCTCCAGAATGTCCGCCGCCTCCATCACCAGCTTGGCATGGGACCTCTGGATCAGTCGGTTCGTCCCGGCGCTCTTGGGCGACGAAACGGGACCCGGGACGGCGAACAGTTCCCGGTTTTGTTCCAGGGCGAACGTCGCGGTGATGAGCGAGCCGCTCCGCTCGTCGGCCTCCACGACCACCGTGCCGAGGGAAAGGCCGGCGATGATCCGGTTCCGGACCGGAAACAGGCCTTTCGTGAGCGGCGTGCCGAGGGGCGTTTCCGACAGGACGAGCCCGTCCTGGCAGATGCGGCGATACAGCGCGGCGTGTTCCCGCGGATACGGCGTGTCCACCGGGGTGGCCAGCACGGCGATCGTGCCGCCCGGTCCGGTAAGGGCGCCGGCGTGGGCTTCTCCGTCGATGCCCCGGGCGAGGCCGCTCGCGACGCGCCATCCGGCGTCCGACAGGCCGGCGGCCAGCATGCGGGCGACCCGCCGTCCGTAGGCGGTGGGCGTCCGCGTGCCGACGACGGCGATGATCGGCTGCCGGAGCATCGACCAGTCGCCGATGCCGTACAGCACCCACGGCGGACCATGGATGTGGCGGAGCCATTCGGGATAATCCGGGTCGACGGCGGCGCGGAAGTCCGCGCCGCTTCGCCTCAGCCGTTCCTTCCGGCCGGCGATCCAGTCTTCCCGGGTGGCCGCGTAAATCCGCCTGGCGCCTTCCGGCCCCAGGCCGCGGCCGCGGCCGTCAGGCGGAACCGGCAGCGCCAGGATGTCCTTCTCGCCCAGCGCCGGCAGCACGGACAGATCGCCCACCGCCCGCTTCAGCCGGTCGATCGTGTGCCAGCCGATGCCGTCCATTTCGTGCAATCCGAACAGGACGTCCCTTTCCTTCACCGATGCGCCTCCGCACTATTATTTAATATGGTAGAAACAAAGAATCGTTCCCGCGAAACCGTCCGATCGAAAAAAGCAACCTTCCGACTCCCGCCCCGGACGGGGCGCGATGCGCGAAAGGTTGCTTACCCATTCGTTCCCGATATTCGGCTTGACGGATGTTCGTCCGCATTCTCTATTGTATCTGGACGAGTCTTCCAAATCAACCTTTTTCTTTCCGGCTTCACCGTTTGCCGGTGATGCACTGCTCCAGCATGCCCCGTTCCTTCAGCAGCGCCTCCAGCGTCGCCCCGATTTCGGCGGGCGTCGGCGCCACGCGGATGCCGCACCGTTCCATGGCCGCCACTTTCTCCGCCGCCGTGCCTTTGCCGCCGGAGATGATGGCGCCGGCATGTCCCATCCGCTTGCCCGGAGGCGCCGTCTGGCCGCCGATGAAGCCGACGACCGGCTTTTTCATGTTCGCCCGGATCCACTCCGCCGCTTCTTCTTCCGCCGTGCCGCCGATTTCGCCGATCATGATGACGGCATGGGTGTCGGGATCCTTGTTGAACATGTCCAGCACGTCGATGAAATCGAGCCCTTTCACCGGGTCCCCGCCGATGCCGACGGCGGTGGACTGGCCGATGCCGCGGCTCGTCAGCTGATGGACCGCTTCATAGGTGAGCGTGCCGCTGCGGGACACGACGCCGACATGGCCGGGCAGGTGGATGTACCCCGGCATGATGCCGATTTTGCATTCGCCCGGGGTGATGACGCCGGGACAGTTGGGGCCGATCAGGATCGTGCGACGGCCTTCCATGTACTTTTTCACCTTGACCATGTCCAGCACCGGAATGCCTTCCGTGATGCAGACGACGAGGTCGAGATCGGCGTCCACCGCTTCCATGATGGCGTCCGCGGCAAACGGCGGCGCGACGTAGATGACGGAAGCGGCCGCGCCGGTGGCTTCCTTCGCTTCCCGGACCGTGTTGAACACCGGCAGGCTGACCGTCTCGCCGCTCTCGAGGGTAATGTCCACCTTGGTGCCGCCCTTGCCCGGCGTGACGCCGCCGACCATCTGCGTGCCGTAGTCGAGGGCGCCCTTGGCGTGGAACAGGCCGGTCTTGCCGGTGATGCCCTGCGTGATCACTTTCGTCTGCTTGTTCACCAGGATGCTCATGGATTTCCTCCCTCCGCCTCGTTCACGAGCGCCACGATCTTCTGCGCCCCGTCCGCCATCGAATCCGCCGCGACGATCTTGAGGCCGGATTCGTTCAGGATCTTCTTGCCGAGCTCCACGTTGGTGCCTTCCAGCCGCACCACGAGCGGCCGGTTCAGCCCGAGTTCCCTCGCCGCCGCCACCACGCCTTCGGCGATGACGTCGCAGCGCATGATGCCGCCGAAAATGTTCACGAAGATGCCCTTCACGTTCGGATCGGCCAATATGATCTTGAACGCCTCGGTCACTTTTTCCTTCGAGGCGCCGCCGCCCACGTCCAGGAAGTTGGCCGGTTCGCCGCCGTAGTATTTGATGATGTCCATCGTCGCCATGGCCAGTCCGGCGCCGTTCACCATGCAGCCGATGTTGCCGTCGAGGGCGATGTAGCTGAGGCCGAATTTGGACGCCTGGATTTCCTTTTCGTCCTCTTCGTCCAGGTCGCGCAGCTCCACGATGTCCGGATGGCGGAACAGCGCGTTGTCGTCAAAGTTCAGCTTGGCGTCGAGGGCCATCACTTCGCCGTCGCCGGTCACCACCAGCGGGTTGATTTCGGCGATGGAGCAGTCTTTGTCGACAAACGCCCGGTACAGGCCAAGCATGAACTGGACCGCCTTGTTCACCAGCTCGTCCGGCATGCGGATGGCCAAGGCGAGGCGTCTCGCCTGGAACGGCAGCAGGCCGACCGCCGGGTCGATCGTTTCCTTGAAGATTTTCTCCGGCGTGCGGGCGGCCACTTCCTCGATTTCCGTGCCGCCTTCCTCCGATGCCATCATGACCACGCGTCCTTGCGACCGGTCCACGACGAGGCCGATGTAATATTCCTTGCGGATGTCGCACCCCTGTTCGATCAGGAGCCGCTTCACTTCTTTCCCGGCCGGGCCGGTCTGGTGGGTGACCAGCACGCTGCCGAGCAGCGCCTCGGCGTGGGCCCGCACTTCATCCAGGCTGCGGGCCAGCTTGACGCCGCCGGCCTTCCCGCGGCCGCCGGCGTGGATCTGGGCTTTCACGACGACCACCGGCGTGCCGAGTTCCCGGGCCGCTTCCACCGCCTCGTCGACCGTGAACGCGACGCGGCCTTCCGGCACCTTGACGCCGTAGGCCTTCAGCACGGCTTTCGCTTGGTATTCGTGGATGTTCACGTCCCCGTTTTCCTCCCATCGCTTTTGTCTGTGACGGATGTCATTGGACACACCGCATTCATTTTATCATCAACCGGCGCGCCGGGAAAGCCGCCGTCCGCGAAGCGAAGAAGTTCATGTTTGATCGGGCGGCGGAAATTTGGTAAACTTTCGGTGGAAAACCGGAATCCGATTTGATTGTGATAATAAGGAAGCACCTTTTATCGCAAGGCGACGGACGCGCGATGGAGGTGTTTTTTTTCATGGTTTCGAAGGTGACGGGCGCCCTGGTGTGCGGCATCGAGGGCCAATTGGTGGAGGTGGAAACCGACGTGTCCGGCGGGCTGCCGCAGGTCGGCATCGTCGGCCTGCCGGACGGCGCCGTGCGGGAGGCAACGGACCGGGTCCGGGCGGCAATCAAAAACAGCGGATACCGGTTCCCCCAGGGACGGGTGACGGTCAATCTCGCGCCCGCCGATCTGCGCAAGGAAGGTTCCTCCTTCGATCTGGCCATCGCCGTCGGCATCCTGCTCGCCGACGGGCAGTGGGACGCCGCGGAGCTCGACGCCGGACTGTACATCGGGGAACTGGCGCTGGACGGCGCCGTCCGCCCCGTTTCCGGCGTGCTGAGCATGGCGCTGGCCGCCCGGGAACGGGGCATTCGCGCCGTGGCGGTGCCGGCAACCAATGCGGAAGAAGCCCGGCTCGTCTCCGGCCTGACCGTCATTCCCCTCCGCCATCTGCGGGAGGTGCTGCCGCGGCACCGGGGGGAGGCGGCTTGCGCCCGGCGGCCGGACGGGCGCCTGTCCAGTGGCGCGGCCGATTTCTCCGCCGGTCCGGGTGGCGGAAATGGCGCTGGGGTTGATGGCGGGGATGGCGGAAGCGGCGGAGCCGGCCCCGGGGACTTCGCAACCGGCGAACAGACCCGCCGTCCCCCCGACTACGCCGACGTGCTGGGACAGGCCCACGCGAAGCGGGCGCTCATGATCGCCGCCGCCGGCATGCACAACGTGCTGCTCGTCGGGCCGCCCGGTTCCGGCAAGACGATGCTGATGCGGCGGCTGCCGTCCATCCTCCCCCCTCTGACCGACAGCGAAGCGCTGGAAGTGATGAAAATTTACAGCGTCGCCGGCCAGTACCGCCCGGGCGGCGGCCTGTGGCGCCGGCGCCCGTTCCGCGCGCCCCATCACACCGTCTCCCACGCCGGCCTCCTCGGCGGCGGCTCCGTGCCGAAACCAGGCGAAGCGAGCCTTGCCCACCGGGGCGTCCTGTTCCTCGACGAGCTGCCGGAATTCGCCCGCCATGTGCTGGAGGCGCTCCGGCAGCCGCTGGAGGACCGCTTCGTCACCATCGCGCGGGCGCGAACGACGGTTTGCTTTCCGACCCATTTTCTGCTGGCGGCCGCCATGAATCCGTGTCCGTGCGGGTTCGGGGGCATCGGCGGCGATTCCCCTGACGGCCGGTGCACGTGCACGCCGCTCATGAAGGCGCGCTACCTTCGCAAACTGTCGGGCCCGCTTCTGGACCGGATCGACCTCGTGACCGAAGTGCCCGCCATCGACGTGGAGCAGCTCGCCCGCCGGACCGGACCGGCAGCCGGGCCCGATTCCGCCGCGATGCGGGAACGGGTGATCCGCGCCCATGCGATCCAGCGGGAACGGTACAAAAAAACCGGCATCCTGTTCAACGGCGAGCTGTCCGGATCGGATCTCGTCCGGTACGCCCCGCTGTCGAAGGAAGCCGGCCGGCTGCTCCAAAACGCGTTCCGCCATCTGTCCCTCAGCGTCCGCGCCTATGAACGGATCGTGAAAATGGCCCGCACGATCGCCGATCTCGCCGGTTCCGAGCGCATCGAAACCGAACATGCGGCGGAAGCGGTGCAATACCGGATCATGGACCGCCCGCAGGCGGGAACCTCCGGTTGATCGGCGCCGTCGGAAAGACTAAAAAAACGCCTGCCAAGTGTTGACTCGGCAGGAACCGGGGCGACCCATGTCAAAACGCGTCCCGGATGTGGCGGATATGCGTCTGGCCGCCGTCCGTCCGGCGGATGTCGAACACGTCGAAGCGGACCGGCGTCTCCCCGTCCAGCCCGTTCGCCATAAGCCACGCCTGGGCCAACCGGCGCAGCCGGGCCTTTTTGCGCGCATCCACCGATTCGGCCGGCGTGCCGAAACGGCCCGGACTTCGCCGTGTCCGCACTTCCACAAAGACGACCGTTTTCCCGTCGAACGCCACGATGTCGATTTCCCCTAGCCGGCAGCGCCAGTTTCGGGCGGCGATCGCATGGCCGCTTTGCTCAAGATGGCGGCAAGCGAGCGCTTCCCCGCTTCGGCCGAAGGCGGCTTTTCCGTTTCCGTCCCGGACCGGCATCACGGCCGCGCCGCCCTTTCCGTCTCCGGCGGGATGCGACGGTCCGCCCGGTACACGAAGCTGAGCAGTTCGGCCACCAGCTGGTACAGCTCCGGCGGGATCGCTTCGCCCACATCCAGCTTGCCGAGCACTTCCACCAATGACGCGTCCTCCTGCACGGGAACGCCGTGTTTCCGCGCCGTTTCGATGATTTTTTCGGCGACCCGCCCCTGTCCTCTGGCGGTCACCACCGGCGCGTCGTGCAATTCGGGCTTGTATTTCAGCGCGACGGCTTTCGCCCGCGGATTCGGTTTTTTCCCGCTCATATGCGCAGGTCCACTCCCCTGTACGGCTTGCCGCCCGGATCGGTTCCGAACGCGGCCGCCGCCACATCCGGGCCGTCGGGCCGGCCGCCGGGCGATCCGTTACCGCCCTCCCGCTTCGGCGGCTCCGGAAGCGGCTGGCTTTGCAGGGAAACGAGCCGGTATCCGATGCCCGCCAGGGCGTCTTCCGCCTCCTGCCGGCCGTTTTCCGCCAGCGCTTCGGCCGCCGGGTGGTCGCACAGCAGCCGGACGGCCACCATCCGGTCCACCACCTGGACGTCCATCAGCAGGCGGCCGAGGCGTTCCAGGTTCAGATCGAACAGCAGCCGGCAGTTGTCGGCGTCGAGGGTTTCTCCCTTGCCGCGCCGGGCGTGAATGTGCACCGTCGCCGCC
>Ga0079224_100015676_pt1 | contig 10619 bp, 9 predicted proteins | sample Stecom2015_FD_80414 | JGI IMG/M metagenome (GOLD analysis project Ga0079224, IMG submission 80414) | Agricultural soil microbial communities from Utah to study Nitrogen management - Steer compost 2015 | ecosystem: Environmental > Terrestrial > Soil > Agricultural land | place: USA: Utah...
CGACCCGCTCGCCGACCTGTGGCTGTCACTGGACGGGATGGGGCGCTGCTACCAGCGCGTGGTCGAACTCGCCGACACGCACACCGGTGGTCGCCTTGTCGTGACCGGTGGCGGAGGCTACGACCCGTACCAGACGGTCCCTCGCGCCTGGGCGCGCCTGTGGGCAGAGGTCACCGGTCAACGGCTTCCGGTGAAGCTGCCAGAAGCGTGGGTCGAACGGTGGGAGCACCAGCTCGGCGTGAACCTGCCCACCCTCAGCGACGAGGACCCCTCGACCTGGACGCCTGCTCCCCGCCGAGCTGCCATCGCGAGTCGCAACCGGTCGGTAGCGGAACGCCTGCTGGCGAACCTCGAGAAGATCTGGGAGCTCCCATGAGACTGTCGCGGCGGCACCGGGCCCGCGCACACACGTGGCGGCCGCGCCCGACGCGGAGGCGCACGAGGACGAACGCAAGGAGTCGATGATGCGAATCGGGTTCGTAGGTCTGGGCACCATGGGCGTGAAGATGGCGGTGCGCCTCCTCAACGCAGGGCACGACCTCGTGGTGCACAACCGCACCAGGTCCAAGGAGGAGCCGTTGGTCGCGCTGGGGGCGCGGCGCGCCGCGACACCGGCGGAGTGCGCGGCTCAGCGCGACATGGTGATCACCATGGTCGCGGACACGCCCGACCTGGAGGCGGTCGTGCTGGGCGAGGACGGCGTCGTCCACGGGCTCGAGCCTGGGGCGGTGCTCGTCGACATGAGCACGGTCAGCCCCGCCGCCACGCGCCGCATGGCCGAGGAGGTGGAGCGGCGCGGCGCGCGCATGCTCGACGCGCCGGTCTCCGGCGGCAGCGAGGGGGCGCAGAAGGGCACGCTCTCGGTGATGGTGGGCGGCCCGGAGGAGGCCCTGGAGCGCGCGCGGCCGCTCCTCGACGTCCTGGGCCGGACCGTCACGCACGTGGGCGGCAGCGGCGCCGGGCAGGTGGCCAAGGCGGTGAACCAGGTGATCATCGCCGGGACGTACGCCTCCGTGGCCGAGGGGATGGCCCTGGCGATGAAGGCGGGCGTAGACCAGGAGGCCCTGCTCCAGGCGCTCTCCGGGGGCGCGGCGGCCTCGTGGGTGCTAGCGAACCGCGCCAGGAACATGCTGCGCGGCGAGTACCCGCTCGGGTTCCGCACGCGCCTGCACCGCAAGGACCTGGGCATAGCCCTGGCCGAGGCGCGCGAGCGCGGCGTGAGCATGCCGGTGGCGGCCTTCGTCGAGCAGGTCGAGGCGGGGCTCGTGGGCCGCGGCTACGGCGACGAGGACGTGTCGAACGTCGCGCGCGTGGTGAGGGAGCTGGCCGGCATCGACGACTAGGCGCGGGCCCGGCGCCGCTCGGCGCCGAGGTTCAGGGGCGCCTGGCCGCCACCCAGACGCGGTCGGCGTCCTCGCCCGCGGGCGCGCCGTCGGGGAACTCGATGACCTCGACGTCCACGAACCCGGCGGCAGCGACCAGGCGGCGCAGCTCGGAGGGCGAGTAGCCGCGTTCGGCGTGGCGCTCCACGAAGCTGCCCTGCGGCGTGCTGCAGAAGGCTTCCACGTAGGCGAGCCCGGTGGTGGGGTCGTAGGCGTGCCGCCAGCTGTAGTAGACGTCGTCCGCCCAGCCCTCGACCTTCCCGCCCGCCCACAGCTCGCGCAGGGCCAGCTCGGTGTTCGCGTCGAAGACGAACACGCCGCCGGGCACGAGGTGCCGCGCCACGTTGCGGCAAGCGGCGACGAACGCCGCGTCCGTCAGCAGGTTGTTCAGCGAGTCGAACACCGAGTAGGCGAGCTCGAAGCGGCGCGGCAGCGCGAACGTCTCGAAGCCGCCGCGGTGGAACGGCGTGCCCGGCAGCTTCGCGGCGGCGACGGCGAGCATCTCCCGGCTGGCGTCGAGGCCCTCGACGGGCACGCCGCGCTCCACGAGGGGCGCCGTGGAGTTGCCGGTGCCGCAGCCCAGGTCGAGCGCGGGACCGAAGCGGTAGCCGCGCTCGGCGGCGACGCGCAGCACGAACTCGGCCCACAGGTCGTACTCGACGTCGGCCATGACGGCGTCGTAGACGGTGGCGAGCAGCGTGAACGGCTCCGCTCGCCGCGGGGGCTCGAGCTCAGGCGGCGCGGTCATCCACCAGCAGCGCCACCTTGCCCACGTTGCGGTTCTCGCGCATGTACGCGTGGGCCTCGGCGACCTCCTCGAGCCGGTACGTCCTGTCGACGTGCGGCTTGAGGCGCCCCGCCGCGAGGTCCTCGCCGAAGCGCGCCAGCAGCTCCTGCCTCACCCTCAGCTTCTCGGCCAGGGGCCGGTGCCGCAGCGTGGAGCCGATGAGCTTCAGGCGGCGCGTCATCAGCTCGCGGATGTCGAGTTGGGCCCGGCGACCGCCGAGGGTGGCGATGAACACGAGCCTACCGCCCGTGGCGAGCACCTCGAGGTTCGCGCCGAAGTACGCCTCGCCCACGATGTCGAGCACCACGTCGACGCCCTGGCCGCCGCCGTGCTCGAGCACCACCTCCTCGAACGCCTGGGCGTACCTGTCGATCGCCAGGTCGGCGCCGAAGCGCGCGCACGCCGCGCACTTCTCCGGGCCGCCGGCGGTGGCGTACACCGTGCAGCCGGCTCGCTTGGCCAGCATGATCGCGTACGAGCCGACACCGCTGGCGCCGCCGTGCACGAGCACGCGCTCCCCCTCCTGCAGCCGCGCCTCCATGAACAGGTTCAGGTAGGCGGTGAACGCGGCCTCGGGCAGCGCGGCGGCCTCGGCCCAGGTCCAGCCCTCGGGCACGGGGATCAGCATCGCCGCCGGCACCGCCACGTACTCGGCGTAGCCGCCCCCTGGCAGGAGCGCCGTGTAGGCGTCGCCGAGCCGCACGCCGGCGCCCGCCATCACGTCCTCGTCGCCCGCCACCAGGACGCCCGCCGCCTCGAGGCCCAGGACCTCCGACTCGCCGGGCGGCGGCGGGTAGTTGCCCGCGGCCTGCGAGAGGTCGGCGCGGTTCAGGGCCGTCGCCATCACCTTCAGCAGCACCTCGCCGGGCCTGAGGGCGGGCGTGGGCACCTCCCCCACGCCCACGGCGCCGCCAGGTCCGACGACCGCGGCCCGCATGGTGCGCGGGACGCCCACCGTCGCGCTCTCAGCCGACATGCCCCATGCTATACGGCCCGACCAGGGCGGGCCGGGTGCCCGTTCCTGGTAGCTTGGAGGTCATGATCGGCGTAGACCTCGGCACGACCAACGTAAGGATCCACGTGAAGGGCAAGGGCGTCCTGCTGAGGGAACCAGCCGTCATCGCCGTGGTGAAGGGCACCACCGACGTCAAGGCCGTCGGTCAGGAGGCGTACCGCATGCTCGGGCGCACGCCGGGGAACATCACGGCCGTGCGGCCCATGGCCGACGGCGTCATCGCCGACTACACCTTGACCGAGAAGATGCTCAAGGCGTTCATCGGCAAGGTGCTCACCGGCCCGGCGCGCTTCCTGCGCCCGAACATCATGGTGTGCATCCCCTCGGGCATCACCGAGGTCGAGCGCCGCGCTGTCGTGCAGGCGATGCACGAGGTCGGCGCGCGCAAGGCGTTCCTCATCGAGGAGCCGGTGGCGGGCGCGATCGGCGCGGGCATCAACATCGCCGAGCCCGTCGGCTCCATGGTCATCGACATCGGCGGCGGCACCACCGACATCGCCGTGCTCAGCATGGGCGGGATCGTCGTCTCCGAGAGCCTGCGCATCGCCGGCAACACGTTCGACCGCGACATCATGGCCTACGTCAAGGCCAAGCACAACCTGCTGATCGGCGACCGCACCGCCGAGGAGATCAAGCGCACGGTCGGCGCCGCGAAGGTCGTGACCCCCGAGGACGACAGGGAGGTCGAGGTCCGCGGTCGCGACCTCATCGACGGCATGCCGAAGACCGTGACCGTCTCCACCCAGGACGTCGTGACCGCGCTCTCCCCCTCCTTGGAGAAGCTGGCCGCCGGCCTGCGCAAGGTCGTCGAGCAGGCGCCGCCCGAGCTCGTCTCGGACGTCATCGAGCGCGGGATCGTCATGACCGGCGGCGGCGCGCTGCTCCGCAACCTCGACGCCTACCTGGGCGCCGTCACGTCGATCCCCGTGGGCGTGGCCCCGAACGCCGCCGACTGCGTGGTGCTCGGCACCGCCCAGGCCCTCGACATGGTGCACATCCTGCGCGACGCGCGCTACGACGCCTGAGGCGCCCACCGGCGCGTGGGCGCGGGCCCGCTCGACGGCGGGCGGCACCCGGGGTTCACCCCGGCGCCGCGGTCGGAGGCGAGCCCTGCTGTCGTCGCGGGGGCGCCGAGGCGGCGGCGCGGGAGAGCCTCCCCGTGGCCACGAAGCCGGCGCCGTAGGCGACCAGCAACGTGACGAGCAGCACGTACACGGCCGCGCCGCGCTGGCCCGTGGCGAAGGCGAGCGCGGCGAACCAGGCCGTGGTGGACAGCGTGACGCCGGCGAAGATCGCCCGCGACAGGGCGGCCTGCCGGCTGGCCACCGCGGCGAGGCGCGCCAACGAGGCCAGGCCGATGGGCAGCTGCGCCCCGGCCAGGGCGACCAGCGTCCAGGCCAGCAGCGGGCTGGGACGCGGCGCGCCGGGCGCCAGCGCGGCCACGCCGACGCCGACGAGGACGGCCAGCGCCGTCTGCGCCATGAAGGTGCCGGCGTAGGCGGCGCGCAGGAACGCGGCCGCCCGCGCCGGGGTCAGCTCGGTGGCGTCGAGGTAGGCGCCCGCCAGGCGCGCGAGCGCGCCCTCCCGCCTCAGTGCGGCTCGTGGGTGTGACGGGCGAACCAGGTAGCGATGGCCACGCCGGCGGCGGCGAAGGCCGTCAGCGCGACGGTGATGATGACGGCGTTGCGTCCGATGACAAGGAACGTCTCCACGGGTCCTCCTGCCTGACGAGCATAACTCAGGCGCTCTGCGTCGCGGGAGCCAGGCCGGGCCGGCTCGTCAGGGCGCGGAAGCGCAGCGACAGCAGCACGGCGGCGCAGACCAGCCCGCCGATGAGGCCGATCCACATCCCGCGCGGTCCCAGGCCGAGGACGAACGCCCCGAGCAGGCCCAGTGGGAAGCCCACGACCCAGTACGAGAGCAGCGTCATCAGCATCGGCACGCGCGTGTCCTTCAGGCCGCGCAGCGCCCCGACGGCCGCCACCTGCACGCCGTCGAAGAGCTGGAAGGCGCCGGCGAGGCCCAGGAACGTGATGGCCCAGCCGACGACCACGGCGTTGGCGGGATCGTTCACGTCCAGGTAGATGGACGTCACCAGGCGCGGCGCCAGGATGTAGAGGGCGGCGGTCAGGCACATGAACGAGGCGGCCACGGTCACGCCGGTCCAGCCGGCGCGCCTCACCCCCTCGCGGTCACCCCGACCCGCGGCCTGCCCGGTGCGCACTCCCGTGGCGATGCCGACGCCCAGCGGCACCATGAACGACAGGGAGGCCGTCTGCATGGCGATCTGGTGGCCGGCCAGCGGTCCCTCGCCGAAGTAGCCCATGACCAGCGCCGTGGCCGAGAACAGGCCGGCCTCGAAGCCGAGCGTGAGGCTTATCGGCCATCCCAGAGCCAGCAGCTCGCGGAACACGCTCCCTTCCAGGCGCCAGCCGCGGAACACGCGCAGAGGCCGGTGACCGCGGCTGACGACCGCGGCCGCCGCCACGGCCATGAGCGTGTACGTGATCGACGTGGCGATGCCCGCGCCCATGAGGCCGAGGGCGGGAACGCCGAGCCGGCCGAAGATCAGCACCTCGTTCATGCCTGTGTTGAGGAGCACGCCGACGCCCGCGACGAACATGATCGGCCGCGTCTGGCCGTTCCCCTCCAGGAAGCCGCGCAGGGCCACGAACGCCAGGGCGCCGGGGAGGCCGGGCACCAGGGCCGGCAGGTACTCCCCGGCCGCCGCCACCACGGCCGCGTCCTGGCCCAGCCGCAGCAGCATCGCCGGGAGGTTCACGATGAGGACGCCCACCGGCAGCGACAGCGCCACGGCCAGCACCAGGCCGTGGCGCAGAGCCCTGGCGGCGTCGGCGTGCCGTCCGGCGCCGACGGCCTGGGCCACGACGGGGCTCACGGCCATCACCAGGGCCATCGTCAGCAGGTAGACGAAGTTGAACGCCACGGCGCCGAGGGCCAAGCCGGCGAGCGGCCCGGCGCCCAGCCGCCCGACCATCACCGTGTCGATGAAGCTCATGCCGTTCTGGGCCAGCTGCGCCAGCACCAGCGGCGCGGCGATGACCAGTAGGCTCCTGAGCTCTCCTGGGGCGCTCCGAGGCATCCGTCCACGATACCCGCCCCTGCGCGGTTGGTACCATCGCCGCATGCGTGTCCTCGTCGCGGCGCTCCTCGTCGCCGTCCTCGTCCTGGGCGGCCTCTACGCCTTCGGCCTGCCGCCCTTCGGCCCTCGCGAGCCCGCCGCGCCTCCCGTGCCGCCGATCTTCTCCGTCGTCGAGTCCGGCGACGTCGCCCAGGTGGCCGAGGCCATCGCCGGCGGGGCCGACGTGCATGCCCTCAACGAGTCCGGCCTGACGCCCCTCATGGTCGCGATCGCCTCGAACGCGCCCACCGAGGTGACCGAGCAGCTGCTGGCCGCCGGCGCCGACGTCAACCAGCAGGCGGGCAACGGCGTCACGGCGCTGATGCTCGCGGCCGGGCAGGGCACCCCCGCCCAGGTCGTCTACCTGCTGAACGCGGGCGCCGACCCCACGGTCCGCGACGCCGAGGGCCGCTCGGCCGCCGACCACGGCTCGCGCAACCCGCCCGTCCGTACGTCGGGCGCCTACGTGCGCCTGGTGGAGATGCAGGACGAGCCGTTCGTGCGCGGCTGGCCCAGCGCCTACGTGGTGCCGGTGGAGGGCGCCACGATCTCCTCGCGACGCAACCACCTGCCGGGCGCGCCGCGCGCCTACCGCAACGGCGTGCACGAGGGCTTCGACTTCTACGCGGGCACCGTGAGCGTGCCCATCGATTACGGCACGCCGATCCGCGCCGTGGCCGACGGCGTGGTCATCCGCGCCGACCACGACTACGTCGAGCACACGCTCGCCGAGTACGACGCCATCATCGCCGACGCCACCGCGGCCTTGGACACCCCGCCCGAGCTGCTCGACAAGCTGCGCGGGCGCCAGGTGTGGGTCCGCCACGCGGGCGGCTTCGTGACCCGCTACGCCCACCTCGCCTCGATCGCCGAACCGGTCGTGGTGGGCGCGCGCGTGCGTCAGGGCGACATCATCGCCACCACCGGGAACTCGGGGACGCTGGAGGCGGCCCAGGGCACCCAGGACGACCCGCACCCGCACGTGGAGGTGTGGCGCGGCGAGGAGACCTTCCTGGGCGCGGCGATGGAGCCGGAGCAGATATGGGCGTTGGCGGCGCAGGTCTTCGGCCAGTCGGCGATGCCGCCGTTCCACGACTGAGAGCGTCCCGGCGTCCCCGCCTTCCGGCGGGGACGCCCGCGCGGAGCGCGTCGGGAGCGTGGAGACGAAGTCGCTTCGGGCCGAGGGCCCGAAGCGGAGCGCGTAGGGACCTCGCGACCCGGCCGGCGCGGCCGCCTACCAGGGCAGGTTGAAGCCGGCGTGGTTCGCGCTGCGGTAGTACTCCTCGATCTCGCGGGGGATGACGGAGACGTCGTCCACGACCTTGAAGAGGTGCAGGTCGTTCTCCGAGATCGTGCCGGCGCGGAGTAGGGTCGACTGGAACCACTGCACCAGGCCGCGCCAGTACTCGACGCCGACGAAGTAGACGGGGAACGGCTTGATCTTCTTCGTCTGGACCAGGGTGAGCGCTTCCATCACCTCGTCGAGCGTGCCGAAGCCGCCGGGGTAGGCGATGAACGCCGTCGAGTACTTCACCAGCATGACCTTGCGGACGAAGAAGTACTTGAAGCTCACCGTGGTCGTCTGGTACGGGTTCGGCGCCTGCTCGTGCGGCAGGTCGATGTTGAGGCCCACGCTCTGGCCGCCGCCCTCGAGCGCGCCGCGGTTGGCGGCCTCCATGATGCCCGGCCCCCCGCCCGTGAGGACCGCGTAGCCGGCCTTGGCGAGCTCGCACGCCAGCTGCCGGGCCGACTCGTAGTGCGGCGAGCCCTCCTTCACGCGCGCCGAACCGAAGACGGTTACGGCCTTGTTCAGGCCGGCGAGCTCCTCGAAGCCCTGCACGAACTCGCCCAGGATGCGGAACATCCGCCACGAGTCCTCGGCCAGCGCGTCGATGACGTACTGCTTCTCGATGTCCTGCATTGGCCAGAGGTTATCAGGGGCGCCGACGCGCGCCCGTACCGGACCCGTGGCGGCCGGAACGGCGGCCGACGCCCAGGAGCGGAGCAGCCGAAGCGACCGACCGGACGCCGCTCCGGGGACAGGCGGTCAGGCCCTCAGCTCGACGACCGTGACCCCGTGGCCGCCCTCGTACGGCACGGCGTCGGCGAAGCCCTTCACGGCGCGCGAGCCCCTCAGCTCCTGCCTGATGGCGTCGCGCAGCGCGCCGGTGCCCTTGCCGTGGAGGATGCGCACGCTGTCGACCTTGAGGGCCCGCGCCTCGGCGATGAAGTCGCGCACCGCCTCGAGGGCCTCCTCGACGCGCGCGCCGCGCACGTCCAGCTCCTTCTCGAACGACACCGGGCCCAGGGCGGCGGGACCGGACGGCCGGCGCCTGGCCTGCTCCTCCACCACGGGCTTCGCGTCGCGCTTGGCGACCTCGACCTTCACGAGGCCCAGCTGGACGAGCAGCGCGTCGCCGCGGTCCTCGAGCACCTGGCCGCGGGCCCCGTAGGCTGGCACCTCCACGGTGGCGCCGCGGCGGAACGGGTCCTCCTGTACGGCCTGCGCAGCGTCGGGGGCCTCGGGAGCGGTTCGCCGCGCGGCGCGCTTGGCGGCGCGGCGCAGCTCCTGCAGCTCCTGCAGGGCGCGCGAGCGCTGCTCCGGCTGCGAGGTCGCCGCGCGCTTCAGGCGGGCGGCCTGCTGCAGCGTCTCGCCCAGCAGCTCCTCGGCCCGCGCCGCGGCGGCGGCGATGAGCTCCTCCTCGCGGGCGCGCAGCTTGCCGATCTGCTCGCGCAGCACCTCGGCCTCCTTGACGGCGACCTCGCTGCGGCGCCGCGCCTCGTCGCGCTCGGCGGTGAGCGCCGCGCGCTGCTCCTCGAGCGTGGCCAGCAGCGCCTCGAGGCGGCCGGCGTCCTCGCCGAGGAGCTCGGCCGCGCGCTCGAGCAGCGCCCCGTCGAGCCCGATGCGCTCGGCGATCGCCAGCGCGTAGCTGCGACCCGGCTGGCCCACGACCAGCCTGTAGGTGGGCCTGAGGTGCTCGAGGTCGAACGCCATGGCCGCGTTCACCACGCCGTCGGCCTCGCTGGCGAAGACCTTCAGCGGGGCCAGGTGGGTGGTCACGACGCCGCGGGCGCCGCCCGCGAGCACGCGCTCGAGGATCGCCTGCGAGAGCGCCGCGCCCTCGTCGGGGTCGGTGCCGGAGCCGAGCTCGTCGATCAGCACCAGCGTGCTGGGGCTGGCGCGCTCGACGATGCCCCTGAGGTTCACCAGGTGTCCGGCGTAGGTGGAGAGCGAGGCTTCGATGCTCTGCTGGTCGCCGATGTCGGCGAACAGCGCCGCGAGACGCGGCAGCAGCGCGGGCCTGCCGGGAGCCGCCGCGACGTAGAGGCCGCTATGGGCCATCAGCGCCGCCAGGCCCACGGTCTTCAGCAGCACGGTCTTGCCACCGGCGTTCGGGCCGGTGACGACCAGCAGACGCCTCCGAGCGTCCAGCTCGACGTCGTTGGGCACGCAGCCCTCGACGAGCGGGTGGCGCGCGCCCAGGAGCCTGACGCGGCCCTCGGGGTCGAACGTCGGCGACACGAGGCGCCAGTCCTTGGCCAGCCGCGCCGCCGCGTTCACGACGTCCAGCTCGGCGACGACCTCGAGGCTCTCGTCCACCAGCGGCTCGTCGGCCAGGCGCCGCGACAGGGCGAGCAGGATGCGCCTGACCTCGTCGCGCTCCTCCATCTCCAGGAGCGCCAGCTCGTTGTTCAGCTCCACGACCGACGCCGGCTCGATGAACACCGTGGCGCCCGAGTCCGAGCGGTCGAGCGCCAGGCCCGGCACGCGCGACTGCGACGACGCCTTCACGGGGATCACGTAGCGCTCGCGCCGCAGCGTGATGATGGGCTCCTGCACGTCGGCCGCGTGCGTCTCGAGCAGCCTGGCCAGGCGCTCCCTGATACGCCCGCGCAGCGGGGCGAGCCGCTGCCTGATGTCGCGCAGCTTCGGCGTGGCGTCGTCGCGGACGTTGCCGTCGACGTCGAGCTGCTCGCGCACGAGCCTGAGCAGGCCGTCGAAGCTGCCGATCCGCGCGGCCAGCTCGGTGAGCGCCGGCCGCTCCGAGGCGGCGACGCTGCGCCTGAGCGTGGCGGCCGCGTCGAGCGTGTAGGCGGCGCCGAGGACCTCCTCGCCCGAGAGGATCCCCCCGTCGCGCACCCGCTTCAGGAGCGGCCTGATGTCCTCGATGCCGCCCAGGGACAGCTCGCCGCCCTCGAGCACCTCCTCGGTACGCCGCAGGAGGGCCTCGGCGGCGGCGGGCCCCAGGTGCGGGCCCAACGCGCCGGCGCGCTCGGCGCCCAGGTAGGTGC
>Ga0079224_100015677_pt1 | contig 10618 bp, 8 predicted proteins | sample Stecom2015_FD_80414 | JGI IMG/M metagenome (GOLD analysis project Ga0079224, IMG submission 80414) | Agricultural soil microbial communities from Utah to study Nitrogen management - Steer compost 2015 | ecosystem: Environmental > Terrestrial > Soil > Agricultural land | place: USA: Utah...
CGGGAGGTGCTGCTGGAGCAGGTCTGGGGGTACCGCCATTCGGCGGACACCCGCCTGGTCAATGTGCACGTCCAGCGGCTCCGCGCCAAGATCGAACGGGATCCGGAGCACCCCGAGGTGATCCTCACCGTGCGGGGGGTCGGGTACAAGGCGGGCACCGGCTGACGCCCCCGGCGGTGCCGGTGGCGTCCGGATTTGCGGTGATCTGAGGTGATGCCACCTCCGACGGCTCGGCTAGACTGTGCGCACTGTGACCTCCCCCTCGGCTCCCGGTCATCCGGTCGGCGCGTCCCCCGCTGAGGCCCTCCGGCGGGAACTCCGCGCCATCGGACGGCGGGCGGCCGCCGGGGTGGCCGCCGCCCGTCACGCCTGGCGCCGATCGCTCCAGCTGCGGGTGGTCACCTTCACGCTCGTGACCGCCGGCGCACTGGTCGGCGCCTTCGCCTACCTGGTCGTGGAGCTCACCACCAACAGCAGCCTCGACCGCGCCGTCCAGGCCGCCGCCCAGCAGGTCAGAGACGACGCTTCGCGCGCCCAGGAGCAGTTGAGCGCGCACCAGCAACCCGGCGACCGCCGGCTGGAGGACACCATGCGGTGGGTCGTCGACAGGCTCTCGCAGCCGGCGGGTCCGCGGACGGGGAGCGAGCGGCTGGTGCTGCTCGAACCTCCGATCGGGGCGGCCGCCCGACCGGTTGCCACCGGCGGGCTTCCGGTCGAGCGGGCGGTCTCCGGACAGCTGGCGGTGGAGGTGGCCAACGGCCAGGTGGCGCGCCAGATCGTCACCGTCCAGCTGCAGGACCAGCGCACGACCTACCTGGTGTACGGCGTCCCGATCCCACCCGGCTGGGGGTACGGCCCGCCGTTCCGGCTCTACGTGCTCACTCCGCTGACCGCCGAGATCGAGGCGGCAGCGGACGTGCGCAACACCGTCCTGGTCACCGGGGCCGCCCTGGTGGTGCTGCTGGCGGCGCTCACGGGGCTGGTGACCAGGATGGTGGTGCGGCCGGTACGCCTGGCCGCCCGCACCGCACAGCGGCTGTCCGCGGGGCTGCTCGACCAGCGGATGCTCGTCAAGGGCGAGGACGACCTGGCGCTGCTGGCCGAGTCCTTCAACCAGATGGCCACCAACCTCCAACGGCAGATCGTGCGGCTGGAGGAGATGTCCCGCCAGCAGCGTCGGTTCACCTCGGACGTCTCCCACGAGCTGCGCACCCCGCTGACGACCGTACGGATGGCCGCGGACCTGTTGTTCAACGAACGCAAGTCGTACTCACCGGAGGTCGCCCGCAGCGCGGAGCTGCTGCAGCACGAACTGGACAGGTTCGAGGACCTGCTCACCGAGCTGCTGGAGATCAGCCGGTTCGACGCCGGTTTCGCCACCCTCGACAGCGAACCGGTCGACCTGGCGGAGATCGTGCGCCGGGCCGTGACGCGGCTGTCGGCGCTGTGCGCGCGGAACGGCACAGCGCTCCAGATGCGGCTACCGGAGCGGCCCGTGATCGCCGAGGTCGACCCGCGTCGGGTGGAACGTATCCTCCGGAACCTCATCGGCAACGCCGCCGAGTACGGGGAGGGCCGGCCCCTCGTGGTCACGCTCGCCTGCGACGACCAGGCGGCCGCGATCACGGTGCGGGACTACGGCGTCGGACTGCGGCCCGGCGAGGAGCGGCTGGTGTTCAACCGGTTCTGGCGCGCCGACCCCTCGCGCACCCGGCGGACCGGAGGCACCGGCCTCGGCCTGTCGATCAGCATGGAGGACGCGAAGCTGCACGGTGGCTGGCTCGACGCGTGGGGTCGGCCGGGGCGCGGCAGCCAGTTCCGGCTCACGCTTCCGCTGCGCAGCGGGGAGCAGGTCACCTCCTCCCCGCTGCCGCTGACGCCGGACGACGCCGACGCACCGCTCCCCGCAGCCTCCACACCGGACGGCAGCGTGGCCGCCGGACCGGACGGCGGCCAGGCGCCGGCCGCCGCACCGGACGGCAGCGTGGCTCCGGCCGCCGCACCGGGTGGTCCCTCGGGCACGCCGGGCGCGACGGTCGCACCCCGCCAGGGTGCGGCAGAGGTGCCCCGGGCCGACCCCGAGCTCACCGGACGAGGAGCGGCACCATGACGGCCATGTCGCGTCTGGCCGCCGGCACGCTGGCCGTCGTGCTCGCCGGAGGGCTCGCCGCCGCCTGCGGTGTGCCGCAGTGGACGGACGTCGTGACCGAGGGGAGCGGCCCCGGCGCGGAGCCGGCCGGTGCGGCGGTGCCACGGGTGCCACCGGGTCCGGACGAGGCCAGCGACCCGAAGCAGCTCGTCCAGTACTTCCTCCAGGCCGCCGCCGCCGATCCCGGCAACGCCGTGGAGGAGCTGCGCCCGTTCATCCACTCCAGCCAACAGCGGGACTGGCAACCGAATCCGCAGGTGTGGGTCGTCCGCGTGGAGGGCGACCCGGTCTTCACCGACCTGGCCAACGGCCAGCGGGTCGAGCTCACGGTCCAGCCCATCGGCATCCTCAGCGACGGCGTGGTGGAGCCGCGTGCCGACAGCCAGCCGCGCGAGTACCGGTTCCAGGTGGTATCGGACGCCGCGATCGTGGACGAACAGGTCGGCGCGGGAGTCGACCGGGTACGGTACCGCGTAATCGACGCACCGCTGGCCATCCTGCTCGACCAGCGGGCCCTCGCCGAGCGCGGCTACCTCCGCCCGACCTCCGTCTACGTGTGGGACGACGACAACAACCTCCTGGTGCCGGACCTGCGCTGGCTGCCCACGGCGGCGTCACCGGCGCAGGCGGCGCAGGCCAAGCTGGAGTGGCTGATCGACGGTCCGGCACCGTGGCTGGAGTCGATGTCGGGGCTGCCGGGCAACCTGGAGCTGCAGGGCAACCCGGTGTGGCGGGAGGACCATCTGGACGTGGCGTTCACCACCTCCGAGGAGCTCGGGAAGGAGACGCTCCGGCGGATCGACGCCCAGGTGTGGTGGACGCTGCGGGACCTGTTGCCCGACCGTTCCACGGTGAGCCTGACCATCAACGGCGAGAGCCGTGAGATCACCGGTGCCCACGCCTCCGCCCGCTCGATCAGGTACCGCTCGCCGGACAGCTTCGTCCTGTTGGGCGACAGACTGGTGCCCTATGTGCCGGGCGATGTGGCGCCGCCCGACATCCCGCTGCCCAGCGACACGCGGTCGGCGGCGCTGACCAGCCGAGGGCGGGAGGTCACACTGGCGGTGGTTCATCCCGCCGGGGAGGAACGGCTCCGGCTGAGCCTCCTCACCGTCGACGGCATCGTCGGGACGGACCTCACGGCGGGGGCGATGAGCCGGCCGGTGTGGCTGAGCCATCCGTCGGGCACCGGGCTGGTGGTCGCCGACGGCACGCTGTACCGCTTCACCGCCGGCCAGACGGCGGTGCAGGAGGTGGTCGTGCCCGGCCTGTCCCGCCGCATCACCGCGTTGTCGGTGGCACCGGACGGGCGGCGACTGGCGCTGGTCGCCGACGGCGAGCTCTGGGTCACCTCGCTGGTGCGGCGTGCCGACGGGGTGGGTGTCAACCGGCCGCAACGTCTGCTCACCAGCCTCGCCGACGTGTCGGCCGTGGCGTTCATCCAGGAGAACTGGATCGCGATCATCGGCCGGGACGGCAGCCGGAGCGTGCTGTTCGAGGTGACGGTCGACGGCGCGTACGAGCAGGAGCTCCCGAACGGTGACCTCGGAGCGCCGCGGACCGTGGCGAACCTCGTCGGGTTTCCGGGCGACCCCCACAATTTCAACCCACGCGGGTCGCTCATGTACGAGTTCGAGGACTACGCCGTCAGGTACGACTACTCGAGTGGGCCGTCCAAGATCCAGGTAGAGGAGCTCGCGACCGAGCCGCCGGCCGAGGGCGTCGAGCCGCGGGCGCCGTTCTTCGCCGAGTAGGCGGCGAGGGTGTCGCAACCCGTGGGCCCACGATCCGGGGCGGCGACGTCGTCCGGGTCGCCGACCGCCGGGCCGCCGGCGGCCGGGCGGCATCCGACCGGACGGGCGCCACTGGTGGCCTCCCTGCTCGACCTGGTCCTCCCCGGCGGGTGCGCGGGGTGCGGGGCGGCGCAGCGGCTGCGGTCGGGGGTGTGCCGGTCCTGCGCGGACGCCGTCACCGGGCTGCGCCCCGGTCCCACCCGGCCCGACCCGGCGCCACCCGGCCTGCCACCCTGCGCGGCGCTCGGCGAGTACCGGGACGTCCTCCGCGAGCTCGTGCTCGCGTACAAGGACCGCGGCCGGCACCGGCTCGGTCGTCCGCTGGGACGTCTCCTGGCCCAGGTCGTCGCCACTCTCGCCGCCGGCCCGGTGGCGCTGGTGCCGGTGCCCGACACCCCCGCCGCGGCCCGGGCGCGCCACGGCGACCACATGTGGCGGCTGGCGCGTCCCGCCGCCGCCGCGCTGCGGTCAGCGGGTACCGAGGTGGTCCTCTGCCGGGCCTTGCGGGCCAGGCCGCGGCCGGACTCGGCCGGCCTGGACGCGGCCGGCCGTGCCGCTCACGCCGCGGCCGCGCTGCGGGTGCGGTCAACCCGGGTCGCGGGGCTGCGGCGGTGGGTACGGCGCACCGGGGGCTCGGTGATCGTCGTCGACGACGTGATCACCACGGGGTCGACGATCGCCGCCGCGACCGGGTGCCTCGCCGAAGCGGGTATCGCCGTCGCCGGCGCCGCCGTGCTGGCCGCGACCACCCGCACCGGCCACACCCGCCGAGGCGGGTGAGCGCCGGGTCGCGGAGCCCCGAGGCCCGCGGTGCCCAGCCCGCGGTGCCCAGCCCGCGGTGCCCAGCCCGCGGTGCCCGGCGGCCCGGGCGTCCGGAGACCCACGCCGCCCGGTGTCCAGAGGCCGTTTGGCCCGGGCCAGGGCCGCCGGCTCGCCTAGCATGGGTTCACGGCGGGAGGCACGGTCCGCCCCGCCGGGCTCCCGGTTCAGCGGGGAGGGGGTGGCCGGGCGTGGAGGTCGTCGCCGCCACCGGCCGCGGCCGCTCCGGCGCCAGGGCGCAGGAGGACCAGAGGGGGAGGTCAGCGTGGACATCGTCGTCAAGGGCCGCAACCTCGAGGTGACCGACCACCTCCGGCGGCAGGTCGAGGAGAAGCTCGCCAAGGCTGACCGGTACGACCAGAAGATCATCCGGATCGAGGTCGAGCTGCGGCACGAGCCCAACCCCCGTCAGTCGGACCACTGCCAGCGCGTGGAGATCACCTGCTTCTCGCGCGGACCCGTGGTCAGGGCGGAGGCAGGTGCCAGCGAGTTCGCCACGGCGCTCGACGAGGCGGTCACGAAGCTGTACCGCCGGCTGCGCCGCGCCGCGGAGCGGCGCCGACGGCTGCAGCGCCGTGTCCGGCCGACCGTGCCCGCGGCCGCGGCCCCCGCGGAACCCGGGGAGCCCGAGGCCGGTGAGCTGGCCGAGGCCGGCGAGATGCCCGGTGTGGAGGTGCCGGAAGAGGAGGAAGAAGAGTACCGGCCCTGGCGCATCGTCCGTGAGAAGCAGCACCCCGGTGAGCCGATGACGGTCGAGGACGCGTTGTTCCAGATGGAGCTGCTGGGACACGACTTCTACCTGTTCCTCGACAAGGAGACCGGCCGCCCGAGCGTGGTCTACCGGCGGCGGGCCTACGACTACGGGGTGATCAGCCTCGCACCCCCGTCCTCGGAGTAGCCGCAGCCGTCCGGGACGGGCGCACCTCCCGCGTGGCCGCACCGCCCGCGCCGGCGTGACCTGCCGGTTCGCCTCCGCCGGGCGCCGGCCGGGACGGCGGCGGCGTCGCCACCGGCGGGCCCACCCGGGCTGCCGGGGGCGGCGGCCCGGGAGCCGGTAGCGGCCGGTCCCGGCCGGCGTGCACCACACACCGGCCGGGTCTGCGGGGTGCGGATGGGTTGTCCGTCCGCCTACCATGGGTGCGCGGACCGTCAAGGGAGTGCTGAAGACCGTGCCGATTCTCGAGAAGCTCCTCAACGCGGGCGAGGGACGCCAGCTTCGTCGGCTCAAGAAGATCGCTGACGTCGTGAACGCCCTGGAGGAGGACTACGTCGACCTCACCGACGCAGAGCTCCGCGCCCTCACCGACACGTACCGGAAGCGTCTGGCCGACGGTGAGACCCTCGACGACCTTCTCCCGGAAGCGTTCGCCACCGCGCGGGAAGCCGCCAAGCGGGTCCTCGGGCAGCGGCACTTCGACGTCCAGGTCATGGGTGGCGCGGCGCTGCACTTCGGCAACATCGCCGAGATGAAGACCGGGGAGGGGAAGACCCTCACCAGCGTGCTCCCGGCGTACCTCAACGCCCTGGAGGGCAAGGGCGTCCACGTGGTCACCGTCAACGACTACCTGGCCCAGCGTGACGCCGACTGGATGGGGAAGGTCCACCGTTTCCTGGGCCTGTCCGTCGGGGTGATCCTGCCTGGCCAACCGCCGGCGGTGCACCGGGACGCGTACCAGTGCGACATCACCTACGGCACCAACAACGAGTACGGCTTCGACTACCTGCGCGACAACATGGCCATGTCCATCAAGGACGTGGTCCAGCGCGGGCACCACTACGCGATCATCGACGAGGTGGACTCCATCCTCATCGACGAGGCCCGGACTCCTCTGATCATCTCCGGCCCCGCCGAGCAGTCGCAGCGGTGGTACAAGGAGTTCGCCCAGATCGTGGCGCGGATGGAGCGCGGCACCGACGGCCAGGGCGACTACGAGGTCGACGAGGCGAAGCGGACCGTGGCGGTGACCGAGCGGGGCGTCGCCAAGGTCGAGGACCGGCTGGGGATCGACAACCTGTACGACCCGGTCAACACCCCGCTGGTGGGCTACCTCAACAACGCCATCAAGGCCAAGGAGCTCTACAAGCGGGACCGGGACTACATCGTCACCGACGACCACCAGGTGCTCATCGTGGACGAGTTCACCGGTCGGGTGCTCCCCGGGCGACGGTTCAGCGAGGGCATGCACCAGGCGATCGAGGCGAAGGAAGGCGTCCCGATCAAGCAGGAGAACCAGACGCTCGCCACGATCACCCTGCAGAACTACTTCCGCCTCTACAAGAAGCTGGCGGGCATGACGGGGACGGCCCGGACCGAGGCGGCCGAGTTCAACACGGTCTACAAGATGGGCGTGGTGTCGATCCCCACCCACAAGCCCATGATCCGGATCGACCACCCGGACGTGATCTACAAGACCGAGAAGGCGAAGTTCGAAGCCCTTGTGGACGACATCGCCGAGCGGCACGCCGCCGGACAACCGGTCCTGGTGGGCACGGTCTCGGTCGAGAAGTCGGAGCTGCTGTCCAGATTGCTCCAGCGCCGGGGTATCCCGCACAACGTCCTCAACGCCAAGCACCACGCGCGGGAGGCGGAGATCATCGCCCAGGCCGGCCGGCGCGGTGCGGTGACGGTCGCCACCAACATGGCCGGCCGTGGGACCGACATCATCCTGGGTGGCAACCCGGAGTACCTGGCCGCGGCGGAGGTGCGGCAGAAGGGCCTGGACCCGCAGGAGGATCCCGAGGCGTACGAGAGCGCTCTGGCCGAGGCGAAGCGTCGCTGGGAGGAGGTCTGCCGGGCCGAGGCGGAAGAGGTCATCCGGGCCGGTGGGCTCTACGTGCTCGGCACGGAACGGCACGAGTCGCGACGCATCGACAACCAGCTGCGTGGTCGGTCGGGCCGGCAGGGCGACCCGGGGGAGTCGCGTTTCTACCTGTCGCTGCACGACACGTTGCTGCGCCGGTTCCGCGCCAGCATGGTCGAGGCGGTCATGGACCGGTTCAACATGCCGGAGAACATGCCGATCGAGAACAAGCTGGTGACGCGCCAGATCAAGAGTGCGCAGGCGCAGATCGAGGCGATGAACGCCGAGGCGCGCAAGAACCTGCTCAAGTACGACGAGGTGCAACACCAGCAGCGGCAGGTGATCTACGCCGAGCGCCGGCGGGTCCTCGCCGGTGAGGATCTGCACAAGCAGATCCTGGGCATGCTCGACGACGTGATCAGCGCCTACGTCGACGGCGCGACCTCCGAGGGGTACGCCGAGGACTGGGACCTCGACCAGCTGTGGAAAGGTCTCCGGCAGCTCTACCCGATCTCCCTGACCATCGACGACGTGCTGCGGGAGGTCGACGGCAACCGGTCGCAGCTGGACGCCGAGCTGCTGCGCTCCCGCATCCTCGAGGACGCGCACGCGGCGTACGACAAGCGCGAGCAGGAGTTCGGCCCCGAGGTCATGCGGATGATCGAGCGGGAGGTCCTGCTCCGGGTCATCGACCAGAAGTGGCGCGAGCACCTCTACGAGATGGACTACCTCAAGGAGGGTGTGGGGCTGCGCGCCTACGGCCAGCGCAACCCGGTCGTGGAGTACCAGCGCGAGGGCTTCACGATGTTCACCACCATGCTCGAAGGAATCAAGGAAGAGACCATCCGGTGGCTCTTCCTCGCCGAGCCGAGGTCGCCGGAGGCCCCGGCGCGGCAGCAGGCCGGTGTGCCGCTGCCCGTGGGCGACACCCCGGTGGAGGTCCGGCTCCGCGGGCTGCGGCCGCTGGCGCGTCCCACGGCGCTGCAGTACACCTCTCCCACCATCGACGGCGCCGCCGGCACCGGCGGCGTGACCGTGGAGCGCGAACAGGACCGGACCGCCGCTCCCGCGCTCGGCCTCGGCGGCGCCCCCGCCGGCCGGCCACCGGTCGGCGGCCGGCCGGCACAGCGCGGGCCGCGGCCGAGGCCCGCCCCGGCCGCGGGGCGCCGGCAGCCCGCCCCCGGCCAGGTCGTGGGCTCCGGCCCGTCGCGCAACGCGCCCTGCCCGTGCGGCTCCGGCAAGAAGTACAAGCGGTGCCACGGCGCCCCGTCCGGCAGCGCGTGACCGCCGACCCACCGAGACCGGCCCGCCGGCCGCCGGCGGCCCGAGTGCTCCGCGACCGCCGCGGGCACGGGCCGTGTCCTCACAGCAGGCCGACGGCCGCGTCCTCACAGCAGGCCGACGGCCGTGTCCTCACAGCAGGCGGGCCAGCCGGCAGTGCCAACGACCGTGGCGCTGCTCCAGGCGGAACGCCGCCGCCCACGCCCGCTCGCGCGGTGACGGCTCGGACCCCCGCCCGGCGGTCCCGATCACCGCGCTGATCTCCATCGCACCGGTCCGCGGCTGGCAGACCCGCACGCGCCGGACCACCACCCGGCAGCGCAGCCGGCTCGTCACCGTCGACAGCCTCCGGACCGCCTCGGCCATCTCACGCTCGATGGCCAGCGCGTCCACCGGCTCGCACAACGCGCGGATGTGGGTGGCCGGGCGGTACCCGTTCCAGATCTCCAGGCAGGCGTTCAGGAACCTGGCCGCCTCCCTCCGGGTCGCCAGCGGCACGACCGGCTGTCGTCGCGGGGGCGGCGACGGCGGTGTCGGCCGGTGCCGCCGCCCGCCTTCGAGGGAGCGGAACGGAAGCGGTGGTTGCGGAAGCACCGCAAGCCGCGGACGCGGATCCCGGTCGTCGTCGTACGGCGGGTCGGTCACCGGTGCGGGTTGGAGGCGTATGGACGGTCGGGTGGCCTCGACGGTCGCCATGATGCCTCCGTTTGCTTTCGTTTAACCTTGATTGCCTGTGGCCGAGGATAGAGCGCCGGATCGACCTGTCAATGGGGCGCGGCGCAGGCTGTGGACAGGGGCCGCCAGGTCGACGGCGGTGCGGCCGCCGGGCCGGTCGGTGACCGGAACGCGACCGGTGCCGCCCGGGCTCAGGTCGGGACGATCGGCCGGCGTACCGCCGGGCAGGCGGCCGGTGCGGCTAGTCCTCACCCCGCTCGATCAGCGGGTTCTCCCGCACCCACTTGGCCGTCTCCTCATACTTCCGCTGGATGTACTCCTCCAGCCGGGCGCGCTCCACCCGCCACTGTCCCCGGCCTCCGATCTTGATCGCCGGTAGCTCACCGGAGCGCACGAGGTGGTAGACCTGCGAGTCGGACACGTTCAGCTCGGCGGCGACGTCCGACAGCAGCAGGAAGCGGGGTTCGGGCACTGCTTCAGTTTGCCATTGTTTGCCTGCGGTACGCTAACACGCCTCACTTGGCGTGCCGGGCGGCGCCGTCGTGGTGTACTGGCGAAATGGTGCAGACGGTGCGGGTCTACCTGCCGGCCACCATGGCGACGCTGGCGGCCCTGCGCCGCCACGGCCGGGTGGAGCTGGCGCAGGGGCACGCCGTCACACCGATGCTGCGCGAGTGGTTCGCCGACGCCGATGCCGAGGAGCTGGCGTACACCGCGTTCGCCCGGGCGGCGCAGGACTCGCTCGGGCGGCTGCACGCCGACCCCACGGTCGCCCGGCGGCGGGTGGTCATCTCCGCCGACGCGCAGGTGGAGGTGGAGGACCAGCCGTTGGGCAGCAGCCTGGTGCGGTTGCGCTCGCCGGTGCCGCTGTCCGCGGTCGCCGCCATCCACATCGACGGGGCCGCGGCCGAGCCGGACGTCGCGGCCGCGGCAGAGGCGTACGAGGCGGCGCAGGCCGGCGACCCGGACGCGCAGCTCACCGTGGCGGCGGCCGCGGACCACGAGCTGGAGTGGTACGACGTCTCGGAGCTGGATCAGCTCCTGTCCTGAGCCGGGCCCGGGTCCCCGGATGTCACGTCCGCGGCCGCGCCGTCCGCCCC
>Ga0079224_100015678_pt1 | contig 10618 bp, 9 predicted proteins | sample Stecom2015_FD_80414 | JGI IMG/M metagenome (GOLD analysis project Ga0079224, IMG submission 80414) | Agricultural soil microbial communities from Utah to study Nitrogen management - Steer compost 2015 | ecosystem: Environmental > Terrestrial > Soil > Agricultural land | place: USA: Utah...
AGCTATTTTTACGAACGACGATGAACTGGCTGTTGTGCTGAGACAGATAGCTCGTCATGGACAGGACCGGCGTTATCACCATGTTCGCGTAGGCGTGAACAGCCGCTTGGATACGTTGCAGGCAGCCATTCTGTTGCCAAAGCTGGAAATATTTGAAGATGAGATTCAGCTCCGACAGGAGGCCGCTATGCGTTATAACGAGGCCATCGGTAGAATTGAAATCGCAACAATACCTTACGTTGAGCCGCATAACAAAAGCGTATACGCTCAATACACTATCAAAGCAAATAATCGTTCTGCTATACAGGAAGCTTTAAGTAATAACGGAGTTCCAACTGCTGTACATTATCCTATTCCACTAAATAAGCAACCAGCAGTTGCTAGTGCAGTCCAGCTGCTTATTGGTGACGAAGCAGCGCGAAAAGTGTTATCACTACCAATGCACCCTTATTTGTCGGAAGCTATGATACAAAAAATTTCGGAAATCTTGATGGCGGTTAAAAAGTGAACACCCTTTGTGGGGATATCACTGGTTTTACTGGCTGGTGGTTATAATGCGTAGCGGTAAAGTATCAAGACTTGTCCGCAAGATTTTACCTACGAACAGTTTTGCGAGAGGCGTGAGCGTGCTTGTCGGCGGAACCGCTGGCGCTCAGATGATACTGGTGTTAGCAGCACCCTTGCTGACGCGACTGTACAGCCCTGAGGACTTTGGAGTGCTCGCGGTGTATGTCGGGTTACTCGCAATAGCCGCCGTCGTTTCCAGTATGCGTTATGAGTTAGCAATACCGCTCCCTCAAGATGGACGAGACGCCGCGCGGTTGCTGGTTTTATCACTGGGGATAACCGGGTTAACAACATTAGTCACAGCAATGTTGGTGGCAATGTTCGGCAAGGCAATAGCCTCCGCTTTAGGCGTGCCGCTATTAGCAGATATATTTTGGCTGTTGCCCTTGGGTGTTCTCTTTCAAGGAACGTATAAAGCTCTTAATTATTGGGCTATACGAACCAAAAAGTTTCCCTTAATCGCTAAGACCCGGATTCGACAATCTGCCGGCACGTTGGCGATCCAGCTGTGCGGATTCAAATTAGGAGTCGGTGCGTTAGTAGCTGGGCAAGCGGGGGGGCAAGGCGTGGGTATATGGGCGCTTGGACGGTCGGCATTTCGCGATCCCTCGTTTCGTGATCGGGGGATCCTCAACGTACTTACAGTAGCTAAACGGTACAAATATCTGCCGCTCTACTCTACCTGGTCAGGGCTTTTTAACGTTGCTGGTAAACAACTTCCTCCGTTAATGTTCGCGGCGCTGTTTAGCGCCAGCGCTGCCGGGCTATATGCATTAGCCCATCGAGTGCTGGCTCTTCCAATATCATTAGTTGGCGAAGCTATCGGAAAAGTTTTCTTTTCTAACGCAGCTGAAGCATACAGGGAGCAGCGGTTGGGTAACTTGGTTTGTAGCGTACACGACAAGTTAGCACAGATTGCAATGCCACCAGCCGTAATGCTTATGATAGTGAGCCCTGAGGCATTCGAATTAGCATTTGGCCGGGGATGGCGGGAAGCGGGAGATTTTGCGCGATGGATGACGCCATGGATCTATATGGTCTTTATCACTTCACCCTTGAGCACGCTGTTCTCTGTTATGGAGAAAGAGCAACATGGTCTCATATTCCAAATCGGATTACTGGCCGTGCGAGTCGTCGCGATAGCGGTGGGTGCGTGGTATGGGCAGCTGATAGTCGCCGTAATCCTTTATTCCCTCTCAAGCGCTATATGTTGGGGCGGATTCCTGATATGGATCGCCCGAATAACCGGAAATAAATTCAACATGATCTTGCAGCCAGCACTACGGGCATTGTTAGTCTCTGGGATGATTTCCGCTCCTTTGTGGGTTGCAAGGCTGTTAGAAGTTACAGCGGCTGGCTGGGTGCTAGCAGGGGCCGTTTGCCTCGCTTTAATAGCTGGTCATTATTATTTAATGTTTCGTAAGGCTTATGTATGACCCAAATACAGGTGCGCCTACAGTCGAAAAGTTGGAAAAAACTTTCCGAGGCCAATGATATTACTTGGTGCGAACGGGGGACGTTAACCGATGGGGCCGCCGCCCTGAAGAGTGCCGAAACTCCAGTTGAATATGTTAACGCATTGTCACAGGTAAACGGGTTTTTTGCCGTGGTAAAGAAGGGGCGAAATGGATTGTTTGCAGCTGTTGACCATATACGATCGATCCCCCTGTATTACGTAGAGAGCAAAAATGGGTTTCTTATCTCAGATGATGCAGAGTGGCTTCGTGAGGAAATAAACGCGAATGAGATAACAAGGGTCGCGCGCGACGAATTTCAGCTTGCAGGGTATGTGTCGGGACATGACACATTGTATGACGGTATAAGACAGCTGCAGGCTGGGGAATATATACAGGTTAGCCAAGATGAAAATCAGCGTCTGGAAATCGAAGTGGCGAGATATTTTCGATTTTTGCCGTCCGGCGTAGAAAATACCGATGAAACGACATGCGAAAAAAACCGGCTAGATAATGTTGTAGATGAGTGTGTGAATCGCCTAATTGAATATGCCGCCGGGCGTCAGATTGTGGTGCCTCTAAGCGGCGGATACGATTCTAGGCTAATTTTAATTAAGCTAAAACAGCTTGGTTATAAAAACATCCTCGCGTTTACATACGGCCGACCCGGGAATAAAGATTCAAAATACAGCAAGGAAATCGCAGGTGCTTTGGGGGTTGCCTGGGTATACGTGCCGTACACCGCCGCTGCGTGGAGGTCAGCTGGTTCGTCAAGCGAATTCAGGTGGTATCAATATACAGCATCGGGATTGAATAGCGTGGCACATGTGCAGGACTGGCTGGCAGTTAGAGAGCTAAAAAATAAAAGTGTAATAAAAAAAGACTGCGTTTTTGTTCCCGGTCACGGCGCCATGGCTGTATTTAGTCACCTCAAAGATGTTTCTGAGGAGTTTGATCGCGAGGATATTGCGGAGTGGCTACTAAAGAAAAAATACAACTTTGCTCCCCCCGACGTTATGTCGCAAGAATTACATAATAAAATAATAACAAATATAGACGGCATCTTGAGCTATACAGCGTCGCCAATATCAGTGATTACATGTTGGGAGTGGCAGGAGCGCCAAGCTAAATACCTAGTTAACTCAGTTAGGGCTTATGAGTTCTTTGAGTTCGACTGGTGGATGCCGCTTTGGGATCGATCTTTCGTTGAGTTCTGGAACAAAGCCCCGATAGAAATAAGAAAGAACAAAGACTGGTACATTAATTATGTGATATGGGTAAGCGGAACTGAAGCTGAGCGGGAGATTCCTAAAGATAATGCCAAGGATGTAAAGAAGATACGTATGAGCGTTTATCGATGGATGTTGAAGGAAAATATTTTCCAAGGACTGGTCATTAATATGTTAAGAAGTGTTTTTAGGGGGCGGGGACAACTAAGCTTTGAGGGAATCGTTGGGGCCAGAAGGTTTTCCGCACTGACTCAACGCGGCTATCGACTAATAGGGATGCTTGCGCTCGATTTTATCAAGGATATAGATCTATATAGAGATGAGGCCGTAAAAGGCTCGCGGCGGTGCGCCTAGACCCCCTAGTGAAAAGGCTTTCAAAACAGCGAGCAGTGGTGATAGTTATGATCATAAGCTCAAAGAGCGCAGTAAGAAATGTCTCAGCAGTAGGGTTTGCGTTATTGTTTCCTGGCTTCTTGGTTTATCACACACTTCTTTCTCTGAGATTAATTCCTCCTTTTATAGGTGGGGGGTTTGGCCCGACGGCGGCGAGTCTTGCTGTGTTATATGTGATATTGCTACCAAAGATAACACCGATGTTAACGAGAGAAGTCGGGTGGTACCTATTATGGGTGGTAGCGCTGCTGGTGTATGTGACACTTTGGACAGTAGCTCACTTTTTTATTGGTTCAGCGAGCAGGACGGCAGCCGTCCAGTCCATAGAAACCGCAATCCTATGGTTTGTTTTATTTTTTGTGGGGTGTTTGCTTCCTTTTGAATCGCAAAAACTAAGTCGACTGTTTTTTCTATGTTTTTGGCTCATGGTGGGCTATCTCGCCTTTTTTGTCATCTCTACAGGTGACTTAATGTTCTACGCTCGACAACAGGCAGCGGAAGGTTCGGAGACCGCTGTAGCCACTTATCAAGGTTTTGCACGCAGCGCTCTTGTGATAAATATTTTTCTCCTCGCAGTAAGAAAATCTATAAGAGAGCGCGTGGCGATTCTGACCTTAGGTATTTTCTCACTATTCGTGCTTGGGGCACGGTCTGAGCTGTATGCGTTCATATCCGCTGCGCTAGTGCTGCTAGGAGTTTGGGCGTTAAAATCGACAAAATATAAAATAATATTCGTTCTGCTTATATTCGCCAGCGGATTGGTAGGCGGGTCTATGTTGGATAAGCTCGCGCCGTCAAGGCAGCTACAAGTTCTAGATTTAGATAGCTCTAGCTCCTGGATGGCTAGAAAGGAGCTTAAATCGCGCGCTATGACTAATATTTATTCGAATCCGGTGTTTGGAAGTTTTGGCGCACACGTCAGCGATGACGGGAGCACTGGCGAGTACGCTCATAATTTTTTATCTGCTTGGGCTAATTATGGTGTTATTGGCCTCTTTCTTTATGTCGGGATAACGGCATGGGCCTTGCTAGGCGCTGGAGCTAAAGTGCTTTTCTATCGAAATGAAACCCCTGTATGGACAATGGCGTTAGCTATGAGTTTTATTTCATTACTTTTAATGGCTGTCTCAAAATCGGTGTTTTGGCCAGTACCAGCTTTAGCTTGGGGAGTCTATGCTCAGGCGGTTTGGTCTACAAAACAACTCCACTCGTCTTAACATATAGAGTGTTTATGATAGTTGCTCATCTTACATCGGCACACCCTCGCTACGATACTCGAATATTTTTAAAGGAATGTAACTCTCTTTCCATTCATGGGTACGATGTTTACCTCGTGGTTGCAGATGGTAGAGGGACGGAAGAGAAGAATGGCGTTAAAATAATAGATGTCGGTGCGTCAGAAGGTCGGTTGGACCGAATTCGTAATGCTTCTGGTCGAGTTTTAAAAGCTGCAATAAAAATATCTGCAGATGTCTATCACCTTCATGATCCGGAATTAATACCCATTGGGGTTAAGTTAAAAAGCATGGGTAAGAAAGTCATTTTTGACGCCCATGAGGATGTGCCACAGCAATTGTTATCCAAGACATATTTGAACAAGCCGGCGAGAAAAGCGCTATCGTTTGGATTTTCGCTGTATGAAAGGTGGGCATGTCGAAAACTAGATGCGGTCGTTGCGGCTACTCCGTACATCCGAGATAAATTTATTTCAATCGGTGTGACATCTATTGATGTAAAAAATTACCCTATATTGTCAGAGCTGGCTAGTGGGGAGATTCATTGGCCAAGTAAAAAAAAGCAAGTCTGCTATGTCGGTGCTTTAGGTCAAACGCGTGGCATTAAAGAAATCGTCCAAGCGATTAACATTTCAGTCCCGGAGATTCAGCTGGCGATAGGAGGAATGTTTCCAGATGCAAGTTTTGAACAGGAAGTAAGGGCCCTTGATGGGTGGTCAAAAGTTAGGCACTTAGGCTGGATGGAGAGAGGTGAGGTCAGAAATGTGCTATATGCCTCTATTGCTGGGCTGGTAACTCTTCATCCGAAGAGCAACTATCTGGATGCTCTCCCAATAAAAATGTTTGAATATATGGCCGCCGGGCTGCCAGTCATAGCGTCAGATTTTCCTCTCTGGCGCGAGATAGTCGAGGAAGCTGATTGTGGCCTGTGCGTGGACCCGATGGACCCGCAAAAAATTTCTGAGGCAATAGATTACCTATATAGAAATCCTGGTGAAGCCGAGAGGCTGGGAAGAAATGGCCAGCGTGCAGTAAAGGAAAAATATAATTGGGGTCCTGAAGAGGCTGGGTTGTTAAGATTCTATAGTTCTCTTTAGTGTTTTCTGGTTTATAAACTGTAAGTAATATCATGAAAAATGTCTGGATTTTAAATCACTACGCTAAAGCGCCTACTTCAACCGGCGGAAGCCGCCATTTTCAGTTTGCCAGATATCTCAAGGATCAGGGCTGGCGTGCGGTGCTAATAGCATCGAGCGCAGAGCACATTAGCGGCAAGCAGAAGCTTGAAAAGAACGAATCGTTTAGGCACGAGCTGATTAGTGGCGTTGACTTTCATTGGTTAAGAACACCCGCATATCAGGGGAATGGCTTTCAACGAATGGTGAACATGCTCGCTTACACCATCCAGGCTGTAAGACCTTCTGCAACGAAGGATTTACCTCCTCCTGACGTCATAATAGGCTCCAGCGTCCACCCATTTGCGGCGCTCGCCGCTTGGTGGCTGGCGAGGCGGCATCGAGTACCTTTCGTCTTTGAGGTGCGGGACCTTTGGCCTCAAACATTGATCGATATGGGGCGTCTTAAAGACAACGGTGTTGCTGCTAAATTAATGCGCTCGTTAGAAGGTTTCCTGTATAAAAGGGCGAGTAAAATAATTACCTTATTACCTTTTGCATCGTCGTATTTGGCCCGGTTTGCAGTGCCGGACGATAAAGTGGTCTGGATGTCTAACGGCGTAGCACTAGATGAGTACCCCGAGCTTAAAAGATGTCCAGAAGATGCTAAGGATAGACCGTTTGAGCTTATGTATTATGGTAGTCATGGAGCAGCTAATGGATTAGATACTCTCATCAATGCCATGGCAGTCGCTAAAGAGCTCCTGAGTAACAGAGATGAACGTGTCCAACTGCGTTTGATTGGGGATGGCCTAGAGAAAGATGCTCTGATAACCCAAGCGCGCCAAATGGGTATAGAAAGCCGGGTTAGTTTCGAGCCCCCTGTGCCAAAATCGAAGATTCCCGAGATATCAGCTGCTGCTGATGCATTTGTTATAACGGTTAGAAATTTGCCTGAGCTATATAAATACGGAATCAGTATGAATAAGATCTTTGATTATATGGCGAGTGGGCGGCCGGTAATTATAGCGTCAAACGCGCCAAACAATCCGATAGCTGATGCTAATGCAGGTATTACTGTGGCTGCGGAAGACGCTGAAGCGCTAGGCAGGGCCATAGTAGAGGTGACCACTATGACTCCTGAGCGTAGAGCGGAGTTAGGGGCTAATGGTCGAGCGCACGTTGCTAAGGAATACGATTATCGTGTTCTCGCTAAAAGGCTAGCCTGTAGCCTAAACGAATTAGTTGGCTCAACCTGATTTTAGGTTTAAAAGTGGCGCTTTGTTACAAACATAGTTGCTTTCCGTTGTAGGTGTACGTGACACGAAGCTGGGGGGTGGGGTTTATGGTAAAGCGCATGTTTGATTTTGCTTTTTCTGCCTTGGCACTAATAGTTTTGTCGCCTGTTCTCTTGGTGGTGGCCCTGCGGGTTAAACGGAATCTAGGGTCGCCTATTTTCTTTCGTCAAGTGCGCCCGGGCCTTCATGGTAGGCCGTTTGAAATGATTAAGTTTAGGACCATGCGAGACGCTTTTGATGCAGAAGGTAAGCCATTGCCAGATTCGGAGCGTATTACGACGTTTGGTAGGTTTTTACGTTCCAGCAGTCTGGACGAACTGCCAGAGCTTTGGAATGTTCTGAAAGGTGACATGAGTTTGGTAGGGCCGCGCCCGCTGCTGATGGAATACCTAGATTTCTACACGGAGGAAGAAATGTTAAGGCATACAGTTCGTCCTGGCATTACAGGTCTCGCCCAAATTAGCGGGCGGAACTCAACTAGCTGGGACGATCGGTTGGCTATTGACGTGAGGTATGTCCGGACTAGAACCATATGGCTTGATATAAAGATAATTTTTAAGACTATCTTTCAGGTGTTTAAGCGAGAGGGCGTGGTTGTTGTGCCGTCTGAACTCTATCAGAAACTTAGTGATGAGAGGCGCAGGCAGGTATGATCATGCTGCCCTTTGATCCAACGCCGTATTACAGGCTTGAAGGTTTGTCCAAGCTTTGGAAAATTGATTTACGCATAAAACGCGATGATTTAATACCTCACTGGATGGGTGGAAATAAAGTACGTAAGAATATCGCGATTATAAATGAAGCTTGTAAGCGGGGCAGGCCGGACGTCTTGATCACCAATGGTGGGGCTGAATCTAATCATGCTCGTGTCGTGGCTTTGATGGGAGCCCGGCTCGGTTGTGAGGTGCATTTAGTACTTCACGGGGAGGCGCCGCCGATGAGTACCACAGGAAACTCGTTCTTCTATCGCAGCACCGGCTCGAAAATTCATTATGTCGAAAGCTCGCAGATTAGTGCGACGATCGAGCGACTGCAGGGAATGAGCTTGGAAGAAGGTCGGTCAGTTTTGGTGATCCCAGGCGGCGGCCACGCACCGGAGGGCGTCGAAGCTTATAGTAAAGCCGTAACCGAGCTGCCAGCTGCGCCTGACTACATAGTTCACGCATCTGGCACCGGGGGCACTCAGGCCGGGTTGTTGACCGGCGTTGAGCGGCTGGGTTGGGAAACTAAGGTACTAGGTATTTCTGTAGCTAGGACAGAATCGCGGGGAAAAGAGGAAATCTTGAAACTTTTATCAAGAGATTTCCCTAAGAGCAAGGTCCAGTTCCGAGATGAATATCGATTTGGCGGGTATGAACGCCATAATCCTGAGTTACTTTCTTTTGTTCAATCAGTCATTCGTGATGAGGGTATCCCGCTTGATCTTACCTACACGGGGAAGGCGATGTTCGGCTTGAAACGGCTCGTTGAATCGGGAGAAATTTCTTCTGGCAGCGTTGTTGTCTTTTGGCACACCGGCGGTCTTTTGAATTTAACATCAACTGGTTTGTAAGGTTTCGGAGTTTGGGCATGGCAGGTTTTGCGCTTCAAGGTAGCCGGATTTCTCTCCAATTGCTGGAGAAAGAGCATTTGAAAAAGCGTGTAGAGTTTCTGAACGACGTTGAGGTGCAAGAAACTTTGAATTTCGACTATCCAACTTCGCTGGCTAAAACCGAGGCGTGGTTTTCAAAAAATGTACTTTCAACAAATCGCGTCGACTTTACATTTATTCGCAATGATGATTTGGCTGTTATAGGTTTTGGCGGATTTATAAATATTCACGCTAAAGCTCGAAAGGCAGAGCTCTATATTTTTATTGGTGACAAGTCGTGCTGGGGAAAAGGGTATGGCCGGGACGGCTACAAGTTGCTTGTAAATTACGGTTTTGCAGAGCTGGGATTAGAGCGGGTCTACCTTTATCAGCTTTCTCAGAACGAACGGGCTATCAAGGCTACGACGGCCCTCGGGTGGAAAACAGAAGGGTTGTTGAGAAAGGATATTTGGTCTCATGGCGAGTTAAAAGATCAATACTTGCTGTCGATACTAAGGCAGGAATGGGAACAAAACGAGATTTACGCCGAGACTTAAAAAAAGGAAATTAAATGCTGAATGTGCTCTTGACCTGCGCTGGGCGTCGCCACTATCTCGCCTCATATTTTCAACAAGCTCTAGGCCAAACCGGTCGCGTCGTGGGGACTGATATGGATCTGTCTGCGCCGGCACTTCAGGCTTGCGACGCAGCTCACAAAGTACCCGGCATTTTTGACGCGGACTACCTGGATGCGCTCAAGAAAGTGATGGTTGCAGAGAATATCCATATGGTGTTTTCGCTTAACGACCTTGAGGCCGGACTACTCGCTGATAACCGGATAGAGGTTGAGCTACAGACCGGTGCCACTGTTTATGTGCCATCGCCGGCAACGCTGGAAGTATGTGCTGACAAATGGCGGACGTTTGAGTTCGCTCGGGAAATCGGCATACCCGTTCCGGCCACTTTTTTAGGCCTCTCCGATGTAGAACAGGCGTTGGAGCTTGGCGAAATCCGTTTCCCCCTGATTATCAAGCCGCGCTGGGGAAGTGCTTCTATAGGCTTGTTCATGGTGGATAACCGTGAGGATCTGGTAAGCAGTTTTGAAAGCTGCCGAAAAGCTGTGGCCAAGAGCTCGCTGTCCTCACTGGGCTCGGACGAATCGGTCATCATCCAGGAGGTCATCCAAGGGCCGGAGTACGGTGTGGATGTTCTTTATGACCATCATGAAAAATATCTTGGATTCACGGCCAAGAAGAAGCTGGCAATGCGCGCCGGTGAAACTGATAAGGCCGTCACTGTTTCACCTGATCTGTTCCGAGACCTGATCGACAGAATTGCCAACTCCTTACCCCACCGGGGCAATCTGGATTGCGATTTCCTTGAGAGGGATGGCAAGTTCTATCTGCTTGAATTCAATCCCAGGTTTGGTGGGGGCTATCCGTTTACTCACCTCGCCGGTGCCAATCATGTCCAGATGCTGATCGATGCCTATCTGGGACGCACACCCGGCGACTACAGTTACGCGGTAGGTAAGGGATTTGCAAAGTGCGACACATTGGTTGAGGTGCCGGTGAGTATCTAACGGAGCTCGACCCGACCTGGGTGATTTGTTTACTGCAGGGAAGGGAGCTCCAATGAAAAACATCATCATCTGTTCAGACGGGACCTGGCAGTCCCCTGAATCCGACAGTACTACTCATGTTCTGCGCCTGGCCGAGGGTGTGTCGCCAGTGGATGCCGCCGGCAACAAGCAGGTG
>Ga0079224_100015679_pt1 | contig 10618 bp, 7 predicted proteins | sample Stecom2015_FD_80414 | JGI IMG/M metagenome (GOLD analysis project Ga0079224, IMG submission 80414) | Agricultural soil microbial communities from Utah to study Nitrogen management - Steer compost 2015 | ecosystem: Environmental > Terrestrial > Soil > Agricultural land | place: USA: Utah...
CCACAGCGAATCCCCCTCATCGTAGGCTGCCGCCAGGGTGCGCAGCTCCTTTTCATCAATGCCCAGGGCTTGCAGCGCTTCCTCGTCATCTGCCTCACCGTCTCCATCAATGTCGATCTGAACGAGTGCCGCGTCTTTTCCGACCAACTTGATCACGACACCGCTCTCGCTGGCCTCCCAGACGTCTCGCTCCTCATCATAAAATCCCACAGGGACCACGGTACCTGCATCAAATTGAAGAAAATTGTCGACGTAGTTGATCAGAGGCGGCGAAAATTCAACGCGTTCGGCCCCCAACTCCTCTGCCTCAACCAGCGAAAGATCCACGGCGTAGGTGTAGGCGCTCGACTCAGGCAAATCGGCGGGCATCCTCTGGGGCCCTACCTCTCCCACAGTGAACTCTGTCGCTCGGAAGGTTATTGAGTCGAGGATCTTCTCCGTGCCGTCGGGCAGGATCGCTTTCACCTCTTGCTCAGAAGTCACCACAATCGCGTGGCTACGACGACCGTCTTCGTCATCACTGACGCTACCGCGAGCAATGGTGGGTGAGCTCAATGAGCCCAAGTCGATGCGGTTGGCAGCTGGACTTGGACGGGCGAGAACAACATCTGGAAACTTTGAGAAGCTGCGCCATCCAGATTTGATGTGCCGTTGTGAACGCAGATAGCCGTCCTTCTCAATACGGACTGTCAAACGACCCCCGCCATTGACGACGATGTCGTACTCACCATCCGCTCGTGATTGCGTCCGCCCCCATTCGGGATGTCCTAAGACAACAACGCTCGCTCCTTCGATCGGAGCTCCGCGTTCATCGACAATCCGCCCCCGCAGCACCGCGGCCCGCTCTGCGTCAATCGAGCCCTCCTCCACGCCCTCTTGCAGCGCCCCTTCTCCCTCGTAGAGACACTTCACTGCATCAAAGAAAGGGGTCGGTATGCTTGGATCGAGTGGCTCCTCGCAACCAAAAGGCGCGACGACCGGCTCGTTGGCCTCAGTGTCGTCACCAGAGGGGCGAGCTCCTCCTCCACAGGCAATGAGGACACTGGACGTTGAAAAGAGGGCGAGTTTTCTGAAACCCATGAGGATGTTCCTTTGAAGAGGTCAAGAAGAAGGACAAAGACGTCCTTGCTTCCTCCTGCTTCGGCCGCTCTTTCAGAGCGTTGCGGAAAATCGTCACACGCGTTCGAGCTTTTTCACGTCCTCCTCACTAGGCCACCAAGCGAAGGAGTGCCCCCGCTTGCTTGCTCGCCCCTTTCCTTTCGAACTAGCGTGCCCCCGCGCATGATTCACGAAGTCGCAATTCTTGGTCTCTCATCAACATGAGCAAGCTCGAACAGATCCTCAGTCGCTACCTCACCCTTCTCGGTGAGTCGGCCGACACTTTGGCTCTCTCTTTCTTTCTTGGTGCCGGCGCGCAGCCGTCCTCTTGGCGCTTCAACAGGTTTTTGTAGATTTTGCGACCACCGAAATGGAGACAGGTTTCGCGTGCCTGCTCGTGTGCGTCGGACTCTTCAAACTGATCCGGACACGCTTCGCACCAGAAGTTGGGCTCTCCGCTCTCTTTTTTATCCTCGCCGCCCTGACGCACCCGGATCACGCCATCTTCTACGGTGTGGGTTCAGCGGTGTGGTCCATCTATCACTACGATCGTGCGCTGATGACCCAGCTACGGAAAATTGTTCCTGACGCGCGTTTCAAGGATTTCGAGAATCATCTCGACGGGTATATTCACAAGGCAAAAAAGAAGCGTCCCCAAAAACTCAAACGCGATGCGCAGTTCTTTTCGCTACTACTATTTCGACCACAATGACGATCCCACAAGACTTCGTGCCTTGAAAAAAGTCATGAAAAAGTGGGATGACTGAGGGCGCCTGAGGCTCTCACCGCGCTAAGTACCTCGAAATGGATTGCGGCAAGGGATCAAATACGGATCATGATAGGCAAGGTACTTGAGTTCTTGCGCTTCGTCGGCTGCCGGGAAGAAGTCTGTTGAAAGCAAGAATTTCTGCACAACCTTGCTGCTCAGACGCTTGTCTTTGAACTCACCTTCGTGATGCGTGTGGTCTTGAACGAAGGCCTCAAGCGTGGCGTCGGGTAACATGAGCATCGACAATCGATCACGAAGCAGTTGAGCCAAGCGCGCCTCGTTCGTGGGGGCGTCGTCAACATCCTTCGAAAGAGAATCTGACTGCGTTTTCCAAAGATAGGCTCCCGCTACGGCTGCCGCTGTGGTCACGGTTGCGCCTATCAAGACTTTGCGTCGCTTCATCATCTTTACTCTTAGGTTGATTGAGTCGCGCTGCGCAAAGACAAAGCTGAGATCGTCAACGAAGGATTGGCGACTGGTCCCGTGGGAAAGCTACTCCCGCCAAGTACAAAGACATTCTGATGCTGATGCAGGCGCTGAAATTGATCCACAACGCTCGTCTCGGGATCACTCCCCATGCGCGCTGTGCCCATGATATGACCCTCCGTCTTTCGGGCTCCTCTCAAGTGAATTTTCTCCACGGGCAGGCCTTCTAGCAATGTTTCTAGATCTTTTTCGAATTCGTCAAGTGCACCCTGCGCGTAGCTGGAGATACTTTTGAAGTGCGTTCTGGGTCGCTTGTGCGTCTTGTCGACTGTGACTCGATTGCTCTTTTGAGGCAGATCTTCAAAAACGCCAGTGACCCGCATCAGATTGCGCCAACGACCTGACTCGATTCTGATGGAGGGCTTACTATGCGTTTCCAACAAAACCGCTCCACGGCGCCTTCGATGTGCTCCGTGAGCCAGGCGAAAGTTGAGCCCCGTGCAACTTGTGCTCCCGCCAAAGGCCTGACCTTCTTTGAGGTGAATGTTTGCCATACGCCCTACTTGCTCATGCAGATAACGGCCCAGGGCGGGATGTTGGATCCCAGAATTGAGCAGAATGTACGGATTGAAAATGGCGTTGGCACCGAGCGCGATCTGATCTCCTTGGGCGATCTTTTCATGGCCTTGCTCGACGTATTCGACGCCGCTGACCTCCCCTCCCTCTAGGTGGAGCGCTTGCACATTTGTTCCTAACTTGAGTTCGATTCGAGGGTCCAGATACAAGGTAGGAAACCCATTCTGGACTGTAAATTTTGCGTTCACAGGGCAAAAATTGCAGACGAAACTCGTACAACAACCGGCGCGCTGGCCCGGTACCGAGGCGCTCGCGCGTGCTGTCGGGCAAGGAAAGAAATGTGAAGGTTGGGCCTTTTCCATCCAACGCTCAGGTTCACTGAGCTGATGTGCTGATAGCGGGTAGGGCCCGCTGCGCGGGAAGGGCCCTTCCCGATCGGATCCGGAGATCTGCATCAGCGTCTCCGCCTGAAGGTAGAAGGGCTCCAAATCTTGGTAAATCAGTGGCCAGTCGGAGCCCTTTTGGTATGTCGAATAAAGGCGAAAGTCTTCAGGCAACATGCGCGGAGTATTGCCAAACCACATGTTCGAGGTGCCTCCAAAGGTCGGGGCGTACCACCAAGGCTTCTCACGGGTTGCGTTGGTGAACGTTCGGGAGCCCTCTGAGCGGAGTTGCCACCGGGCTTGAATCAACTGCGTATGTGATCGGCGCTCACCACGTTCCAAAACCAACACACGGGCGCTTTTCGGCGCCTGGCTCAGATAATTGTGGAGGAAAAACGTTGAAGCAAAACTGCTGCCTACGCAGATGAGATCGTAATGGGTCGGCATGAATCGCTCTACGCTCGCATCCTTCTAGACCTCGCGTCCAAGTACCTCAACTCCAAGGGGTCGTTCACTCGTCCCGGACCGTAAGAGCCGCCCCATTTTCACAAAATGGAAAAGCGTTCTTGACATTATTGAGTGATCACTCATTAATAAGTCGTCCCATGACACGCAAAGCAGCTCCTCCTGACACCCCGCCGGAAGAACTGCCGGTTTCTAAGCGAAATCGCGGTCGCCCGCCCAAAATTGATTCTGAGCAGTTACTCAAAGTAGCCCGGGAGGTGTTCCTGGAGCGAGGGATTCGAGCCAGTACGGTGGAAGTGGCGGAACGTGCTGGGGTCTCAGAGGGGACTCTTTTTCATCGCTTCAAGACGAAAGAGGCCCTCTTTCGAGAAGCGATGCAGTTGTCTGAAGACGACGTTCCGGCGCTTCTGATGAAGGCAGTGGATTCTGTTTCCGGGGTAGAGCTGGATGAGGCACTGAACAGGTTGGCCGTCGCTCTTCTGGACATTGGTCGCGTGGGTGTGCCTTTGATGATGATGTCCTGGTCCAATCCCTGTTGCGGTCAATTGGAAGACCGAACGCTGCAGAAGTTTCACTCCTTTGTTAAGCATCTTTCTCGTCTTTTTGAGCTAGAAATGGATGCTGGTCGCCTGCGAAGAATGGATGCGGAAATCGTGGCGCGCACTTTCATTGGGGCGATCCACCACTACTGCATGTCGCGCATCATGGCGCCCGACGCGTCTTGGATCCTACCCGAAGGCATGTTCGTCCGTGGGCTCGTCGACCTGCTTCTTCGCGGAGCCCAGGCCAATGATCCAGCCCTCGGCTCCTCACCCTTTCCACGTCGGGGCGGTTGACGCTCTCGTCGCCTGGAATCACGAGACCATGACGCAACTCCCCCTCTCTTGAGAGCACGATGCCGCACAAGTATTTATTGAGTATTTCCTCCAAATTAGCTTTCGGGGCTTTGGTTCTGACCGCGCAACCTGCCGAGGCAACCCAGCCCTTGGCTGAATTTCTGGCCGGCGCCCGATCTCAGAGTTTTGATGCCCGAGAGCAGGAAGCCACGATCCGTCAGCGCGACTGGGAGGCAGAAGCCGCCCGCGGACGTTTGCTGCCTTCCTTTCTTGCGCGGGGAACATACACCCACAATCAATATGGGGCCGAGCTAGCGCCGGGCACATTTCCTGGCCAAACGGAGAGCCTCACTCTCACCCCTCAGAACCAACTCGACGCTACTTTTCAACTCGACATTCCTCTGGTCGATCTCGCCAGCCACTCGCGTTTCGTCCAGTCAAAACACCTCGCAAAAGCAACACAGTTGGGCCGCGAGACCACCGCAACAGATTTGGAGCGCGCGGTGACCCAGGCATATTACACCTTCATCGGCGCTGCCGCTCTGAAACATGCCGCTGAGCGGAGTCTCAAGATCGCCAACGAAAACCTTGAGTACGTGACAACACGCAGCCAACTTGGCGCAGCAACTGAACTCGACCGGGAGCGTGCGATCTCCAATGTCGAGCGATCCAAACAAGATCTGACCGATGCTCAGCTGATCTCGATCACTGCTGGTCGCAACCTGCAAACTCTTTCCGGCCTCACGGCAAGTCCGGTCAGTGAGTATCCGGTCGATGACTTGCGACAGGAGGCCAGCCTCGAGTCATGGATGGCCAACCAAGATACACCCTACGATCGCGTGCAGAAGGAACTCTCTTTGGCGGCTCAAGCGGCCAAAAAGGCTTCAGCACGCGCGCTCTTGCCCACGCTTTCTGCCAGCGCCCAAGAGCGCATCTCCAACGCCACTGGCTTCACAGGGCAAGCAGCATCTTACACTCTATCGGCGATGCTCTCTTGGCGTCTCGACTACGGAACCTACTCGACTGCTCAAGCGCAAGCAGCCGCCGCAGACGTTCAAACCATCCAGGCAGAACGCACACGCCGCAATGTCGCTGACACGATCTTCGAAGCCTATCATCGGGTCGAGGCGAGCATTGCCAAGAGCCGTTCCGCGCGGGCAGAAGCAGAATCGGCTCAAAAGGCCGCTCAGCTTTCGATGGACCGTTACCAAGCAGGCGCCGTCACACAACTGGATGTGACTCAGAGTCAACGTGACGCATTCCAGGCCGACGCTTCTCGGATCAAGGCGGACGCGGATCTGGCTTACGCTCGCGTCCTTTTGCGCATCGCAGCTGGCAAACCCGCAACGGTGCCCCCTTCCACCTCCAAATCCATACCGGTGTCTAGCGAGACTTCGACGCCTGCTTCTTCACCTGAAGTCCAACACTCGACACCTTCCACGCCCCCTGCTGACCCGGTCGACAAGCCGCTCCCCACACCCTGATGCACCACCCCGCCGTCCTCAAGAGTCCAGCCATGTTTGCCCTACATACATACAAAGCACTGTCCTTTGCCTTCATTCTCACAGGCTCATCGCTCGTGGTGAGTGGCTGCAAAAAGGCAGAAGCCGTCCCCAATGCCCCCGAAGAGCCAGCCGTCTCAGTGACGACCGCTGCAGTTAGCCCCCTGGAGACCCCCCGCCGTTTGCGACTCACAGGAAGCCTACGGGGAGAAAAAGAGACCGAATTGGCAGCCAATGTGGCGGGACGCATCACCAAGACGGACGTCGAACGCGGGCAGACAATCAAAGAGGGTGACTTGCTGGCGCTGGTCGACATTCAAGCCGCCCGCCTCGCCCTCGCAGAAGCTCGCGTCAGCGTGCAAACTTCGGAAACTCAAGAACGAATCAATAACGCAGAGTGCGAGCGTTATGAAAAGATGAAAGCCGCCGGCGTCGTCACCGATTTGGAGTACGACCAAGTCACTGCCAAGTGCAAGACAGCCCCGCTCAACCTAGAAGCAGCTCGGGCACGTCAGAGCATCGCCGCCAAGAATGTGGGCGACGGCAAGATCCGTGCCCCCTTTTCCGGAGTCATCACTGAGCGATTTGTCGAAGTGGGGGAGTATGTCCAGCCCTCCTCTCGCGTCGTCTCATTGGCTCAGGTGGACGATCTGCGCGTGGTCTTCAGCCTACCAGAGAAGCACTACCCCGACGTCAAGATCGGAGCCGATGTATTGGTCGGCGTGTCGGCCTACGACGGGCAGGTTTTTGAGGGCAAAGTCGCCCACATTTCTGGTGCAGTCCGAGCAACGCGCGACGTGGTGGTGGAGGCGATCGTTCCCAACGCCGAGCGCAAGCTCTTGCCAGGAATGTTCGCTGACGTGCAGCTTTCAATCGGCACAGAAGTCCTGCCCTCGATCCCTGCCAGCGCCCTCTTTGAGCAGAACGGCAAAAAGAACGTCTACGTCGCTCATGACGGGCATCTACAACAACGGGTGGTGTCCGTCGCCCCCGCCATTGGTGATCGCGTCCCTGTCCGGCACGGACTCTCGGAAGGCGAGCTTGTCGTGGTGACACTCACGCCTGATCTCAAAAACGGTTCGCCCATCAAGTGAGTCGTCACCGTTTTCGCCTCCCTTCATTTCCTCAGTCGTCTAGTCCCCAAGAGAATTTTACATGCAGTGGTTAGCAAGAGTGTGCGTTCAGCGCCCCGTTTTGGCATCTGTGCTCATGCTGGTCATCTTGGTGCTGGGATCGGTAGGCTACAAACGCCTCGGCATCGATCAGTTTCCCAACATCGATCTGCCGATCGTTGTGATCACAACGACTCTTCCGGGCGCCGCACCCGAAGAAATCGAAAGCGACGTCACTGACAAGATCGAAGGTGCTGTCAATCAGATCTCCGGAATCGATGCGCTGAACTCGGTTTCAAGTGAGGGCGTCTCGCAGGTCATCGTTCAGTTTGTCCTGGACAAGGAGATCGACGTCGCTGCTCAAGATGTGCGCGACAAGGTGAACACCGTCCTCCGTGAGTTGCCCACCGGCATCGAACAACCGATCATCAGCAAAGTGGATCCGGGCGCCGTCCCCGTCCTTTACCTGGCTGTCAAAGGCAAAGGGGCCGCCGTTCGCGAGCTGACAGAAGCCGCTGATAAGAAGGTGAGCCGTCAGCTGGAAACCATCGCAGGAGTGGGAAAGGTCACCGTCATCGGCGGTCGTGAGCGACAGATCCATGTCTACATGGACCCGATCGCCCTGAGGGCTTCAGGTCTAACGGCCGTGGACGTGCTGAACACTCTTTCGTCGCAAAACCTGATGACGCCGGGAGGCAATCTGGAGACAGGGCCCCAGAGCCTCACCCTGCGTATCAATGGTCGCGTGGACTCAGTGGAAGAAATCGGAAAACTGGCAATTCAGTCGCAGAATGGCAGCATTCTTCGTTTGAGCGATGTGGCCCGAGTCGTCGACGGGGAGCAAGCGGTCGAGACACTAGCGCGCTACGATGGCGAGGAAGCTGTCGTTCTTTCCGTCATCAAGCAATCGGGGACCAACACGATCGAGGTGGTCGACAGCATTCTGAAGCGAGTCGACCACATTCAAGAAAGCCTCCCCGAGGGGGTGGAGCTTTCAGTGGTGCGGGACAACTCACAGACCATCCGCACAAGCGTCAACTCAGTGATCGAACACCTGATCCTGGGAGCACTCTTGGCTGCCGGTGTGGTACTGCTCTTCCTGGGGAACGCCCGCAGTACCTTCATCGCTGCGATCTCCATCCCGATCTCCGTCATTGGCACTTTTGCCCTCATGTGGTTTCAGGGATACACCCTGAACAACATTACCCTCCTAGCCTTGGCGCTTGCGGTGGGGATCGTGATCGATGACGCCATCGTGGTGTTAGAAAACATCATCCGATTCATTGACGAGAAGGGCATGAAACCCTTCCCGGCAGCGGTGCTGGCCACCAAAGAAATCGGCTTTGCCGTCCTGGCGACAACGCTTTCCTTGATGGCCGTGTTCATTCCGGTGGCCTTCATCGGCGGCATCCCCGGAAGGTTCCTGCAGAGCTTTGGCTATACAATGGCCTTCGCCATTGGGGTGTCGCTTCTGGTGAGCTTTTCGCTCACCCCCATGATGTCGGCCCGTCTGCTAAAGCCTCACAACCAAGATGGCTTTCTGAAGCGACTCGTCGACTTCTTCTATCGCCCGATCGAACGGGTCTACATGGCGATCTTGGGCTTTTCGTTGCGGCGTCGTTGGGTGGTCGTATTGATGTGCGCGGCCAGTCTGGGATCCTGTGTGCCGATTGCCAAGTCCTTGCCAGGCTCCTTTTTGCCTCTGGACGACAAGGCGAAGTTTCAGGTGACAATCCGCGCACCCGAGGGAACCAGCGCAGAAGAAACCTTGCTCTACGCAGAGCGAGCGAGCGCTCTGGTGCGCAAACTGCCCCACGTCACCCATGTCTTGATCACAGTTGGTGAAGACGATCAAAAGTCGCGCAACTACGCCCAACTTTACGTAGATCTGACCGATCCGGGCCAGCGCAAACTCAGTCAGTTTGACTTGATGGACCGCGCCCGACACGTCGTGCTGCCGGGCATGCCCAAGGACTTGCGCATCAACATCGCCGAGGTTCCCGATCTATCGATCGGCGGCAATACTCAAGGCGTCCAGTACATCATGTCTGGTCCCGACTACGATCTACTGGCCCAAAGTGCCGACACAATCATTGAAGTCCTTCGTAAGAGCGGCAAGGCCGTGGACGTCGATACAACAAATATTCCCGGTCGCCCGGAGGTGCAAGTCAGCATCGACAGAGACAGGGCCGCAGACCTGGGTGTGCGGGTCAGCGACGTGGCCAGTACCTTGCAAATGTTGGTCGCGGGGCTCAAAGCCTCTACCTATCCCGAACAGGGCGAGGAGTACGAAGTCAGAATCCGGGCTGATGAACGTTACCGCACGGATGCCAGCGCGATGTCCTTGATGACGGTGCCCTCTTCAAAGCACGGAAGTGTTCCTCTGAGTTCCGTCGTTGAATGGAAGGAGGGCATTGGCCCTTCTAGGGTGAGCCGCTACGCGCGCGCCCGTCAAATCACCCTACTAGCCAATGCCGCGCCTGGTTTTGGTGACAATGATGTAGCGGGCATCATGCAGGGTGAATTCAAAAAGTTGGGTCTTCCTAGCAACTACAATATCGAAGCGACCGGACGCTCAAAATCTCAAGAAGACACGGCAGCAGGCTTCCTCTTGGCACTCACCATGGCCTTCACCTTCATGTACCTGATCCTGGCGGCGCAGTTTGAGTCCTGGCTCTATCCAGGCATCATTTTGGCGTCTCTGCCCCTGACAGTGCCCTTCGCCTTCATGAGTCTGTGGATCTTTGATCAGAGCATCAACATGTTCTCCATGTTGGGTCTCTTGGTACTGTTTGGAGTCGTCAAGAAGAACAGTATTCTTCAAGTTGATCACACCAACCACTTGCGCACCCTCGGTCGCAACAATTTTGACTCTCTGATGGAAGCCAATCGTGATCGCTTGCGACCTATCTTGATGACGACCATCGCCTTCGTCGCCGGTATGGCGCCTTTATTGTTTTCATCCGGGATTGGTTCGGGTTTTAACCAGGCAACGGCAAGCATTGTCGTGGGTGGTCAAAGCCTCTCGCTCTTGCTCACTCTTTTGGCGGTACCTGTACTGCACAGCTTTGTGGATGACGTCCGCGCCTTCCTTGCCAAGCGCAGTAAGAAAGAACACCTCGACCGCGGGGAAGGCGAACTCGCCGCAGTCCTCGCAACCATCGACAATCCTCATCTTTCCTCACCTGTACCCTCCTCGGCCGAGTAGTCACCGATGTGCACACCGGTCGAGTCTTCGGTAGGTTGACAAAAATGCCCACGACCCAAGCCGTCCCCCCCACCAAAGCCGAGGAATTGAAGCGCAAAGTGGGCCTCACTGGTCCGCGGCGCGGCAGGTGGATCTTCCGTCTCGTGTTGCTCCTTGTCGTCGTTGGCGGCGCGGCAGGCTTCGTCGTTTGGAAGAAGAAACAAAGCGAAGGGAAGCCGCCAAACTACGAACTCGCCGCCGTCA
>Ga0079224_100015680_pt1 | contig 10616 bp, 9 predicted proteins | sample Stecom2015_FD_80414 | JGI IMG/M metagenome (GOLD analysis project Ga0079224, IMG submission 80414) | Agricultural soil microbial communities from Utah to study Nitrogen management - Steer compost 2015 | ecosystem: Environmental > Terrestrial > Soil > Agricultural land | place: USA: Utah...
CCGGCGCGACGTTTGCCCTTGGTGTTCGCGGCCATCCCGGCCGCCATGCTGGAGTTCGTGGCGGTCTGGGCCTGGCACACGCCGGCGCTCCATCACGCCGCTCGGCACGCGCCGCTGGCTGCGTTCGGTGAACAGGGCACCTTCTTGATGGCAGGGTTCTGGTTGTGGGCCTCCGCGATCGGGGGCAGCGCACGGCAGCGCCGCCGTCGCGCCGTCGCCGGCATCACAGGGCTGCTGCTGACCTCCATGCACATGACACTGCTCGGGGCGCTGATCGCCCTCACGCCGCGCGTCCTGTACGCGCACGCCGATGCCGGGCACGCGCACTGGTCGCCGCAGGTCGATCAACAACTGGGCGGCGCGATCATGCTCCTGTTGGGCGGCGTGGCCTATCTGGCGGGCGGCCTCGGGTTGACCGCCGATGCTCTGCTCCAGCGCGCCGACCGCGGAGGGGGCACGGCATGAAACACTGGATCGTGCGCTACGGCCTGTTCCTCGGCGCGATCGGCGCGCTGGCCATCCTGGTCGCGTTCTCCGGTGTCGTGCCCGTCAAAGCCAGCAGCGGGCACTGGGGCGTCACCGCCTGGTTCTTGCGCACCACCATGCAACGCTCGGCGGCCTTGCACTCGCTGCCCATCGACCCACCCCCACTCGACGAGTCACGCCTGGTGCTGATGGGCGCGGGGCACTTCGAAGGGGGCTGTCGGTTTTGTCATGGCGCCCCTGGCAGCGCGCTGCCGGGGGTTCCTCGATTCATGACGCCGCACCCGCCAGCGCTCTCGGAGCGGGTCGGGCTGTACGACGACGCCGAGCTGTTTTACATCGTCCGGCACGGCATCAAGATGACCGGGATGCCGGCGTGGCCCGCGCCCCAGCGGGAGGACGAGGTGTGGAGCGTCGTGGCGTTCCTCCGGCGGCTGCCGTCGCTCGACGCCGCTGGCTACGAGCGGTTGGTGTACGGCTCGCTCCCGACGGCGCTGGCCGACAACGCCGTGCCGGGCGGCAACGGCGGCGCTCCCGCCGTCGTCGTCCAGCAGTGTGCCCGCTGCCACGGCCTCGACGGCCGCAGCCGCGGCCACGGCGCGTTCCCACGCCTCGCCGGTCAGCACGCCCAATACCTGGAAGCGTCGCTCATCGCCTACGCCCGGGGGACGCGCCACAGCGGCATCATGCAGCCCGTCGCCGTCGAGCTCGACGCCGAGCGGATCCGCGTCACCGCCGAGTGGTATTCGAGCCGTGAGCCGCCGATTTGGAAGGCGCCGGACCGCAGGACACCCGGCCAGCGCATCGCCGAACGCGGCATTCCCGAGCGGCGCATCCCAGCCTGTGCCGGCTGTCACGGGCCAGGACACGAGCCCCACCACCCCGGCTACCCCAAGCTCTTCGGCCAGTACCCCGAGTACCTCGCCCAGCAGCTCCAGCTGTTCACCGAGAAGAAACGCGGCGGCGCGTCGTACGCCGAGCTCATGTCGGAAGCCGTGACCGAGCACGAGCTCGAGCCCGATCAGATCGAGGCCGTCGCCAAGTTCTACGCGGGCCGCTAGATCTAGACGGTCTCATTCTCCGCGCTAGCCCCCCTCGCCTCGAAGCCGCCCCGCGTTCACCCCCCGTACCCCAACGCCGCGCGAGCACGAGCGAGCGCTCCTGTCCCCGCGCGAGCCGGCCGCATCGTCGGCACCCGGTGCCCTCACCGCAGGCGATGGGAGCTCACTCGAGCGTCATCACGAACGCCAGGTTCGGCGCCGAGCCGCCGAGATTGGGGCCATAGGTTTGGCCGCTGGCCTCCGCCTGAAACGGCTCTGCGAGCTCCGGGTTGAGGACGATGAAGAGCCCGAGCGCGCCGGTCGCTTCCCCGGCGACCGCGGTGCCGTCGTCGGAGAGGTAGCGCACGATAGCCTCCGAGTCGTCGACCAGCGAGCTGACCACGGCACCCGAGATCGGTTCGCCGGTGCTCGGGTCGCGGACGAAGCCGATGATGCCGCCGTTCTCGCCGAGGGGCAGGTACGGCTGCACTTCCGGGTCGAGCGGGACGGAGAGCGCCGCCGACCACGCCTGAAGGTCTGTGTCGGTCACGATCCAGACGTCGTGGATGGTGTTGGTGGGCGGGTAGTCGTTGGTCCCTTCGAGCGGATCGGCGAGACCGGTCGCGGTGAAATACCCGCCGGAGGCCTGGGTCAAGGCGACGATCCCGACCGAGACCCCTGCCAACGCGTCCGTGCTCATCGCGAAGCGCCCATCCTCCGCGGTGGTGGTCGACGCCAGGACCTCCGCCGCCGCCGGACTCGAAATAGCTCCGAGCGCGCCAACGGCGCGGATGGAAACCCCCGCGGCTGGGCTACCGGTGACCAGGTCGCGGACCGTGCCAGTAATGCGCATGGTACCGGCCGCCGGCTGGGACGCATGGCAGGTGCTGTTGGCCACCGGCGGCGCATCCTGGAAGACCTGGCAAAGCCCGCCGTCGCACTCCGCGTCGTCGTCGCACGGGGCGCCGTCGAGGCTCGTCGTCTCTGTCGCGGCATCGCCCTCCGTCCCGGCATCGCTCACGGTCGTGGGATCCCCCTCCGTCGTGGGCTCGTCCGAGCTCCCACAACCCGCCGATGACAGGATGGCCCATAGCCCCGCGAGCGCTGCACCGAGCAGCGCACATCGATTCGATGACATGTTCGTCCTTGGTCAGGGTCACATCAGTTCGGCGCCGGGATCTTGCCCCCGTCGAACACCGAATACATCAACGCCAAGCACATCTCGTCGTCCGTGCCGTCCCCCCAATAGACCATCTCGCTCTCCGTCCTGGTGTCGAAGTCGCATCGCATCCGGAGCAGGTCGTGGGGCTCGACCCGCACCGGGTTCTCGAGAAAGTAGGCGTACTGCCAGTCGAAATCCCAGCGCGGGACGTCGAGCAGACAGGTCGTGCCGCTGCCGTCTTGTCGGGCGACCTCGACCCGCTCCGCGAGCCCCAGCTTGTGCATGTGCGCCGCGATCCCGATGATGGTCATGGGCTCCGCGTAGCCAGGGGTGCCGGCGGCGTCGTGATAGACGGTCGGTGAGGCCTCGAAGCGCGCCACGGCGCGCGCCTGACCGGGCGGCAGCGCGAGCTCGGTGTTGGCATAAAACCACGGCAAGAGCTCCTGTTCGACCGCGTCGACCAGCTTGAGCGCCACCTGGCTCTGGTCCGGCACCGGAAAATCGTCGACGTGGTAGTGCACTTGCACGATCTGAGGCATCCCGGCTCTCAGCGGGACCCCGGTCCCCTCTGGATACGCCCAGACGTTGCGCCCGGGGGCCCAGGCAGCGGCGACCGTCGCGTCCACGATCGGCCCGCCGAAGCAGGTGTACCCGAGGCCGTCCTCGGCCTCGTCGAGCGCCTGCGCCTCCGCCGCCGCCTCGAGCGAGGTGGGATTGTAGACGATCGCGTGGTGCACGATCTCGGGGTTTTGGGTGATGAGCTCGTATTCGACCAGGTACTGGTCGCGGGTGAGCCCCGGATCGATGACGAAGCAGCGGTAGTCATCATCGTCACGGATGATGTCCGGCGTGTACTCGGCGGGCAGCGTCAGCACGTGGGTGGCGTCTTCCAAGTGGTCGTCGTGGGCGACCACTTGGCTTTGGAGGCTGCCGCGCTCGCCTTCGGGCATCCCGGAGTCGACCCAGGCGGCGATCGTCGAGATCTCCTCGTCGCTCAGCCAATTGGCGTCGGTATACGTCTGGCAATCGCCGGAGTTGTCGGCGAGCCACGGGGGCATGATGCGCTCGGTGGTCACGTGCCGAACCAACGCGCCGTAGGTCTTTACCTGTCCGTAGCTGTCGAGCACGATCGAGCCGACGCCGCCCGAGCGGTGGCAGCCGACGCAGCTGCGGCCGATGATCGGCGCGACGTCGGCGTGGTAGGTGATCGCCTCCGAGCTCGTCCCGTTGTTTCCGCCGTCCTCATCGGAAGAGCAGCCGAAGACCAGCGCCAAAAAAGCAACGACGGCTATGCGCACGCGACCTCCCTCGACATAGGATGCGGGCGGAAGCCTGGCGGAACGGCGCGCCGATGTCCAGCGTCGAGCGCGGCGCCGCTGCCTCCTCCCGGGAGTTTCGCGGACTTGAGCGTTATCACTCCTGACGCGGGCTCAGACCTTTACGCCAGGGCCTGCGAGCCCAATATTCCAGGGGATACTGCGAGGTCGCCATGATTCGCGTGTGCTCGAGCTGCGGCAGCAAGAACCGAGTCCCTCCGCAGCGCCTCGCGGACAAGGCCCGCTGCGGGAGCTGCAAGCAGCCGCTCACGCCCATCGATGCACCGGTCGAGATCGACACCCAGGCGGAGTTCGAACGGCTGGTTATGTCGTCCCCCCTGCCCGTGCTCGCAGACTTCTGGGCTTCCTGGTGCGGCCCCTGCAAGATGGTCGCCCCGGAGCTGGCGAAGCTGGCGCGGTCGCACGCCGGCCGGCTGGTGGTGGCGAAGCTGAACGCCGATGCCCTGCCCGGGCTCGGTAGCCGCCATCGCATCCACAGCCTGCCGACGATGGTGCTGTTTCAGGGCGGGCGGGAGTCCAAGCGCGTCAGCGGCGCCATGCCAGCGGCCGCCATCGCGCAGGCGCTCGGCATCCCAAGCTAAACCAGCGGGTGCCACCGCCAAGCCCTCCCGATCCGCCGCAGGCGCGCCGAAGCTTGCAGAAATTCGTCGAAAAACTGGCTCCTATCGAAGGGTTGAGGTGGGACCCGCAGCTTCGAGACCGCTGACGTGCGCGGGCGAACGGCGTCGCACGGGGTACTGCATTGCGGGCGCAGCGGTGGGTCACGGGATCGTCGTGCCCGACCCTGTGCCAGGCTGTGCCGCCCCTCCCCTCACTGGCGATCGCAATGCTGCCTGGAATCGAATACTTGCGACAGACGGTCGGCTGGCGCGCTGCTTGCTGTAGACTTTGGCCATGCTGACACTGCAATGGCGCCGGGTGGGCTGGCTGGCGATCGGAAGCGCCCTCTTTGGCTGCGGTGATGCCGAGCCGCTGGGAGGCGCGGGCGCAGGGATCGGGGGGAGCGCGGGCAGCGGCGCGTCTGCGGCGGCGGGAGGATCGGGCGCGGCTGGCAGCACCGGGGGCGCTGTGGGCGTTGGCGGGACTGGCAACGTCGCGGGCACGGGGGCGGCTGGCTCGGGCGGGGTCGCCACCGGCGGCAACGGCGGCTGGGTCGGCATCGGCGGCGCGGTTTGCACCGGCGGCGGTGGGGGTGGTTCGAGCGGCAGCGGGGGCGCGGCCTGCGGCGGCGCTCCCGGATGCGGCCCGATCGCCTGCGCTTCCGGCTATCACTTCGAACAACCCCCGGGGCAGTGCTGCCCGAGCTGCGTCCCCGACCAAGCGCCGCACCCCACCTGCGCCGGCGTGACGTGCTTCCCGCCCGAGTGCCCCCCGGGCTACCGAGCGGGCTTGCCCGAAGGCGCGTGCTGCGCCGGTTGCCTGCCGGAAGGCCCCCGCCCGGAGCCACCGGACTGCTCGCTCGTCGACTGCGGCGTCATCGAATGTCCGGTCGGCTACCGACCTGAGCTCCTCGACGGCCGCTGCTGCCCGACCTGCATGCCGGACCCGGAGTTCTGCTCCGAGGACGCCGACTGCCAGCTCGCGATCCGCACGGACAGTTGTTGCGCCTGTCCGGAGGCCGTCTCAGTCCGAACCTACGAAGCCGGCGCCTGCTGGAGCGGTGTCGATCAACCTCGCATGACACCCGCCGAGTGCCGGCGCGACTGCACCGCCGCACTTTGTACCCCCTGCCCGCCGCAGGGGACGATCGCCTGCATCAGCAACCAATGCCAGCAGGTGTATTGACCTCCCTCGGGATCATCTCGGTGAAACCCCGAGCGGATCGCCAGGCTCGGTTGCGCGTTCGGGCGGCACACCCCAACCTGGGGCGTCGCTATGTCATCCCTGAACGCTCCCGTCGCTCCGTGGCCTGCCTTGCCGTATGCGCAATGGCAAGAGACGGCCTCGGCGCTGCATCTCTGGACTCAGATCGTCGGCAAGTACCGCCTAGCGCACGCGCCGTGGGTCAACCACTCGTGGCACGCGACCCTCTACGTGACGCCGCGGGGTCTGACCACCGGGATGATCCCGGATCATGGCCGCACCACCACGCTCGACTTCGACTTCCAGGCTCACCGCCTGGTCGCGTATGCCGAAGACGGGACGACCGACGCATTTGCGCTCGCGCCGATGAGCGTGGCCGAGTTTTTCGACCGAACGAGGCGCCTCATCGCGGCGGTGGGGGGCTCGCCCGAGGTCCACGGGCACCCCAATGAGGTCCCCAATCCGATCGCCTTCGCGGCGGACACCCGCCGGCGGGAGTACGACGCCGCGGCCGTCGAGCGTTTCCACGCAGCGCTCATCTGGATTCAGCGCGTGTTCGAGCGCTTCCGCACTTCATTCGTCGGCAAGGTGAGCCCCGTGCATCTCTTCTGGGGATCGTTCGACCTGGCCGTGACGCGCTTCTCCGGCAGGAGGGCTCCGCTCCACCCAGGAGGCGTCCCGCACCTGCCGGACGCGGTCACCCGCGAGGCGTACAGCCACGAGGTGTCGTCGGCCGGCTTCTGGCCGGGAGGCAACGGCGTCGAGGAGGCGATGTTCTATTCCTATGCTTACCCGGCTCCAGATGGCTTTCAGAGCGCCGCGGTGAAGCCGGCGGCCGCCCGCTTCGACGACCGGCTCGGGGAGTTTCTCTTGCCCTACGACGCCGTCCGAGCGTCCCAAGATCCGGAGGCCACGCTGCTGGAGTTCTTACAGTCCACCTACGAAGCCGCCGCTACCAAGGCAAACTGGGATCGCGCCGAGCTGGAGTGTGCCCTCGGCCGTCCCAAGGTGCCTCGGCCCCTAAGATAGCGCGCGTCTCTCCGCCAGCGCCGCGGTCGGTTGCCGGCGGGCAGCGTGCGGAGTATTCCAGGGCCGAAGCCCTCGCCGATCGCGCGCCAGATGCAGCTCCGCGTGGCGACGCGAGGGGGCTTGGACGACTTCGGAATGCCGCTGGAAACATTGTCGCTGAAAGATCAGGTCGCGGTCGTCGTGGGTGGCACCACCGGCATCGGCCGCGCCTTGTCGCTCGGGCTGTCGGCGGCGGGCGCCCACGTGGTGGCGAGCTCGCGCCGAGCGGAACAGGTGGAGGCCGTGGCGGCCGAGCTCGAGCGCGCCGGGCGCCCGGCGCTGCGCCTCACCTCCGACGTCACCCGGCGTGAGAGCATCGAGGCGCTCTGCCAGGCGGTGCTCGAGCGGTACGGCAAGGTCGATATCCTGGTGAACTGCGCGGGGCGGACCGAGCGCCGGCCGACGCTCGAGCTGGACGACGCGAGCTTTCAGGCCATCCTCGACACCAACCTGAACGGCACGCTGCGGTGCTGCCAGGTCTTCGGGCGCTCGATGATCGCGCGCGGCTACGGGCGCATCATCAACATCGCCTCGCTCTCGAGCTTCGTGGCGTTCTACGAGGTCGCCGCCTACTCGGCCAGCAAGGCCGCGGTCGTGTCGCTCACGCAAACCCTGGCGGTCGAGTGGGCGCGCCACGGCGTGTCGGTCAACGCCATCGCGCCCGGTGTGTTCAGGACCGATCTGAACGCGAAGCTGCTCGACGGGACCGCTCGCGGCCAGGAGCTCTTGCTGCGAACACCGGCGGGACGCTTTGGCAAACACGAGGAGCTGCAGGGGGCCGCCATCTTTCTGGCGTCGCCCGCCGCGAGCTTCGTCACCGGCGCCGTGATCCCGGTCGACGGCGGATTTTTGGCGAGCGGCGTCAATCAGTGAGGTTGCCGGGGTCGCCCCGACCCTCTGCGCGAAGGAAGGTTCAGATGAAGGTCGTCACCTTCGGTGAAATCATGCTGCGGCTCAGCCCACCTGGGTTCGAGCGGCTGTTGCAGTCGCCGGCGCTCCACGCAAGCTTCGGCGGCGGCGAGGCGAACGTCGCGGTGAGCCTCGCCCACTTCGGCGTCGAGAGCCACTACGTCACGCGGGTGCCGGACAACGCCGTCGGGCGAGCGGCGCTGCGCGCCCTGCGCGCCGAAGGCGTTCACGTCGGCGACGTGCTGCTCGGCGGCCCGCGGCTCGGCATCTACTTCGCCGAGACGGGTGCGTCGCAGCGCGCCTCGACGGTCGTCTATGACCGCGCCGGCTCCTCCGTGGCCGAGATCGATCCGGACAGCGTCGACTGGGAGCGCGTTCTCACCGGGACGCGCTGGTTGCACGCCACCGGCATCACCCCCGCGCTCGGGCCCGGGCCTGCCGCCTGGACCGAACGCGCTTTGAAGGCCGCCCGAGACCTGAAGGTGACCGTCAGCCTCGACCTCAACTACCGCAGCAAGCTGTGGACGGAGCAGGCCGCGCAGGCCACCCTGCAGCCGCTCGCCCAGCTCGCCGATGTCTTGATCGCGAACGAAGAGGACTTGAAGGCGTCGCTCGGCGCCGACCTGGGAGGCACCGATCTCTCGCGAGGTGCGCTCGACGTCGCCGCGTACCAGGGCGCGGCGCGGGAGATCGCTCGCCAGTATGGGCTCCGCCAGGTCGCGGTCACGCTGCGCGAGAGCTTGTCCGCCAGCGAGAACGGCTGGAGCGCGCTCTTGTTCGACGCCGCCCAAGATCGGCTCGTCAGGAGCCGCCGCTACCTGGTGCGGCTGGTCGATCGCATCGGCGGGGGCGACAGCTTCGCCGCGGGCCTGATCTACGCGAGCTTGAAGGGCAAACCGCCCGAGGACGCGCTCGAGCTGGCGGTCGCGGCCAGCGCGCTGAAGCAGACCATCCCGGGCGACTTCAACCATGTGCAGATCGACGAGGTCGAGCGGCTCGCGCGCGGGGACGCGAGCGGGCGGGTGCGGCGATGACGGCGCCGAGCTTCCTCGACGAGGACTTTTTGCTGCACGGCGAGACCGCCCGGCGGCTCTACCACGACGTCGCCCGGAAGCTGCCGATCGTCGACTATCACTGCCACCTGCCCGCCGCCGAGCTCGCGCAAAATCACCAGTTCTCCAGCATCACCGAGCTCTGGCTGGACGGTGACCACTACAAGTGGCGCGCGATGCGGGCCGCCGGCGTCCCCGAGCGCTGCTGCACCGGCGACGCGAGCCCTTGGGAGAAGTTCGAAGCCTGGGCGGCGACCGTTCCGGCAACGCTCCGCAACCCGCTCTACCACTGGACGCACCTCGAGCTGAAGCGCCCCTTTGGCATTCGGCGGCTGCTCGATCCGAAGAGCGCGCGTGAGGTGTACGAGCTGTGCAACGCCCGCCTGCGGGACGACGCCTTTCGAGCGCGCGGCCTGGTCGAGGGTTTCAAGGTGGAGGTGCTCTGCACCACCGACGATCCCACCGATCCGCTCGATCATCACGAGCACCTGGCCCGCCAGCAGACGGCGGTGCGGGTGCTGCCGACGTGGCGCCCCGATGCGGCCCTCGGCGTCGAGGACGCGCCGGCCTTCAACGCCTGGGTCGATCGGCTCGGGGCGGCGGCGAACCTCGACATCGGTGATCTCGAGCGACTGCTCGAGGCCCTGGATGTCCGCCACCAGTTTTTCCACGACCGCGGCTGCCGTCTGTCCGATCAAGGGCTCGAGCGCATCGAGGCCGAAGACGCCGCCCCCGCGGAGCTCGCGCGGCTGTTCTCGAAGCTGCGTGGGGGCCAGTCGCTGCGGGGCGCGGAGGCGGCGGCGCTCCGCTCCGGCATGCTGCTCGAGCTCGCTCGCATGAACCACCGGCGCGGCTGGGCGCAGCAGTTTCACCTCGGCGCGCTGCGCAACAACAACCAGCGGATGCTCGCCGCCATCGGCCCGAACACCGGCTTCGATTCGATCGGCGACGAGCCGCAGGCGAAGCCGCTCGCTCGCTTCTTGGATCGTCTGGATCGCGCAGGCCAGCTCGCCCGCACGATCCTCTACAACGCAAACCCGCGCGACAACGAGCTGTTCGCCACCATGATCGGCAACTATCAGGACGGCCGCGTGCGGGGCAAAATGCAGTACGGCAGCGCGTGGTGGTTTCTCGACCAGCGCGCTGGCATCGAGCGGCAGCTCGAGGCCCTGTCCAATCACGGGCTGCTCTCCACGTTCGTCGGGATGGTCACCGACTCGCGCAGCTTCCTCTCGTATTCTCGGCACGAATACTTCCGTCGCATCCTGTGCAACCTGCTCGGCTCGGACGTCGACCGCGGCCGCCTGCCGAGCGATCCGGAGCTCGTCGACCGCCTCGTGCACGGCATCTGCTATCAAAACGCCGTGGAGTACTTCGGTTTTTCGCGCCCGGAGGCGGCGTGAGCGGGGTCGAAGCGGCGCTGCAGGCGCTCGGCGCGGCGCGGCTGGTGGCGGTGTTGCGCGCCGACTCCGGCGAGCGGGCCTGCCAGCTCGTCGAGGCGGTGATCGACGGCGGGATCCGCGCCGTCGAGGTGACCCTGACCGTCCCCGAGGCAGAAGACGTGATCCGCTGGGCTGGGCAGCGGTTTGGTGCCAGCGTCCAGGTGGGCGCGGGCAGCGTCCTCGACGCCGCGGCAGCCCGGCGGGTGATCGCCGCCGGAGCCCGCTTCGTGGTCTCGCCGATCTTGGACGCGGGCGTGCTCGACGCCTGTCGGGGCGCGGGCGTGCTCGGGGTGCCTGGCTGCTTCACGCCGACGGAGATC
>Ga0079224_100015682_pt1 | contig 10616 bp, 9 predicted proteins | sample Stecom2015_FD_80414 | JGI IMG/M metagenome (GOLD analysis project Ga0079224, IMG submission 80414) | Agricultural soil microbial communities from Utah to study Nitrogen management - Steer compost 2015 | ecosystem: Environmental > Terrestrial > Soil > Agricultural land | place: USA: Utah...
GGCATGGAATTTCATGCCGAAACTGAACACGGTTTACAAGTGGTCACTGTTACTGCCGTAGAGGGTGATACCGTCACTATCGATGGCAATCACCCGCTGGCGGGTGTTGATCTTAATTTCGATGTAGAGATCACCGAAGTACGCAATGCAACCAGCGAGGAACTCGATCACGGTCATGCTCACGGCGCTGGTGGCCATCACCACCACTGATAAAGATAGGTCCGGGTCTGTTGGTGTTTCGGCAGACCCGCCATTCCGCAGCTTTTATTATTTAGCCTCTACTTTTTTCTCACCGCAACGCGCACATTCATAAGCTGTTACCAGCTTGCCCTGCTTCACATCAAATTGATTTTCGGTCACCACCACCCATTTATGAAAACCGCTTTTACAGAGCGATTTACCTTGGTGCTTTTTAAAAAGGCTGACCTTTCTAAAGGGTAAAACCTCGCCCATTCGTTTCTCCTGCAGCTGTATCAATACAACGATTAGCGATTGGTATCGTCTTTGCTGTTCAAGAACCCGTGCGGTTTACTTTGCAAAAAAGCAGAGGTGCTAAATTAAAAAGCCGCTGGTCATCAGCGGCTTTCAGACATTAGGGGTTGCCATAACTCATTAAGCGTTGATAGCGACGTTCCAGCAGAGTATCCATAGGTTCATTCACCAGTCGATCAACCTGCGTGATCAACCGCTCTTTCAAATGCATCGCCATTTCTTCAACGTTGCGATGCGCTCCACCTAAAGGCTCTTTAATGGTTTCGTCAACGATGCCCAGCTCTTCCAGCACTTTAGAAGTGACACCCATGGCTTGTGCCGCCTCAGGAGCCTTAGCGACGGTTTTCCAAATGATATTGGCGCAACCTTCAGGCGAAATCACAAAGTAGGTAGAGTACTGCAACATATTCAGGTGATCCCCGACCCCAATGGCCAAAGCGCCACCCGATGAGCCTTCACCGATTACCGTACAAATGATGGGCGTACGCAGCCGTGACATGACCGCGAGATTTTGGGCAATAGCTTCGGAAATACCGCGCTCTTCAGAATCAATTCCAGGATAGGCACCGGGGGTGTCAATCAGGGTCAACACCGGCATTTTAAAGCGTTCGGCCATTTCCATCAGGCGCAAGGCCTTGCGGTAACCTTCCGGTTTGGGCATCCCGAAGTTGCGGTACACCTTATCATGAACGCTGCGGCCTTTTTCCTCACCAATCACCATTACCGGTTTGCCATCCAGCCGGCCCACGCCACCGATGATAGCTTTGTCATCGCCAAAATGACGGTCGCCATGGAGCTCATCCCAATCGGTGAAAATCCGCGAAATATAATCGGAAGCATAAGGGCGCATGGGATGGCGAGCGACTTTTACCACGTCCCATGGAGTGAGCTTGGCGTAAATCGTTTCGGTAAGTTTGGTGCTTTTTTCACGCAGCTTGCTGATCTCTTCAGCAATATTGATGTCGCTGGAATTACCTACCAGTTGCAGCTCTTCAATCTTGCCTTCCAGATCGGCAATGGGCTGTTCAAAGTCGAGATAGTTTAAGTTCATATTGCGTAATAGCTCAAAGTCTCGGCAGATCCGCGGCCTGCCAGTAAGGATTCTGTGCTGCTGTGGCCTAAAATTAGCCTTGAACAGGCGCCTGGCGCCACAGCGGGAAAGGACGCTACCTTACGCGAAAGTGGCAATTTAGTCATCCTTTTCGAGCTGTTTGCGCGGCATTTCCAGCTCACCTGCCGGTTCAGAATGCATCTCAACACTCCGGTTACTGAGCAGGGATTACGCCGCAAATACGCAACAGGAGAGCTGAATCTGTAACTGGCATGCGCCGTGTTAATAAACAAGTTTTACCTTGTCGGTTCCATACTGATCCCGCAGCCGCTGTAATAGTTCATCTTCCGGTCGTACTTGCCACTCATCACCCAGACGTAATTGGGCACGGGCATCGCTGCGCTGGTAATCGACCACAATTGGGCAGCTGCCGTCACGATAGGGCTCCAGCAAATCGCTCAAGGCCTGAATAAAATGCGTGGGTAAAGCTCCCGACTCCAGCGCCAGACGCAGCTCCCGCGCTCTTTGCTGGCGCACATCCGACAAGAGGCTGACAGTCTCGGCCCGCATTTTCAGCATGCCGTTATAGTCGTCATAACTGACCTGACCATTAATGACCAACAGTCCATCCTTGAGCAGCAGATCTCGCGCCTGGGTATAGGTGTCGGAAAAGATCGCCACTTCAATACGACCAGTACGATCATCGAGGGTGACAAACGCCATGGAGTCACCCCGTTTGGTTTTCATCACCCGTTGGGCGACCACCAGGCCAGCCACAGTCTGGTTACTTTTCTCGGGCTTTAAATCGATGATACGCGACGATACGAGATGATTGAGTTCGCTGTCATATTCATCAATTGGATGACCGGTGAGATACAACCCCAGCGTTTCCTTTTCGGCATGCAGCCGTTCTTTAATGCTCCAGCTGCGTACGCGGTGGAAATCGCGGTAAACATCTTCGACATCGCTGCTGCTGGGTACTACGTCACCAAATAAGTCCATCATGCCCGCGCTGCTGTTAGCAGCCGACTGTTCAGCCGCTTTCACCGCTTCATTCATAGCCGCAAACAGGATGGCGCGGTCCTGATCGAGATTGACTCCCGGTCCCAGACTATCCGCTGCGCCTGAACGAATCAGGGCTTCCAGAGCCCGTTTATTCAGTTTGCGCGGATCAACACGGGCACAAAAATCAAACAGATTTTTAAACGGACCGCCCTTGTTGCGCGCACTGATAATACTCTCTACCGGCCCTTCTCCCAGACCTTTGATAGCGCCCAGGCCATAGATAATGTTACCGGCATCATCGACCGTAAACTGGAATTCGCCACTGTTTACATCCGGCGGCAGCAATTTCAGTTTCATCTGCCGACACTCTTCAATGAAGGTCACCACCTTGTCGGTTTTATCCATATCCGACGAGATGGTGGCTGCCATGAAGTGTGCGGGATAGTGAGCTTTTAACCAGGCAGTCTGGTAAGACACCAGCGCATAGGCTGCAGAGTGAGATTTGTTAAAGCCATACCCGGCGAACTTCTCCACCAAGTCGAAGATACGGACCGCCAGTTCCGGATCTATACCTTGCTTTTTCGCACCCTCTTCAAAAATTGCGCGCTGCTGAGCCATTTCCTCTGGCTTTTTCTTACCCATCGCCCGCCGCAACATGTCCGCGCCACCCAGGGTATAGCCAGCCAGCACCTGAGCGATTTGCATAACCTGTTCCTGATATACGATCACCCCGTAAGTGGGTTCGAGTACCGGTTTGAGGCTCGCATGCTGAAATTTGGCATCAGGGTAGGCCACCTGAGCACGACCGTGTTTGCGGTTGATAAAATCATCGACCATCCCCGACTCCAGCGGGCCTGGGCGAAACAGCGCTACCAATGCAATCAGGTCTTCAATATTATCCGGCTGCAAGCGCTTGATCAGATCCTTCATGCCGCGTGATTCAAGCTGGAATACCGCTGTGGTTTCTGCACGTTTGAGCAGGGCAAATGTTTTGGGATCATCGAGGGGAATAGCATTGATATCCAGTGGCGCTTCACCACGCTTGGCGCGGTGTTTGTCGATCATCAGGCGCGCCCAATCGATAATCGTCAGCGTCCGCAGGCCCAAAAAGTCGAACTTTACCAGGCCTGCTTCTTCGACATCGTTTTTATCAAATTGCGTAACTAACCCGCTGCCTGTTTCATCGCAATAGAGCGGTGAAAAATCCGTAAGCTTGGTGGGTGCGATGACCACACCACCCGCATGCTTACCGACGTTGCGCGTAAGCCCTTCGAGCTGGCGTGCCATCTCCCAGATTTCCTGCGCGTCGCCATCGTGCTCAAGAAATTCGCGCAGTATTGCTTCCTGTTCAAGCGCTTGCTCCAGGGTCATTCCCGGCGTAGGAGGAATCATTTTGGACAGCTTATCGGCTAAACCATAAGATTTGCCCTGCACGCGCGCCACGTCGCGCACCACGGCTTTGGCGGCCATAGTACCGAAGGTGATGATCTGACTGACCGCTTCACGCCCGTAGTTGTCAGCCACATAAGAAATCACGCGGTCGCGGTTATCCATGCAGAAATCGATATCAAAGTCGGGCATGGACACCCGTTCAGGATTGAGAAAGCGCTCAAACAGCAGATCGTATTCAAGCGGATCCAGGTCGGTAATTTTTAATGAATAAGCCACCAACGAACCCGCACCGGAACCCCGTCCCGGCCCGACAGGAATGTCGTGATCCTTGGCCCACTGAATAAAATCCATCACGATCAGGAAGTAACCCGAGAACCCCATCTGGATAATAATTTCCAGCTCAAAGTTCAATCGTTCCTCGTAAGCCGCGCGACGCTCGCTATAGTCCGGCCTCTGCGAGTCCAAAATACGGGTTAACCGCTCTTCCAAACCTTCGCGGCAGATCTTGCGAAAAAAATCAGCTTCAGTAAGCCCTTCGGGAATTGGATATTCGGGCAGAAAGTATTTGCCCATTTGAATGGTGACGTTACAGCGGGTCGCAATTTCAATGGTATTTTCGAGCGCTTCAGGAAGATCGCTGAACAACTCGTACATTTCTTCGGGCGAACGCAAATACTGCTGATCGCTGTAACGCCGCTCACGCCGGGGATCATCGAGGGTGCGGCCTTCACTGATACAGACTCGTGCTTCGTGAACTTCAAATTCATCCTGATGCAAAAAGCGAACGTCGTTAGTGGCCACTACAGGGCATTGCATCTGGTCAGCCAGAGCCACCGCCTGATGCAGATAGTCTTCGTCGTTTTCGCGACCCGTCCGCTGTAACTCGAGGTAAAAACGCTGGGGAAAATCGGCCATCCAGCCCCGCAGTAGTTCTTCTGCCTGAGCGGCGCGGCCAGCCAGTAACGCCATGCCAACATCACCCCATTTGCCACCGGACAACGCGATGATTCCTTCACTGCACCCGCTCACCCATTGTCGCTGCACATAGGCAATCCCCTGCTGCTGGCCGTGCTGCCACGCGCGGGAAATCAGCTCAATAATATTTTTGTAGCCGGTATTGTCCATGGCTAACAAAGTGAGCAAGGTGGGCTTACCTTCGCTATCCGAACTGGCGACCCAAAAATCGCACCCAACAATGGGTTTAATACCGGCACTCTGGGCTGCTTTGTAAAATTTAATCAGCCCATAAAAGTTGGTTTGATCAGTAATCGCGCACGCCGGCATTTTTAATTCGGCAACGCGCTTAACCAGCGGCTTGATACGCACCAGACTATCGACCAGCGAAAATTCTGTGTGCAAGCGAAGATGGACAAACGTAGCTGCCATAATATTTTCTTTATTTAACTGCGAGTTGACACATGGACACAGGTCGATGCTCAAACAAGAGAATAATCTGCGAGCGTCAAACCTGTACGATCAATTAAAATAAATCTATTTGAGCCATTCTGGCTTTAACCGGCGCAAAGGAATTGCGATGTATGGGCGTGACGCCCAAGAGTTCCAGTGCATCCATGTGCATTTGGGTGGGGTAACCCTTGTGACTGGCAAAGCCGTAACCCGGGTATTGATGATCAAACTCACACATTTCCCGGTCGCGGGTTACCTTGGCAAGAATGGACGCTGCACTGATAGCAGCAACGCGGCTATCGCCCTTTACTACCGTTTCGGCAGAATATTTCCATTGGGGTAATTTATTACCATCAACCAGCACATGTTCCGGTTGAACACTCAAACCTGTTACCGCGCGCTTCATGGCTAGCAAGCTCGCCTGCAAAATATTCAACTGATCAATTTCGGCCACGGTCGCACGCGCGATAGACCAGGACAGGGCGTATTGCTGAATTTCTATAAACAAAGCTTCCCGCCGCTTTTCTGTTAACTTTTTGGAATCTGCCAAACCGATAATAGGTCGAGCAGGATCGAGAATAACGGCGGCCGCTACCACATCACCCGCTAAAGGGCCGCGCCCTACTTCGTCGACACCCGCGAGCAGGTAACCGGAATACTTGGCAATAAACGGCTCAAACTCATTCATCCTTCAGCCCGCCTTATTCACCGTTGAGGACGTGGGAGCCTGATTGCTACCACGTTCATCATCGCGTTGATCAACACAGCGGCGCTCATTAATCAGTGTGGCAATCGCTTTCGCAGCACTGGCACTGGCATCACACCTCAGCGCGCGATGCATTTCATAAAAGGTCTGTTGCAAAACCCGAGTTTGCTCCGGATGGTCAAAGTAATACATAACCGCTTCCGCCAGATTCTCCGGCGTGGCGCTATCCTGCAACAACTCGGGCACCAGTTGTTTGCCCGCCAGCAAATTAGGCAGGCCGACAAATGGCGTTTTGATCAAACGCGACATGATGGCCCAAGTCAAAGCGCCTACTTTATAAGTGATGACCATCGGACGCTTAAGCAACATGGCTTCGAGCGTGGTTGTGCCCGACGCCATTAACACGACATCAGCCGCCGCCATCACGGTTTGGGACTGACCATTAATGAGTTGAATGGGACAGTCTGCATAGCGGCCCAACTGCAAGTGCAACTGGCGATAGCGATCAGAATTGGCTGCGGGAATAATGAACTGCAAATTGGGGTCACGCTGGAGACAGGATACTGCCGCATCCATAAATACCGGACCCAATTTTTCAACTTCGCCGGCACGGCTGCCAGGCAAGAGGGCCACGACCCGCGCAGCTGGATCGAGATGCAGGTCGCGACGCGCTTTAGCCTGATCAACCTCGAGAGGAATTTCATCCGCTAAATGATGACCGACAAACTCTACCGGCACCTGATGCTCTTTATAAAATTTTGCTTCGAAGGGTAAGAGCGTAAGCATCAGGTCGACGTTACGAGCAATGGTAAACACCCGCTTCTGCCGCCACGCCCAGACTGAGGGGCTGACATAATGGACCGTGGGAATACCTTGGGCCTTGAGCATTCCTTCAAGAGGAATATTGAAGTCCGGCGCATCAATACCGATAAATACCGCCGGCGGTTTTGTGGTGAAATGATCGCGCAAAAAACGCCGGATTTTTAACAGCTCAGGAAGACGCTTGAGTGGCTCTACAAGTCCCATTACAGCAAGGCGGTCCTGGGGAAACCAGGAGTGGAATCCCTGCGCCAACATGCGCGAGCCGCCAATGCCCGAAAATTCTGCATCGGGAAAATGTTTACGCAGTTCGGTAATTAACGCGGCGCCGAGAATATCACCCGAGGCTTCACCAACAACAATGCCAACATACAAGCGTTGAGTCACAGCGCCTCCTGTTAGCGAACGATACCGCGTGTAGATGTTTGCAAGGATGTGACCAGCTCTTGTAACGGCTGACATTCCGCGATCATGGGCTCCAGCTCTGCCAGCGCCTCATCCAGAGTCAGTCCGCGACGATAAATAATCTTGTAGGCTTTCATCAGGGTAGCGATATCGTCTTTGCTAAAACCACGACGACGCAAGCCTTCAATATTGATGTTTTTAGCCTCAGCCGGGTTACCACTGACCATCACGTAAGCCGGAACATCCTTACCGATCGCGGTGCCCATACCGCTAAAACTGTGAGCTCCGATTTTACAAAACTGGTGCACCAGCGTGAAACCGCTGAGGATTGCCCAATCACCGATATGCACATGGCCAGCCAGGGCGGTGTTATTAACCAGAATACAGTGATCGCCGATCACGCTGTCGTGACCAATATGAACGTAAGCCATCAACAAATTATTATTGCCAATGGTGGTCTCGCTGCGGTCCTGAATGGTACCGCGATGAATGGTGACGCCTTCACGAATAACGTTGTTGTCACCAATCACCAGGCGAGTTGCTTCACCCTTATACTTCAGGTCAGGGGTATCTTCACCGACGGTCGAAAATTGAAAAATACGATTATTTTTTCCAATTTTTGTAGGCCCTTTAAGCACCACATGCGAAGCAATGACCGTACCTTCATCGATCTCAACGTCTGGCCCAATAACCGTCCAGGGCCCCACCTCGACATCAGGTGCCAGACGCGCATCGGGATGAATAACTGCTCGGGAGTCGATCAAAATACATTCTCACCAATGGATTACGACTGAGTTGTTGCCAATACAATCAGACTTTGCGGTCTGCACACAAAATGGTGGCCGAAGCGGCTAATACGCCATCAACACTCGCCCGACATTCGAATTTCCAGATACCGCGCTTTTCGGATACCACGCGAGACTCCAATTGCAGGCGATCACCGGGCACAACCTGACGCTTAAAGCGAACATCATCAACACCAGCGAAAAGGTAGAGGGACCCGTCGGCCGGCTTTTTATTCAAGGTTTTAAATCCAAGAATGCCTGAAATTTGTGCCATTGCTTCAATAATCAGAACACCGGGAAAGAGTGGAACCCGAGGGAAGTGCCCATTAAACACTTCTTCGTTAATGGTAATGTTTTTATACCCAACGATGGATTCACCTTCAATTAATTCCACCACTCGATCGACCAATAAAAATGGATAACGATGGGGTAAATATTCACGTATTTCATTAACATCCATCATGGTCGTAGACCCCTGTATAGCTAAAAATAAAAATAGCCGCAGTATCGCTACCGGGCTTATAAAAATTCAATTGAACTGGAACAATCAGTTTTCTTTCGCGGCTTTTTCAAGTTGCTTGATACGTGCAACCATACTGTCAAGCTGCCGAAACCGCACCGCATTTTTACGCCACTCACGCGTCGGCGCGATAGGCGTACAGGAAGAGTAAGAACCCGCTTCGGTCAACGAACTGTTCACCAGGCTTTTACCCGTCACATGCACATCATCAGTGATCGTCAAATGGCCACTGATGCCAACCTGTCCTGCAAACGTACAGTTATCGCCCACGATGGTGCTGCCAGCAATACCCGTAAGCGCCGCCATTGCCGTATTTTTCCCGAGGCTGACATTGTGCCCTATATGCACCAGATTATCGATTTTTACGCCATCGCCGATCAGCGTATTCTCAAGCGCACCCCGGTCAATTGTAGTATTGGCCCCGATCTCAACTCGGTCTCCTACAATGACGCTGCCTAGCTGGTGGATTTTCACCCACGCTTTCTGATCAGGAGCGAAACCAAATCCATCGGCACCAATCACTGCCCCACTGTGAATAATGCAATCGCTACCTATCACAATGCCATGATAGAGCGTGACACGCGGACCAAGCCGAGTGCGAGCGCCCACCATTGTATCCTCGCCGATAACGGAACCGGGACCGATGATGACCCCATCCCCTAAGGTTACCCCGGCAGCAATAACCGCATAACAGCCGATATGGACGTCTTTACCCAGGCGCGCGCGCTCGTCAATGATCGCCGTCGGGTGAATACCCGGCGGGTAAAAGTCGAGACTGTCATCAAATAACCGGGTGAGATGTGCGTAGGCCAAATAGGGGTTGGCAACAATCAATTTATTACCGGAAAAACTGTTCGCCAATTCAGATTTGAGAATAAGTGCACCTGCACGGGAATCAGCCAGATATTTTTCGTAAGCGGGACTCGCCACAAAACTGATACTCTGCTCCGCTGCGTTTTGCAAGGTCGCAATCTCGTGAATCAAATAGTCCGGATCGCCGACCAGCTCAGCATCAAGATGCTGAGCCAGGGCGCGCAGTGTAAACGGTTTGTTCAAGATAGACGTCCGGCTTATTTAGCTTTGTTAAGCATGTCCGTGAGCTTATCGGTAATATCGAATGCTGGTGAAGCATGCAGAGCAGTCTGGCTGTTGAGCACTAAGCCAATTTTTTCTGCAGCAATTAATTGCTCCAGAGCGGTGCGGGTTTTTGGACCCAACTCTTGCATCACGCGCTGTAAAACCTGTTGCTGTTCAGCCTGCAGCTTCTTGCCGGCCAGCTCATAGTCGGCACGTAAATATTCGATCTTTTTACGGTGTTCGGTCTGTTGCTCCTGCGACCAGGTCAGACCATCTTTTTCGGCGGTCGCCTGCAGCTTTCTCAAATCGGCCACAAGGCCATCCAATTTGGCTTTCATTGAGGAATATTCCGGATTCTTATCCAGCTTCGCCAATTCTTTTTTAGCCAATTCTGTATTCAACATGGCGGCCTGCACGTCAAGGATAACTACCTTGTCCTGCGCAAAAGTCGTCAGCGATAAACCACATAATGCGATAACTACGATCAAATTCCGAATGAGACTCACAATTTATTCCTCTTGGGGTTGATGCTATTAATGTTGAGCAGGAATCGTCTATACGACATCCTGTTTAATCCGGCGTGGTGCCGCTGGCTGAATATCCCGTTCAGCCCCAACGCCGAGTAAATCCATGGATCGGATAACGCAAATGTTCCTAGAAAGTCTGACCCATTGAGAATTGGAAGAATTCCGGGAAGTCATGTTCATTTTTTCTAATTGGACGTGCAATGCTGAAGGTCATGGGACCAAAACCCGAGATCCACGTAAGACCAAACCCGGCTGCCACATTGATGTGAGCCAAATCAACATCATAGCAATTTAGCTGATTCGGGCCACAGTTAGTATCAAATACATTACCGGCATCAATGAAGAAGGTGCTCTGAAGCATCCGCTGATCTTTGATAAAGGGCAGCGGGAATAAAATTTCTGCACCACCTTGAATTAAAACGTTGCCGCC
>Ga0079224_100015686_pt1 | contig 10615 bp, 8 predicted proteins | sample Stecom2015_FD_80414 | JGI IMG/M metagenome (GOLD analysis project Ga0079224, IMG submission 80414) | Agricultural soil microbial communities from Utah to study Nitrogen management - Steer compost 2015 | ecosystem: Environmental > Terrestrial > Soil > Agricultural land | place: USA: Utah...
GCATGGTTTTCTTGAACAATTCAAACGCTTCGAATTTGTAGATCAACAATGGATCTTTTTGCTCGTGAACTGCCAACTGTACTGACTGTTTTAGTTCATCCATTTTTCTCAAATGTTTTTTCCAAGCTTCGTCCACGATGGTCAAGGTAATATTTTTCTCAAAATCATTGATCAAAGTTTTACCTTCTGTTTCGTAGGCTTTTTTCAAATTCGTAACGATATTTACAGCTTTGTGGCCATCTGTAAACGGCACTACAATTCTTTCAAAACTGTTATTTGGATCCTCGTAAACATTTTTGATTACTTTAAATGCTTCTGCTGCACTAGCATCACATTTGGCTTGATAGGCCTTGTACACATGTTCAAACAAAAGATCTGTCAATTCGTTTTCGTGTTTTTTAGCAAATACATCTTCGGTAAATGGTGATTGGATTCCGAAAATTTTTATAAGATCAAACTCGAAGTTTTTGTAATCATTGCCTACTTTATTTCCTTCTACGATAAAGTCGCACACATCAAAAATCATATTGGCAATATCTACTTTCAGACGATCTCCGTGTAATGCGTGTTTTCTGCGTTTGTAAACCACTTCGCGTTGTGCATTCATCACGTCGTCGTATTCCAATAAGCGTTTACGCACACCAAAGTTGTTTTCTTCTACTCGTTTTTGAGCTCTTTCTATCGAACGGGTCATCCAAGAATGTTGTATTACCTCACCTTCTTTTAGTCCCATTCCATCCATAATTTTGGCAACTTTTTCCGAACCGAAAAGACGCATCAAATTATCTTCTAATGAAACGTAGAATTGTGAAGATCCTACATCACCTTGACGTCCTGCACGACCTCTTAACTGACGATCTACTCGACGCGAGTCGTGGCGTTCTGTACCGATAATAGCCAAACCTCCAGCAGCTTTTACTTCATCTGTCAGTTTGATATCCGTACCACGTCCGGCCATATTGGTAGCGATAGTTACAACTCCTGGCTTACCAGCTTCAGCAACAATTTCTGCTTCTTTTTTATGCAATTTGGCATTCAATACGTTGTGATGAATTCCTCTCATCTTCAACATACGGCTCAATAATTCGGAATTTTCTACCGAAGTAGTACCAATCAATACCGGTCTGCCAGCTTTAGAAAGTTCTACTACATCTTCGATGACAGCATTGAATTTTTCGCGAATTGAGCGATAAATCAAATCGTCTTTATCTATACGTTGTATGGGTCTGTTAGTTGGAATTTCTACTACATCCAACTTATATATTTCCCAAAATTCACCTGCTTCCGTTGTAGCTGTACCAGTCATACCTGATAATTTTTTGTACATACGGAAATAGTTTTGTAGCGTAATGGTTGCAAACGTTTGAGTAGCGGCTTCAATTTTTACGTTTTCTTTTGCTTCGATAGCTTGGTGCAACCCATCTGAGTAGCGACGTCCGTCCATAATACGTCCTGTCTGCTCATCTACAATCATTACCTTGTTATCTACTACCACGTATTCGGAATCTTTTTCGAAGAGTGTATAGGCTTTTAATAATTGGGTCAACGTATGAATACGCTCTGATTTGATACCAAAATCTTGGAACAACGCTTCTTTGAGCGCTGTAGCTTCTTCGGTAGTCTTAGCGTTTTTCTCGATAGATGCTATTTCAGTACCGATATCAGGTAATACAAAGAAATTGTCGTCCATTCCCTGAGATAGTACCTTAATACCGTTGTCTGTAAGTTCTACTTGATTATTTTTTTCATTGATGACAAACAACAAAGCCTCATCTACCTTTTTCATTTCACGGCTATTGTCTTGCATGAAATGGTTTTCAGTTTTTTGAAGAATCTGTTTTACACCTTCTTCTGATAAAAATTTGATTAAAGCTTTGTTTTTAGGTAAGGCTCTATAAGCTCGAAGCAAATTGAATCCTCCTTGTTTTACATCACCCGCTTTGATCAGACGTTTGGCTTCTGTAAGGAATCCATTAGACAATTGTCTTTGTTGTAAAACTAAGCTTTCTACTTTAGGTTTTAACTCTAAAAACTCGTGACGGTCACCTTGTGGCACAGGTCCAGAGATAATCAATGGTGTACGAGCATCATCTATCAATACAGAATCCACCTCATCGACTATGGCATAATTGTGTGGTCTTTGTACCAATTCTTCTGGAGAATGGGCCATATTATCACGCAAATAATCAAACCCAAACTCATTGTTGGTACCATAAGTTACGTCTGCTTGATATGCTTTTCTTCTTCCTGGAGAGTTGGGCTGATGATTGTCGATACAATCTACTGTGAGACCGTGGAATTCGAAAATAGGCGCATTCCATTGGCAGTCACGTTTTGCTAAGTAATCATTTACGGTAACTACGTGTACTCCATTACCAGTTAATGCATTTAGGTAGATAGGAGAAGTAGATACCAAGGTTTTACCTTCTCCGGTCTGCATTTCAGCAATTTTACCTTGATGTATTACAGTACCACCGATCAACTGTACATCATAATGGATCATGTTCCAAGTGATCATATTACCGGCCACTTCCCATGTATTGGACCAGATAGCTTGATCGCCTTCGATGCGCACATTGCTCTTTTTGCTAGCAATCATACGATCGTGATCTGTAGCAGTAACTACCAACTCACTATTGTTTGTAAAACGGCGAGCTGTTTCTTTAACTACAGCAAAAGCTTCCGGTAAAATCTCTAATAATGTTTTTTCGGTAAGATCATAAGCTTCTTTCTCTAGAGTTTCAATCGATGCGTAGATAGTTTCTCTTTTATCAATATCTGAAGTTTTTTCTAATTCTTCTTTATAAGAAGCTATTTTCTCGTCTTGTACTGCACGAGATTGTTTTATTTTATCTTTAAAATAAATGGTTTTTGCACGTAATTCGTCATTTGATAACGATTCGTACGAACTTTGAAAAGTTTTAATCTTTTCAATGTAAGGTTTAATTGCTTTGATATCCTTTTGAGATTTGTCTCCCACAAAGGCTTTCAAAATACTATTTATGATACTCATAAATAAAATAGGTTTATAGTTTATAAAAATATATGTGACAACAAAAAAAAGCCTCTACAAATGAGACTTTTTTTATAATATCCTAATACTCATCCTCATTCCAAAGATAGTCTTCGTCTGAAGGATAATCTGGCCATATTTCTTCCATTGATTCGTAGATTTCCCCTTCGTCTTCGATAGACTGTAAGTTTTCTACAACTTCTAAAGGCGCACCCGTTCTGATAGCATAATCGATTAACTCATCTTTAGTTGCTGGCCAAGGGGCATCACTTAAATACGATGCTAATTCTAATGTCCAATACATGGTCTACTTATTTAGTAATTTTAAATTGCAAAAATAAATTTAAAAGTCAAAAAATCAAGTCTTTTTTGGATATTTTATATAAAATTTAAAAGAACGTGATTTCTATTAATATTTCTCAGGCATCCATTTGATTTCGTCTGCCTTTAAATCGTAAGTCAACTTTCGTGCCAACATAAATAGATAGTCAGAAAGGCGATTTAAATACTGTAAAACAGCAGGATCGACTGTAAATTCGTCGTGCAATTGTGCGGTAATTCGCTCGGCTCTGCGGCATACACAACGTGCTATATGACAATATGACACAGTTGTATGACCGCCTGGCAACACAAAATGTGTCATCTGTGGCAAATCTTGTTCCATAGCATCCATATTGTTTTCTAAATAAGACAAATCCTCTGGTGTTATTTTTTCGATATTTAGACGTTCTTTGCCATTTTTTAGTATCGCTTTTTCTGGATCAGTTGCCAAAATAGCACCTATTGTAAATAATTTGTGCTGGATTACTAGTAGTTGTTGTTTGTACTCTTCGCTTATATCCTGATCTCGAATAAGTCCTAAATACGAATTGAGCTCATCAACTGTACCATAACTTTCAATGCGAATATTGTATTTAGGTACTCGTGTACCGCCAAACAAGGCAGTAGTACCCTTGTCTCCTGTTTTGGTATATATTTTCATATTATAATCGTATGTAAAAATTTTGTTTGTGTTGCTCTGTACGTTTTGATATAAGTATTCCGTAAAAAAAATCTACAACAACTGTTATCTTTGGATTATTTTTAATTTTTTCTACGAAACAAGCGGAATAATTTTCTACACAAATACCCAATAACTGATCTGTTCTTAATTGATCAATACATTCTTCAATAATACTAAAATCCGCTGATTTGTGCAAATGGCAAATGATAAATTGTGCATCCTTACAATTATTTTGCATAACAACTTGCCAAGAAATTAAAGAGGAACTTCCATACAAAGTAGCACAATAAATAGATTTGGGTTGAAAATAATCTAAAGTAGAAAGCAACCATTGCAGACTTTTGGGCTGCTGCGCATATTTTTTTTTATAAAAATACACTCCTTTGGTAATATACTGAAACACAAAAGGCGAATGTACTCCATGTTGATTGGTAGATTTCCATAAAAAACACAGATAATTCCACATATTTTTAAATTTTTACAAAGATAATCAAATGTAGTTTGGCAGGAATTGTTTATAAAAAAGTTTGTACGAAATTAGGAATCGTTATTCGGTACTATATAAGGGAAGTGAAAAACGCTTCTATTTCTAACCTTTTCAAAACAAAATAGTTAGAAAAGCAGAATCATTTTCTTCTAAAAAAAGGTCTATTTTATTTGCTTCGTGTTACAAAATCTCTCTATATTTGCACCGTCTTAAGACAAAAGGCCTCGTGGCGCAACTGAATAGCGCATCTGATTACGGCTCAGAAGGTTACAGGTTTGAATCCTGTCGAGGTCACAAATTATATTTTTCGGCGACGTGGCGCAACTGAATAGCGCATCTGATTACGGCTCAGAAGGTTGCAGGTTTGAATCCTGCCGTCGTCACTAAACAGTTCTTATTTATTTAGGCCTCGTGGCGCAACTGAATAGCGCATCTGATTACGGCTCAGAAGGTTGCAGGTTTGAATCCTGCCGAGGTCACGAAAAGGTATCGATTGAGCTAAAAGCACACGAATCGATGCCTTTTTTTATGTATTTACTTTCCACACAACCTAATTCCTTCAAAATTCTATTCTCTTTCGCTAAATTTTCATAATTATTTAAACAACAATGAAATATTTCCTAAAATTTTCATAAAAACACACAAATACAAATGTTTTTTTTCATAACTTACCAAATACCTCTAAAAACATTCACTCTTAAAAAACATTACTATGAAAGATTTTGCCACCGAATACGAACGATTCATGAAAAGGACATTTCCTTGCATGCAGGACAAGCCGACAGGAGAAATTGCTGATGAATATAAATTGTTAGTGAAACTCCATCATTTTAAAAATAACAACAAAGTTAGTATCCTGCAGGAAGAATTCGACTTCGACTATGGATTCTATTGTGGACAAATATCATCTACCTTATATATCGGTATCAAAAAATTTCAAAAAGAACACATGAAAAATTTGAACAAAAAGCATTCTGATATATTAGATAAACTTGTACAATCACTCCGATTTGCCACTTTAGAAACACTCAATTCAGTAATTGTTCAAACGCATTTCATCATGATTTCTTGTGGCTATGCGCCCGCTTAGGTTGCACCTATAAAAAAGACAGGATATTATCCTGTCTTTTTTGTTTTGTCTATTGATACTTCATGATAAAATTATGCAATTGCTGACATTTTCTATAATCTTCGGAATCGATATGATTTTTTAATTCAGACTTGAGAAAAATGATTCGCTTGAGAATACTATTCGAACTATCAGCGTTTTTAATTAAGTGATTTTGCTCTGTTTTCAAAGAAAAAATAAATTTTTTTAATTGTGTATATGGTGGCAATTGCAATTTTTCAAACGAAGTATATCGCTGACCAAATCGAAAACAATATACATTAAAATCATTATCTACTATCAGATGGTGCTCTTCATGAGATTGTGTACCCATAATAATATCACACAAATGTTGACGTGATTTGTTGATTTTATACCATCTATAATACGTTTGAGGCTTATGCATCAGAGATGCTATAAACTTCTGAATCGAATCTACACCTATCATAACTCCTTGCGTATTAATATTTTACAACCATCAAGTTACAATTTTTTTTTATTCAATCAATCTTTTCGGATACTTTTTATGCAAAAAAAAATCACCCCAAAGGATGACTCAATAAAAAAAGGCAAGCGACCTACATCGCACCGCTACAACCGCATACCTTTGCTGCGTTCCCACCCTGGAGGATTCTGCAGGAGCTGGTCGTGTAGGACTTGCCAGTGCAAATATACAAACAAATTATATTATTGCAACATTTTTGTAGATTAAAAATAGAATTGTAATATTGTGTAATCTAATATAAAAAACTATGAAAACACGTAACCTTTTCGGAATCTTATCGTTATGCGCCTTAGTTGCAGCTTGTAATGATGATAAAAAAAATGATAATATTGTTATAAATCTCGATACGTCACTTTTAAAAAATAATTATACTCCTGGAGAAAGTATCGATTTAAACGTCGTTTTACCCGAAAACGTTCAAGTTGATTCTGTGGTTTATTACTTGAATGATCAACGAATTGCATCTTCATCATCCGCAAAAAAAGTGTCATATACACTATTAGAACAAAAATTTGGTCCTAAAACGTTGCTTTCTAAAGCTTATACTAACGGTAATATCATAGAATCTGCAGTAGAAATCAAATTATTGCCCTCAACTCCCAATGAAGAATGGACCTTTACTATCGTAAATACATATCCTCATGACACCAAAGCCTATACGCAAGGTTTGGAATTTTATGGTGACATCTTGATTGAAAGTACTGGAAATGGGACTTCGCCCGCAGGAAACACGGGAAAATCGAGTGTGAGGAAAGTAAATCCTAAAACGGGAGAAGTCTTGCAAATAGTAGAATTAGACGATTCGATTTTTGGAGAAGGTGCAACCATATTGAATAACAAAATCTATCAACTAACCTATAAAAACAACGAAGCGTACGTTTACAATCTCGAAACTTTACAAAAAGAAGCAACCTTCCCTTATTTCAAAAACACCGAAGGTTGGGGACTTACCAACGATGGTACTTACCTATATATGACCGACGGTTCGGATAAAATGTACAAAGTAGACCCCAAAGATTTTTCTAAAATAGATGAGTTTTATGTGGTAAGTCATACCAATACTATACCTACTATCAATGAATTGGAATGGGTTGATGGAAAAATTTATGCTAACTTCTATGGTTCTAATCTCATCGGTGTAATAGACCCCACGACAGGACGCGTGGAAGCTGCTATCGATTTTTCGAGTTTACTGACACTACTGAGCAATCATCCCGATCAAGACGTTTTCAATGGTATTGCTTACAATAAGAAGACCGGTACTTTCTTCGTTACGGGAAAAAATTGGGACAAAATGTTTGAAATAAAAATCAACAAATAACAACAAATCATCCTTCATAGTGTATATGAAGGAATTTTTTTTTCGGATAAAATCAATATTATTTAGAATAATTCTTTTTAATTGAGCGAAAGCTGTATATTTGCACTAATTAAGATTCAATCTAAATAGAAATAACATTTCAAACTCCTATTTATCATGAAAAAAATCCTTGTTGCTGCTTGGATGTTGATTTCATTCTTTGCAAACGCTCAACAAAAAAACACTTTATTGAACGGAAAATATTGGTCTGAAAAGCCAACCCTCGAACAAGTAAAAAAAGAAATTGCACACGGAAATAATCCCGCTGAAGCCAATGCAGGAAATCACGATGTAGTGAGTATGGCAATCAACAATGGCGCCTCTTTAGACGTCATCCAATATTTGATAGATCAGCCAGGAAATAGCGTTGACAAAAATACACACGATGGAAGACTCTATATACATTGGGCTGCGAGCAAAGGCAATGTAGAATTAGTAAAATATCTGATTCAGAAAGGTTCGTCTATTACTCAAACAGACGACAAGGGTGCTACTCCACTTTCATTTGCTGCAAGCAACGGACAAGCCAATACCGATCTGTACGAATTATTTTTCCAAGCTGGTGTCGACCCGAAAGCTACCTATCAAAACGGAGCCAATGCTTTGCTATTGAGCATTTCTGCGGATAAAGACCTGAAATTGGCAAACTATTTGACTACAAAAGGATTGAGTTTGCACGATGTAGATGAATTTGGCCGAACAGCTTTTGATTATGCAGCGCGTACTGGCAATGTGGATTTATTGAAAAAATTGATAAACCAAGGTGTAAAACCCACCCATCATGCCTTAATCATAGCTTCAGAAGGAGGAAGAGGATTTGCCAACAACTTAGATCTCTATAAATTTCTAATTGAAGAAGTAAAAATCCAATCCAATGCAATAGGTATTCATGGAGAAAATGTATTGCACAATCTTGTGAAAAAAGAAAAACAAGAAGATATCATCAATTATTTTATACAACAAAAAGTAGATATCAACGCCCAGGATGCAAATGGAAACACAGCTTTTATGATAGCTTGTGGAACCAAAAATATCGATTTAGTAACACAGCTATTACCTATGGTAAAAGATATCAATAAGACCAATAAACTGGGTGAAACAGCATTGTTTATGGCGTTACAATCGGGAAATGCTCCGATGACCGAATTGTTGTTGAGCCAAGGTGCTGATGCAAAAATAATTTCAAAAAAAGGTACAGCTGCACATGTTTTGATACAGTCTTATAGAAAACCACGTCCTGGTGAAGGTCATGATGATTTTTCAAAAAAAATAGACTTACTTAAAAATTACGGCGTAGATTTTGCACAAAAGACAGAAGATGGAAGCACAATTTTGCATTTGGCTATAGCTAAAAATGACATTCAATTGTTGCAAATTATTGAAAAACTACCAGTAGATATCAATGCACAAGACGAATTGGGAATGACCGCTTTGCACAAAGCTGCTATGATGAGTAAAGATGATCAATTGATGAAACATCTCATATCTATGGGTGCAAATACGCGTTTGCAAACCGAATTGGACGAGACTCCATTTGATTTGGCTAGCGAAAATGAATATTTAAAAGAACACAATATCAACATCGATTTTTTAAAACAATAAACTTATTTAGATAATTTTTTTTAAAATGAAATCTTTATTCAAATTAACTCTTACTACTTTATTTACCTTGGTATTATCCACTCAAGCAATTGCACAAAATGCCAAATACAAATGTCTTTTGCAAATGACCAATTACAAAGGTTTAGAAGCTTATATCGTGGTATCACTCATAGCTCCAAATGGCAAATACGAAAAAACTTTGTATATGATGGGACCTGATAAAAAATGGTACAACGGATTCAAAGAATGGGACAAAAACTTGGGTAAAAAGAAAGAGAATCTCAATGGTATTACTGGCGCATCTGTTGCGGCTGGAAATCGTACGAGCGCTACTTTTATTTTAGACGAAACCAAATTAAATAAAGGTTACAAATTGCGATTTGAATCAGCTGTAGAAGACGCAAAATATTTCGTTACTGACGTAGAAATTCCATTAACTTCAGAAGCTCTTACTCAAAAAACTGAAGGTAAAGGATATATCCGATTTGTAAAATTAACCAAAGCAAACTAAAACATGACCCTATCGGTGTGGCGTTATGCCCATTTAGCTTTAGCAATAGTATCGTTTGTCTTTATACTTTTAGCTTCTATTACAGGAGCCATTTTATCATCGGATCCCATTCAAGAGAAATCCTTGCCTTACAAAGTAGATTCATTTGACACCATCTCATTAGCTCATACCATTCCCGTATTGCAATCACAGTACGATGAGATTTTAGAGCTCAGTGTAGATCACAACCAATTTGTGACTTTAGAAGCTTTTGATGCACAAGGCAATGAGATAAAAAGTATTATCGATCCTACAAACGGTAATATCCTAGGCGAACCTATTGTAAAAAGTCAATTCATACAATGGGTTACCTCGCTACATCGATCGCTATTCTTACATGAAACCGGACGATTTATTATAGGAGTGATCTCATTTTTGTTATTACTAATTGCTATTTCAGGTACTTTGTTGATAATAAAAAGGCAACAAGGTATTCGAAATTTTTTCAAAAAAATAACCAAAGATCACCTTGCACCTTATTATCATGTGATAGCAGGTAGATTATTGTTGATACCGATCATTATCCTTTCATTGACAGGTACCTATCTTTTTCTGTTGCGATTTGAATTCATAAATCCTTCAGAAAATATAACTTCTATCCCTACAAAATCCGTTACTGTATCAGCTGTCCAAGAAATAAAAGATTTTGTTATTTTCAGATCTTTACATCTCAAAGACATCCAAAAAATAGAATTTCCTTTTGATGACGACCCGGAAGAGTTTTTTAGAGTAAAAACCAAAGAGGGCGAGCTATCGATCAACCAATATACAGGTGAAATAGTCGAAGAAATCGTGTATCCAAAAACAAAAATACTCGAAACGCTTAGTTTGGACTTACACACGGGACGTACACATATCATTTGGGCTATCATATTAGGAATCGCTTCCCTAAACATCTTATTTTTTATATGGTCGGGTTTTGCCATCACATGGAAACGTTCTCAAAGCAAATTACCCAAAAATAAAATCGACAAGGCAAAAGCGGAA
>Ga0079224_100015687_pt1 | contig 10614 bp, 12 predicted proteins | sample Stecom2015_FD_80414 | JGI IMG/M metagenome (GOLD analysis project Ga0079224, IMG submission 80414) | Agricultural soil microbial communities from Utah to study Nitrogen management - Steer compost 2015 | ecosystem: Environmental > Terrestrial > Soil > Agricultural land | place: USA: Utah...
GGCGCGGCCTTCTTCGACTACGCCCTGCCGCTCGTCGGTGAGATCGACCGCGAATACGAGATCCTGTAGCGGTAGGCGGCCTCAGCTCTCAGCTCGCAGGCGCGGAATGATGTCGCTCGCTACCTTCTCGACGACATCGAAGCGTGACGGGTCGGGCTGATCGATGATGAATTCGTTCAAACCCGCCTCGCGGTACTCACCGATGCAGTGCTCGAAGGCGTCGACCGATTCCCACGGGTCATAGGGCATCACCGCCGCCCAGCCGTACAGCGAGCGGATAATCGAGTCCGGATCGCGTCCGACCTCGGCCAACGCCTCGTCTAGCAGCTGGTTCTTGACGCGCACTTCCTCGACCTTGCCGCTTGTGTTCCAGCGGTCGGCCCACTCGGCGACGATGCGCATCATCTTTGGCCGGTGCGCGCCGATCGTAAACGGCGGGCGCGGCTGTTGGATAGGCCGTGGCCGCGAGGGCGCGTTCTTGAGCTGGTAGTACCGGCCCTCGTAGCTCACTTCCTCATCCCGGAACAGCCGGTCCATCACCTCGACGGCCTCCCGGAACTGCTCGACCCGCTGGCCGGGCGGCAGGAACTCCAGCCCATAGGCCTCGTGCTCGGGTACGTACCAGCCCGCGCCGATGCCGAACTCCAGGCGGCCATTCGAGATGTGGTCAACGGTAATCGCCTCCTTCACCAGCAAGCCCGGGTGGCGGAAGGTATTGCTAGTGACCAGCACGCCGATCCGAATCCGTTCGGTGCTGGCGGCCAGGCCGGCCAGCTGCGTCCAGGCTTCGTGGTACGGACCGCCGGGCCGCGAGGGCTGCTCGAAGTGGTCACAGTTCCAGATGCTGTCGAAGCCCAGCGACTCGAAATAGCGCCAGCGCTCTACCGTCGTTGGCCAGTCCATGTTCTGGTCGGTGCAGATACCGAAGCCCAATCGCCGTGCCATTGCTCACCCCGATCCCGGCCATTGCCCGGCCGTCCCTTCATCCGTTGTCGCGCTGGCTTTATGCTACCCCGCATGGAAATGCTCGCGGTGGCTCTGGTGCTGATTTCAGCGGTAATGCACGCGACCTGGAACATGCTGGCGCGCCGCAGCGGTGACCCGTACGCGTTCTTCTTTTGCTTCAATGCCGCCGCAGTCCTGCTCTGGTTGCCAGCCGCCGCGCCGCTCTACATTCGCGACGACATCCCCGCCACCGGCTACCTGCTGATTCTGATTTCCGGATGCCTGCAAGTGGCCTACTTCGCCAGCCTCGGAGCGGCCTACCGCCGCGGCGCGCTGTCGCTGGTCTACCCGATTGCCCGCGGCACCGGTGTCGGCGTCGTGCCGCTCGTGGCGCTGCCGCTGTACGGTGAGCGCCCATCCTCGCTGGCGGCCGCCGGCATCCTGCTGATCCTCACCGGGCTGGCTCTCGTCGGCATGCACGGCTACCGCGTGACACGACGGGGACTCGAGGACGGCGCGGGCGGCGCGGCACTCTACGCCGCCCTGACCGGGCTGATCATCGCCGGCTACTCGCTGATCGACAAGCGCGGCGTCCGGGATGTCAATCCGCTGGTCTACGGCTATGGTCTCATCTTGGTCGCGGTGCTCGTCCAGACCCCATTCATCCTGCTGCGGCGACGGAGCGATGTCATCCAGGAGTGGCGGCGCAACCGGATGCCTGCGGTGATCGGCGGAGTGCTGTCGCTGGCCACCTACGTACTGGTGCTGTTCGCACTGCGGACCGCGAACGTCGGTGTTGTGGTTCCATTGCGCGAGACGAGTATCGTCTTCGGCGTGGCACTCGGTATCATCGTGCTGCGCGAGCGGTTGGCGCGCCTGCAAGTCGCCGCTGCAACCGCTATCGGAATCGGCGCGCTGGCGATAGCGATCGGCGGGTGACCGTGCGGCTCAATCCATTGGTGCTCGGGCTGACACTCCTCATCGGCATCCCTGGCCTCATCTTCGCGGCCCGTGCCTTCGCCACCTACCACGACGCAACGGAGGCCTTCACTAAGACCGAGTTGCAGTACGTGCGCGGCTCCTTCCGCTGGGAGGACCCCGAGTTCGAGAACGCCACGGCCGTGTTCCGCATCGTGAACGGCTCCCAATTCGAGATTACGGTCGAAAGCCTGATGGTTGCCCTGACGTTTGACGGTGAGTTCGCCGGCACCGATTACGAGCGCTGGCAGCCGATTCGCGTCGCGCCCGGCGATACGCGCGACATCCCGTTCAACTTCACGGTGACGTCCAACAGCATTCAGCCGCGCGGCGGGACGGCCAATCTCGGATTCCGCGGGCAGCTGAGGATCACTTTCGCCGAATTCGAGGAGCCGCTGGCTTTCCGCTTCAGCGGCAATATAGGAGTGACGCCATATGAAGGCGAATGACCTGCGAGCCGCGCTGCGGACGCGCGCCGGGATGCTGATGGTGGGCGCGTTGCAGTGGTTGCTGCTAACCGGCACGCTCGGGGCGCTCGTCATCTACACCGATCGCTCGCTGCAGGGTCTGATCGGCTATCACCTGCAAGCCGGCTACGCTTTCTTCGGCGCGCTGGTCATCGGCCTGCTGTTCGGCGCCACCATCGAGCGCACTCGCGTGCTGTCCGTCGTCGTGCTGATGGCGTGCGCTGCGGCCGCCGGCATGTACGCGGCGGTGCTCTACCTGCCCGTCTGGACCGGCGTCATCGTGTCGACGTCCGGGTTGCAGAACTTTGCGACCAGCCGCTCGATACTCCACTTCGGGCTGATGCTCGTGCCGACCGGGATCGGCGCGGTAGCCGGTCAGCTGCTCGGCCCGATGATCCCTGGCGGCGACCTGCTCCAGGATCCCAAGCGCTACGAGGCCGAGGACTGGTGGCTCACGCGCCGCTCTCGTGGCGAGAGCGATGCAAGCCGGCGCTCGCCCTGAGATAGCGTCGCCGCTCGGATCGCATGATCGGAAAGCTTCGTCGCCCCCGATTTCAGCTCAGACGAGCGCGACGAACCCCTGGTCGGTGACTCTGGCCTCGGGGATCACGGAGAGCGCCATGAACGCCAGAAGGCCAAAGGGTGACTTTAGTTGCGCGCCCAGTTCGCGCGCGTGATACTCGATGCGCTCGTAGGCCTCGGCCGTCTCGGCTAGCGGCCGGTCGCTAAGGATGCCCGCCACCGGCAGCGGCAGCCGGTCGATGACCTCGCCATCGGCCACGGCCGCCAGCCCGCCCTGCATCTCGGCCACCGCCTCGATCGCTGCCAGGATGTCGCCGTCGTTCGTCCCGACGGCCACGATGTTGTGGGCATCGTGAGCAATCGACGAGGCGAGCGCACCACGCCGCAGTCCGAAGCCCTGGATATAGCCGACGCCGACGTTTCCGGTCGCCCGGTGGCGCTCGACGCAGACGAGCTTGAGCAGGTCACGCTCCAGGTCCGGCACAGCCTCGCCGCTCTCGACACGCGGCTCGACCTCGACGAGCCGGGTGACGATCTGGCCATCGACCGCGCCGACCGCCCGGCGCGCATCGGCGGGATCCAGGCGGATATCGCTCGCGCTCAGCGGAGCGATGTGAACCGTGTCGCGTAGCGCGTCCGGGATTACCGACTCGGTGATGAACGCAGGCTCACCACCACGGGCGACGACGGCCCCGTGATACAGCACCAGCTCGCACTCGAAGCTCTCCAGATCCCGCAGGATCACGAGATCCGCTGCATAGCCGGGCGCGACCGCTCCAACACGTTCCAGGCGCCAGTAATCGGCGGTGTTGAACGTCGCCATCCTGATCGCTCGAATGGGATCGAGGCCGGCGCGCACCGCCCGGCGCAGCGTCTCGTCCATATGCCCCTGGGTGAGCAGCATCAAGCAGTCCCGGTCATCGCTGGCGAAGCAACAGCGCGGGAAAGTGTTGTCGTTCACCAGCGGGAGCAAATCGTGCAGGTTATGCTCGGTCGAGCCTTCGCGAATCATGAGCATCATGCCGCGCTCGAGCTTCTCGCGCGCCTCGTCGAGCTGCGTGGACTCGTGGTCGCTGGTCATGCCGGAGAGAATGTAGGCGTCGAGCGATCGCCCGCGCAGCCCGGGCGCGTGGCCGTCACGCCGGCGCCCGTTGGCAGCCCGGATGCGCTGGTAGATGTCAGGGTCGCCGGCAAGCACGCCCGGGAAGTTCATCATCTCGCCCAGGCCGGCCGTCCCGGCATAGGCCAGCGCCTCTTGAATCGCCTCGGTCGTCATCTCCGCGCCGGCCGTCTCCATCGGGCTAGCCGGCACGCAGGAGGGCACGGTGAAATGCACGCCCAGAGGAAGTCCCGCCGCTGCGTCGAGCATCGCCTGGAAGCCAGCCAGCCCGGCAACATTCACGATCTCATGCGGATCCGTGACAACCGCCCCGGTGCCGCGAGGCACGACCGCCCGGGCAAATTCCGGCAGCCAGAGCAGCGAACTCTCAGTGTGGATGTGACCGTCGATGAAGGACGGCGCGAGGTAGCTGCCGGCCAGGTAGATGACTTCGCTCGCTTCGCTGTAGTCACCGACCCCGACGATCACGCCGTCCGCGATGGCAACCGACGCCTCCTGGATCTCGCAGGTGAAGACGTTCACTACCCGAGCGTTCTTGAGGATCAGATCCGCCGGTTCGTCCCGCAGGGCGATACCCAAAGCGCGATGCCATCGATCCACGGTCACCTCCTCACGAGTTGATCTGCCGGGCCAGGAACAGCAGCGTCTCGTTCACGTCCTTGAGCTGATTCAGCGCGATCTCCGGCAGACGCTCGCTAGCCGAGAATGGAATTTGAATCGTTTTGCGCAGGGCGATGCCCTTCTCGAAGTCGTCCCACGTCAGCTTCTCCGTCTCGTCCAGCAGGCCACGCTGGATCGCCGGGATCGAGACGCGCGCCAGCCGCTCCAGGGCGTGGCGGCGGCGTGGATTCTCCTCGTCGATATACATCCCCGTCAGGGTCGCCCAGGCGTCCATCTCGTATGCCGCTTTCCGCATGCGCAAGACGATGTGTCCGTCCTCGAGGTCGCAGGCGACGCACCAGCGATTCTGGTCGTCGAAGGTGCCGTAGGCGTAGTAGCCCTGATCGCGAAAGATCTTCACGACCGGGTCAAGCGCGGTGCGATGTTCTGAGATTGTCATGTCTATCCAGCCAGTCGGAAATGCGAAACCAGTGTGAAGTCTGTCGGGTGCGATTGTACGTTTCTCACCGGGCTGGGGCAGCCACCTACTCTGGGAAGTAGTCGGCGCCGCCCAGCGCGCTGAACCACTGATCGGCCAACTCCTCGAAGCGGCGCACCAGCAGGCGGACCTCCTCCGGGGCGTCCTCGCGCACCATGATCTCCAACGTCGGGTGGATCATCCGCCGCTCCCAGACCTCGCCTGGCGACTGAGGTTGCGGAACTGAAGGCGCGACGGCCTCTCGAATCTCCTCCAGGCTCAGGCCGCGCTCGCGGAGGTCGGCCACGCGCGCCAGGCGCTCCAGATGCTCGGGCGTGTAGTAGGACGCCCGCCCGCGACCTTTGGCGCGCATTACGATGCCCTGCTCGATGTAATAGCGAATCGTCCGGGCACTAAGGCCGGTCGCCTCGACCAGCTCGGCCATCGTGAAGCGCGGCTCCGTCGCCCGGTCCACTACATCTCCTCCACGAACCCAGGTGCCTCGCCCGTATAATAGCGAACCGCTTCGCGAGGGCACGGCAGGAGGAGAACATTGGACGGCTTTCCGCGCTTCATCGGCATGGTGCACCTCCCGCCCCTACCCGGCGCGCCAAAATCCCGACTCTCCATCGACGCCTGCGAGCAGCACGCGCTAGCCGACGCCCGGAGACTCGCTGAAGGCGGAGCCGAGGCGCTCATCATCGAGAACTTCGGCGACGCCCCCTTCCGGCCAGGCGCGGTCGACGCCCACACCGTCGCCGCGATGACGCGCATCGCCGCCTCGATCCGCCGCGCCGTGGACATCCCGATCGGGATCAACGTGCTCCGCAACGACGCCGCAGCCGCCCTGGGGATCGCCCTCGCCGCCGGGGCCCAGTTCATCCGCGTCAACATCCACACCGGCGTGATGGCGACTGACCAGGGGCTGATCGCCGGCCGGGCCGACCAAACGCTCCGCCTGCGCCGGGCGCTCGACGCCGAGCACATCCGTATCTTCGCCGACGTGCTCGTCAAGCACGCCACCCCGCTCGGCGTGCCGACGATGACCGACGCCGTCGAGGACGCCATCGAGCGCGGCCTGGCCGACGCGATCATCGTCAGCGGCTCCGCCACGGGCAAGGCCACCAGCCCACCAGACGTGGCCGAGGCCGTCAACGCCGCCGGTTCGGTCCCGGTCTACGTCGGCTCCGGCGCCACGATCGAGACGCTGCCTGCGCTGATCCCACCGGCCTACGGCGCGATCATCGGCACCGGCCTCAAGGAGCGCGGCGACGTCCACGCCCCGGTCGATCCGGCACGCGTCCGCGCCTTCGCCGACCTCTTCGCCACCAATCGACAGCCCGCAACATAGGCGGTCGCGATCGAACTGAGGAAAGAAGCCGGGGAAGGCTTGAGCGCCTTCCCCGGCAGTGCCTTGCAAGTCGAGATTATTGCTAGAGCGTCAACAGCCCGAAGGCGGTCTTGTGCGGCTCCTGATCGCGGCGGAAGGTGTCGGGGTTGATCCCCTTGGCAACCGCCATGTGATAGGCGAAGATCTGCATCGGCACGGTCGTCAGAATCGGCGACAGATCCTCGACCGTCTCCCCGACACCGAAGACGACCGCATCCGGCACCGATGGGGCGGGCTTGCCGACGATCCAGATGTGGCCACCCATCGCGCTGGCCGCCGCGGCCACTTCATCGACGCGCTTCTCGGACGGGCCGGTGACGTTGACGAAGATCGCCTGGTCACCAGGGTTGAAGGCCACCATCGGGCCGTGCAGAAACTGCTCCAACGCGAGCGCGTCGATCCAGCCGTAAGCCGCCTCGCGCACCTTGATCACCGCCTCGATCGCCGCGATCTCGCTCGGGCCAGCGCCAGCGGCGTAGACGCGCCGGTCGACGCACGCCTCGGCGATCGGCTTGATATCGGCCTCGTGGCTGAGGATCGCCTGGAGTTGGTCGGGCAGCGCGGCGATCGCCTCGCGGTAACCGGCGGTGGCCGACACGCCATTCAGCTCGCCCAACTCAGCCGCGACCTGCGCCATCACCGTCATCGCTGTCACGTGGGACGACGTATAAGCTGCCGAGCGCTCACGCGGCGTCGTCCGCAGCACCAGCTCCGAACCGGGATGCTCCGCCTCCATGCTGCCGACCGACAGGACACGCGCCCCGGCCTCGGCTGCGCGCTGCATGCCAACTCGCGAGAATGTCTTCACCCCGGTGTGGGTCATGACGATGACGGCGTCACCCTCGCGAATCGGGAAGTTGTCAGGATAGTGCGCGAAGTCGAAGGAGTGCACCGCCCGGGCATCAGCTCCGGCGGACCGCAGCACCCAGGCGCCCATCAATGCCGCGTGGTAGCTGGTACCGATGCCGATGACGATGACCCGGGCCCGATCCCGAAGTAGCCGCGCTGCGTCTGCGGCCGGCCCCCAGCCCTCGTCCAGCAGCCGCTGGACATCGGCCGGCTGGCGGTGCATCGTCTGGTACATGAACGAATCGGTCGTCGGCACAGACATCCTGCCTGTTCCCTTCACTTCCCCGCGCGACCGACGCCGCGCCGGATTTGCCTAAACGGTCCGGACGTTGATGCTGCCGCTGACTGCGCTGAGATTTAGCCAGAGCGTCGCCCGTGTGGCGCCGAAGGCCGAGTTGACCAGCCGCCCACCGTCACGGCGCTCGAATCCATCCGCCCGAATCTTCCCAGTCAGCACGTTCGCCTGCAGCGACGCGCCAATATCCTCCGGGAGAGTTACGTCGATCCTCCCGGCGACGGACTCAATCCGTATACCCAGATCGTCACGGGCAAAGTCACCGCCGCTCAGATCCACATCGACCTTCCCGCTCTTCGAGTCGACCGCCACACGGCGCAGTCCCGGGCAGGCTCCGGCCACGGCGATGCGCACCTTGCCACTGACCGATTCGACATCCAGTCGCTCGAGCGCGGGAAAGTCGCCGCTCAGGTCAACGTCCACCGCGCCGCTGGCCGACTCAACCGTGATCTCGTCCAAGTCCGGATTCTGCCCGCCCAGGCGCAGGTTCACCGCCCCGCTCGCTGAGTCCACGTCGACGCCGATCAACCGCAGCTCGGTGAGGTCGAGTTCCACTTTTCCGCTGGCCGAGCTGACTTCCAGATCGATCGCGACGTCGTTGTTGAAGGCCAGGTCCCAGCTCACCTTCGTGTAGTCGCGGATACTGACCGATGGCTGGCGGATATCCAGCTCGGCCTCGTCGCCATCGACTTCGAACGTTACTTCGGGTTCCAACTCGGGATGCGAGTGCTCGAAGACGGCCTCGCAGAATTCAGCTGCGCCGCCGCGAATGCGCAGCGATCCGCTCGCGATGCGCAGCCCCACCTCCGCGCGGGTGATCGCTCCAAGTGGAAAGACGTGCTCGACACGAAGCAGCTCGGACATGAATCGGTCCTTTGCTTTCCGCCTCATTAGACGCGCGATCATCTACACTCCACGAAACCACAGATTCCCGGCTGCCGCAACGACAAAGCGGCGCCGGATATCCAGCGCCGCCTTCTCGCGTTCTGAAGAAGGACCGCTACTTCGCCTCGTCAAGTTGGAGCGAGAGGCTGTTCATGCACCAGCGCTGCCCGCCGGCTTCGCGCGGACCGTCGTCGAACAGGTGCCCGAGATGCGAGCCGCAGCGAGCGCAGCGCACCTCGGTGCGCACCATACCGTACGAGCGGTCCTCGTGAAGCGTCACCGCGTCCGGCGAGACGGCTTCGGTGAAGCTCGGCCAGCCGGAGCCGGAGTGGTACTTCGCCGAGCTGTCGAACAAAGGGTTCCCGCAGGCCCGACAGCGATACATGCCGTCTGCCTCGGTGTCGACATACTCGCCGGTAAAGGCTCGCTCGGTGCCCGCCTGGCGCAGCACGTGGTACTCCTGCGGCGTCAGCCTGGCGCGCCACTCGTCGTCGGTGGTGGGGACGTCCTTCAGCTTAGGATCGTTCGTGTCAACCATTCGTTCCTCCTGCTTCCACTCCGAGCCCAATCGCGCAGCTCACACCGGTGCCGCCCATGCCGCAATAGCCCCAGGGAATCTTGTACAGGTACTGCTGATGATCCTCCTCGGCATAGTAGAACGCACCGGCCCGCTGCAGCTCGGTCTTGATCTCACCGTAACCGGCCTCACGTAGCGCCTGCTGGTAGGCATCGCGCGTCTCGACGGCAGCCCGGTACTGCTCATCATCTGCGTAGAGGATCATCGAGCGGTACTGCGAGCCGACGTCATTGCCCTGGCGCATGTGCTGGGTCGGGTCGTGAGACTCCCAGAAGATCTTCAGCAGCTCGCGATAGCTGATGACCTCAGGATCATAGACGACCAGGACCACCTCGGCGTGCCCGGTCTGGCCGGTGCAGACCTCGCGGTAGGTCGGGTAGGGCGTGTAACCGCCGGCATAACCGACCGCAGTTGTGTAGACGCCCTCGAGCTGCCAGAACGTGCGCTCCGGCCCCCAGAAACAGCCCATGCCGAAGACCGCCTGCTCGGTGTTCTCGGGGAAAGGCGGCTGGATCGGAGTCCCCAGCACAGCATGCGTCTCCGGCACGTCGAAGGCAGGTGCGTCGCGGCCGGGCAGCGCCTCGCTCTCGGACACCAGCGACTTGTCTTTTCCGAGTCCAAAGATCATGTGTTGCCTCCATTGGGAAAGGGGTTAGGTGTCGCGGTCGGGTATCACCCGCCGGCATAGGTAGAAACACATCCCGGGTCGCAAACGTTCCTTTGAATCTTACGACGCGTGTCGAATCCATCGCTCAACCGTACGAATGGGGCATGCCCCCTCGAGCGTCGTGCGCATAAGATCGTGCCGCGTCGCGTATCGGGCACATCGGAAGGTGATCGCACCCCATGTCAAGTTCGACCCGCCACCGGATCGCCCTGCTGCTTGCCCTGGCCATCGTCTTGACCGCCTGCGGCATTGGTTCATCTGACGACTCCGCGTCAAATGGTGACGAGCTCTATCAGATCGGGACGCTGGCCGAACTGTCCGCAGGCGGCTACGACGGGCTGATCGCGCTGGACGAGCTTCTCGACCACGGCGACTTCGGGCTCGGCACCTTCGACGCGCTCGACGGCGAGATGGTCATTCTGGACGGCACGATCTACCGCATCCCGGCCAGCGGCCAGGCCGACAAGCCGGATGGTGACGCGACGACACCCTTCGCGGTCGTCACCTCCTGGGACGCCGACGCCCACCTCAGCTTCCCGGACCCGATGAGCTGCGCCGACTTCCAGGCCTCGATCGACGCCGAGATCGACACCGATGCGCCCTACGCCATCAAGGTCACGGGCCACTTCGCGCTGCTCCTGACGCGCAGCCCGGGGCGCCAGGAGCCGCCCTATGCGCCACTCGACGACGTCCTCCAGAACCAGATCGTCTTCGAGCTGCCCGACGCCGAGGCGACGATCACCGGCTTCCGGCTTCCCGAATACATGGCCGGCGCCAACGCAACCGGCTATCACTTCCACGCCATCACCGCGGACGAGCGCGCTGGCGGCCACGTCCTCGA
>Ga0079224_100015688_pt1 | contig 10614 bp, 6 predicted proteins | sample Stecom2015_FD_80414 | JGI IMG/M metagenome (GOLD analysis project Ga0079224, IMG submission 80414) | Agricultural soil microbial communities from Utah to study Nitrogen management - Steer compost 2015 | ecosystem: Environmental > Terrestrial > Soil > Agricultural land | place: USA: Utah...
CAGGAGGCAGGCGGCGGCGATGGCGGCGGGTCCCAGGCGGCGGAGACGCACGTCCCGAGGAGGATAGCACCCGGCGACGCCCGCCCGCCGCGCGCGCCGAGCCGCCGCCGCCGCGGTCCGGGAATGCCCGCTCCGCTGGTGGCGTTCACCTTGCGCGTTCGCGGATGGATGAAGGTGGCCAGTGGCCAGGCGGCGTGAGGGTGGGACGGAGTCCGACCGAAACCGCGCCGCGCTCGCGATTCGAACGCACCTTTCTGGACCACCGCGCTCGGGATCTATAGAGTCGAAATCGTTCCAGAGATGATCGCCATCATCGGCAACGTCCTGGTCGGCGTCGTGGCGCTGAGCCTGTTCACCGCCACCGTCCGCCTCGGCAAGTGATCGCGCGCCCCCGCCGGGCAGCGTGACCGGGCGTTCCGCCCGGCAGCGGCGGCGCGCCGCGTGCCGGTTGGGTTAGACTGGCCTCCCTCTCGTGGTGATCAGTCGCACGCCCAACGCCGGTGATACGCCGCTCATCCTCGACGATTTCACGCTCGAGGACCTCGAGGCGGTGCGCCTCATGCTGCGCGGGAGCTCGGTGATCGACTGGTACCAGCTCGACTTCCGCGACGAGTCGGACGTCGACCGCTTCCTGCGGGTCAACGAGTTCGAGCCGGAGCGGGACGAGGACATGGCCCGGCTGGAGGAGCTCCGGCTCGAGGCGGTCGAGTACCTCACCAAGAACTTCGATTTCCAGATCCCGGACGCGGTCGCCGAGCAGGTGCCGGCCCGGGATCTGTTCCTCATGGCCTCGCGCGAGGGCAAGCACCAGCTGTGGGCCTGCGTCATCCTGAAGGTGATGCACATCGTGCATCACCTGGCCGGACGCGAGCTCAGCACCCGGCTGCCGATCTCGGTCGATCAGGTCTACCGGCAGATCGAGCTGAAGGTGATGCGGGTGGTCGAGGAGCTGCGCGCGGCCGGCTACCCGGTGGTCGAGTTCCAGTGGAGCCGCAAGAGCAACGACTCGCTCATCACCAAGCTCCTGGCCAAGCGCTCCACCCTGGCGGCCAGCATCTACGACAAGCTCCGCTTCCGGATGATCGTGCGCCGGCCGGAGGATCTGGTCCCGATGCTGGCGGCGCTGCACCGCCGGCTGATCCCCTTCAACTACGTGGTGCCGGGGCAGTCGATCAACCACCTCCTGCCGCTGCGCAGGGTGATCGAGAGCAGCCAGGCGCTCAGCCGGCTCGAGCCGCACCTGCAGGAGGACTCCCTGCTCGAGGAGCAGCAGGAGCGCCTGGCGCAGGCGCCGATCAACGAGTTCTCCGGCAAGGCGTACCGGATCATCAACTTCGTGGCCGACCTGCCGGCCCGGGTCGATTCGTTCGTCGAGGAGACGACCCGCGACTTCGGCAACGTGGTCTTCGTGCTGACCGAGTTCCAGCTCGTCGACCAGGCGACCGCCGAGGACAACGAGCGGGGCGAGAACAGCCACGAGGCGTACAAGGCGCGCCAGCACCGCAGCGTGCGCGAGCGACTGATGCGCGGCCGCGAGGTCAGGACCGAGCGCGGCCGGCGGGCGCGCGAGGCGGCGCTGCGGCGGAGCGCGGCCCGGCCGCGGCCGCGCTCGAAGAAGACCGCCCGCTGAGCGGCGGGCTCGCGGGCGGGTCAGGCGAGGGGCAGGCGGGTCACTTGACCGGCAGGACCTTGACCATGTTGGTCCGCTTGCCCGGCTCGATCGTCACCCGGAAGTGGAACTTCTGGTCGTCGACCACGAAGGTGACCTTGTGCCTGCCGGGCGACAGCGTGATGGCCGAGCGCGGCGCGATCGGGGTCATCTTGCCGGTGTCCTTGCCGTCGATGTAGACGCGAGCCCACGGCTTGGTGAAGGCGGTGAAGGTGCCCGGCTCCTTCGAGGAGCTGGCGGTGGCGGCGGCGACCTCCTTGCTCTTGCCCGCCTCGCCGCCGTCCTTGCCCGGGTCGCGGCCGGAGCCGCGCGACTTGAGCTCGCCGCCGGAGCCGCTGCGCTCGCGGGCCTGCGACGTCCGGTCCGGCTCGCGCTCGCCGCCGCGCTCGGTCCGGCGGGCGGTGGCCGACGCCTCGCCGGCGGGCGCGTCCTTGCTCTTGTCCCTGTCCCTGTCCCTGTCCTCGTCCTCGGCGTCCCGCTGGCGGTCGCGCCCCTCGGACCGGCCGTCGGTCGGCGCCGCGGCCGCCTTGCCGATGGTCCGCTTGACCTCCTGGCCGGCGTCCACCGCGACGGTGAACTGGTCGACCACCGCCTCACCCGCCTTCACCACGATCGAGTGCTCGACCCCCGGCGCGAGCTGGACCGGCTCGCGCGCCGCCTCGGCGGTGATCTCCTGATCGTCGACGAACACCCGGTGGGTGGCCTCCACCCCGGACAGCAGGAGCCGCCCGGTGGTCGGCTGCGCGGCGCCGAGCGAGCAGCGCACGACCTCGATCTTGTCGACCTCCACCTTCACCCGCCGCTCGCAGGGCGGCGCGCCGGCGCGCGACACCCGCACCGTGCGGTCGCCCGCCGCCACGCCGGACAGCGTGAGCGGCGCGTCCGCCCGCACCACGCCGACCGCCTCTCCGTCGACCGTCACCTCGGCCGGCTGATCGCCGTCCGCCATGACCGCGATCGTCCCCTTGGCCGCGGTCGGCGCCTCGCCGCCGTCGTCGCCGTCGTCGAACACGAGGAACTTGGCGCTGACGAAGGCGGCCAGCACCAGCGCGGCGATGGCGCAGCCGATCGCCACGTCGCGCCCGACCGAGGCGCGCCGGCGGCGCCGGCCGGGGCGCGGCGCCGGCTGCGCGGTGGACGGGTAGCGATCGGGCGGCGGGTACGGCGAGTAGCCGGACGGATCGGCGCCGGGCGGCGGCCGCGCCGGATCGAAGCCGGAGAAGTAGCCGGGGTGGGCGCCGTTCTGCGGCGGGTGCGGCGGCGCCACCGGGCTGATGCCGCTCGGCGTGGCGACCATCGGCGGCGGCGTGCTGGCGGCGCCGCCGGCGCCGCGGCCGGCCGCGTGCTCCGCGGCCGCCTCGCCCGGCGCGCTCGCGCCGGCGGCCGCCTGCGCGCTGGCGGCGTCCGGATCCGGCGTGGCCATCCCGGTGGAGGCGCCGTCGCCGCCGATCTCGCCGAAGATCTCGGTCGGGCCGTCGTCCTCCCAGTCCTCGCCGCCGCCGGAGCGGACCACCTTGCCGCGCGCCGGGCTGACCGCGCGCGCCGCCCGGGCCATCTCGTCCAGATCCGGCGGCCCGAGCACGGTCGGGTCCCCCTCCGGCGCGCCCGCCTCGCCGAGCTCGCGAACGACGTCGAGGTTGGCCTGGGCGTGCGGCACGCCGGCGATGAGGCCGTCGCGCCCCATCTTGCGGTACTCCTCCATCTGCGCCCGCTCGCGCGCGACCTCCTCGGCGAAGGCGGACTTGAGCCAGTCGGCCAGCGACTTGCTGGTGAACGGCACCGCCTGGCGGGTGAGGAACGCCTGCAGGGCGGCGTGCATCTCGGAGCCGGTCTGGAAGCGGTCGTCCCGGTCGCGCGACAGCGCCTTGAGGACGATCTTCTCCACCTCCGGCGGGATGTTGCGGTTGAGCTCGCTCGGCGGCCGGACGTCGGCGTTGCGCACCCGCTCGAGGGTGGTGAAGTCGCTCTCGCCCTGGAACAGCCGCTCGCCGGTGAGGCTCTCGTAGAACACGGTGCCGACCGCGAACAGGTCGCTGCGGTTGTCGAGCGGCAGCCCGCGCACCTGCTCCGGCGACATGTAGCCGAACTTGCCCTTCAGCACGCCGGCGTTGGTGCGCGACGAGCGCGACGCGGCGCGGGCGATGCCGAAGTCGATGATCTTCACCTCGCCCTCGTAGGAGACGAGGATGTTCTGCGGCGAGCAGTCGCGGTGGACGATCTCGAGCGGGCGGCCCATCGGGTCCCGCTTGCGGTGGGCGTAGTCGAGCCCCTCGCACACCTTGGAGACGATGTGACACGCCATCGCCACCGGCATGATCTGGCCCAGCTTGCGCAGCCGGTTCTGGATCTGCAAGAGGTCCTTGCCCCACACGTACTCCATCGCGATGAAGTGCGCGCCCTGGGTCTTGCCGAGCTCGAAGATCTGGCAGATGTTGGCGTGGCTGAGCTGGCCGGCGATCTTGGCTTCATCGATGAACATCTTGATGAAGTCCTTGTCCTCGCCCATCGACGGAAGGATCCGCTTGATGGCGATGACCTTCTCGAAGCCCTCGACGCCGTAGCTCTTGGCCTTGAACACCTCGGCCATGCCACCGACGCTGATGCGATCGAGGAGGAGGTACTTACCGAAGGGGACCGGCTGCCTCACGCCTCACACCGGGTGACAATGTATCGTGCCCCCGGAGCCTGTCACAACTCGTATGGCGGGCCACGTCCCCCGGGTCACGCCCCCCCGTGACGGGCCGATCGGGACGGATCCGGGGGCCCTGGGCCCGAGCCGACCGCCCCCAGCGGCTAGAAATGGCCGCCGAAGGTCACCGAGATCGAGCGATCGCCGGCGCCGACTCCCACCGACAGCGGCGGCGGAGGTGGTGGCGGCGCCTCCTCCGCCTCCGCGCGCGCCAGCCGGCGATATCCGCGCAGCCCGTCGTACACGCTGTAGGCGTAGAGCGCGCCGAGCCCGATGAAGGTGGCGATGTTGATCCCCCGGGCGACGCGCGCGTCGCCGGTGTGGTCGCGGTAGCCGGGCGTGCCCGGCTCGCCCTCGTCGCAGGTGTCGTCGGCGCCGCCGCACCAGCGGTGCAGGAGCACGTAGCTGGTGATGTTGGCGGCCAGCAGCGCGGCGCCGGTCGAGCCGAGGATCCACATCTTGCCGCCCTCGCCGTTTTGCCACTGGCCGCCGAGCGGGACGACGTTGAGCCAGATGCTGCGGCGGCGCCTGGGCCGCGGCCGCAGCGCGGCGAGCTCGGCGGCGTGGCGCGAGCGGACGCCCTCGAACAGGACGATCGCCTCGGGCGGGACCAGCGCCGGGTCGAGGTGGGCGTCCGGATCGAGGCGGAGGTAGGCGTAGAAGGCGGCCTCGGCCGCCTGCTTGTGGCCGAGGTAGGTGCGGGCGAGGCCGAGGATGCGGAACGCCTCCGCTCGGTCGACGTCGCTCTGGCCGGGCGCGCCGGCGACCGACTCGGCGAGCGCGGCGGCGCGCGCGTGATCGCCGGCGGCGAGGGCGGCGCTGGCCTCGGTGAGGAGCTCGGCGGCGGCGGCAGGCGGCCGCGCCGGCGCGCCGGGCGGCGGCGGCGCGGGCGCGCCGGGTTGCGCCGGCGCGGCGGCGCCGGGGGGCGAGGCGTGGGCGGCGCCGGTCGGCGCGGCGGCGAGGGCGCCGGCGATCGCGAGCGCCGGGGCGAGCGCGGCGAGGGTGCGCGGCGTCGCGGCGGCGGCGGTCATCGGCGGGCGAGCGCGCGCTTGAGCGGCGGCAGCGCCATGTCGGTGACCTGGCGGGCGACGAACCCGAGCAGCGCGGCGTGGCGATCGCCGCGGCTGCCGACCAGGGTGTCGGTCTCGAGCCAGTCGCCCCAAAGCGGGGTGCCGGCCTCGGAGACCAGGACGATGCGGACGCGGCCGCGGGCGGTGAGGACGCCGCGCCAGGCGTAGTCGACGCCCCTGACCTCGAGGAGCAGCGCGAGCCGCGCGCCGTGGCGGCGCAGCTCCGAGACGACCTTCGCCGGCGGCGCGATGCCGGTCATCTCGCCGATGACCGGGCGGAAGCCGAGCCGGCGCGCGAGATCGGCGAGGGCGTCGGTGACGATCGGCTCGCGATCGCGCGTGATGACCATGACCGGCCGCTCGGCGCTCGCGCGGGCGGCCGCGCCGCCGCTCGCGGCCGCGGCCGCGCCGCTCGAGGGCGGCGCCGGCGCCTCGCGCGCGACCTTCGCCATCCGCCTTGCCTCCGCCTGGCGCGCCGCGCGCTCCGCCTCCCCTCTGGCGAGGAGCGGCACGAGCGCGCCGGCCAGCTCGCGGGCGAGCTGGTCGATCTCGGTGAGCCGGCCGGCGCGGGTGGCGACCTGCCCGGTGGCGCTGCCGCGGCCGGGATCGCGCAGGCGGGCCTCGAGGGCGATCGCCCCCTCCCCGCGCGCCACGATGCGGCCGTCGATCACCCAGGCGATCCGCTTCGGCAGCGCGCCGGCGCTGGACACCGGCTGCACCGTCGCGCCGGTCGCGCTCGCGAGCTGGGTCGCCAGCACCCGGGCGACCGGCACGCCGTAGATCTGCAGGCGGCCCTCGGAGCTGGTCAGCGGCAGGACCGCGATGGCGCCGTCGCCGGAGGCGCGCGCCGGCCCGGCCGCGGCGGTGGGCACCGCCAGCGCGGCGGCGAGGGCGAGCGCGAGGGGGACGGCGAGCGCGCGCGCGAGCGCGTGGCGCCGCGCGCGGCGTCTCACGGCGAGCCCCCCGGGTCCGGCGCGAGCAAGGCGAAGCGCCCGGCGGCGTCGGACACCGCCTGCGCCACCGGCGCCGGCCCGCCGTCGGCGCCGCGCGCGGCGTCTCACGGCGAGACCCCCGGGTCCGGCGCGAGCAAGACGAAGCGCCCGGCGGCGTCGGACACCGCCTGCGCCACCGGCGCCGGCCCGCCGTCGGCGCCGCACGCCAGGCAGTGGAGCTCGATCGAGGCGCCGGCCAGCGCACCGCCGCCCGGCAGCGCGACCTCACCCGAGAGGCGCAGCACCGGCGGCAGCGCGACCTCGCCGAGCGCGGTCGCCTGACCGGGGCCGCCGGCGCCGACCTCGAGCGCCATCCTTCCGAGCCCTGCCGCGGCGGCGTCCACGCGCAGATCGTAGTCCGCGCCCGGGGCGACCGGAAGCGCGAAGCGGCCGTCCGGGTCGCTGATCGCCGCGCCGCCCGCGGCGGTGCTCTGGGCCAGGAGGCCGAGCGGCGCCGCGGTCACGCGCGCCGCCGCGACCGGCGCGCCGGCGTCGTCGACCAGGGTGCCGGTCAGCTCCGCCGCCGCCGCCAGCGACAGGCTCGCCGGCGCCCCGGCCACGAGATCGATCTCCTCCACCCGCACCGACTCGCCCTCCGGCGCCGCCGGGCCCGGCTCGACCAGGACGTGGTAGGCGCTGCGCGGCAGCGGCGTCGCCGGGTGCGCGCCGCCCGCGCCGGCGACCGCGGTGAGGCGCACGTGGCCCTGCGCGGCGCGCGGCGCGCCGTCGATGGCGATCTGCCCGGCGCCGGCGATCGGCCCGGCGATCCAGGTCACCCGCGCGCCGGGCGCGGCGGTCGCGCCGTCGCTCAGCCGCACTGCGGGGGACACCGTGCGGGTGGCGAGCGCGGCGTACTGGATCTCGATCTCGCTGCCGGTCGCGATGGCGGCGCCGCCCCCGGCGTCCAGCTCGAGCCGCGGCAGGCCGCTTCCCGGCTCCGGCGCGACGGTCACCGCGACCGGGCCGCCCGGCCGCGCGCGCAGCGCGAACGACCCGTCGGCGCCGGTGACCGCGAGGGTCGACGGCGCGCCGCCGGCGACCAGCGACACGCGCGCGCCGGCCACCGGATCCCCGGAGGCGTCGGTGACGGTGCCGGTGACCAGGGCGCCGGCGTCGAGCGCGAGATCGCCGTCGAGCGAGGTGACCGAGGCGCCGGCCAGGAGCGCCGGCGCCACCTCGCCGCCGTCCGGCATCACCAGCAGGTCGTGGGCGACGCCGAGCAGGCGCAGCGAGAAGGCGCCGTCGGCCCCGGCGAACGCCTCCACCGGCGGCAGCGGCACCGGCTCGAGCGCGAGCGGCGCGGCGCGCAGGTAGCCGGCCAGCGGCGCGCCGCCCGGGCCGCGCAGCACCCCGTCGACCGCGACGCCGGCCGACAGGGTCACGGCGCCGAGGTCGTACGGCGCGCCGCCCGGCACCTCGATGAACAGATCCTGGGCCGGCGCGGCCAGCGGATCGCGCGGCACCACCCGGAGCACCATGTCCTCGAACACCGCGCCCGGCACGGTGGCGTTGATCGAGATCTCATCCGACGAGCACACGGTGGCGCCGACCGTGCCGGACACCGAGACCTCGTAGACGCCGGCCTCGCTGGCCTGGAACGAGATGGTGTCGTCCGGACTGATCACCTCGAAGACGATCGGCTCGCCGGCGAGCGACACCAGCCAGGTGTAGCTGCGCGCGCCGCTCGTCCCCACCACCTCGGTCATCGCGGTGACCGAGACGAACTGGCCGCGCACCGGCGCGGGCGGCGAGGCCACCAGCGAGATCGAGCAGGCCTCGCCGCCGTCGCCGCCGTCGCCGCCGGCGCAGGAGGAGGCGGCGGCGAGGACCAGCGCGAGCGCGCCGGCGCGAGCGAGGCCGCTCATCGGATCTCCACCTCCCAGCTCACCCGCTGCAGGCACCCGTCGCCGCCGATCGAGCAGGTCGGCGCCGACGGATCGCACGGCAGCGCGCGGTCGACCCGGTCGCGCGCCTCGACCCGGAGCTCGATGCGATCCCCCGGCGCGTGGGCGGCCGGATCGATCACCACGTCACCGCCGCCGGCGCCGGCGAGCGGCACCAGCGCGCCGCCGGTCTGCGGGCCGGCCAGCGACCAGGACAGCTCGGCGGCGCCGAGGTAGGGCGAGTCGCGCGGCGGGCGCGGGTAGGGATCGAGATCGTCGGTCACCGCGAGCACCGCGAAGCGGCGCGGGCCGTCCTCGCGCGACAGCACGTGGCGGCCGGGCGCCGGGGCCGCCGGCGCGGTCAGCGCGATGCAGGGGGCCTGGTCCTCGTCGACCGGGATCTGCTCGGTGACGGTCGTGGTCCCCTGCTCGAAGCCGTCGCTGGCGGTCACCTCGATCCGCCAGACGCCCGGCGCGTCCGGGACCAGCCGGTAGGTGTCGGAGTCGGTCCCGACCGGGCCCCACTCGACCTGGTTGGGATCGCTTCCGGCCGGGCGATCGGCGAGCTGCCAGGTGACCGACACCTCGTCGCCGTCCGGATCGACCAGGTCGCGCAGCGAGATCTCGATCGGGACGGTGACCACGTAGCTCTCGGTGGTGCCCGGCGCCTGGGCCCCCTGGTTGACCTGGAGCTGGAGCCCGGGCGGGCGGTTGCCGACCTCGATCCGCATGGTGTCGCGGCTGACCGCGCCGCTGCGATCGCGCACCTGGAGCTGGACGACGACCGGGTCGTGGCTCGGGATCGCGGGCGGCCGGAACACCCCGTCGGGCGGCAGCTCGACGCTCTCGCCGAGCGGCGCGCAGCTCTCGGCGCCGCCCTCGGTCGTGCAGGTGAAGGCGGACCAGGTGCAGGAGATGCCGCCGCCGTCCTCGCGGTCGGAGCTCTTGCGCGCGGTGAACTCGAGCACCTGGCGCGGGTAGTGATACGGGCCGGGGGTGAGCTTCTCGATCTCGGCGCGCGGCCGGTCGTTGATCGGGCCGGTGTAGAGGCAGCCTGCCGCCGCGATGCCGGCGAGCGCGGGAGCCAGACGCAGCACGGGGGCCGAGCGTTGCAACCGCCACGCCGGATCGCAAGTGCGCGAGAGCGCGGGGGCCGACCGGCGGGCAACCCGGGCTGCGCGGCGAAGCGCGACAGATGTGTCGCGGTCGCGGCTCATCGGGCGGAGACGACGCAGCCGATCTGCGGCCGGTCTCGCAGGGTGCAGGACTCGACGCGGGGGACGGTGGACCAGGCGCGGGCGACCTCGGTCCCGCCGCGCAGGACGCGGACGAGGACGCGGCCGGCGCGCACCTCGATGGTGGCGCCGTCGGCGACCCGCCGCTCGCCGACCAGGACGGCGTCGCCGCCGGCGACGTCGACGGTGACCCGGACGGTCGGCAGGAGCCGCGGGCGGACCACGGCGCGGCCGCCGGCGGCGAGGTCGATCCGCTCGCTCCAGCGGGCGCCCAGGTTCGGCTGCTCGCAGGCGAGCTGGTGCGCGCCGGCCGAAAGCTGCAGGGTGCGGCGGTTCTGCACCCGCCCGCGCGGCGCGCCGTCGATCGCCAGGTCGCACCAGGTGTCCGACTCGACGATGAGGGTGGCGGGCGCGGGCGCCGGGGGCGGGGCGGCGTCGGGCGGCCGCGCGGCCGGGGCGCCTGCGTCGACGACGGCGCCGGCGCCGGCGCCGGCGACCGCGGCGCGATGGGGGGGTCGCCTCGTGCTCCGGGATGGTCGGGACGCGGGTCCGGGTGCGGCTGCGGGTGCGGCTGCGGAGGCGCCCTGCCCTGGCGCGGACGTGACCGGGTCCGGGTCCGCGGCCGTGACCGCGGCCGTGGCCGCGGCCGGGTCCGCGGCCGTGGCCGCGGCCGGGTCCGCGGCCGGGTCCGTGCCCGCGGCCGGGTCCGCGGCCGGGTCCGTGCCCGCGGCCGGGTCCGCGACCGGGTCCGTGCCCGCGGCCGCATCCGTATCCGCTTGCAGAACCGCTTCCAGAGCCACGTCCCTCGCCGCCGCCGTGCCCGGGTCGCCGAGCGCCTGCCAGCCGGCGGCGGCGCCGCCGGCGGCGACCACCAGGGCCGCCGCGGCGACCAGCGCGCGCCGGCGGATGCGCCGGCGCCCGACGCCGCGCGCGATCTCGAGCGCCTCGCGGCAGCCGTCGTCGAGCGCCAGCACGCGGTCGGCCAGCGCCAGCGCGCGCGGCGCGCCTCCCGCCGCCGCCGCCGCGCGCGCCTCCGCGAGCGCCGCCGCGATCACGCGCGGCCGCAGCCCCGCCTC
>Ga0079224_100015689_pt1 | contig 10613 bp, 4 predicted proteins | sample Stecom2015_FD_80414 | JGI IMG/M metagenome (GOLD analysis project Ga0079224, IMG submission 80414) | Agricultural soil microbial communities from Utah to study Nitrogen management - Steer compost 2015 | ecosystem: Environmental > Terrestrial > Soil > Agricultural land | place: USA: Utah...
CCTCGAGCAGGTCCCAGGCGATGGTCCGACGATCGAGGCGCGGCGGCGTGCCGGCCTTGAGCCGGACCAGACGAAAGCCCAGCTCGCGCAGCCGCTGCGACAACGCGGTCGCCGGGGCCTCGCCGACCCGACCACCCGCGGTCATCCGCGAGCCCGTGTGCAGCACCCCGCCGAGGAAGGTCCCGGTCGTCACGACCACGGCCGCGGCCTCGATCTCGCGGCCGTCCTCCAGCACCACCGCGCGGACCCGGGTCTGGCCCTCGCGCTCCTCGACCTCGATCGTGCCGACCAGGCCCTCGATCGTGGTGATGCCCGGATGGTCGAGCAGCCTGGTCTGCGCCAGCGCGCCGTAGCGAGCCTTGTCGACCTGCACCCGCGTCGAGTGGACCGCTGGCCCCTTGCTGAGGTTGAGCACCCGACCATGGATCGCGCAGGCGTCCGCCGCCCAGCCCATGTAGCCGCCGAGCGCATGGATCTCGTGGACCAGGTGGCCCTTGGCCACGCCGCCGACGCTCGGGTTGCACGGGGTCTGGCCGATCGTGTCGAGCCGGCCGGTCACGACCGTGACCGCCACGCCCACCCGCGCCGCCGCGAACGCTGCCTCGAGCCCGGCATGGCCCGCGCCAATGACGACCAGTTGCACGGCGCGGCACTCTAGCAGCGGTCCCGAGGCTCGTCACGCCGCCGGGCGCGGCTCGGCTCCTTGCCGCGGCGGGCTTTACGTGGGACGAGCAGCGGCTTGCAAAAAAATTGTGGTGGCTCGTCGATCCGGCGAGTCCTCGTTCCTCGCCCCTTCGAAAGCCGGACAACGAACCCCAGCGGGTCCGCCGCCCTACCCGAACCCAACAACCAGGAGGAGAACGAAGATGCGAGTCATGGTGATGGTCAAGGCGACCAAGAACTCCGAGGCCGGCGTGATGCCGAGCGAGCAGCTGATCGCCGAGATGGGCAAGTTCAACGAGGAGCTGATCAAGGCTGGCGTGATGCTGGCCGGCGACGGCCTGCACCCGAGCAGCAAGGGCAAGCGCGTGCGCTTCGGCGGCGGCAAGAAGACCGTCATCGACGGGCCCTTCGCCGAGACCAAGGAGCTGGTCGCCGGCTTCTGGATCTGGCAGGTCCAGTCGATGGAGGAGGCGCTCGAGTGGGTCCGGCGCTGCCCGGATCCGATGCCCGGCGAGGAGTCCGAGATCGAGATCCGCCCGGTGTTCGAGGCCGAGGACTTCGGCGAGGAATTCACGCCCGAGCTGCGCGCCCAGGAGGAGCAGCTGCGCGCCGAGCTCGAGCGGCGGCAAAAATCCTGAGCGCGCCGTGACCAGCGAGGCCACCCGCAAAGCCATCGAGGCGGTCTGGCGGATCGAGTGCGCCAGGCTGACGGGTGGCCTCGTGCGCATGGTCGGCGACATCGACCTCGCCGAAGACCTCGCGCAGGAGGCCCTGATCATCGCGCTCGAGCGCTGGCCGCAGACCGGCATCCCCGACAACCCCGGCGCCTGGCTGATGACCACCGCCAAGCGCCGCGCGATCGATCAGCTCCGCAGGCGCGAGATGCAGGCGCGCAAGCACGAGGTCATCGAGGCCGGCGCCGCTCGAGCGACGCCGAGCGTCGAGACCCGGATCGACGAGCAGGTCGGCGACGATCTCCTGCGGCTGGTGCTGATCGCCTGCCACCCGGTGCTGTCGACCGAGGCCCGGGTGGCGCTCACGCTGCGGCTGCTCGGCGGGCTCACGACCGACGAGATCGCCCGCGCCTTCTTGCTGCCGGAGCCGACCATCGCCCAGCGGATCGTCCGGGCCAAGCGGACCCTCGCCGCTGCGCAGGTGCCCTTCGAGGTCCCGCGCGGCGACGATCTCTCGGCCCGGCTGCCCTCGCTGCTCGCGGTCGTCTATTTGATCTTCAACGAGGGCTACGCCGCCACCGGCGGGACCGGGTGGATGCGCACCAAGCTGTGCGACGACGCGCTGCGGCTCGGACGAATCCTCGCCGAGCTGGTCCCCGATCAGGCCGAGGTCCACGGTCTGGTCGCGCTGATGGAGCTGCACGCGTCGCGGGCTCGCGCGCGGCTCGGGCTCACGGGCGAGCCGATCCTGCTGCTCGATCAAGATCGATCGCGCTGGGATCGGCTGCTGATCCATCGCGGCCTGACGGCGCTCGCCCGCGCCGAGGCGCTGGCGCGGCCGCTCGGACCCTACACGCTGCAGGCGGCGATCGTCGCCTGTCATGCGCGGGCGACCACCGCCGAGCAGACCGACTGGCAGACCATCGTCGCGCTCTACGACGCGCTGGTCGAGCTCACGCAGTCGCCGGTCGTCGAGCTCAACCGGGCCGTCGCCGTGGCGATGGCCTTCGGTCCGGCCGCGGGCCTCGAGCTGGTCGACGCGCTGGTCGACGAGCCCGCGCTGCGAGGCTACCACCTGCTGCCGAGCGTCCGGGGTGACCTGCTCGCCAGGCTCGGTCGCAGCGACGAAGCTCGCGTGGAGTTCGAGCGCGCCGCCGGGCTCGCTCACAACCAACGCGAGCGCGCGCTGCTGCTGGCGCGCGCGAAGGCCTGCGGACGATCGAGCTGAGCGACGCTCGGCAGCAGCTCATTTGGTGCAGCGCAGGGCCACATGCTCGTAGTAGATCGGCCCGGCTGCGCCCAGCACCTGGTACTCTCGTCCGAACGACTTGGTATAATCCTCCAGCGCCCTGAAGTCGTGCTGCATCGACGAAAAGTCGTCCATGATCACGATGGTCCCCGGCACGATGTGCTCGTGCAGGGTGCAGAGCACGAACAGAGTCGAGGCATAAAGGTCCGCGTCGCAGTGAATGACGAGCGGCTTGCGACTCTCGAACTGCTGCATGAATGTCGGCAAGGTCTGTTGAAACCAGCCCTTGATCAATCGGCCGCGAGAATCGTGCACAGCCGGGAGCTGCCCCTGCAGATCGAAGGTGCCGCGCGGGAAGGTGCGACCGACGGTGACCCACGCCTCGGGTAGCCCCTCGAACGAGTCGAATCCGATGAACTCGCTGTCTGCGTGGGTGTTGAGGCGCATCCAGCCATTCAGCGACGCGCCCTGGTACACGCCGAATTCCAAATAGGTGATGGGCTGCTGACCCACCACCGTGTTTGCGACGTGGGCGTGGAGCTGCTCCCGGGTCGGAAAATACGGGTGCGGCTGCTGCCGGGCCACCCAGGGTCCCAGCTTGCTGAGCCGCAGCAGCGCATCGAGTCGCTCGGGATAGCCAAGTGGCGAATGTGCGATCATTCGCTTGACGATGGATCGGAGGGTCACGGCCTGTGCGCCTCGGGTCGCACCGTACGACGGGAAGAATCCGTCACCGCGACCATCCTAGCCGCCAAACCGACGCAGGGTCAACCGTCACCCCGCGGTCGGCAGCTCGACGTGAAAGCAAGCCGACTCGCCCGGCTGGTTCTCGAGCCACAGCGCGCCGCCGTGCTCGGCCACGATCCCGTGGCTGACCGCGAGCCCCAACCCGGTGCCCTGATCGCGGCCCTTGGTGGTGAAGAAGGGATCGAAGATGCGCGAGACGACGTCCTCGGGCACCCCGCCGCCGCGATCCACGACCGAGAGCCGCACCCAGCTGCGACCGTCGCGATCGACCGCGCTCGCCCGGATGTCGATGCGCTTGTGCTCGTGATAGTCGGGCCAGCGCGCGCACAGGGCATCGCGGGCGTTGGTGACCAGGTTCATGATCACCTGCTGGATCTGCTGGACCCGACAGTGGACCTGCGGAAGATCGTCGGGGATGTCGAGCTCGAGGCTGATCTGATCCTTGCGCAGGACCGTGCGGACCAGCGACAGGGTGCCCTCGACGATGTGGCCGACCCTGGCCGGACCGGCCGGACGCTCGCCCTCCTGCCGCGAGAACGCGAGCAGGTTGCGGACGATCGCGGCGACCCGCTGGGACTCGTGGCCGATCTCGGTCGCGAACTCGCGGGCTTGCTCGCCGACCTCGGGCGAGGTCGCGATCAGCTCCGCGTAATTCATGATGCCCTGGACCGGGTTGTTGATCTCGTGAGCGACGCCGCTGGCCAGCGTGCCGATCGACTCGAGCCGCTGCTGCTGGCGGATGGTCGCCTCGAGCCGCGCCTGCGCGGCCTCGGCCTCGCGGCGCTCGGTCACGTCGGTGCCGACCGCGATGACCCGCTCGACCCGGCCGTCGACCACGATCGGCGCGAACCGGGCCGTGTACCAGCGCAGCCCGCCGCCCGAGAAGCTCGCCCTCATCTCGAACTCGCGCTGCTCGCCGCTGCGGACCACCTCGGCCATGGTCTTGCGGACCTCGTGCAGGTACTCGGCCTCGATGAACTCGCCGGCCAGCACCCCGATCATCCGGCCGCGATCGCTGTCGTTGGCGACGTGGTTGATGAACTCGATCCGGCCGCTGCGATCGAGCAGCAGCACGATGTCGGGCAGGCCCTCGACCAGCGATCGCCAGCGGACCTCGCTGGCGCGCAGGGCCTCGTACAGCTGGGCGTTCTCCAGCGCGTTGGCGGCCTGGGTCACCAGCAAGCGCAGCAGCTCGAGCCGGTCGCCGGTCAGGCTGCCGGAGCTGAGCTTGTTCTCGAGGTACAGGACCCCGAGCAGCTGGCTCTGCTTGACGATCGGCAAGCACAGGACCGAGCGAGCTTGAAAGCGCTCGATGTAGGAGTCGGCGGCGAAGCGCAGATCGGCGCCGGCGTCGTCGATGACCGCGGGCTCGCGCGTGCGCTCGACGAAGTGGACCAGCGAGATCGGCACCTCGTCGCCGGCCTGCTCGAGCGGGATCGGTGCGCGCAGGTGGTTGCGGACGCCGTGATCGGTCGAGCAGATCGCGACCAGGCCGGGCTTGCCGTCGCGCCGCAGGATCAGCACCGCCCGCTCGGCCCCGGCGTTCTCGAGGCCGATCGTCATGACCCGCTCGACGACCTCCTCGAGCCGCAGATCCTCGGCGATCGCGTGCGAGGTCTTGAGGATCGTCGCGAGGTCGAGCGCGTGGCCGGTGGTCGAGCTGCTGGTCGCTCCGGTGCTCGACCCGGTCCGGGAGGCTTCGCTGCGATCGCTCGCGCCCGGCCGGTCACGAGCCAGCATCGGCCAGCGCTGCTCGAGCTCGGCGACCTTGGTGAACGCGCCCCAGTAGTGGTAGCGGGCCCGGGCCTCGCCGATCGGGCCGAGCGCGAGCTCGTCGAGGCCGTGGTTGCGCGCGTGCTCGGCCATCCGCTCGAGCGTGAGGGTCTCGAGGATCGGCGAGCGACTGGCCGCGGCCCGGCGACGGGCGACGCCGAACAACCGTAGCGCCTCGCCGATCGGCCGACGAATCACCGCGAGCTCGGCCTCGAGCAACGCGGCCGCGGCCGCGAGCCCGGCTCCGCCGAACTCCGCGTGGCGAGCCAGCTGTCGGCGGTTGCGATGAAGGATCCGAACAAAGCCGACTCGCTCGAGCGCCCCGGACCGGGTGTAGAGCGCCGCCGCCAGCACGCCCTCGGTCACCAGCAGGGCCTCGAAGTGCCAGGCCCCGGCGATCGACATGCGGTGGGCGTCGGCGGCCTTGCGGATGAAGGTCCAGGCCTCGCGCAAGCGACCGAACATCAGCAGCAGCCGCGCCTGCAACAGGCTGACCGAGGCCTTGCTGGCCCGGAACTCGGGGGTGTCTGCGATCGCGAGCACCCCGAGCGGATCGACGCCGGCGACCGATGCGACGTCACCCGACTGCAGCAGGCGAGCGAACTCGAGGTGGCCGAGCGCGATTGGCCGGATCGCCGACGCGCCCCACTGCGAGACCCGGTGCGCCGCGATCTCGCTGGTCTGCTCGAGCACCCGCAGGTGCACGCCGGCAGCCAGGCTCAGCGGCGCCAGCATCGAGGTCGCGTAGCCGGCGTGCTCGAGGTCGCCGGCCTCCAGCGCCTGCGCAGCGGCGGTCCGCAGCGACTCGAGGCCCTCGCCGTAGGGCCGCTTCCAGCCCAGCAGGTACCACCGCGACGGCTCCAGCCGGTGGCGCATGCAGCCGGGGCCCTCCAGCTCGGCGAGCTCGAGCGCGATGTCCAGCAGCTCGAGCCCGAGCTCGCGGCGACCGACGATCGTGCCGACCACCATCGCAACCACGGTCAGGGTCAGCGGCGCCGACGGGTGCCGACCGTGCTCGATGATCAGCCGCACGTGAGTCGCGAGCAAGGCGACATAGAGGCTCGCGTCGACCAAGAACGCGAGCCCGGTCAGCGCCGCCAGCACCTCCATCGCGGCCCTGACCCGGTCATCCTGGACGCCCGGTCGAGCGGCGAGGCTGCGGAGCTCGGCCATCCGCAGGCTCGGGATCAGCCGCAGCACCGCGACCCCGAGCTCGACCTTGCCGCGATCGATCGCGATCGGAAACCCGAGCTCGCGCAGTCCGGCGAGCCCGGCCTCGATCGCCTGCCGGCGACGGTTGGCCTGGTTGAGGCTCTCGATCTGCCTGGCGACGATCCGACCGTAGTCGGAGGGATCGACCGGGCGCCGCAGCAGGGTCTGATAGCGACGCTGCGAGTCGGCGAAGCGACCGGCGAGCGCGAGCGCCTGGCAAAGCCCGAGCTCGAGCGCCAGCCGCAGCGCATAGCCGGGCTGATCGGGCCGCGGAAATTCGGACTCGGCCGCGAGCAGCTCGACCCCGGCCGCCAGGTAGCGGACCGCCGCCTCGGCGGCGGCCCCGTTGAGCGCCTTGTAACCGGCCAGCGCGTTGAGCTCGGCCACGTGGCTGCGCTCGGGCTCGTCGAGCTCGGCGAGCCCGAGCGACCGACGAACGAGCGCGTCGGCCGGAGGCTCGCCGGCGACCGGGATCAGCCCGAGCCCGAGATCGATGTGATCGACCAGCTCGAACACGCTCTCCGACTGCTCGGCGACCTCCATCCGCGCCAGCCGGAGTCGACCGATCCGGCCGTGCAGCGTGACCCGCTGCTCGACCGAGGTCAGCTGGTAGGCAAGGTCGCGGATTCGATCGTGGGTGAACGCGTGACGGCCTCCGCCGATCGCCGTCAGCAGGCCCTCGTCGACCAGCCGGACCAGCGCCGGGGCCAGCCGCTCGGCGCCGACCAGCAGCTCGAGCGTGGCGAGATCGAAGCGCGTGCCGATCACCGCCGCGGTCAACAACACCCCGCGCGCGTTGCCGTCGAGCCGATCGAGCTTCTCGCCCATCATCGCCAGCAGGTTGTCCGGGATCCCGGCCTGCTCGATCGCCGGCTGGTCCCACACCCAGCCCTCGGCGGTCGCCCGCAGCAGATCGAGCTCGACCAGGTGGGTGAGGAACTGGCGGATGAACAGCGGGTTGTTGTTGGTCTTGCGGCCGACCAGCTCGGCCAGCGACTCGATCTCGGCGACCGGTCGCGCCAGCGAGTCGGCGACCATCGCCGCCAGGTGCGAGCGACCGACCGGGCCGAGATCGAGCCACAGCATCTGATCGCGCTCGTACTCGAGCTTGTCGATGACCTCGCGGATCGGGTGGCCGCCGTCGAGCTCGTCGAGCCGCAAGGTCGCGACCACCAGCAGCGCCGCGTGCGGCTCCGACAGCATCACCCCGAGCAGCTCGCAGCTGGATCGATCGGCCCAGTGCAGATCGTCGAGCGCGACCACCAGCGGATGCTCGACCCGGGCGAACGCCGAGATCAGCCGGGCGCACGCGAGCGCGAGCTGGTTTTGCGCCTCGATCGCGCCGACCTCCGGGGCCGTCGGGGTCGGCCCGATGATCGCCCGCAGCTTCGGCACCAGCTCGCACAGCACCCCGGCGACCGGCCCGACCACCTGCGTGATCTCGCGACGCCAGCGGCCGAGCTGCTCGTCGGTCTCGGTCAGCAGCTGCTCGGCCAGATCGCTGAACACCGCGACGAAGCCCGAGTAGGGCTTGTCGGCCAGCTCGCGATCGAACTTGCCGCGCGCGAGGTAGCCGTGGCGTCCGATGACCGGCTCGGCGAGCTGGTTGATCAGCGCGCTCTTGCCGATCCCGGCCGCGCCCGAGATCAGCACGAAGCGAGGATCGCCGGTCGACGCCCGCCGAAATTCACGGACCATCAGCTCGACCTCGACCGAGCGCCCGTACAGCCGGTGCGGCAGCTGCAAGGTCATCGGCACGTCGCCGAGGCCGAGCTCGAAGTCGGCGATCTTCTCGCGCCGCTCGACCGAGGCCGCGAGCCGCTCGAGATCGAGGCGGAGCCCGCGAGCCGACTGGTAGCGCCGCTCCGGCGCCTTCTCGAGCAGCTTCATGATCATCGCCGACAGCGGCGTCGGGATCTCCGGCCGCAGCCGCTGCGGCGGCTGTGGTCGACGGGCGAGGTGGGCGTGGATCAGCTCCAGCGGAGAGCTGGCCTCGAACGGACGCCGGCCGGTCAGCAGCTCGTAGAAGGTCACGCCGAGCGAGTACAGGTCGCTGCGGAAGTCGACCTCGCGGTGGGTCCGACCGGTCTGCTCGGGCGAGACGTAGGGCAGCGTGCCCTCGACCACCGCCCGATCGTTGATGCGCTCGCGCTCGCTCTCGAGCAGCACCGAGATGCCGAAGTCGGCGAGCGACACGGCCCTGGTCTCGGGGTCGATCAGGATGTTGGTCGGCTTGATGTCGCGGTGAACGACCCGCTGGCCGTGGACGTCGGCGAGCACCCGGGCGAGCTGCAGGGCGATGGCCAAAAACTCGTCGATCGCCAGCGGCCGACCCGCCGCGTACTCCTCGAGGTTGACGCCCTCGAACCAGTCGAGCACCACCACCAGCCGGGTTCCGGCCCGCTCGAGCGCCAGCGCGCGAACCACCCGCTGGACCTCGAGGCCGTGGATCAACCGAAACTCGTGCTCGACCCGCGCCTCGAGGGTCTTGTTGTCGGCGAGCTCATAGCTCTTGGCGACCACGCGCCGCTGATCGTGCTCGCGGATCGCCTCGTACACCCGGGTGCTGCCCGACACGCGCAGCACCCGGATCATCCGGTAGCCGTCGAGAGTCAGGGTTGAACCCGCCTCCTCGCGCGTGTCGACCCGCTGGCCCAAGCTTCCCTCGCGCGAAGACTACACGGCGACGGCGAAGCTCGGAGCCCCCGCCCGGTTTTGCCGGCCCCGGCCGCGCGTGTAGTCTCGTGCGGTGCCATTTTTCCCATGCGCGCACCCCTGCCCGAGCGCAGCCCGCTGCGGTGGAGGCCGCGCGTGACCGGGCTCGTGTCACTGGTGGGCGCGGGCCCCTGGGATCCCGAGCTGCTGACCCTGGCCGCGCGGGATCGCCTCGCGCGCGCGGACGTGGTGATCGTCGACTACCTGGTCAACCCGGCCATGCTGCTCCACTGCCGAGCGGACGCCGAGATCCTCCAGCGCGCTCGCGGACCGCATGACAAGACCCTGCTCGATCAGCGTCGCGTCAACGAGCTGATGGTCGAGCACGCGCTGGCCGGCCGCCACGTGGTCCGGCTCAAGGGCGGCGACCCGATGGTGTTCGGACGCGGCGCCGAGGAGGCCTGCCACCTGCGCGAGCACGGCGTCGAGTTCGAGTTCGTGCCCGGCGTGTCGTCACCGATCGCCGCGCCCGAGGCCGCCGGGATCCCGATCACCCACCGCGATCACACGCCCTCGGTCAGCTTCGTGTCGGGCTACGAGGCCTACGAGAAGGCCGGCCTCGCGGTCGCCTGGGAGCACCTGGCCAACAGCGCCGGGACCCTGGTCTTGATGATGAGCGTCGCCAATGCCCGGCAAAACGCCGAGCGCCTGATCGCCGCCGGTCGCCGCCCCGACACCCCGACCGCCGTGGTTCGCTGGGGCACCCGCGGCATCCAGCAGACCGTGGTCGGGACCCTGGCCGACATCGCCGATCGGATCGCCGAGGCAGGCATCCGCGCGCCCGCGGTGATGATCGTCGGCGACGTGGTCAAGCTCCGCCAGCAGATCTCGTGGTACGAGCAGCGCCCGCTGTTCGGCCGCCGGGTCGTGGTCACCCGCGCCGCCGGCCAATCCGGCGGCCTCGTCAACCTGCTCGCCGCCCGGGGAGCCGACGCCGTCGCGTTCCCGTGCCTCGAGTTCGCGCCCGCCTCGATCGAACAGCAGCAGGCGCTCGATCGAGCGCTGGCCGACTCGAGCCGCTACGCGGGCGTGATCGTGTCGAGCCCCAACGGCGTCGAGGCGCTGGTCGCCGGGCTCGCTCGCGTCGGCCTCGACATGCGTGTGTTCGCGGGCAAGCAGGTCGCCGCGATCGGGACCGGTACCGCCGACGTGATGATCCAGCGAGGCTTGCGGCCGGATCTGGTCCCCGATCAGGCCCGGTCCGAGGGGTTGATCGATGCGCTGCGCGAGCGCGGCCTGCTCGGTGTTCGGTGGTTGCAGCTGCGCGCCGACGAGGGTCGCGATCTGCTGGCCAAGGCGATCCTCGAGGCTGGTGGATCGCTCGATCTGATCGTCGGCTACCGAACCGTGCGCCCGAAGCTGCCGGCGATGCTGCTGAGCTCGCTGCTGCCGATCGAGCGCGGCGGCGAGGGCTTTGATGCGATCTGCTTCGCCAGCGGGCGTACGGCTCGGTACTTCCTGGAGATCTTCGGCGAAGCGCATGGGGATGCGGTCGCTCGTGAGGTGCTCGCGCAGGCCAAGGTGGTTGCGATCGGGCCCGTGACCGCGGATGCGATCGAGGCGCTCGGCGTGCGGGTCGA
>Ga0079224_100015690_pt1 | contig 10613 bp, 4 predicted proteins | sample Stecom2015_FD_80414 | JGI IMG/M metagenome (GOLD analysis project Ga0079224, IMG submission 80414) | Agricultural soil microbial communities from Utah to study Nitrogen management - Steer compost 2015 | ecosystem: Environmental > Terrestrial > Soil > Agricultural land | place: USA: Utah...
AAAACGAACCAAAATGAACAGAAAACTACTGTACCTAATAAAAATGGTTTCGAAAAATTTACTTTACGGTTTTATCCTTCAGTGTTTCTTCCTGACAACATTGATGGCTTCCGACCTTAATGCGCAGATAAAACCAATTGATGAGACCTTTGTGAAATTGAGTAAGATGAATTGGACCGTTCAAGAAGTCTTAACCGATTTGGAATCCCAAACGGATTATATTTTCGTTTATCCGGACGATTTATTGGCTTCCTTACCGTCGCTACAATTAGAAAGTAAAAAGCAGTCTGTCAATGACATTTTGGTCCAGATCGCAAGAACTGGCAAGCTGAAATTTAAACAGGTCAATAATTCCATTTTTGTGGGCAAGATGAGCGCTAGAGCAATCTCTCAAGGAATCACTGTCAATATCGATCAGATTGTTGTGACGGGAAGTGTGAAAGATGCCGATGGGCAACCACTTCCGGGAGCAACAGTATCTATGGCAGGCGGTTCTAAGGGAACTATTACTAATATTGATGGCAATTATTCATTGGAAGTCCCGGAAGGGGCCACACTGGTTTTTTCCTATATAGGATTCACTCCCAGCCAAGTGGTTGTAGGAAGCCAGTCTATCATCAACATGATATTGCAAGTTGACGCTACTTCTTTAGAAGAAGTGGTGGTGATTGGGTATGGTGAAATGAAGAAAAGCGATTTGACAGGAGCCGTAGGATCTGTAAATTCTGAGGCAATTATGAAACAAAATCCTGTTCAGGCTGCCCGGGCGCTTCAGGGGCAGATTGCTGGGGTCAATGTCAACAAAGTCAATTCAAGACCTGGAGCTGATTACACCATTGACATCAGGGGATTGCAATCCATCGGATTCAGCAATGAGCCTTTAATAGTTATTGATGGGGTAATGGGTGGAAAATTAAACACGCTGAACCCCAGTGATATTGAGACTATTGATGTGCTGAAAGATGCTTCTTCCTCGGCCATTTATGGAGCACGGGGAGCAAATGGAGTCATCATTGTCACCACCAAAAAAGGGGTGAAAGGCAAAACCAAGGTTTCTTATGAAGGGTATGCGGGAGTGAAAACCCCAATTTTGCCGGATATGATGAATGCACAACAGTTTTATACCGCTTATAATGATGTGGTGATAGCTGAAAATCCCAATGCGCAAGTGATCTGGACCGATGCCCAGTTGCAAAATGTGGAAAGCGGCAAATTGGTCAATTGGGTAGATGAAGTAACCGATCCATCCTTTCAGACCAGTCATGTTATTGCACTTTCAGGAGGGAATGAAAACACTACCCATTATTTTTCCACGGGTTATTTGAGTGAAAAGGGCAATATCCTGAATACGGGTTTTGAAAGATTCAACTTAAAAGGCAGTGCAGACAGCAAATTGAACGATGTGGTGAAAGTGGGATTTAACACCTATTACACCTATAGTATCCTGAATACAGGGTCCTTCGAAACCCTACGGAACGCCTACCGGGCCCGGCCTACCGGCACAATGTTTTACGACGATTTGACCAATCCAACGGAAACCAATGACAAAAATGTCGACGGATATGCTTTTTGGATGGGGATCAAAGATAATCAAGTCAACAACCCTATGACGGAGGTTGCTGCCAAAGCTTTCCAGGATGAAAGAAGAACTTCCAGTTTTTTGGGAAATGGATATGTGGAACTGACTCCTTTAGAAGGTTTATCCATCCGATCCTCTTTATCAGCATCTGTTTTCAACAGCAGAAGGGGCGAATTTCGGGGAGCAGATTCTAAAAGTCGGTTGAACAGATTACCAAGTGCGGGCAATGACTTTGATGTCAATGGTTCATTTACCTGGGACAACATAGTAAATTACAAAATTTCCTCAGCAAAACACAACGTGAATTTAACAGCCGTGCAAAGTGCATTCAAGGAAAGATTTGAAACTTCAGGTATTCGGGTAGAGAATTTAGCCTACAATTCCAGCTTTTATGCCTTGAACACCGCTGCACAGATAAACAGTGTAAATACCAATCTGGTGGAGCGTTCTATTCTCTCTTATATGGGGAGATTTAATTACATGTTCAATGAAAAGTACCTTTTCACCTTGACTGGCCGCTATGATGGATCTTCTGTTCTCGCACAGGGAAACCAGTGGGCGTTTTTCCCCTCTGCCGCACTTGCCTGGCGTTTGGGAGATGAGGCATTTATACAGAATCTGAATTTTTTCTCCGATCTTAAACTTAGGGTAAGTTATGGCAAGGTTGGAAATGATGTGGTAGCACCTTATAGCACACAAGCTTATTTAAGTAGAACTGCTTATGATTTTGAGGGAAATCCCGCTTTCGGCTATGCACCTAGAAACATTGGGAACGCAGATTTGAGATGGGAAAATAGTGAGGAATACAATTTTGGATTGAATGTGGGTTTTCTGGGTAACAGGATCACTGCGGATATTGAAGTTTATAATAAAAAGACCAATGACCTGATCCAGAATGTAGCCATTCCTACCTCTCTTGGATTTGGAGCGGTGACTGCAAATGTCGGTAAATTAGTTAACCGTGGTTTGGAAGTAACTATAAATTCGGTAAATGTTCAGACTAATAATTTCCGATGGAATTCCAGTATAAATTTCTCCATGAACCACAATGAAATACTTGAACTTTACGGAGGTACTTTAAAGGAGGATATTGCCAACAGTTTATTTGTAGGCCATTCCTTAAGAACAAATTATGATTACGAATTTGCGGGCATCTGGCAACTGAACGAGGCCGAAGAAGCCAAAAAGTTCAATCAGGTTCCCGGCTCTGTAAAGGTGGTTGATCAAAACAAGGACGGTGTGATATCCTCCTCTCCTGGAATGGACGATAGAGTCATCCTTGGAAGCGAATTACCTAAGTGGATGGCCGGTTTTAACAACACCTTTACTTATAAGAGTATTGATCTTTCTGTCTTTATCTATACCCGCCAAGGAGTACAGTTTAGAAATAATCTTTTGGCTGGAACCATGGGGGAATTGAACAGCAACCGCTATAACCGGTTGAACCTGAACTATTGGAGTGAAAACAATCCGACCAATGATTATTTTGGGGTCTGGCAGGGAAATCCTTACCGGAATGCCATCAATTATAAGGATGCAAGTTTTTGGAGGATATCCAATGTCACCTTGGGTTACACTGTTCCCCCGGTATTGCTCAACAGAATCAGCTTCAGCAACCTCCGATTATATGTACAGGCAAATAATTTGGCGGTTTTTGTAAAAGAGCGAAATATGTGGATGGATCCAGAATTCAATTCAGGGACTTACCAGGATGATGTACCCAATACCATCTTGCAGTTTGGGGTCAGTGCATCCTTTTAACTTTGATTTGTCTCACCTAAAATTTAGCTAAAAATGAAAACATATAACATTCGAAACTTTATCTTTTCTATTCCTTTCTTATTTATGGGAACAGGATGTCAGGATTTCTTAGTAGAGGAATCAATTTCAAATATTACAACGGATTCATATGTCACCACTGAATCCGGTCTCGAAGATTTGGTGAAATCGTGTTACCCATTGCTACGGGATTTTATCCTTCAGTATCAACTTGCTTTACCGGGAACAGATATATTTCAGGCTGCTGCTTGGAGTGAAATTTTTGTAGGGGAAGGGCCTGCCTTTGATACCTATAATGTCAATTTAAACTCCGGGACTTTTATCGCGCAATGGGATATTTTTTATCGCCAAATTGGAAGAACAAATGCGGTTATTAGTCGTGCGGAGAATATTACGTACTCCAATCCTAGTTTAAAAGCAGCACGGGTTGGTGAAGCCAAGTTTCTTCGTGCCTTGACCTATTTTTATCTTGTGCAAACCTGGGGAGATGTTCCCATGCCACTTATCGAAACAAAGACAGCTGAAAAGGCGGTAACAAGGACTCCATCTGCTGCCATTTATTCACAAATTCTTAAGGATCTTTCAGAAGCTGAGGCCGACCTACCGGAAGTTGCCACCGATTATGGGCGTGTCACCAAGGGTGCCGCACAATTTCTATTGGCGAAAGTGTATTTGACACGGGGGTGGAATTTTCAAAATTCATTAGGTGGTACTCCGGATGATTTCAAAAAAGCATTGGATTATGCGGATAAAGTAATTTCGGCTTATCCGTTAGTAGCTCAATACAGTTCTTTATTCCCTAGCCGTTCTACAGATCCGTTAAACCAATATACGGGTTCACAAAATCCCAAAAACAGCGAGGTTGTATTTGCCATCCAGTACAATAGTGATGTACTAACCAATGCCATGGAAATTGGGCCGGGTGGTCCAAATGTAAGAGAACCGGGGAATTATTACCATTCTATTTTTCCAGGAAATTCAGATCAACCCGGAAATAATGGAAGAACCCCTTCCTATAACAGGCATCAGGGTCAAAATGTCCCGTCTCCAGCTTTATACAGGCTGTTCGACCCACAAACAGACAGCAGGCATACGCATAACTTTTTGAATGTGATTTATGCTTTGCAACCTGTAAATGATTTTGCTTACAGTTTCACGGATCCCAGCCTAACTGTTAGTTTTAAGACCGGAGATACCGTAGCATACTGGACACCTTGGAATGAACCCGCACATGGAGCTGAGAAAGGGCTTGATGAGGGGGGAGAGAAAAAATATGCCGTCATCAATTTGGAGCAGTTGACGAAGGGTGTGCAAGTGTCAAGACTTACCGGGGGTCATCCTTCCATGTGGAAATTCTGGGAACCTAATATTCCCTATGGTGACGGTCATGGAACTTTCGACTTCGCCTTGTTTCGTTCTGCGGAAGCGTATTTGCTTGCAGCTGAAGCCATTGTGAAAGGTGCTTCAGGTGGTGCATTGGGAGGAGCCGAGGTGTATTATAACAAAGTACTTGACCGGGCCGTCGGAGTTGGTGTAGATCCCATGCGTGCAAAATTTCCCGAAGAATTGACCTCTTTGGACATGGAATCTTACAGGGCTACTCCCTCCAATATTTCCATCGACCTTATATTGGATGAAAGTGCGAGAGAATTGATGGGGGAATTCAATAGATGGTTTGATCTTAAAAGAACGCAAAAATTAATAGAACGTACTAATAAATATAATACTTGGACGAAGGTCTCGGGTAACTTAAAGGAAACCCATCTTTTGAGACCGATTCCGCAACATGAAATAGATAGGTCGCAGCCTACAATTTCACAAAATCCAGGCTATTAAAATCAGCTTGATCTATGATTAGAAACTGGAGGGGATTTCCCTCCAGTTTCTAACTCCTAACCTTTTTTTGAACCTCCAGGAGGAAAACCATTTAAAACGGAAAATAAAAGGTGACTGCTCTTTCTGGATGTGTTGCTATGCATATTTGCCAAAAAGATTAAGAGGCAAAAGTAGACGAGCAGAACTGTAGCGATCGATTCAATTCCTAGATTTTATTTTAAGAATTCGGTTGAACAAAACTTGTAATATGATTATGCAAACTCTCAACTATAAAAACTAATCATAAATGAGAAACATATATAAATTGATTTTTTTAGCTGTTTTATTAATTACCATTATGTCTTGGAACCGGCCACAACACATCGTTTGGTTGGACGAGCTAGACCTTGAAATGCTATCCGAAAATATAAGACCTGTAAAAGCTCGGGTAAATTATTTGGGCAAACCCATTCAAATGGATGGAGAACTTTACAAGAGAGGTATTGGCGTAATCACGTTCAGTGTTATTCCTATTGTGCTTAACGGAAATGCCAAAAGTTTTACCGCAGTGGTGGGACCCGATGATGCTGGGAATAAAGATTTGCCTGTAAAATTTTATGTAGTCGGGGACCAAAAGGTTTTATTTGAGAGCGGGGAGATGCATGTTGGTGACGCTTCCCAAATCGTAAATATAAACCTAAGGGGTGTAAAACAACTTGGTTTGTTGGTCACCGATGCTGTTGGTGGCGTGAATAATAAAAGAACCTACTCCAACTGGGCAGATGCTCAATTCATCATGTCACGCGGCCATGTACCCGAAATGTTATCTACTCCAGATGAGCGGTACATCCTGACTCCCGCTCCTGATGATCATCCAAAAATTAATTCTCCAGCAGTTTTTGGGGTAAGACCAAACCATCCCTTTCTATATAGGATTGCAGCGACAGGGAAGCGGCCTATGCATTTTTCAGTCGACAATTTACCTTTAGGCCTGAGCATTGACTCTGGCTCGGGTATAATTAGTGGAGAAATCCACCAACCTGGGACCTATTCGGTAAGCCTTAAGAGTGCCAATTCCTACGGAGAGGCAGAAAAAGAACTGCAAATTATTGTAGGAGATGCGATTGCTCTCACGCCTCCCATGGGATGGAACGGATGGAATTCCTGGGCCTTTGATATTGATGAGGAGAAGGTTTTGGCATCTGCCAAAGCCATGGTTCACTCCGGATTAAGCAACTATGGTTGGGAATATATCAACATTGATGATACGTGGCAAGGAATACGGGGAGGTCCTTTTCATGCGGTTCAACCCAATGAAAAATTTCCCAATTTCCAAATCATGGTTGATTCAATACATGCCATGGGTTTAAAAATGGGGATTTATTCAACACCTTACATTTCCAGTTATGCGGGTTATTTGGGTACCTCATCCAATTACAAAGAGGGAGGGGAAACCAGAGATTCTTTCATGGCGGATCATCAAGCCTTTAAAAAGATTGGAAAATTCAGATTTGAAACCAATGAGGCCCAGCAAATGGCAGCATGGGGAATCGATTACTTAAAGTACGATTGGCGGGTGGATTTGGAGTCTGCTGAACGCATGTCTGCTGCCCTAAGAAATTCAGGGAGGGACATCGTTTTTTCGTTATCAAACTCTGCTCCATTTGCACAGGCAGAAGATTGGGCAAGGGTAGCTAATTTATACCGAACAGGTCCTGATATCCGTGACAGCTGGCTTAGTTTATATGTGTTGGCATTTGGCATTGATAAGTGGGGACCCTATGGAGGGCCGGGTCATTGGAATGATCCTGATATGCTCGTTTTGGGAAATGTGGCGACGGGCACAGATATACACCCTAGTCGACTTACCCCTGATGAACAGTATAGCCATGTAAGTATTTTCAGTCTATTGGCAGCGCCGCTGTTGATTGGATGCCCGCTGGAACAACTCGATGATTTTACACTCAATTTACTTACCAATGATGAAGTAATTGCAATCAATCAGGACCCCTTGGGTAAGCCTGCAAAGTTGATTATAGAAGAAAACGGGGTTCAAGTATGGGTAAAGCCTATGAAAGATGGCTCCTATGCAGTAGGCTTGTTCAATTTGGCTGGATATGGAGTAACCCCTCAATCCTTTTTTAGGTGGGGCGATGAAATACCGACCCCCTTTACCTTCAATTTTGATAAAGCTGGATTGAAGGGTAAATGGAAACTAAGGGATGTTTGGAGACAGCAAAATCTGGGGGATTTTCAGGAAAATTTTGATACCTCAATCCCATACCATGGAGTAAAGTTGTTTAGGATGTATCGCGATGTTGAAAAAATATAGGATGTTGTCTGTTTCCTGAAAATATGGAATAGAGAAGCAAATTTACCCATTGGCTTGGATATAAAATGATGAAAGTATAAATCACTTAAAAAAATGAACCCGAAAAAAACCGTATGTAGTCTGTTGCTGTTCCTGATTCTTACCGGACCTCTAGTTGCCCAAGGCAATTGGATCCCCTTGTTTAACGGCAAAGACCTCAAAGGCTGGAAACAACTCAACGGAACTGCTCCCTTTAAAGTAGTCGACGGGGCGATTTTGGGCATCAGTAAATTCGGTACACCCAACAGTTTTCTGGTCACTGAAAAAGAATATGGGGATTTTATCCTTGAATTTGAATTCAAGGTAGCTGATGGTCTGAACTCTGGCGTGCAATTCCGAAGCGAAAGCAGACAGGATTTTAAAGACGGCAAGGTCCATGGATACCAGTATGAGATCGATCCGGGAACCCGTGCCTGGACAGGAGGGGTGTTTGATGAAGGGAGAAGGGGATGGCTTTACCCCCTGACAAAAAACCCTGAGGGAGGATTGGCTTTTAAAAACAACGCATGGAATACCGCCAGAATAGAGGCAGTGGGATCCTGCATTAAAACCTTTCTCAATGGAATCCCCACAGCCAACCTACTGGATGATATGACACTTTCCGGTTTTATTGCCTTGCAGGTGCACCAGGTTAAAAGTCTTGACCGAGAAGGTTTAACCGTTTCTTGGCGCAATATAAAAATCTGTACCCAAAACATAGAGGAAGAGAGAATACCTGTTTCTGCCCGGATTTACCAAGTCAATGCCATCGACAATACCCTTTCGCAGCAAGAAGCAGCCGAAGGCTGGAAACTGCTTTTTGATGGGAAATCCACAAAAGAATGGAAAGGTGCCAAGTCCGATCCATTCCCTACAAATGCATTTGCGGTGGAAGACGGCAACCTGAAGGTGCTCAAGACAAAGGAAAATTCAGGAGGGATCATTACGCAAAAAAAATTCAAAAACTTTGAACTGCTGATTGACTTTAAGCTGACAGCAGGAGCCAACAGTGGTATTAAGTATTTTGTCAACAGAGAGGAATCTACCGGGCGATTTGCCACCATCGGTTGTGAATATCAGATTTTGGATGACCAGCGGCATCCTGATGCCGTCAAAGGGGTCATGGGAAATAGAAAATTGGGATCACTTTATGACCTGATAGCCGCTCCGGCGAATAAACCTTTCCGGACCAACACCTTCAACCACGCCAGGATTGTGGTACGCGACAACCAGGTAGAACACTGGCTCAATGATGTTAAAATGCTGGAGTATGAACGGAATACGGATATGTGGCAGGCCTTGGTCAACTACAGCAAGTTTTCCAACCAGCCCGATTTCGGAAATGCTACCGAAGGAAATATTCTCCTTCAGGATCATTCCGATGAGGTATGGTTCAAGAATATCAAGATCAGAGAATTACAATAATTGCCCATCATTATTCTAAACAGGGAATTTAAACGATCCAATTATGAAAAGAAGAGATTTTATCCTTAAAACAGGATCAGCCATCACAGCAGCAACCGGATTTTCAATTATTCCGGCAGCTGTATTAGGCAGAAGTCTGGGATATGTTGCCCCCAGTGACAAGGTAAATCTTGCCTGCTGCGGGATTGGCCATCGAGGTGGAGGCATCATCAAATCCCTGCACCAGACAGGTCTTGCCAATATAGTCGCACTTTGCGATGTGGACATGGGTGCGCCCCACACCCTGGAGATTATGGAGAAATTCCCAAATGTGCCCCGGTTCCAGGATTTCAGGGAAATGTTTGATAAGATGGCGAAAGACATTGAGGCGGTCACAGTTGGAACTCCAGACTTCTCCCATTTCCCCATTACCATGTTGGCCATGTCTTTGGGCAAGCATGTCTACGTGGAAAAACCCATGGCCCGTACTTTCATGGAAGTGGAACTGATGATGAAAGCGGCTGATAAATACAAAGTGGCAACACAAATGGGAAACCAGGGACATTCTGAAGGAAATTATTTTCAGTTTAAGGCATGGCAGGATGCCGGTATCATCAAGGATGTCACTGAAATTACCGCTCACATGAATGGACGCAGACGTTGGCATGACTGGGATCCCAACATCACATCATTTCCCACTGGGGAACCCATTCCCAACACTATGGATTGGGATACGTGGCTTTCCACGGCAGAGCATCACGATTATCATCAAGACCTGGTCAATGGCCAATGGCGCTGCTGGTATGATTTTGGAATGGGAGCACTTGGGGATTGGGGAGCCCATATCATGGATACTGCCCATCAATTTTTGGATTTAGGTCTACCCTATGAAGTTGACCCGATTCGGGTTGATGGACACAATCCTTTCTTTTTCCCGATGGCATCCACTCTGGCCTTTAGATTCCCCAAAAGGGGAAAGATGCCTGCTCTGACCATCAACTGGTATGATGGCATGAATAACCTGCCCTCGGTTCCGCAGGAGTATGGTGATGTGCCACTTGATCCGAATATTCCAAAAACAAATGATGGAAGAGTTCAGCCTACAGCATTGCCTTCCGGGAAAATCATATATAGCAAAGAACTGGTGTTCAAGGGTAGAACTCATGGAAGTACCCTTTCCATCCTCCCCAATGAAAAGGGGTTGTCGATGGAATTGAAATTACCGGAAGTTCCAGAAAGTCCCTCCAATCATTTTGCGAATTTCCTCCTAGCCTGTAAAGGAGAGGAAAAATGCCGTTCTTCTTTCGATATCGCCGGACCATTGAGTCAGGTATTCACCCTGGGCGTATTAGCGCAAAGGTTGAACACCAAAATTGTTTTTGACCGCGAGAGAAAAACCATCCAAAACAACCCGTTGGCGAAGGCCCTACTGGTAGGGGCACCCCCAAGGAAAGATTGGAAGCAATTTTATAATTTATAATAGGCAACATAAAATGTAAAGGACCCATAAAAGAGAAAAATTAAGGAGAAACTTTCCGTCGGTTCACTTTTATAAGGCCTTTTCTCGAGCAATAAATACTCTTAACCTGAGTTCGATTAATAAAATATAGATTTATTGGGTTGAAAAATAGATAAAACCAGTGCTCTTGAGTATATTTAAGTATCTGAAATTCAAATATATACAAG
>Ga0079224_100015691_pt1 | contig 10613 bp, 8 predicted proteins | sample Stecom2015_FD_80414 | JGI IMG/M metagenome (GOLD analysis project Ga0079224, IMG submission 80414) | Agricultural soil microbial communities from Utah to study Nitrogen management - Steer compost 2015 | ecosystem: Environmental > Terrestrial > Soil > Agricultural land | place: USA: Utah...
GATCTCGGCGGCGATGACCGCGTCCGTCGACAGCGGCAGATGCGGGCCGTGCTGCTCGACGGCGGCCACGGGGAACAGCGCGACGGTCGACTCGGGGTCTACGGCATCAAAGTCCGTCGTCGTCAGATCCTGCCAGTAACCGCTTTTCACGACGCCTCCCGTGTCCGCATTCGTCGCATCCGCTGCCGCCTCGTGCCGTCCGCCGACCATGCTAGCCGCATTCGCACCTGAGCGGCCGCGGATCACGCATAGGTAACCCACCCGATAGTCGTCTCGAGAACGCGATACTCCTGTCGCCGGGCACCGACAGTTTGGTCTCCGCGAACCGTGCCGTTAGGGTGGAGTCCGTGGGTATCGGAGTCGAAGCTGTTTCAGCTCGGAAGAACAGCATCCAGAGCACAGGGAAGTGCTCGCCTCGCCCGACCGCCTTGCGTGCGCCGCACGCTCACTCCGCAAGCTTCACCGTCGCAGCGGCCGCCGCAGTCGACGCGCGCAGCGTCTCCGGCTGAGACGCCGGTCGGCCGCGCTTCAGATGCGTGTCGAAGAACTCGAGCATCGTCGCGGCCGTCGCGAGCACGGATTCGCGTCCGCGATACGTATGCCCCTCGCGCGGCAGCAGCAGGATGTCCGCGTTTCCGCCGTTGTGGCGAATCGCCTCGTAGAACTGGATCGACTGGATCGGCGGAGTGCCCGCGTTCTCGTCGAGCAGCCCGTGCACGAGCAGCAACGGCTCGTTGATCATGTTCGAGTACAGGAACGGCGACATCGCGAGATAGGTTTCCCGCGCCTCCCATAGCGAGCGGCGCTCGGTCTGGAAACCGAACGGCGTCAGCGTCCGGTTGTACGCGCCGGAAAGCGCCGCGCCCGCCGAGAAGAGATCCGAGTGCACGAGCAGGTTCGCGACCATGAAGGCGCCGTAGCTGTGCCCGGCGACGCCGGCTCGCGTCGTATCGACGAAACCGGTCTCCGCCGCAGCCGCGAGCGCCGCCTCTGCGTTCTTCACGATCTGCTCGATGAACGTGTCGTTCGCCGTCGCCGTCGAGCCGACGACCGGCATCGACACGTCGTCGAGCACGGCGTAGCCCTCGAGCAGGAAGAACAGCTTGAACGCACGCTCGAAGCCCGGGAACTGCTCCGCGGCCACGGGCTCGACGGCCTCGGTGTCCTCGCCGTACACACGCGGATACGCCCACAGCACGACCGGCAGCGGCTCGCTCGGATCGCTGCCCGCCGGCAGATAGAGCGTCGCAGAGAGTCCGAGCCCGTCCGGCCGCTTGTAGCGCAGCGGAATCCTGCGCGCGTCGACGAGCGCCGACGCGGGGTGCTCGTAGGTCGTCAACGCCTTTCGGCCGTCCGGTGTCTGCAAGTAGTAGTTCGGCGGCTCACGCGACGTCTCGCGTCGCGTCAGAAGCGTGCTGCCGTCCGGTGCCAGGAGCCCGAGGATGACCTCGTGGGCTCGTCCGTCCGACTCCCAGATTCGTTTCGCCTCGAGCGACTCGAGGCTCATGTGATCCAGATAGCCGATCGCGGCATTCGCCCCGGGCGCCGTGCCGCGGAGGAAAATGCCGCCGTCGTGGATATCGACGCCCTCCTTGCCCCACTCGTTGACGGTCGTCATCGGCCGGCCGAAGCGCGAGTACGCGGCGTCGACGCTGCCCTCGGCGAGCAGGCGAGGCTCCTCGCCGTGCCACGACACGAGCCAATGGCGGCGGAGCCGGCGCAGCGAGTCGTACTCGGCGACGAGGATGTCGAGCTCGCCCTCGAGCCAGTCGAGGCCGGCGTAGCGGTTCGGCAGACGGTAGAACTCGGCCGCGTCGTCGGTGAACGGCGCGGACAGGCGCATCAGCCGGTCGCCGTCGCCGTAGCGCTCGACCCAGACGAGCGTCGCGGGCAACGACGCGTGCCACTGCATCGCGCGCGGCGCATTCGGCTGGCTGCCCGCCGCGGGAAACGTTTTGACGACGTTGCCGAAGCGGTCCCAGACTTCGATCGTCCGAAGCGGCGGCTCGACGCCGGACACCTGCGGATACGGCGGCACGATCCGGGATACCAGCAGAAACGCGCCGCTCGGCGCGGGGTCGACCGCCTCGATCGCGGCCGGGGAACCGATCGGCTGCCTGAGCCCCGTGTCGACGTCGATCAACGTGAGCTGGGACTCGATCAGCTGGCGCACGAGCCACGGGTCGAGCACCTGCTGCGAGAGGCTCTGCATCGTCGTCGGCGCGGTGAGCCGGAACAGATCGTTCGGGCTCGCCGTCGGGAAACGCCGCTTCTCGCCGTCGATCAGCCTGCAGAGCAGCCGCGCATCGGCGGTCCACGTGCACGGCGCGCTCAGCGTGCCGTTCAGCTCCGGCCCGACCAGGCGGCGCACACGGCCATCGGCCGAGTCGCCGACCCAGAGCTCGATGCCGTCGTCGCCCGTCGCCGTGAACGCGAACCGTGCACCGTCCGGCGACCAGATCGGGAACCCGAGGATCGATTCGGGCGGCACGTCGAGCTCGGCGTGCTTGCCCGTCGCGAGATCGACGAGCGTGAGGCCGTAGTACGCGAGCGGAGCGTGACGGCCGTACGTCTTCGGATTGACCTTGAGGCCGACGACCGACACCGTCGGTTCGGCGAGGAGCTGCGTCGGCAGAAGCTCATGCTCGTGGACGAGCAGCGCGTGCCGCTGCCCCGGGCCGAGCGACAGCTTCGGCAACGGCGGTGCCTCGAGCAGGCGCGCGACCTCGGGCGGCGGCTCGAGCGAAGCGGCAGACAACGAGACGAACGGGACAGTCGCGGCGAGCGCGACGAGGCGGGCGAAGGTACGCCGAATCGACGCGGCCGCGCCGTTCAGAGCACCGGCGGTACTTGCGAGCGGGCGATGCCAACCAGTTCGGTATGTCGTCCTTTCCTCGACCACGAGGTCCTCGCCCTCCGTTTCGTCGAGCCGCGCGAGCGCCTTTCACCGCGCAGGACCTGCGCGGCAACCCATCTATGAAACCTTCGATCCCCCAGGAGCTTAGGCCGCAAACCAGCCGGACGGCCGTCGAATCCGCCTCGGATACTACACCCTGAGACCCAGAAATTGGAATTCGGTTGCAGGAAATGCGACGCAGTACCGAGCGGTGTGGCAATGAAGACACGGCGTCTGTTGCACCGTTACCACGGTGCGGTGTTGGGTGCGATTGCTGAGAGCTCGACGCGGCGTTCACGGAGCTGTCACAGATCGGCAATAGGATCGTCGCGAAACCGTAACCCAGGCCCCTCGTCCTCCATGCCCCTCCGCTTCGTCGTCGCAGTCGTTGCAGCCCTCGCTTCCCTGCCCGCCCATGCGCAGAGTGCATTCGGCGTCGAGGCCGCCGCCCGCGATCGCGATCCGGGCGCCGGAAGCCGGACGATCACAGGCGAACCGCGAACGTCCGCGAGGCGCCCGCGGATATCCCTCGGCGAGGACGGTTTCGAGATCGCGCCGGCCGACCGCCGCTACACGCTCGAGCTCGGCGGACGCGTGCACGTGGACTGGACGCGCCATTCGGGCGATACGGGCCCGGCGACGCCCGTCGACGGCGCGGAGCTTCGTCGCGCGCGGATCGCGGTCGGCGCCGAGCTCGGCGAGCCGTGGCGGGCGTTCGGAGAGGTCGACTTCGGAGGAGGCGACGTCGCCGTGAAAGACCTCTGGATCGCGTACGACGTCAGCGACGCGATCCGCGTGACGCTCGGGCAGCAGAAGCAACCGTACAACCTAGGGCTCGAGATGAGCTCGAACGACATCCCGTTCGTCGAGCGGGGCGTCGACAACGCGCTCGTCGAGCCGTTCGTGGACCGCGCCGTCGGCGTGCGCGTCGACGCGTCGGGCCGCCGCTGGTTCTTCGCGGGCGGCGTCTTCGGCGAACCGATCGACGACGAGCACGAGGGCTGGGGCACGTCCGCACGCTTCGTCGCCGCGCCGGTCGTCGAGGCGGGCGTCGCGCTCCATCTCGGCCTCCGCGTCGCATACCGGGAGCCCGCAGCGGACCGAGGCGCGCGGCTTCGCGACGAGACGACGTCGTCCTCCGACGTCGCGATCGTCGACACGGCGCCAATCGCGGGCGCGGACGCCGTGACGCTCTATGGGCCCGAGGCCGCGATCGCGGTGGGTCCGTTCTCGGTATTCGGCGAGTACAGCCGCGCGCGCGTCGAGCACACAGCGGGCACGTTGTCGTTCGACGGCTGGCACATCGCCGCGGCATGGTCCGTCACGGGGGAATCGCGCGCGGCCGTGTACGACGTCGCCGCCGGCGAATTCAAGCGGCTCGAGCCGCATACGGCGCTTTCGCCAGGCAACGGCGCGGGCGCATGGGAGCTCGCGGCGCGCTATGCTTCGATCGACTTGAACGACGATTTTCTCGTCGGCGGCACGGAAAACACGATCACTCTCGCGGCGAACTGGTATCCAAACCGACGAGTCCGCATGATGCTCGATTGGACGAGAATCGTCGATACGGATGCGTCGAACGACGTGCGCGCGGCCGCGGAGGGACTCGACGTCGTCACCTTTCGCGTACAGTGTGCGTTCTAACCCGCGCAAATTCGTCTCGACTTCGATATTTATGCAAATGCTACAGATATCGCGGAGCGCGCCGCGGCCCGTTTTTTCTCTGCAGACGTACGCCTCGAGCAGCCGGAGTCACTGGTACGATTCTTGCTAAACGGTACGGCCAAACGACCTTCAACCAAACACGATCTCCTCAATCCGTGCGCCTGCTACTACTCGAGGACAACGTCGACGCAGCGGCCTCGCTGGCCGAAGCGCTGATCCAGCTCGACCGAAGTTACGACATCTGCCGCGTCACGCAGCTCAAGGAAGCCGAAGAGGTCGTGCAGAAGGAGCCGCTCGAGATCGCGCTCATCGATCTCACGCTGCCCGATGCGGATGGCTGCGAAGCGGCGATCGCGCTGCGCCGCGTCGCGCCCGATTTGCCGCTCGTAGCGCTCACCGGCAAGAACTTCGAGCACGTCGCGCTCGAGCTCGTGAGGATCGGTGTGCAGGATTTCCTGCAAAAAGGCGCGACGTCGGTGCAGCGCATCCATCAAGTGCTGCAGCTCGCGAGAGAAAGACATCGCCAGGAATCCGCGCTGCGGCGCGCGGCGAGCTTCGACGCGCTCACGGGCGTGCTGAATCGCTCGGAGTTGCTTCGTCAGCTCGCGAAGGCGATCAGCCACGCGAGCCGCAGCGTGTACCGCGGGGCCGTGCTGATCATCGACATCGACGATTTCAAGCAGATCAACGATACGTTCGGCCACCTGACCGGCGACGCGGTGCTGAAGGACGTCGCCGCGCGGCTGTCGGCCGTCGCTCGTGCCGGCGACAGCATCGGCCGGCTCGGCGGCGACGAGTTCGTGCTGATCCTCGAGGGCCTGCGCACCTGCGACGACGCCGCGGCCGCCGCGAAGAAGGCGAGCGAGACGACGAGCTACGAGCTCGAGATCGAAGGGCATCGCGTGCCCGTCTCGACGAGCATCGGCGTCGCGGTGTTTCCGGATCAGGCGGACGAGCCGGACGTTCTCCTCGAGCTCGCGGACCGCGCGATGTACGCCGCAAAACGCAAGGGGAAGCGGCAGTTCTGTTTCTTCGCGCCGCGCCAGGTCAACGGCGGCAGCGCGAGCGCCTGAGCTTCGAAGCCTGCGACGACGCGGCGGCAACGTCGGCGTTCGCCTTGCGCCTCGCCGACGGCGTTCCCCGGAGTCCGAGTGACCTGCGGCGACGCGTGCCGCAGTCGGCTATGATGCCCGCCGCATGTTGAGCTATCGGCACGAGTACCACGCCGGCAACCACGCGGACGTCGTCAAGCACGCCGTGCTGGCGCTCTTGATCGACGCGCTGCAGCGGAAGCCGAAGCCCATCCGGGTCATCGACTCGCATGCGGGCGCAGGCGTCTACGACCTCACGTCGCGCGAAGCGCAGCAGCACCGCGAGTTTGCGCACGGCATCGCGCGCATCCTCGATGCGCGGCCGGTACCGCCCGAGATCTCGCGTTACGTCGCCGCGATCGAGGCGCTGAACGGCGGCGACGTGCTGCTCAAGTATCCGGGCTCGCCGCAGCTCGCGCGCATGCTCCTTCGAGACGACGACCATCTCGAGCTGTTCGAGCTGCATCCTCAAGCTTACGCGTCGCTCGAAGCGACGTTCCGTCGCGACCCGCGCGTGCACATGCATCGCAGAGACGCGTTCGAAGGCGTCCCGGCCGTGGTGCCGCCCCGCGAGCGTCGCGGGCTCGTGCTGATCGATCCGGCCTACGAGCGGCGCGAAGAGTTCGACCGCGTGCTCAAAATGCTTCCCGTTCTCCTCGAGCGTTGGCCGAACGGCGTCTACGCCGTCTGGTATCCGCTGCTCAAGAAGCCCGAGGCTCGCGCTTTCGTGCGGCAGCTCCGCGCGCTCGAGATGCCGCGGCCGTTTCAGGTGGAGCTTCAGGTCGCGCCCGCGGGAAGCTTCGGTCTCTTCGGCTCAGGGCTCGTGATCACGAACCTGCCGTACGGTGTCGACGCGCAGTTGAAGACGATCATGCCGTGGCTGCATCGACGCCTCGCGCCGGAAGGTGTCGGCTCGTGGCTAGCGAGGGATCTCGCGATTTGATGTCCGCGCGCTAGCGGTCTCGCAGCGAGAACGGCGTGAAGTCGGTCTCGATGTCGTAGTAATCCTCGCCTTCGGCGCGTTTGAGCGCGCCCACGACGAGGTACGTCACGGGCGTCATTACGACCTCGACCATCACCTTGAAGAACCAGCTGAACGCGACGACCGCGGCAAGCGTATCGAGCGTCCACACGCCGCCGAACGCGACCGGGAAAAAGATCAGCGTGTCGACGCCCTGCCCGACGATCGTCGAGCCGATCGTGCGCGCGAAGAGCCAGCGGCCCTTCGTCTTGATTTTCATCTTGGCCAAGACGTACGCGTTCGCGAAGTCGCCGGCCCAGAAACCGAGCACGGACGCGATCGCGACGCGCCACGTGTTGCCGAACACCGTCTCGAGCGCGGGCTGGAGCACCGCGTTGAACGGCTCGCTCGGGCTTACGGGCAGCGCAACTACCGCGGCGGCCATCACGATCGCAAAGATCATCGCGCCGGTGCCCGCCCAGATCGCGCGGCGCACGCGCGCGTAGCCGTAGACCTCCGTCAGCACGTCGCCGAAGACGTAGCTCACCGGGAAGAACAGGTTTCCGGCGCCGAACACGAGCGTCGTGCCGACGAGCGGGACGGTGAGCTCGGCGACCTTCGCCGGTCCGATCAGATTCGAGCAGAGCAGGACGGCGACGAAGCCCGCGACGAGCAGATCGTAGTAGCGGTAACGCCGGCCGGTATGCCCGTTCGATCCCTCTTCGGGCACGACTCGCCCCTGCTCAGCCGTGCGCGTGCGCGCCGCCCGGCCCGTGGGCGTGGCCGTGAGCGATCTCCTCTTCCGTCGCGTCGCGAACGTCGACGATCTTCACGTCGAAGATCAGCGTCTTGCCGGCGAGCGGATGATTGAAGTCGACGTCGACGTTGAATCGGCCGACCTTCGTGACGATCGCGCGCCGGTAGCCCGAAGCCGTGTTGATCGTGACGACCTTGCCGACCTCGAGCTTGCCCGGGCGCACGAGATGCTTGATCGGCACGCGCGCCGTCGCGTCGTCGATGCGAAGCCCGTAGGCGAGCTCCGGCGGAACCTTGACCTTGAGCTCGTCGCCGGCGCGCTTGCCGGCGAGCTCCGCCTCGAGCCCCGGAACGATGTTGTTCCGCCCGTGCAGGTACGCGATCGGGCCGCGACCCTCGGACGTCTCCGTGAACGAGCCTTCCTCGTCGGTCAACCTGTAGTGAAACGTGACGACTTTGTTCTTCGCGATTTCCATGACGGCGAATTAGAGCCGATCCGGGCGTCGCGTAGGAAGGGGTCCTCAGCGACGCGCGCGTTTCGGCGGGTGCGTGCTCCGGCCAGGGTGATGCCAGGCCGGCGTCAAAGCTGGTCGTGCACGAAACGCACGACGGCCTCCTCGAGCTCGTGCCCCGGCCCGCGGTGCACGTCCCGGGCGTTCGCGATGACTGCGATCGCGTAGTCCGTGCCGCGCGCCGAGCGCACGTAGCCCGCGATGGCCGAAACGTGATCGAGGCGGCCCGTCTTCACGTGCGTGACGGCAGACTGGCCGTTGAAGCGCGAGCGCGTCGTGCCGTCGAGGCCGCCGAGCGCGAGCGACGAGACGAACTCGGCCGCATACGGGCTCTTCGCGGCCGCCCTCAGGATGTCGACGACGAGCCGCGCCGAGACGCGCGCCTGCCGCGACAGGCCCGCGCCGTTGTCGATCACGAGCGAGCGCGTGTCGAGGCCCCGGCTCGTCAGGAACTCGCGGACGACCGCGGCGCCGTTCTCGCGGGTGCCGGGCGCGCCTTTGATCTCGGCGCCGAGCGTATAGAGGAGCTGGCGCGTCATCACGTTGTTGCTGTTCTTGTTGATGCTCCGCACGATGTCCGCGAGCGGCGCCGATCGCCACGTCAACGCGGGCCGCGCGGCCTCGTCGACCCGGCCCTTGCGCAGCTTTCCGTCGAAACGGCCGCCGATCTCCTGCCACAAGAGCTCGAAAAGCCCGAAAGCGTAGGTGTCGTGCTCGAGCACGGTCCGCGTCATCGAGTACGAGCCGCAACGCGCCGGAAACGCGCCGCCGAGCCGCACCTCGTCGAGCCGAGAGCCGACGACGTCCAAGCTGATTCCGGCCTGATAACCCCCGCATGCGCTCGTTGCGAGCCGGATCCCGTTCTTCACGTCGAGATTCGGCAACGGCGGCTCGTACGTGACCCGCACGCGGTTCGCGGCCCGATCCGCGGTGAACTGGAAGTTCACCGCCTTGAAGTTCACGAGCAGCGCATTCGGCACGACGTTGTACGTGCGGGTCGGCTGATTGTCGAACTCTCCGGGCGGCGGCTCGTCGATCGCGAAGTAGCTGTCGTCGATCACGAGATCGCCGCCGATCTCGTCGACACCGAGGCGCCGCACCGCACGGAGCAGCTTCCAGAACTCCTCGAGGACGAGGAACGGATCGCCGTAGCCCTTCAGCACGAGGTCGCCGTCGAGCTTGCCGTCGTCGAGCTTGCCGTCGAGATAGACCTCGGTGCGCCACGTGTACGTCGGCCCCAGGATCTCGAGCGCGGACCACGTCGTGACGAGCTTCATCACGGACGCGGGATTCCGTGGCTCGTCGGGCATGTGCTCGAGAACGGCCGCGGGCTCGTCGAGCGCGTGCACGACGATGCTCACGTCGCTCGACGAAAGGCCGTGGCCGCGGAGGATGCGCTCGACGGCCGAAGGCAGTCCCTCCGCGTACGCGGCGGACGCGAGCACACAGAGCAAGACGGCGACGAATCCCCTGATCACGTCCGGAAGCCCCCCTTCTTTCGTTGCGCGGGATTGTGCCGAAGCCCTCAGCCCGATCACAACCGGCGGGCCCGATGAAACAAGCATCGAGCTCGTTGTGCGTCCACCGGCAGCTCACCGCTGTCGAGTGCGATGCGTCGATGGAAAGCTTCCCAGGGGCGGGCTTAAGCATTCATGAACTTCGGGCAAGCTCGACCTCGGCTAGGATCGACCGCCAAGCCAGGTCGTTCAGTCACAGGAGATACGCATGCGGAATGCTCGTCTCACCCGCCGCGATGCCCTGAAGTCCGGCGTCGCCGCCGCGGCCGGCGTGATCCTCGCGCGGCCGCTCGCCGCGATCGCACAGGACCTCTTCGAGCTGCCTCTGATCACGAAGCCGATCCCGTCGACGGGCGAGGCGCTGCCGGTCATCGGCGTCGGCACGAACGCATACAGCGTGGAAGGCGAGGAAGCGTTGGCGCCGATTCGCGAGGTCCTCGAGCGGCTGCCGCAGCTCGGCGGCAAGGTGATCGATACCGCGCGCGTGTACGGCCGGTCCGAGCAGGTCATCGGCGAGCTCGTCGAGGCGATCGGCAATCGCGATCGGCTCTTCCTCGCGACGAAGACGCCGATCCGCGGCGACGTGTCCGACGCCGAGGGGACGCTCGCGGTCTCGTTCGAGGCGCTCCGCACGGACGTGATCGATCTGATGCAGATCCACAACCTGCACGGCATCCCGGAGCTCATGCCGGCGTTCGAGCGGGCGAAGGAGGCGGGGCGCATCCGGTATATCGGCATCAGCACGTCGACCGACGGCCAGTACGACGGGATCCTCGATGCAATGCGCCGCTATCCGCTCGACTTCGTGCAGATCGACTATTCGATCGACAACCGCAGCGCCGCGGACAGGATTCTCCCGGAAGCACAGGAGCGCGGCATCGCGGTCATCGCGAACACGCCGTTCGGCGGGCGTTTCAACGCGGCAAGCCTTTTCGGGCGCGTCCGTGACGTCGCGCTGCCGGACTTCGCGGCCGAGTTCGATGCTTCGAGCTGGGCGCAGGTCTTCCTGAAGTACGTCGTCTCCCACCCGGCGGTGACCGTCGCGATCCCGGGCACGACGCGGCTCGACCATCTGCTCGACAACCAGGGCGCCGCGCGCGGCCGGCTGCCGGACGCGGCGCTTCGCGCGGAAATCGAGCGTTTCTGGGACAGCCTCGGCTAAAGGAAAAATCGGGGTCAGACCCCATTTCCGAAAGAGAAATTGGGGTCAGACCC
>Ga0079224_100015692_pt1 | contig 10613 bp, 10 predicted proteins | sample Stecom2015_FD_80414 | JGI IMG/M metagenome (GOLD analysis project Ga0079224, IMG submission 80414) | Agricultural soil microbial communities from Utah to study Nitrogen management - Steer compost 2015 | ecosystem: Environmental > Terrestrial > Soil > Agricultural land | place: USA: Utah...
CTTATTCTTCACGTTGATCACGAGCAGAACTGTTCTACTTCTTCAGTTCGTATGGTTGGATCATCTAAAGCTAACATCTTCGCGACTATTTCAGCAGGTGTTGATGCTCTTTGGGGACCACTTCACGGTGGAGCTAACCAAGCCGTTCTAGAAATGCTTGAGGAAATTAAGAACTCTGGAAAAGACTACAACCATTTCTTAGCTGAAGTTAAAGATAAGAACTCTGGAAGTCGTTTAATGGGATTCGGTCACCGTGTTTATAAGAATTTCGACCCACGTGCAAAAATCATTAAAGTTGCCTGTGATACAGTTCTTAATACTTTAGGTGTAAAAGATCCTCTTCTTGATATTGCTAAAGGTCTTGAAGAAGTTGCCCTTAAAGATGAGTACTTTGTTTCTCGTAAGCTTTACCCGAACGTGGATTTCTATTCTGGTATTATCTACCGTGCTCTTGGTATCCCAACAAATATGTTCACAGTTATGTTTGCTATGGGTCGCCTTCCAGGTTGGATGGCCCAGTGGAAAGAAATGGTTGAGCAAGATGGTTTCAAAATCTGTCGTCCTCGCCAAATCTATACTGGTGACACTTCAAATTCGATGAAAAAATAATTTCTCATAGACCCCTCTTTTCAGAGGGGTCTTTTTTTCCTCTCTCATTTTCAAACTTTTAGTCGCCACTTGTTTCTGACGAGAAGGGTATATATCCCTAACTTGGAGAAATATGATGAGACTATTATTCGGACTTCTGACAGCTCTATTTGCAACTTCTGCTTTTGCATTGGAAATCAAAGTTGATGATTGGAGAAAAGACAGAGATATGGACCGCAGTATTGTTCTCTTCACTCAAAGTGTCTCTGGAAAGGTCGCACTTGATTGTCAGAGTTTTATCCAAGGGATGTGGTTTGGAGAGTATGAAGAGGCTTCAGTTGTCTTAATGGACCCTGATCACTGTATGGCCCTTATCAGTCGAATAAAAAGCAGCATCAAGCGTGGTTCTTCTCATTGTATAGAGATTGAAGATGAAGTCAAAAAAGATTATCGTTGCAGGTAATGAAATCACTGATTGTACTTTTTCTCATTTCTTTTGTTGGCCCAATCCATGCCTTTGATTGGCAAGGACACCGAGGTGCGAGGGGACTTTATCCAGAGAATACTTTAGGTGCCATGGAAGTAGCTCTGAAATACCCGATTAAGACTTTAGAGTTTGATGTTGTCGTTACAAAAGATAATAAGGTTATTCTTAGTCATGAACCTTGGATGAATGAAGTCATTTGTCTTGATCCATTGGGAAAGAAGATTAAAGGAAAAGAATTTAACATTTATCAAATGAGTTACTCGGAAGTCGCAAAGTTTGATTGTGGTTCCCTTGCTCATCCTCAATTTCTTCAACAAAAGAAAGTAAAAGTGGCAAAGCCAACCTTGGATGAGGTTCTTGTTCACACTAAAGATAAAAATAAAAATATTTTTTATAATATTGAAATCAAATCTACTGTAGAAAATGAAAAACTTGGTTTTCAACCAGAGTATAAAGTCTTCTCAGATCTCGTTATTAAAGATATAAAAAAACATTTACCTGAGTCGCGCTTTAGTATTCAAAGCTTTGACTGGAGAGTTCTAAAATATATCCATCAAAAGTATCCCGAGGTACGTTTAGTGGCCTTAAAGTACGGGAAATTTGAAGTGGATAAAGTCCTTTCCGACCTAGGGTTTACACCCTCGATATTTTCACCATACTTCAAAGACTTAACAAAAAAGAAAGTTTTAGACTTTCAGAAGAAGGGAATCAAAGTTATCCCTTGGACTGTAAATGAGTTAAAAGATTTGAAAGCTATCAAAGGGATGGGGGTTGACGGTATCATTACTGATTACCCGGATCGAATTAAGAAATGATTGAAATTAAAGATTGCCTACCGTACCTCCTTTATCAATTTAAATCTGAGCAAGAGATCTTTGATTCAATCATCGAGATCTCAAGAAAGTTTACGTCTGAGCGAGAGAGTATCAGTGATTATCTTCATGATGATCGATTGGTTTCGGCCTACACTCTCTACTTTCTTCTTACAAATATTCCCAAGTTCAGAGGGATTCTTGATTGGTTACCGAAAGAGTTTGTTGAGGAACTCAAATCTGCGACTTTTATTGATGTGGGTGCGGGCCCTGGAACATTCTCAATTGCATTTAGAGAGTGGGCTTCTCTGAGTGGAGAGGTTTACCAAATTGAAACCAGTAAAAAAATGAAAGAGCAGGCGAGAGTTTTATGGGATGGTCTCTATCAATCAAAGGATCTGATTCAAGAACTCCCGAAAAATGTCGAAGGTACAAAAGTCATGTTCTTCGGTCATAGTGCTAATGAAATGGGGCCACAAGCTGCTCTAGATTACATCAAAAAAATAAACCCAGATCACATTATTTTTTTGGAGCCAGGAACGAAAACTTTTTTTAAAGAGATGCTTGAAATGAGAAAAGTTCTTCTGAGGGAGGAGTGGAATCAGGTATATCCATGCTCGACCCACGAGAGCTGTCCTATGGAGAATACCGATAATTGGTGCCATCAATATCTTCATCATGTTCATACCCCAGAATTAGAAAGAGTGAGCCAGAAGGTTGGGATTAATCGTCGATACATGGCCATGACTTTGCAGGTTTTTTCAAAAAAAACTTCTTATATAACTAACTCAGCAAAGATTATCAGAGTTATGACCGAGACAAAGTTTAGTTATGAATGGGTGATTTGCGATCAGAATCAACTCTATGAAGTTCAAGTAATGAAACGCGGAATGAGTAAAACTGAGATGAAAAATATTTCTAACTTCTGTGCTGGCGATTTAATAACCTATAAAGTTGATAAAGACTTAGGTCCCATAAAAAAACGAATAAAACTTATCCTCTAGACTATTTTAAGTTCAAACATTGACAGATACAAATCAGCACCCATCTTCTACTATGTAAGACACGACTAGGAGGAGACAATGAATAAATTCGATCAGGTTGTTTTAGGTGCTCTTGATGTAGCTCAGTCAGAGGCGCTTAAAAATAAGAACACCGAACTTCATCCAGAGCATTTACTCCTAGGACTCATCCTTAATAAATCTTCTTATGTTTCAAAGGCCATGAAAGAGAATCAGGCCGAAATAGAAGGTCTTATTGCTAAGCTGCCTCGAACCACGGGGCAAGTAAATATAGAATCCATAAGACCAAGCTCTAAACTTTCAGAATGGCTAACTCTTGCCTCTAGCGAAGCGGTTAGAGAAGGAAAGCAGGAAGTTGCTGAAAAGCATCTCCTCTTATTTCTTCCACAAATTATTCCTAACTTAAAAGTTGATTATCAAAAATTTAGTGAACCAGCTGAAGAGGATATGGAAGTTCCATCTTTTCTTATCAACCTTAATGAGATGGCCTCTTCTGGTAAACTTGATCCTGTCATCGGCCGTAGTAAAGAGATTCGTTCCGTTATTGAGATTCTGGGACGTCGAAATAAAAATAACCCAGTACTGGTAGGACCTGCTGGAGTAGGTAAAACAGCTATCGTTGAAGGACTAGCAGAAAAGATTATCAGAGATGAAGTTCCAGATGTGCTAAAAGGAAAAACCGTCTATTCATTAGAGATGGGTTCTCTTATGGCCGGTACCAAGTACCGAGGAGATTTTGAAGAACGAATTCAAAATTTGTTGAAATTTGTAAAATCGCAAAGCGGACAAGTGGTGCTGTTCATTGATGAGATACATCAACTTGTGGGAGCTGGAAGAACAGATGGTGCGATGGATGCTGCCAATCTTCTAAAACCTGCTCTTGCCCGAGGAGAGCTTCACTGTATAGGTGCGACCACTTCTGATGAATATCAGAAGTATATTTTAAATGACCCTGCTTTAGAGAGAAGATTTCGCTCAGTGCCGGTAAATGAACCAAGTCGTGAAGATAGTGTCGAAATTTTAATGGGTGTTCGTCAGAAGATGGAGGCCCATCACGGTATTAAAATTTCAGATGATGCTATCTATAACGCAGTGTTTTTAAGTGATCAATATATTACAGATAAAAATCTTCCGGATAAAGCGATTGACCTTCTTGATGAGGCATCTAGTGCATTGAAGCTTTCCGCAGAGGCGATGCCTGCCTCGTTAGTGGAACTGCAAGCAGAGCTAAGAACTAAGAAAATTTTAGCTCAAATGGAAAAGGACGAAGAACTGGAAACAGAGATTGGAATTCTTGAAAAAGAATTTCAAGAAGGTAAATCTGCTTGGGAGAAAGAAGTTTCAAGTCTTAAAAAAGTCTCTGAAATTAAAAATCGTCTGGATCGCTTACAGTTTGAGCTTGAAAGTGCTGAAAGAAACCAAAACTACGAGGAAGCTTCAAAGATTAAGTACATGATGATTCCAAGTACCCAAAAAGAACTTGAGAGCTTTGAGCATGACTGGATTCTAGGAAGAAAACATATTGCTGAAGTGATTGCAAGGCAGACGGGTATTCCGGTGGAGAAAATTTTAAAATCCAAGCAGGATTCAATTCTTCATCTCGAATCTTTTTTAAATAATCGAGTCTTTGGTCAAGAAGAGGCCATCCATGAAATTTCAGAAACTCTTCTTGCGTCTTATGCAGGACTTTCCGATGAATCACGACCGATGGGGTCTTTCCTTCTGCTAGGGCCGACTGGGGTAGGTAAAACTGAAACTGCTAAGGCACTTACTCAGTACTTATTTGATAATGAAGAGAATATGATTCGACTGGATCTATCAGAGTTCTCTGAGAAACATTCTGTCGCTAAACTTATTGGGGCCCCCGCTGGTTATGTTGGCTATGAAGAGGGGGGAGTTTTAACAGAAGCTGTCAGAAGAAAGCCTTACTCCGTCATACTTTTTGATGAGATTGAAAAAGCTCATCCTGACTTTGCAGACATCCTCTTGCAAATTCTTGATGATGGAAGGCTCACAGATAATAAAGGTAGAACAATTAATTTTAAAAATACAATTATTATGATGACTTCAAACTCTAAGGATCCCAAGGCAGACTTCAAGCCAGAAGTTCTAGGGAGAGTGGATGCCGTATTAAATTATCATCCGCTAAATAAAGGGGTTATGAAAGAATTAGTCGATAAGCAAGTTAAACTTCTTAATGAAAGACTAAGATCGAAGAAGGTTCACTTGTCTCTTGATAGTTCTGCTTATGAGACTCTTGAGAATCAAGGATTTGATTTTAAATATGGGGCCAGACCGCTTAATAGCGTTTTCCAAAGAGTTGTGACTCGACCTCTATCTAAACTTATTCTGGAAGGTAACCTTTCAGAAGGAGAGTTAGTGATGAAGTGGAACGGACAGCAGATGGAGATTGTTCCTAAACATATGGAGAATGCTCAGCATCCACATTGATAATGAAGTTATTTTTGTTACTATTACTTATGACTTCGCAAGTTTCTCAAGCATCTAAGGATTATAAACTTAGTGACCATTACGATGGCACTAAGTTTTATAATCCTCGTAATCACTCACTCAAAAGTTTTTGGGATGTCCTTAAATGGAAATTTACTTCTCAAAGGGCAACTTGGCCGAGCTGGATCGAGAATAAAGAGTATGACTTCACTCTGATTGAAAACTCAGAAGCTAAAATGATTACGACTTTTATTAATCACGCTACTTTCTTGATTCAATTTCCAGAGTTAAATATTCTGACGGATCCTGTTTTTTCCGATCGTACCAGCCCCTTTACCTTTCTAGGTCCAAAGCGAGTTAGAAAACCAGGACTTGATTTTAATCAGTTGCCGGTGATTGATGTTGTTTTGATATCCCATAACCATTACGACCATCTTGATGTGGCAACTTTGAAGAAACTTGATGAAAAGTTTTCTCCACTTTTCTTAGTTCCCCTAGGAGATAAAAAGCTCTTGAAGTCTCATGGTCTTAAAAATGTTCAAGAGCTTGATTGGTGGGAGGAAGTTCATTTGAAGAGTTACCAAATAACTTTTGCTCCTGCTTATCACTGGTCGGCCCGAGGTCTTTTCGATAAATGTGAAAGTCTATGGGGAGCCTACTATATAAAATCAGAAGATTACTCGATTTATTTTGCAGGGGACACTGGGTATGAAGGGCATTTCAAAGAAACAAGAGAAAAGCTTGGCCCTCCTGATCTATCGCTATTACCTGTAGGTGCTTGGTCTCCTCGTTGGTTTATGCAGGCCTATCACATGGATCCTAATGAAGCAGTTATGGCCCATCATGATCTAGGTTCTAAGATGAGCATTGGTATGCACTTTGGGACCTTTCAATTAACGGATGAAGGATACGAAGAGTCGCAGGAAATGTTAAAGAAGATTACTGATGAACAAGGTATTTCGGAGTCTTTTATACTACTCGATCAGGGTGAAAGTTTCATTAAATAGGATAAATGTTAAATACTCTTTGAATTCGATATTTCTCTTCTTCTGGAAAAGGATTTCCATCACATGACAAGTGTTTAAGTGAAGAGCACTTGTTAATAACATCACTGAGTCTTTCAAATTGATTATTATCAATATTTAATCTCGAAAGATTTGTAAGATCTCCAAAACTCGGAGGCAGATCTTTTAGGTCATTGTGAGAAAGATTGAGTTCCTGTAAACGATTGAGTTGCCCAAATTCGAGAGGGAGAGAGGACAACTTTGTATTTTTTAGAGTTAGAGATGTGAGAGGAGAGAGAATCTCTAGAGGAAGCTCAATTCTTGAGAATGTACCTGAAATAATTTTCAAGTTCGTTAAGCTCAAGCTTCGTAGTGCTTGGTGAGGAAAAAATTCGAGGTTATTTGAATTAATGCTCATTAATTTTAAATTGGGTAGAAGAGAAAAATCAAATTCACACAGAGTGAAGTCACCTTCTAGATAAAGTTCTTCTAGATTAGATAAGGCTTCAAGTTCTTGTGGAATGTTACTTTTAATTTTTAATTTCAGAAAACGTGTATTTAATGAGTCCTTAAGAGCAGCTTCAAGATTTTTAACGAGTTTCATAGCAACTCACTTTTCCCATAAATAGAGAAGGGTGTGTAGTGGATTATGACTTAGTCTAAGAGGGGATTTTTCTTTAACAATTGGCTTAGCGTGATAAGCAATCCCAAATCCTGCCGCTTGAATCATTTCTAAATCATTGGCCCCATCTCCGATGGCAATAGTTTCTTGTAAGGAAATCCCATACTCCTGGGCCTTAGTTATTAAAATTTCTTTTTTCTTTTTAGCGTTAATAATCTCACCAATGACTTTTCCAGTGGTTTTACCATCTATCATTTCAAGTTGATTAGAGAAACATCCATCCATCTCTAAATCGCTGGCTAATTTTTTTGCAAAGAAATCAAATCCTCCAGAAGCTATGTAGTTTTTTATGCCAAGCTTCTTGAATGCTGAAATAAGCTCCTTTGCACCAGGATTGAGGGGGAGTTTTGAATGAATAGTGGAAAGTTCTTCAGTGGTGATATCTTGCAAATGAGAAAGACGAAGGCGTAGAGACTCATCGAAATCGATTTCACCATTCATGGCCCTATTAGTAATGAGAGTAATTTCTGGTTCACAGTTTTTTAAGGCGGCCAGTTGGTTAATGACCTCTCCAGCAACTAATGTGGAGTCCATATCAAACAGAGCAAGCTTCGGAGGTTGAGCGTGGGGTACAGGAAGAAAATCAATACCTCGTTCATCTCCTAATTGATAGAGATCGTTAAGGTTAACACTGATTGAGTTAACTTCCGCTGCGAATTCATCAATTTGTTTCCAAGCAAGACCTGTGGTTTCTAAATCCTTTAATTCAAGTCCTGACATTTTAACAGCGATGATTTTCATACTTTTTTGTCCGTCTTTTTGATTCGCAACTTTAGTCTTTTTACTTTTAACTTTTTAATCATAGAAACAGAGTAATTGAGGGCAGAGAGTAAAGAGAGTAATGCTGATATATAAATAAGAATCGTGCCCCAAAAGCCCCAATGAACAAAGAGAAACTCCTTATGAATCATGAGCATGGGAATGGAAATCATCTGAAAAGTCGTTTTCCATTTCCCCCATTTATCAACAGGAATGTTGATTCCTTCAGTCATTGCTAGAAGTCGCAAAGAAGTCATATACATTTCTCGCAAGACAAGAATAATGACTACTACGGGGTGAATTCTTTCTAGGGCCAAAAGCATAATGAGAGAAGAGACCACAAGAAATTTATCTGCCACCGGATCAAGAAAGGAACCAAAGACTGTGACGATATTTCTTTTACGTGCAATGTAGCCGTCAAAGAAATCAGTAATACTAGCAAGAGCAAAAATGAAAGCAGCAATATGACCGAGCCAAGGTAGAAGGGGAAAAGTCCACTTTTCAGGTGAAATATGTAAATAGAGTGCCCCTACAACCACTGGAATCATGAGCATTCGAAAAATAGTGAGTCGATTAGGTAGGTTATCAATTTCTAGATCGTTTTGCATGAAGTCTCGTTTTTATTTTAATAGAAAGCTTTACCTAGCTTCTTAAATATACCTCATCACCCTACAATAAGAGAATCACGAGGTGCATATGGAAAGACGTTTTAATTTAATTAAGTCAGATTTTGAGAAGCATGAGAAGAGAAAACTACCGAGTTTCCCCTTTTGCTACCTAACCTTCAAGACCGACGCTACTTCTCGGGTACTCGAAGTAAAGGATATTTCATTTACAGGCATGCAGTTAGCACTTAAAGAAGGGGCCAGCTACGAAGCAGATGACATCATCACTGGAAAAATTCATTGGCTCGGTTCTTCTCTTGATGTTATTGGGACAGTGAAGTGGACCACTGAAAATCGTCTGGGTTTAGAATTTGCAAAAAAAAGAGATATTCAAGAAGGTGTTGCCAAATTTCTTGATATGAATCATCTAGTAGAAAAGATTAAGCCTCTGCACAAGGTGGAAGATGGTCTTGAGATTCCTGCTAATTTGAAATATTGGCTCAGAAGCGACGGTCCTGTAGAACTTTTTGTTTGGCAACATAACAATGGGGAAATCGCAAAATTTCAAATTCTTTTCATGGAAAATTTTGTTGAGTGGGAAGATGGAGTAGGTCTCCAATCTGGGCGCGTTCTTTCAAAAAGAAATGCAGATACTCCTCTTATTGAAGAAGATGAATGGGTGTTTAATATCGATGCCTATGTCGACTCTCATCGTGTTGAACGAGTCAAAGATCTCATTGGTCATATCGGTCAAGACCTTCTACCGACGGAAGTTAAAGGTTTTCTTGTGCGTCAATTGAGTTAGCCCTTTTAGAATGATTCATCCCTGAGTATAATTGAGGGGATTGAAACTTTTTTAACTAGGGAAGTCATATGAACAGAAATCTTGCCATGGAGTTTGTTAGAGTTACGGAGATGGCGGCCATTGCTTCTGCTCGTCTTATGGGACGAGGAGATGAGAAGGCTGCAGATCAGGCCGCAGTGGATGCAATGAGGGCCATGCTTGATTCAGTTGAGTGTGATGCTACAGTAGTTATTGGAGAAGGTGAGAGAGATGAAGCTCCTATGCTCTACATAGGAGAGAAAGTAGGAACTGGTAATGGTTCAAAACTTGAAATCGCTCTTGATCCACTAGAAGGAACTACTATCTGTGCTCATGGTGGACCCAACTCTATTTCGGTAATGGCCATTGGTGAAGCTGGAAATATGCTTCATGCTCCAGATACATATATGCTAAAAATTGCTACAGGTAGAGAGGGAAAGGGAGTTGTTGATATTCGTGAGACAGCAACTGAGAACCTCAAGCGCTTGGCCGATGTCAAAAAAAGTCGTGTAGCAGACCTCACGGCGGTGGTATTAGATCGCCCTCGTCATAAAGATCTTATTGAAGAAATTCGTGCTGCTGGAGCTCGTATTCAACTCATCGGCGACGGTGATGTGGCTTCTGCCATTGCTACAGCGACTCCTAACTCAGGAGTAGATATTCTCTTCGGTATTGGTGGAGCTCCAGAAGGCGTCATCGCGGCTGCTGCTCTACAGTGTCTAGGAGGGGAATTCCAAGGAATTCTTCAGCCGAGAAATAATGAAGAAATTGAGCGTGCTAAGAAAATGGGAATCTCAGACATGGAGAAAGTTTTCCAGATCAATGATCTTGCTAAGGGGAACTTGATGTTCTGTGCAACAGGGGTTACGACTGGTAACTTCTTAGATGGGGTCCTGTTTAAATCCTGGGGATGCTATACTCATTCTATTGTTATGCGTTCAGAGTCAGGAACTATTCGTCACATTAGAGCTGAACACCATTTTGATAAGAAACCACGTTATTAAGGAAGATTTATGGCCAAGGCAGAAAGAACGGAAACTTTTGATGTACCCGTAGACAAGTTTTATAAAGCGATTATCGATTATTCTAACTATCCAAGCTTTGTGGATGGAGTGAAGTCAGTTGATCTTAAGAGTGCCACTGATGCCGGTGCTGAACTGACAATGAATCTTAATATCATTAAAGAAATCTCTTACACTATTAATCTTCAGCACGTCCCTAATCAGGAAGTGAAGTGGTCATTAGTAAAGGGGGATATCATGAAAGTGAACAACGGACGTTGGACCCTAAAGGACCTAGGTAGTGGAAAAACAGAAGTGACTTATTCACTGGAAGTGGAACTCAAAGGCTTTTTCCCGGGCCTTGGGATGATTGAAAAAA
>Ga0079224_100015694_pt1 | contig 10613 bp, 8 predicted proteins | sample Stecom2015_FD_80414 | JGI IMG/M metagenome (GOLD analysis project Ga0079224, IMG submission 80414) | Agricultural soil microbial communities from Utah to study Nitrogen management - Steer compost 2015 | ecosystem: Environmental > Terrestrial > Soil > Agricultural land | place: USA: Utah...
GACCTGATCGGCGGGATCGTCGGGATCGATCTCGATCGGCACGGCGTCGGGATGGGTGAGGCGCAGGCGGCCGGTGGCCTCGTCGGTCCGGGCGCGGATCGCCATCAGCAGGGGCGATTTCGCTCCCTGGCTGAAATTGGCGCAGGGCGCCCAGTCGCGGCTTCCGGGCGCGATCCGCGCCCTCTCGTGCGCAATGGCCCAGACCCGGTCCCAGGGCATGGTCCGGCCGGTCTCGAGCCGCGTGCGCGTGACCGGCTCGAAACCGTGGGACTTGATCGGGTAGCGCCAGAGGCCGGCGACGCGCCCCAATTCACTCCGCCTTCCGCGTCCGCCGGAAGGTCGCGGCGATGTTGCCGAGGACATCCGGCTTCACCCCCTGGCTGCGCATGATCGTGTATTGCTGGATGAAGGTGATGACGTTGTTCGCCACCCAGTAGATCACGAGGCCCGAGGCGAAGGTGCCGAGCATGAACATGAACACCCAGGGCATCCAGTTGAAGATCATCGCCTGGGTCCTGTCGGCCGGCGTCGGGTTCAGACGCTGCTGCAGCCACATCGAGATGCCGAGCAGGATCGGCCAGACCCCGATCGAGAAGATGAAGAAGAAGGAATCCGGCCCCGGCGCATCCCACGGCAGGAGGCCGAAGAGGTTGAGGATGGAGGTCGGGTCGGGGGCCGAGAGATCCTCGATCCAGCCGAAGAACGGCGCGTGGCGCAGCTCGATGGTGACGAAGATCACCTTGTAGAGCGAGAAGAAGATCGGGATCTGCAGGAGGATCGGCAGGCAGCCGGCGGCGGGATTCACCTTCTCGCGCTTGTAGAGCGCCATCATCTCCTGCTGGAGCTTCGCGCTGTCGCCGCCGGTGCGCTCCTTGATCTTCTCCAGCTCGGGCTGGAGCGCCTTCATCCGCGACATCGATACGTAGGACTTGTAGGCGAGCGGGAAGAGGATGATCTTGATCGCCACCGTGAGGCCGATGATCGCCCAGCCCATGTTGCCGATCAGGGCGTTGAACTGGTGCAGGACCCAGAAGATCGGCTTGGTGAGGAAGAAGAACCAGCCCCAGTCGATCGAATCGACGAACCGGTCGATGCCGAGATTTTCCTGGTAGTCGCGGATCGTCGCCCATTCCTTCGCGCCGGCGAAAAGGCGGGTCGAGGCCTCGGCCGTGGCTCCCGGCGCCACGCTGACGACAGGCAGGCGCGCGTCCGTCTGGAAGGTATCGGAGACGGGATTGTACTTGGCGACGGCGCTGAAGGCCTGGCCGCTCGGCGGGATCAGGGTCGACATCCAGTAGTGGTCGGTGAAGCCGAGCCAGCCGTCACTGCTGACGTCGATCACCTCCGCGGGCACGCCCTCGACCTCGTGCTCCGCCATCTTCATCAGGGCGCTGTAGTCGATTTCCGAGAGCGACCCGTCCATGACGCCGACGACGCCCTCGTGGAGGATGAAGAAGCCCATGAGGTCGGGCGGCATGCCGTGGCGGGCGATGATCCCGTAGGGAGCGAGGCGCACCTCGGCATCGGTGGTGTTCTCGACCGTCTGGGTGATCGTGAACATGAACTGCTCGTCCACGGCCACCGTGCGGCGGAAGATGAGGCCCGCGCCGTTGTCCCAGCGAAGCGTGACCGGGGTATCGGGGGTGAGCGTCTCGCCGCTCTCGAGCTCCCAGAGCGTGTTCGGCCCCGGCACCGCATCATGGCTCAGGCCGCCCGCCGGCCGCCAGCCGTGCACGGCGTAATAGGCGTGTTCGCTTCCCGCCGGGATGAAGAGTCGCACGTTGGGGGAATCGTCGTCGACGGTGACGCGGTAGTCCCGGAGGCTCAGGTCGTCGATCCGGCCGCCGGCGAGCGAGAGCGAGCCGAAGAGGCTCGGGGTGTCGATCTCGACGCGCGGGATCTCGGCCCGGGCGGGAGCGGGCGCCTCGGGCGCTTCTCCCGATGCCTCGCCCGCGGCCGGCGGAACGGCGAGACCCTCGTCGGCGACGGTCTCCGCGACCTCCGCCTCGGTTACGGCCGGTTCTTCCGGCGGGGGTGGCGGGAACAGGAGGAACCAGACGAGGATGACCGCGAAACTCAGCACCGTGGCCAGGATCAGGTTCCTGCTCTGGTCATCCATGGAAACACGCTCCGACGGTCGGGGAATGGTCAGGGCCGGGTTCAAGCGCCCATGGGCCCAAAGGTCAAGCCGGATTCCGGACAGGCCACGGCGGTATCACAGGCTGCGGAAGTCGAAAAGGCCGGGGTCGAGGAGGTGACTGGGGTTCACCTGCGTCAGCGCCCGGAACAGGATGGCGCGGCGACCGGGCGAGCGGCGCTCCCATTCGTCGACCATGCGCTTGATCTGCTGGCGCTGGAGGCCGTCCTGACTGCCGCAGAGGTCGCAGGGGATGATCGGGAAGTCCATGGCGGCGGCGAACCGGGCGCAGTCGGCCTCGGCGACATGGGCGAGCGGGCGCAGGACGTGGAGGTCGCCCTCGTCATTCAGAAGCTTGGGCGGCATCGTCGCGAGCCTGCCGCCATGGAAGAGATTGAGGAGGAAGGTCTCGATGATGTCGTCGCGGTGATGGCCGAGGACGACGGCCGAGCAGCCCTCCTCCCGGGCGATGCGGTAGAGGTGGCCGCGCCGCAGCCGCGAGCAGAGGGCGCAGTAGGTCTTGTGGGCGGGGACCTTGTCCACCACGACGGAATAGGTGTCCTGGTACTCGATCCGGTGCGGAATGTCGTGCCGCGCAAGGAATTCGGGAAGGACGGTCGCGGGGAAGCCCGGCTGTCCCTGGTCGAGGTTGCAGGCAAGCAGCTCGACCGGCAGCAGCCCGCGCCACCTGAGCTCGATCAGCGCCGCGAGGAGCGTGTAGCTGTCCTTGCCGCCCGAAAGGCAGACCAGCCAGCGATCCCCACGCCGCGCCATGCCATAGGTCTCGATCGCGTCGCGGGTCTCGCGGATGATCCGCTTGCGGAGCTTGCGGAACTCCACGGAGTCCGGCGCGCCGGCGAGGATCGGAGGGAGGTCGGCCTCATCAAGCATGGCGGAGGATTAGCGGAGCGGTGCGGGCCGCACAACGGGTCCGGAGAGAAGGCAGCCGGGCAGGGAAGGGGGCCGCGCCGGTCATTCCCGCCGCGGCGGCACGGGGTCGTGACCGGCGCCGCCGAAGGGGTGGCAGCGCAGGATGCGGCGGAGCGCAAGCCAGCCGCCGCGCAGGGCGCCGTGAATCTCGAGCGCCTCGAGCGCGTAGGCGGAGCAGCTTGGCTGGAACCGGCAGCCATGCCCGAGGAGCGGCGAGAGGACGAGCCGGTAGAACCGGACAGGCAGGGCGAGAATGCGGGCGGCCGGGCTCACTTGCGCCGCCCTTCATGGATGGCGGCGAGCGCGGAGCGCAGGTCGCGGACCATCGCGTCGAAGGGGCGGGTCGCCGTCACGTCGGCGCGGCCGACGAGGACGTAGTCCCAGCCGGGGCGGGCCGCTTCGGGCAGGACCTCGCGCGCCAGTGCGCGCAGCCGCCTTTTCGCCCGGTTGCGGGCGACGGCGTTGCCGACCTTGCGCGAACAGGTGTAGCCGACGCGGACGAGGCCGGGCGCCTCGGCATCCTCGCGGCGGCGCGCCTGGAGGGTGAAGGCAGGGCGCGAGACCCGGCGGCCGCGGGCGGCGGCAAGGAAATCGCGCCGGTGGCGCAGGGTCTCGATCGCGCTCACCACGTGCCCCGGTACAGGCGACGTGCCGGCAGCGGGAAGGCCGCGGCCGTGGCTCAGGCCGTCAGGCGCTTGCGGCCCTGTGCCCGGCGACGGTTGATGATCTTGCGGCCGTTCTTCGTCGCCATCCGCGCACGGAAGCCGTGGCGGCGCTTGCGCACGAGCTCGCTCGGCTGATAGGTGCGTTTCATCGCTCATCTCCTGGTCGCGCCACGGGGCGCCTTGTTCTTGCAGAGGTCGTTTCGGCAACTGCCCGCGCCCTGAACGCGCGCATGCGGGCCGGAGACGGGCATATAGGGCATGGCGCGGAGCGGAGTCAATTCGCGGACCGACCGCGCGGACGATTGCCCACGCGCGGCAATTGCAACCGTGGCGCGGAGTGACCTCCTGCGGCATTTCCTCCCGGAAGAGGCAGGCAGCGCTGCCGCATCATGCGGATCGCGGGGGCGGGGCTGGAGCGATATTGACACGCTCCGTGGCGGAGGGCCGCGCGGAATCGGCCACTGCTTGTGAGGGGGTGCCCGTGCCCGTAGGTTACATGCGCACAACAACTTTCGGCGATGCGCGTGCGGCAGTCGATCTTCAACACGCTCTCGGGGCGCATTCTGGGGCTGATGGCAATCTTCGTGCTGGTCGCGGAGGTCCTGATCTTCGTGCCGTCGGTGGCGCGGTTCCGGGTCGAGCATCTGCAGAGCCGGCTCGAGCTTGCCCAGCTCGGCGCGCTGGCACTGCTCGCCGCGCCGGATGCGATCGTCGGGCCGGATCTCGAGCGCGAGCTGCTGGCGACGGCGGGGGTCTACAACGTCGTCCTGCGGCGCGAGGACGTGCGCGAGCTGGTGCTTTCGAGCGACACCATTCCTTCGGTCGCCGCGGTCTACGACCTGCGGACGGCGTCGAATCTCGCGCTCATGCGTGATGCGATGGCGGTCTTCTTCGGTCCGGCCGACCGCACGATCACGGTGATCGGCCAGACGGAGCAGGGCGCGCGCAGCCCGATCGAGATCACCATGGCCGAGGAGCCGCTGCGCGAGGCGATGGTCGATTACGGCCTCAGGATCCTCGTGAACTCCTTCCTCTTCATCCTGCCGCTGGCGGCGCTGATCTTCATCGCGATCCGCCATCTGATCGTGCGGCCGATCGACCGGGTGGTGGCGCACATGCTCGCCTATCAGGACAACCCGGAGGATGCGCGGCGGATCATCGTGCCGCAGGGAGGCGCGCGAGAGATCGAGGAGGCGGAGCGGGCGCTGCGCGACCTGCAGCTGCGCCTGACGGGCTCGCTGAAGCAGAAGGAGCGGCTCGCGGCGCTCGGCAGCGCGGTGGCGAAGATCAGTCACGACCTGCGCAACATGCTCGCCACGGCGCAGATCCTCGCCGACCGGCTGGAGGCGAGCGACGATCCGGCGGTTCGGCGCAACTCCCCGAAACTCGTCGCCTCGCTCTCGCGGGCGGTCAGCCTCTGCGAGCGGACGCTGGCCTTCGGGCGGGCCGAGGAGCCGCCGCCCGAGATCGCGCGGATTCCCCTCGCGCCGCTCGTCGAGGAGGTGATCGAGGTCGTGCAGCTTTCGGCGACCGAGGGGGCGGAGGTGCGTTTCATCGCCGCGCTGCCACCGGAGCTTGCCGTCAATGCCGACCGCGAGCAGCTGTTCCGGGTGCTCGCCAATCTCGTGCGCAACGCGGCCCAGGCAATCGGTGCGAGCGGTACCCCGGGCGAGGTGCGGATCGAGGCGCAGCCGGTCGAGGGGGGCGTCGAGATCCGGGTCGTCGATACCGGCCCCGGCCTGCCGCAGAAGGCGCGGGAGAATCTTTTCCAGCCGTTTCGTGGCGGTGCCCGCCGGGGCGGCAGCGGTCTCGGCCTCGCCATCGCCGCCGATCTCGTCCGCGGTCACGGAGGCACGCTCGAACTGGTGGAAACCGGTCCGGGAGGTACGAGCTTCCGGATAGTCCTGCCCGGCTGAGCGGAAGCGGTCGCTTTCGCCCTTGCAATGAACCGTCACGGCGGTTAAGTCCCGCGCCCAGACGGACTCGTAGCTCAGTTGGATAGAGCGCTTGACTACGAATCAAGAGGTCGGGGGTTCGAATCCTCCCGAGTCCGCCACTCATGCAGGATCGGGGTGGTCTCTTCGTGGCTCTGGCCGATCGCCTGCCTGCCTGCCCGCCAAGCTGAAAATGCCTGATCGCCGGACCGGTCGAGTCGAGCGATATCTCCGGCCGCGCCATTGTGGATGATGGAGAGCCGTCGGGCGAGGCGCGTGGGCCGGACACCGGAGCGCTGCTGGACCTGCCACAGCACCAGGATCAACCTTGCGCTTCCGGAGTGCGTGTGGCGGAGGAGCATCCCCGGGCCTGAACCGCGCTGCGGGGGTCCGAGGCAAGGTTGAAGCAGGGGACCTCGAATCTTCCCGGTCATCACCCGATTGGCAGGTTGCATTGGTTCAGGCGGTAGCTCCCTCCACCGATCGGACGAGTTTGCACCTTTCCTCCCTGCGTTCACCCTTGCCAAGGGTGAACGTGCGTAGGCTCCACGACTGACGGATCGTTCCGCCGCCCGAGCAGGTTCCGGCGGTCCCGCGCGCAGGCGGTCTGCCTCGGCAGGGGCCGGTTACCTGCAGAGATTGAAGGTTTCGTTCGGAGGGGGCTCGGATTTGCCTACCCAGAGACTGCCCGGTGGCACGGTGGACGAAACTTCGGGAGAAGAATTCACGACGATTGCGGATGTCGTTGCCTTCCTGAGGCGATATCTTCTCCTCATCACCGTGTTATGTATCTCGGGTGGCCTGCTGGCGGCCTTCTACGCGTTATCCTCGGATCCGGTCTACACGGCGCGCACCCAGGTCCTGATCGAGCCCAACCTTCCGCAGACGCTGCAGCCGCAGTCGGGTGTCGTGGCCTCGCTCGACACCGCGCAGGTGGAAAGCCAGATCGCGGTGATGCGCTCGGAAAAGATCGCCGCGATGGTGATCGACGAGCTCGACCTGATGAACAACCCGGATTTCTTCCGGCTGGACGACCTGTCCCTCGTCAACCGCCTGGCCCGTGTCGTGACGGCCATGCTGAAAATGGCAGGGCTCGAGGACATGCGGCGGCCCGGCTTCCTTGCGTGGACCCATGCGGTCGAGCCCGTCTCCTCGCCGGATGAAGCCGACAGCCTGTCGGAGTTCGAGCGCAGCCGCTTCACGATCGACCTCTTCCATTCGAGCATGGAGGTGCGCCGCGTTGGCGTGTCCTATGCGGTCGAGATCCATTTCCGGTCGCGCAACCCGGAACTTGCCGCGGATCTCGCCAACATGACGGCGACCATGTTCATTCGAGAGCAGATGGAGACCAAGGCCGCGGCTACCCGGGCAGGCGGCGAGTGGCTCGAGCGGCGGATGGACGAGATGCGGACCAGGATGAACCGCAGCACGCGCCTCGCCCAGGAATTCCGGGCGAGGCACGATTATCGCGTCCGCCCGCTGGAGGCTGGCGACATGCCTCTGGAGGAGGAAGAGGCGACGCTGGAAGAGCTCGAAGTGACCGCCGACACCTACCGGCAGATGTACGAGAGCTTTCTCATTGCCTACACGAACAACGTGAGCAACCAGTCCTACCCGGTGGCCGACGCCCGGATCATCACGATGGCGACCAAGCCGCTGTCGGCCAGCCATCCGCGCAAGAAGCTCATCCTGGCGTTCGGGCTGCTGGGTGGACTGATGTCCGGCGCCGGGGTGGCGTTCCTTCACAATCTGCTCGACCGGACACTGCGCTCGCCGCGCCAGATCGGGCAGGAACTCGGTCTCCGCTGCCTCGGCGAGCTGCCGCCGCAGCCGGGCAAGAACAACGGGTTCGGTGCCTTCGATGCGGTGGTCGCCACGCCGCATTCGTGGTTCAGCGAGTGCCTGCGCCGGGCGAGGACTGCCCTGGGGAATGGCGTGTCGCCACCCAGATGCATCGGCGTGACGTCGGCCCTGCCGAACGAGGGGAAGGAGACGGTCGCCTGCAATCTTGCACTGCTTTACGCAAGTGCGGGAATGCGGACGGTCCTGGTCGATGCCGATGTCGAGGAACCCTGGCTGAGCCGCAAGATCCTGACGAATGGCAGGGAAGCAGGTGACGGAGGTCCGCAGCGGGAATGCCCTGCGCCCACCGGCATGATCATGCGCCATGCCTTCGGCGAGGTGGACCTGCTTCCCATCGATCTTGCGAAGCGGGATCGCCTGGCACAGCTTCCCGATCTGTCGGACTATGAACGGGTCGTGGTCAACCTGCCACCGCTCGCGGCCGGGGCCGACAAGCTGAGGATGGCGGGGGCGCTGGACGGCAATCTGATCATTGGTGAAGCCGGCAGGGTGCCGCTTGATCTCATCCGGGATCTGATCGTGACGCTCAGAACCCACGACGCGCCCATTCTCGGGCTGCTTCTGACCAAGGCGCGACCGTATTCGATCAGGCCCTACACGGACGAGACCTCGGGATGGAGCCGTGCCGGAGCGTGGCGGCGCCTGATCGCCTCATCCTTCCGGCGAGCGGGCCTCTAGTCGCCGCAAGGGAACGATTCCGGCTTTCTCCGGGCCACAGGCAATTCCTGACCCGATCAGCGGATGAGCGGCCGCAGCGTGCCGGTTGTCGCCGGAATGAAGAGAATCCTTTTTTTGTTAATTGAAAAAATGAAGGCGCGAATATTGACAGATATTGTTTGGCTGGCCTGATGACCTTCCATTGATGTAGACATCATTCCTCCGGAAAGACTTGCTACTTCCTTTGGCCCTCTGTGCCGGTTGTTCCCTTCGAGCCAAGGCTGTCAGGAGAGAGGCGAAGGGAAGTGAATCATGTTGTCCCGTCCATGGAGTGGACAGGTCTCCGACAGTCTCACCACGCTGCCCCGCGAGACCGCCGAAGGTGGCGGCTTCCTGCCGGAGGAGGAGGCTGGCGCCCTGCACCACGGTCTGGCAGAGCCTGACGCAGCCGGGCGCGAGGCGCGCCGGCGAAATGGCCCCGACGGCGAGGCGCGACCGATTGGCGGCAGGCGCAAACGCCTCGCTGATGTCGTCATCGCGGCAGCGGCGCTGGTCGCCGCCGCGCCGCTGTTTGTCCTCATCATCATCCTGATCAAGGTCACCAGCCCGGGTCCGGCGATCTTCGCCCATACGCGCGTCGGGTTCGAGGGGCGGCCGTTTCGTTGCTACAAGTTCCGCACCATGATCGCCGATGCCGAAGCATTCCTTGCCGAGTATCTTGCCGGCGATTCCGCTGCGGCCCGGCAATGGCGCGAGTGCCAGAAACTGTCGAATGATCCTCGGGTGACGCCGATCGGGCATCTGCTCCGCAAGTCGAGTCTCGACGAACTGCCCCAGCTGTTCAACATCCTGAAGGGAGACATGAGTTTCGTCGGGCCGCGACCGATCGTGAGCGAGGAGCTTGTCCATTACGGACCGCATGTCGAGGAATATTTCCGGGCCCGACCGGGTCTGACCGGACTGTGGCAGGTGACCGGCCGCAGCACGACCGACTATGCCCGCCGGGTGTCGCTCGACGTGCAGTACATCCGCACCTGGTCGATCTGGACCGATCTCATCATCCTCTGTCGGACAACGGTGGCGGTCCTGCGTTTCAACGAGGCCTGCTGAAATGAAGGGTCCGGGCCACGACGTGGCCTGGTCGGCCATGTCCTTCCCCGTGCAGGACGATTGCTGATGCAGACGAGGCATCGGCAGTCCGGCCGGAGCGGGGATGCCGGGAAGGCCGGGAGCCGATCATCGGGAGGCCGGGGGGAAGCAGCGCGTGAAAGATCTCGGAACATCAGATGTCAATGACAACAGCCACGCGTGGCCGATGCCCGGAAGCAATGTGACGCCTGTGGGATTCGATGCCGCAGGAAAGCGGCGCCAGTGGACGATCAATGGCGACTTCGTGGCGCTTCAGCCCACCGGGGTGGCACGCTACGCGCGGGAGGTCACGCTCGCCCTGGACAGGCTCGTGGCGGAGGGGCATCCGCTGGCGCGGGACCTCGACCTGACGGTCGTCGTTCCTGCCCCGGCCCGCGAGTCGCTGCCCCTGCGTGCGACGGAGGTCGAGGTCGTGCCCGAATTCAGGCGGCCCCGGCTGCCGCAGCTCTGGGTGCAGCTGCAACTGCCCGGCCATGTCCGCGGCGGGCTTCTCAGCTTCTGCAATCTGGCCCCCGTCGCCGTGTCCCGGCAGATCGTCTGCATCCACGACCTCCAGACCCGCCTCGTACCCGAGAGCTACGGTCGGTTCTTCAGGCTGGCGCATGGCCTCATCCTTCCGCTCCTCGGCCGACGGGTTGCCCGCATCACGACGGTGTCGAGCTTTTCACGCGACAACCTGGTGGGCGCGGGGATCGCTCCCGCCGAGAAGATCACCATCACCTACAATGGCAGCGATCATGCACGGCATTGGGATGCGGACCGGTCCTGTCTGCCGGATGCGGCACGGCCCTATGCCCTGGCCCTGGCGCGCAACCAGTGGCACAAGAGTCCCGATCTGCTGATCAGGCTCGCGCCGCTGCTCGACGGACTGGGCCTTGACCTGTGGCTTTACGGCGATGGGGATGAAGCCATGGTGGCGCAGCATGCATCCGTGCGGCCATCGAATCTCCGGCTTCTCGGCCGTGTCAGCGACGACGACCTCAGACGCGCCCTCGAGAATGCGGTCTGCTTCCTGTTTCCTTCACGCATGGAAGGTTTCGGGCTTCCGGCCGTCGAGGCAATGGTCTGCGAATGCCCGGTCATTTCCGCGCCGTTTCCATGCCTTCCCGAAGTGTGCGGGGTCGCCGCTCTCTATGCGGATCCGGACGATCCGCAGGCCTGGGCCGCGAAGGTCGAACGCCTGGCAAGGGATTCCGTCCTGCGGCGGGCGCAGATCGAGAAGGGCAAGATCCGCGCCCGCGACTTTTCATGGCGGCGCATCGCAACCTGCTACCTGGA
>Ga0079224_100015695_pt1 | contig 10613 bp, 8 predicted proteins | sample Stecom2015_FD_80414 | JGI IMG/M metagenome (GOLD analysis project Ga0079224, IMG submission 80414) | Agricultural soil microbial communities from Utah to study Nitrogen management - Steer compost 2015 | ecosystem: Environmental > Terrestrial > Soil > Agricultural land | place: USA: Utah...
GGACCGGACCCAAGCACGAACTGGAGCGGGTGAAGGGAATCGAACCCTCGACACGTAGCTTGGGAAGCTACTGCTCTACCACTGAGCTACACCCGCGTTCCGTCAGCCTCTATACGGCACCGGAGCCACCGTCGACAAGATCGGACGTGCAGAGATCAATCCGTCGGTTGGCTTTTCGCCGCCAGCGGCCGTTTAATGGCGGCAGTGGCAATCAGGAGACGGCGATGCTCGATTCGGCGCCGGCGGCGACGTTGGACCCGCGGAAATTCCAGGACCCGTTCCTCACGGCGAAGGGCGAGCGGCGAGCCCGGGTCGAGCTCGGCGCGCTTCGCACCCTCTGGATCAACACGGGCACGCTCTGCAATCTCACCTGCCGCAGTTGCTACATCGAATCGAGCCCGCGGAACGACCGCCTCGCCTATATCTCGGCCGGCGAAGTCGAACGTTATCTCGACGAGATCGCGCGGGACAGGCTGCCCACGGAAGAGATCGGCTTCACCGGGGGCGAGCCGTTCATGAACCCCGACATCGTGCCGATGCTGGAGATGGTGCTCGGCAGAGGGTTCAGGGCGCTCGTGCTTACCAACGCGATGCGTCCCATGCGGAAGCTCGAGCGGCCGTTGCTGAGCCTTCGCGAACGGTATGGCGACAGGCTGGTGATCCGCGTCTCGCTCGACCATTACACCGCGGCCCGGCATGAAGCGGAGCGCGGGCGCCGCTCGTGGCTGCCGACGATCGAAGGCTTGCGGTGGCTGGCGCGGAACGGCTTCGCCGTCAACGTGGCCGGGCGAACCTGTTGGGGCGAGGCGGAGGCGGATGCACGGCGCGGCTATGCCCGGCTCTTCGAGGAACTGGGCGTCCATCTGGACGCCGCCGATCCCGTCGCGCTCGTGCTGTTCCCGGAGATGGACGTGCATGCCGACGTGCCCGAGATCACCGTCGACTGCTGGGGCATCCTCGGCGTGTCGCCGGAGAGCGTGATGTGCGCCACCTCACGCATGGTGATCAAGCGCAAGGGAACCGCGCGACCTACCGTGGTCGCCTGTACGCTCGTGCCGTACGACCCGCGTTTCGAGATGGGCGAGACGCTGGCCGAGGCCGCCGGTCCGGTCAGCCTCAACCACCCGCACTGTGCCCGCTTCTGCGTGCTGGGCGGCGGCTCCTGCAGCAAGTGAGCCGCCGCCCGCGTATCAGCGGCCGATGAAGACCGGCTTCCGCTTCTCCATGAAGGCGCGCCGGCCCTCGGCGAAGTCGGCGCTGTCGGCCGCCTCGCGGGCGAGCCGCTCGAGCAGCGCCATGTCGCGCTTGCTCTCGTCGGTGTAGATCTGCCGAATCGTGTGTTTGGTGGCGCGAATCGACAGCGGCGCGTTCTCGGCGATCGTGGTCGCGTAGTCGCGGACCGTCTCCTCGAGCTTCTCCGGCGGCACCACTTCCTCGATCAGCCCCATGCGCAGGGCGACCTCGGCCGGATATCGCCGCCCCGTGTAGAGGATCTGCTTGGCGACGCCAGGGCCGACCAGCGCCACCAGAGACTTCAGCCCATCGAAGCCGTAGGCGATGCTGAGCTTCGCCGCCGGGATGCCGAACTGGGAATCGGTGGAAGCGATGCGGAAATCGGCCGCCAGCGCCACGCCGAGGCCGCCGCCGAGGCAGAAGCCGCGGATCATCGCGATCAACGGCTTCTCGAGGTCGGCCATGCGCCTGCGCGCCCCGTCGGAAGCCTTGCTGTAGATCGCCGTGGTCTCGGCGTCCCGCCGCGTCTTCTCGAACTGGGAAATGTCGGCGCCCGAGACGAACGCCTTGTCGCCGGCGCCCTTCATCACCACGACCCGGATGTCCGGGTCGGCGGCGAAAGCGTCCAGAACCTCCGAAGTCGCTTCCCACATTTCGTAGGACATGGCATTGCGGCGCTCGGGGTTGTTGAAGATCAGCCAGCCGATCGCACCGTCCTTTTCGCCGATCAGCTTGTCGGTTCCTAGCTTCATTCTTCTTCCTTGCCGGTCTGTGGTCTTTACGGGTGGCAGCGGACTTCAGACGACCTTCTGCCGCCGCAGCTCGCTTATCTCGTCGTCGCCGATTCCGAGCTCGCGCAGGATCTCGTCGGTGTGCTGGCCGAGGTCGGGCGGCGGCGTGCGGATGTCCTTGCTGTAGCCGCTGATGTTGTTCGGCTGGGCCACGAGATCGATGCTGCCGAGCGCGGGATGTTCGACCGGCCGGGCCATCTTCAGGTGCTTCACCTGCGGGTCCGCGAAGGTCTGGTCGATCGTGTAGACGGGCCCGCAGGGCACGCCGGCCTCGTTCAGCAGCTCGATCCACTCGCCGCTCGGGCGCTTACGGGTGATCTCCGAGATCAGCTCGTTCAGCTCCTTCCGATTCGCCGACCGCTCGTCCTTCCCGGCGAAGCGGGGGTCGGACATCAGGTGCTCGGCACCGGCGGCGCGGCAGAAGCGCTCCCAGAGGTTCTGACCGGAAGCGGCGATGTTGATCTGCCCGTCGGAGGTCGGGAACAGTCCAGTCGGGATGCCGGTCGGATGATCGTTGCCCGCCTGCTTCGCCACCTCGCCCGCCATCAGCCAGCGCGCCGCCTGGAAATCCAGCATCGCGATCTGCGCCTCGAGCAGCGAGGTATGGACCCAACGGCCCTCCCCGGTCACCTCCCGATCGAGCAGCGCGATCAGGATTCCCTGAGCGAGGAAACCGCCCGCCGTCAGGTCGGCGATCGGGATGCCGACCCGGACCGGCCCCTGACCGGGAAGACCGGTGATCGACATCAGGCCGCCCATGCCCTGTGCGATCTGGTCGACACCGGGCCGCTTGCCGTAGGGACCGTCCTGTCCGAAGCCGGAAATGCTGCCGTAGACGATGCGCGGGTTCACCTTGCGCACGGATTCGTAGTCGATCCCGAGCCGAAACTTCACGGCCGAGCGCATGTTCTCGACGATCACGTCGGCCTCGCGCGCGAGCTTCATGAAGATGTCCTTGCCCGCCTCACTCTTGAGGTCGAGCGTCATCGCCCGCTTGTTCCGATGCAGGTTCTGGAAGTCGAACCCGTGGCGCGCACCGGCCGCCGGATCGTCGTCGTCCGAGAGGGCCGGCTGCTCGATTCGGATCACCTGCGCGCCCCAGTCGGCCAGATGGCGAACGCAGGTCGGACCCGCCCTCGCCCGGGTGACGTCGATGACCTTGAAGCGGGAAAGCGGCATGCGGGATTCCGGCATGGGGCGTTTCTCCTCGTTTTTCTCGAGCCGCACCGCAGGCGTAGCTCGCCGCGGACCGTTGGCGGGCGGCACACGGGTCAAACTAGGCCGTTAGGCTCGTCGGGCTGTCAACTGCCAAAATCCGCAACGCACCCTTCATCCAAGGCGCGCCCGCGGATGCTTGACAAGCCTCGGCGAGGCACCCGCATACTTTGGCCAAGCATTTCGTGTCGCGTCGGTTGCGGGCGCCCGAACAAAGAAGCCCCATGCAGAGGAAGCGTCTATGATCCGAATGTTAGCCGGTACCGTTCTGGCTGCGGTTCTCGCCACGTCCGCGGCAGCCGCGGACATGACCCCCCAGGAAGCGGAGCTCTACGAAGCGGCCAAGCAGGAAGGCGAGCTGACCTGGTACATCGCCCAGTTCGGGACCGAGCAGTCCGAGAAGCTCGGGCAGAGCTTCACCGAGCGCTACCCCGGCGTGAGGGTCAACGTCATCCGCACCACCGGTCAGGTGGCGTATGCACGGCTGATGCAGGACCTCCGGGCGAACGTCGCCCAGTGCGACGTGTTCAGCGGAACCGACATCTCGCACGCCATCAGCCTGAAGACGGACGGCCATCTGGCGCAGTACGTGCCGGAGAACGCCGCAAAGCTGCGCAAGCCGTACCTCGACCTGGATCCCGACGGCTACTACCACACGACTTCGGCCAACCCGACGATCATCGTCTACAACACGGATCTGGTCAGCGAAGCAGACGTCCCGCGGAACTGGACTGACCTGGCCGATCCGAAGTGGAAAGGTCAGCTCGCGCTCTCCCATCCCGGCTACAGCGGCTCGACCGGCTCATGGGCGATCCTCATGCAGCGGCTTTACGGAACGGAGTTCTTCGAGAAGCTGGAAGCGCAGGATCCGCTGATCGGACGCTCCCTGATCGATCCCCCGACGGTTCTGACCGCGGGCGAGCGCTCGGTCGGGATCTCCTCGCTCGGCACTGCGACGCGGCTGAAGAAGCAGGGCAACCCGATCGAGATTGTCTATCCCGAGGACGGGGCGAAACTGGTGCTGAGCGCATCCGGCGTCCTCGCCAATGCTCCCCATCCCAACGCGGCCAAACTGTTTCTCAACTACCTCTTGAGCGTCGATGGCTCCACCCAGCTGGTCGAACTCGGCTATCAGCCGCTTCGTCCGGAGGTTCCGCCGCCCGAGGGCGAGAAGGCGCTCGACGAGGTTCCCCTCGCGATCGTCGATGAACAGGAAGTCGTCGACGGCATTCAGGACGTGATCGCCGACTGGCGCGACATCTTCGGAAACTGAGCCGGCGACCGGCGGGAGCCCCTGCGCTCCCGCGACTTCCCATAAACCAAGAACAGAGGAAGCGAAGATGATACGAGCGTTGGCAGGTTCCGTACTCGCAGCCCTCCTGGCCGCGTCGCCGGCACTCGCCGCCGACATGACGCCGCACGAAGCGGAGTTGTACGAGGCGGCCAAGGAGGAGGGCGAGCTCACCTGGTACGTCGCCCAGTTCGGCACCGAGCAGGCCGAGGAGATGGGGCAGGCGTTCACGGCCCGATATCCGGGGGTGCGGGTCAACGTGATCCGCACGACCGGGCAGGTCGCCTATGCGCGCCTGACGCAGGACCTGCGCGCCGGCGTCGCCCAATGCGATGTCTTCAGCGCGACGGATCTGGGCCATCTCGTAACGCTGAAAGCCGACGGGAACCTGATGCAGTTCGTTCCCGAAAACGCGAGCAAGCTGCGCAAGCCCTATCTCGACCTCGACCCCGACGGCTATTACGTCACCACCTCCGCGAACCCGACCGTCATGGTCTACAACACCAACCTGGTCGATGCGAGCGAGGCGCCGAAGAACTGGCCGGATCTGGTCGACCCGAAGTGGAAGGGCAAGGTAGCGGTCTCGCACCCGGGCTACAGCGGCTCGACCGGATCGTGGGCGCTGCTCATGACGAACCTCTACGGCATCGAGTTCATCGAGAAGCTGGAGGCGCAGGATCCGCTCATCGGACGCTCGCTGATCGACCCGCCGACGGTTCTGACCGCGGGCGAGCGCGCGATCGGGATCGGCCCGCTCGCGACGAGCACACGGTTGAAGCTGGCCGGGAATCCGATCGAGATCGTCTTCCCCGAGGACGGCGCCAAGCTCACCCTCAGCGGCACCGGCATCATGGCGAATGCCCCGCATCCGAACGCGGCGAAGCTGTTCGTCGAGCACCTGCTCAGCGTCGAAGGAGCGGAGCTTCAGGTGAAGCACGGCCAGCAGCCGCTGCGGCCGGAGGTCGCGCCGCCGGCGGGCGTTCCGGCCCTGGACGAGGTCGAGCTCGCGATCCTGAGCGAGGATGAAGTGCTCGCCGGCGTACCCGACGTGATCGCCGAATGGCGGGACATCTTCGGCAATTGACGCCCCTTGCCTACCGACGGCCATGGGAGGCCGTGCCGGCTTCCCTCCCCGGCACAGGCGGCCGGGGGAAGCCTGCGGGCGGGACGTCAGTTCCCGCTCCTGCGGGTCCGGCGCGTGGCCTGAAGGCGGCAACCGTAAACGGAACAGGTAGATGACCTCAACCTCCACCACCATCGGCGAGCTGGACACGCGGCGACCCGCGGAACACACCTGGTTTCGAAAGTTCCTGAACCTCGAGCCGATCAACCTGCTTTGGCTCGCGATCTTTCTGTTCCTTCTGGTCCTGGTCGCCGCCCCGATCGGCTACCTGATCAAGGTCAGCTTCGAAGAGACCGGGACCGGAGTCTTCACGCTCGGCAATTACATCAGCGCCTACGGCCGCTCCCGCTATGTGAGCGGCCTGGTGAACTCCGTGCTCCTCGGCCTGGCCACTGCGGCGGTGTGCGTGGTCATCGCCGTGCCGATGGCGTGGGCGGTCTCGCGCAGCAACATGCCCATGAAGTGGCTGGCCTGGGCGGTGGTGCTCGGGTCGTTCATCCTGCCCCCCTACCTGACGGCGATCGGCTGGATCCTCATGGCCGGCCCGAACTCGGGCTGGCTGAACTGGGGCTGGATGTGGCTCACCGGCGCCGAGAGCGGGATCTTCAATATCTACAGCTTTACCGGGATCGTGCTGGTCATCGCCTTCAACGCCTTCCCGTTCATCTTCCTGTTCACCAAATCCGCGCTCGACCTGATCTCGACCGAGATGGAGGAAGCGGCGCAGATCCTCGGCGCCGATACCTTCCGCACGACGCTGAAGGTGACGCTGCCGCTGGTCTGGCCGTCGATCCTCGGCGGGATCATCATCGTCTTCCTCGAAGCGATCGCGTTGTTCGGCGTTCCCGCCCTCCTCGGGATTCCCGCCCGGATCAACCTCGTCACGACGCAGCTGTGGCAGTTCTTCGGCTATCCGTTGCGCCTCGAGGTGGCCGCCGCCTACGCCATGCCCCTGCTGCTGATCACGCTCTCGCTGATCTACGTGCAGCGCCTTCTGCTCGCGCGCAAAGGCTACGTGTCGCAGAGCGGCAAGGGCGGCGAGCGCCGGCCGATCGACATCGGCGGCTGGCGCTGGGCGCTGCTCGGCTGGTGCTTCTTCATCGGCCTGCTCGCGGTCTTTCTCCCGGCCGGCGCCATCGTGCAGGCGTCCCTGTCCAAGGCGTGGGGCCTCGGGATGAGCTGGGACAACTTCACCTTCGACCACTACCGGGCGATCCTGTTCGAACACAGCCTCACCCGGGAAGCGATCGCCAACAGCTTCACCTTCGCCGCCGGCGCTGCGTTCATAGCGATCTCGATGGCGCTATGCGTCGCCTACATAGTCACTCGCAAGCTGGTGCCCGGGGCGAACGTCCTGGCCTTCCTGTGCATGGCTCCGTTCGTGATCCCCGGGATCGTCCTCGCCATCGGCTTCTATGCCGCCTATGCGTCGCCGCCGCTGGCGCTCTACGGCACCGCCCTCCTCATCATTCTCGCCTTCACCGCGCGCTTCCTGCCGATCGCATACGGCACCAGTGCGGCCGGGATGCGCAGCATCAACCCGGAGATGGAGGAGGCGGTGCGGATTCTCGGGGGCGGCCGTCTCAGGGCGATCCGCTCGGTGGTCGCGCCGCTCCTGAAAAAGACGCTCTTGGGCGGCTGGCTGCTCGTCTTCATCCCGGCGACCCGGGAGCTCAGCGCGGCGATTTTCCTCGTCGCGCCCAACACACGCGTCATGTCGGTTCTCATCTACGACATGACCGAAGAGGGCCGTTTCGAAGTGGTGTCGGCCCTCGGCTGCATCATCCTGGTGTCGACCACTTTCCTGGTCTGGCTGGGCTTCAGGCTGGTCGGCCGCGATTTCATGCTCAGGGAGCGCTAAATGTCGAAACTGGTCCTACGGGACGTGGTGAAGAATTACGGCGACTTCACCGCCGTCGACCATGTGAACCTCTCGATCGACGAGGGCGAGTTCGTGTCGCTGCTCGGCCCTTCGGGGTGCGGCAAGACGACGACGCTCAGAATGATCGCGGGCTTCATACCGCCCACGCAGGGCACCATCGAGATGGACGGGCAGGTGCTCTCGTCGCCGAACTCGTCGCTTCCGCCCGAGCGTCGACAGATGTCGATGATCTTCCAGAGCTACGCAATCTGGCCGAACATGACCGTGGCCGAGAACGTCGGCTTCGGCCTGAAGCTGCGCAAGCTGCCCGCGGCCGAGGTCCGGCAGCGCACGCACGAGATCCTCGAGGTGGTGCAGATGAGCCACCTCGCCGATCGCTATCCGGCCGAGCTCAGCGGCGGACAGCAGCAGCGTGTGGCGCTGGCGCGGGCGATCGTGGTGAAACCGTCCGTGCTTCTGCTCGACGAACCGCTCTCGAACCTGGATGCCAATCTGCGCGAGGAGATGCGGTTCGAGATCCGGCGGCTGCACGACGAGTTCCGCATCACCACCGTCTACGTCACGCACGATCAGGGCGAAGCGATGGTGACCTCCGACCGGATCGCGGTGATGAGCGCCGGCCGGATCGAGCAGATCGACGCTCCCTACACCCTCTACAACCGGCCTAAGAGCCGCTTCGTCGCCGGGTTCATCGGCCGCACCAACTTCCTCGAAGGGAAGCTGGCTGCCGACAAAGTGACGTTCGACGGGTTCGAGATCGACGCGCGGCGCTTCGGTGCGGCGTTCAACGGCTCCGACGGCAGCGTGCGCTTCTCGGTGCGCCCGCAGACGCTCAAGCTCCATTCGGCACCTCTCGCCAACGGCGCCGGCGGCTGCGTCATCGGAGGCAAGATCGTCGAGCGCTCTTACCTCGGTGAGACATGGGACTACGTCGTGAGCCCCAATGGCGCCAACCTGCAATTGCGCGTTTCCACCCTGCCGAGCCAGGTGCACGACGTCGGCGACGACATCTGGATCGAGTTCGACCCGGAGCAGATGGCGGTGATCGCCTAGATCGTCGTCGGCCGCCGCGAGCTTCGGCTCGGAACCGGAGGCGAGGAGCCCCGTTGGCGCTGGCATAGCCGCTCGGTCGATACCGGGGATCGCCGATGTTCAGAAACAGCATCACGCTCTTCCGCCTGTTCGGCTTCCGGATCGGCATCGACGCGAGTTGGCTGTTGCTGGCCATTCTGATCGTGTGGAGCCTCGCTGTCGGCTATTTCCCGTGGGCGGTACCGGGACAATCGGCTCGGACCTACTGGGTCATGGGCGTTGCCGGGCTGATCGGGCTCGCCTTCTCGATCATCGTCCATGAACTGGCGCACGCGTTGGTGGCGCGGCGCTACCACATGCCGATCCGCGGCATCACCCTCTTCATTTTCGGCGGGGTCGCCGAGATGGAGGATGAGCCGACCAGCGCTCGGGCGGAGTTCTGGATGGCTCTGGCCGGCCCGGCCATGAGCTTTCTCGTCGCTGTGATCTTTTGGCTTGCCGCCTCTGCGTTCGCGGGACCGGCGCCTCCGGCCGGCGAAGCTGCGGCGCCGACGCCGGCCGTCGCCGTGCTGGCCTATCTCGCCTTCATCAACGGCATTCTGGCGCTGTTCAATCTGGTGCCGGCGTTTCCCCTCGACGGGGGACGGATATTGCGTGCCGCTCTCTGGGGCTGGCGCGGCGACATCCTGTGGGCGACCCGCATCGCGGCCGGCGCGGGCTCCCTCTTCGGGTTCGTTTTGATCGCGCTCGGGCTGTTCACGGCGATCAACGGCAACGTGATCGGCGGCGTCTGGTGGTTCGTCATCGGCCTGTTCGTGCGCGCCGCCGCCGCCGGGCACTTGCAGCACCAAACCAACCGGTCGGTGCTGGCCGGAGTCCCGGTGTCGCGCTTCATGCGCCGAGAGCTGGTGACGGTGCCCCCCGACCTGCCGCTGGATCGCTTGGTCAGAGACTACGCGCTACGCCACTACTACAAGGAGTTCCCGGTCACGCAGGACGGAAAGCTCGTCGGCTGTGCGGGGTTGGCAGCGATCAAGGCGCTTGGCGAGGCGGATCTCTCGCGGCAGACGGTGGGATCGATCATGCAGGCGTGCGACGACGACAACACCGTCAGCCCTGATGCCGATTCCGCCAGAGCACTGGAGCAGATGCAACGGACCGGCAAGACCCGCCTCCTCGTGGTTCGCGACGGAGAGCTGGTCGGCGTCCTCGCGCTGCGGGACCTTCTCAACTTCCTGGCGATCCGCACCGACCTCGAGGATCTGCCCCCCACGGCGAAGGATACGCTTCGACCGGAAACGCGCGCCCGCGCCTGACGGGCGGCTCGCCCAACCAGGTAAGCCGGCGGACACCCTTCACACCGGGCCTGCTCGCCCGTTACCCTGCATCCGTGGGAGGAGCCTGGGGGAGGCAGCCGGTATGAGAACCTATTCGTTCGTGACGGTCGACGTCTTCACGGATCGGCGCTTCGGCGGCAACCAGCTCGCCGTCTTCCCGGAGGCGAGCGGCCTCTCCGACGCCGAGATGCAGGATCTCGCCGCCGAGTTCAATCTGAGCGAGACGACCTTCGTCCTGCCGCCGGCCGACGCGGCACACACCGCGCGGGTGCGCATCTTCAACACGACAGCCGAGATGCCGTTCGCCGGCCACCCGAATGTCGGGACCGGCTACGTTCTCGCACGGCTCGGTCGCGCGTCGAGCGACGTGCTGCTGTTCGAGGAGATGGCGGGCATCGTCGAAGTCGAGGTATCGCGCGGCGCCGACGGCACCCCCACCGGCGCGAGGATCGCGGCGCCCCAGCCGCTGTCGCTCGGGACCGAGCTTCCGGTAGACGCGATCGCGGCATGTGCAGGCCTCGCCGTTTCCGACATCTCCACCGCGGCGCACCCGCCGATGGTCGTGTCGGTCGGCAACCCGTTCGTGGTCGCGGAAGTGGCGGGCGAGGCTCTTTCCGCCGCCGCACCCGACGTCGGCGCCTTCCGCCGAACGGTCGAGGCGACACCAGCCCTGCAAGGCCGCCTCGCCCTCTACCTCTACACGCAGGAA